>WNFP01005614.1_pt1 | contig 15296 bp, 14 predicted proteins | sample 5400201 | NCBI WGS metagenome assembly WNFP01 (sample SAMN13153355, study PRJNA577476) | soil metagenome | isolation source: 115 cm saprolite under Madrone tree | place: USA:California | collected 2016-06-14
CGCGCTGGAACGGTTATGGCGAACTCCATCGCCTTGAATTCGTGCACCGCGCCGATAGTGTATCCGTGCGACGTAAACCGCACAATAGCCTGCGGTCGCAGTACCAACTAACTCGCCTCAGTCACAACCGCAAAACTTGTCATCCTGAGGTCCCGGCGTTTTTCAGCCGGGCCGAAGGATCTCAACCTTGACTAATTCCAGCGCGAAATGAATGCCGAACTCTAGCGTCTACGCTTAACTAGTAGTGAAATCGGTAGCGCAGCTGAACAAAGATTTCCCGTGGATTCAGATAATGCGTGCCGCCAAAGGTGAAACTGTTGTCCAGCAGAAGCCGCCGGTTCGCCACATTCGTCGCGCTCAGCGAAGCCGAGAATTTTTCCCCGAATTCTTTGCCGAGGGACAAGTCAAAGGCGGTATGCGGCTGAAGATGATCTCCAGGGACTGCCGGATTGCCGTTCGCGAAACCCGACGCATAGTACACATCGGTTGAGGCATAGCTGCGCCAAGGGAGACTCAGCGTGCCGCCGAAATGCAGAGTATTGCGCTGATCGTGATCGAGCACAAAAAAACCGCCGGGCGGCGAAAAATCGGTCAGTCCGCCATTGATCCCGCCGAAGCCTTTCGCGACTTGGTTCGAGTATGTCAGGTACACCTGCCCGCGATTCTTGATGCGCGGAGAGCGGATGGTGAGCTCCCAGCCGACGATACGAGCTCCGTCAATGGTCAGCGGAAAGAAAATGTCGGAGTTTCCGACGTTGCTGTGATCGAAATAATTCTTCGCGCGTGTCTTGAACGTGTCCGCATCCACGGTCCACCCGCGCAGCGGAATTGTGACTCCGAATTGCGACTCCTCGTCTCGTTCGCCGTGCAGCGGAATGAAGCTGAGATTCTGGCTGTTTACGAATTGCGCCACCGGACCGGACGCCGTGAGCAGCGGGGGCGCTTGATAGAAGTCCCCGTAAAACGCTCGAAACACCCAATTCAGGCGTGGCACGCGTACCGCGACTCCAAACCGCGGACTCGTCGCATTTTCCACCAACGGTCCTGAAAAATGCGTCTGGCGAACGCCTGCATTTAGGGTCAGCCACGACGTCGCTCGAAATTGCTCTTCCGCAAACAACGCCAGCAGACTTCCTGAGGCGCTTACTGGCGCTCGAAAGTTAGAGTTGCTCGCGTCATTGAAAATCACGCCCAGCAACTCGTCGTCCTGCTGGCCGAATCCATAAATTCCCGCCCGCGCGTTGTTTCGGCCCTTCACGTATACGAGGGTCGTTTGCCCGCCCGCATACTTCGAAGATCGATTGTCGGTCGTTGCCGTCGGGAAATCCTTCGCATTGCTTTCAAAATCCGCGCGATTGAAATGATAAAAGGGCGAAGCAGTCACCAACAAGCCGGGATTGACTGTGTGCACCCAGGAAAACGCCACGAACGCATCGCTCTCCCGGTTCGAATCGCGAAAGAAATCGCCCGGCGCATTCGCCGGATTGTTCGGGTCGAAAGGCACCTGATAGAAATCGCGCCGCAGTGACGTCACCCAGCGCAACTGGTCCTGGGAGCCCAGGTTGTAAATCAGCGACCCAAATCCGCTGTACCCGTTCGCGGCGTCATGGATCACTGCGGAAGTCGGCGTCTCCAGCCCGAGGTTGGTGCGATTTCCGCTGCCGCTGGCGTAATACGCAAGCTTGTTGGTATGCCCACCCAAGCTGAGCTGATCATCGGTCTGATAAAAACTCCCTAAACCGAGCACCACTTCGCCTTCGTTGTTGCGTTCAAAGCCGGTGCGCGGCGCCACGTTGAACACTCCATACGTGCGGTCGCCAAAATCCGCAGCGTAACTCCCCCGCTGCATCTCCACCGTATCAATATCTTTCGGGTCGATCTGCGGCCCTAGGTTGCTCGCAATATTGGTGTTGGGAATCGGCACGCCATCGATGAGCCAGCTCACCTGGTGCCCGCCGCGCACATGCAACTGGTCGTGGGTCACGTATGCCCCTGGCACGTAGGTGGTGATCATCGCCACGCTGTTGGCCCGCGTCGCGCCCGGCGTTTGCTCGATCTCTTCGCGGCTTACCACGTCGGTCGGCGTCACTGATTCCGCTTGCGACGGCGCCGAATCTGCCGACACCGTCACGGACTGCTTTTGCGTGGGCAGCCGCAGCTCAAAATGTAGAATCGGCGCCGCGCCGGACATCACCATAACGGATTGCTCCTGCGTCACAAATCCCGCCTGCGACACCGTCACGCTGTATTCGCCCAGCGGCACAGCATCAAAGTGGAATCCTCCTTCCGTGTCAGTCTGCATCGTTTGCGTGTAATCCGATGTTTTTGCCTTCAGTGTGACCGTGGCGTCCGCCACCGGCCGGTGCTGCGGATCGTGCACAATTCCGCGCACGGTCCCAAATATCGTGGCCAGCGCTGGCACGCTAAGAAAAAGCAGAGCAACAAGCAATTTCAAGACGCCTCTCATAATTTTTCTCCAATAGTTAGAGCGCGACGCAAGGTCGCGGTAGGAGCCGATCATTTGGGTTGAAAAAACCGGCGGCTCTTACAGAGCGTAGGCGAAGCGAGGCGGAGGTGAGAGAGGCTTTACAGGCCGCGGAACGGCAACAGCGTGCGCGGTTTCCACGGCAGGAACAACCGAAGCAGGCGTGAAACCAGACAGCAGATGCGGCAGCACAAATGCCACCGCCGTGACCAGCGGCTTCTCGGAGCCCTGGCAACACGAGATCGAGCATTCCATCATTTCGCCCATGTCATGCCCGCAATCCATATCCGAGTGCGGCGGTGCCTGCTTTTTCTGGTGATGATGCTGCGCGATGGGGCAGTGGTCGCCCGTGCAACACGCCATCGAATGCACCGACCACGCGGCTCCCGCCAATGGCGCGTACAAAGCCACAGCCGCCAGCAGGCACACCCAAGCGGCCAGCAATCTCTTGCGATCTTGGCTCGAGTCGTTCACGTTCCCTCTTCCCTATGACGAATGATAAGCCAAAACGTTTCTCTCTGCCCATCCAATATGTCTCGCAACTGCGCAACAAAACCTGCCCTTGCCGCCCACCGCGCCTTGACTTGCCGCCACCCCGCGTCGCAGACTTCCGTCATGGCGCAAACCTATTTGCTCTTTGATTTCGGGCCGGATGAGGAAAAAGTCCAGCAGGCCCGCCACAAACTCGAAAGTTGGAAGCAGGCTTTCCGCCTCGACAAAAAGCTGCAGTACAAACTGGAGCGCGAACAATCCGCCGTGCCCGCCGCCGCGGAAGCGAAACCGGAGCCCGCGAAACCTGACAAGCCCCAATCTGCGAAACCGAAATCAAAATCCAAGCCTAAATCCGACGAACGCGAATCCGAGAACAACGGCCCCGTAAAACTCTTCGTCCGCCTCTATTTCTCCGGCCACGAAAAGCTCTCCGAGCAGCGCTGGATCGACCGCATCCCCACCGAAGAGCCGTTCAAGAGCGCCTCGCCCAGAACCGTCCGCGAAAGCGAACCCGCTTTCGTCGACATCCTCAAGCAGTTTGACAGCCTTGAATGAGGCCCCATGGCCACCGCGTTTGCGGAGGATCGTCCCGTGAATCCAGTAAACTTTCCCGAACCCTTGCAGCGCGCTCAATCGTGTATTCGATATAATAGAACTTCACTCGGCGAGCATCTCCATCGCTACTGAGGGGGCTGACTGAATGGCGGTACAGACGCAGACGCGCGTAAAACTAGCCAAGCTCGACGCCGGCAAGTATCACGGCCTCGACCGCGAAACGCTGACCCACCTCTACCGCACGATGTTTCTTTCCCGCCGCCTCGACGACCGCGAAATTCAGCTCAAGCGCCAAAACAAAATTTACTTCCAGATTTCCAGCGCCGGCCATGAAGCCGTCACCGCCGCCATGGGCCTTCTTGTGCGTCCCGGCATCGACTGGCTCTATCCTTACTACCGCGACCGCGCGTTCTGCCTGATGGTCGGCGTCACACCGCTCGAAACTCTTCTCCAGGCCGTCGGCGCAAAAGACGATCCCGCCTCCGGGGGCCGCCAGATGCCTTCGCACTGGGGTCATCCCAAATGGAACATCGTCTCCAAATCTTCTTGCACCGGAACGCAATTCGTGCAAGCGGTCGGCGCCGCCGAGGCCACGCTCTACTACCAAAATCGCCCCAAAGCGCTCGCCCAAGCCAAGAAGGCTCCGCTCGGCCAGTACGTTCATCACCACGACAACGAAATCGTCTACGTTTCCGCCGGCGAAGGTGCCACCAGCCAGGGTGAATTCTGGGAATCGCTCAACGCCGCCTGCGCCAAGAAATTGCCGCTGCTCTATCTCATCGAAGACAACGGCTACGCCATTTCCGTCCCCGTGGAAGTGCAGACCGCTGGCGGCAGCATCTCCAAGTTAGTGCGCGACTTCCCAGGCTTGCATGTTGCTGAAATCGATGGAACGGACCTGCTGGAGAGTTACGCCGTCGGTAAAGACGCCGTCGACTACGTACGCCAGCGCCGCGGTCCCGCGCTGATTCACGCCCACGTCATTCGCCCCTATTCGCATTCGCTTTCCGACGACGAAAAGCTCTACAAGACCGCCGAGGAGCGCGAAGAAGAAGCGCACCGTGACCCGCTCTCCAAGTTTTCTCTCTTCCTCGTTCGCGAAGGCCTGCTCGACCAAAAAGAGATCGAAGCCCTCGAAGCCGATGTGGACCGCGAAGTCCGCGAAGCCGGCGACCAGGCCCTCGCCGCCGAACCTCCCTCCATCGACTCCATTCACGTCAATGTCTATTCCCCCGACGTCGATCCCACTTCACCGGCATTCGCTGCTCAGCCGCAATTTCACGGCGCCCCCAAGACCATGGTCGAAATGGTTGCCGCCACCCTCGCTGACGAAATGGCCCGCGACGAGCGCATCGCCGTGTTCGGCGAAGACGTCGCCGATGCCAGCCGCGACGAAAATCTAAAGCACGTCAAGGGCAAGGGCGGTGTTTTCAAAGCCACCTCCGGCCTGCAAAGAAAATACGGCCACGATCGCGTTTTCAACACTCCGCTCGCCGAAGCCAGCATCGTCGGCCGCGCCATCGGCATGGCCACCCGCGGACTCAAGCCCGTCGCTGAAATCCAGTTCTTCGATTACATCTGGCCGGCCATGATGCAAATTCGCGACGAGCTGTGCGTCCTGCGCTGGCGCTCCAACGGCAATTTCAAATGTCCTGCGGTGTTGCGCGTAGCTGTCGGCGGCTATCTCACCGGCGGCGGCATCTACCACAGCCAAAGCGGCGAATCCATTTTCGCGCATTGCCCGGGACTTCGCGTGGTCATGCCATCTACCGCCCTCGATGTCGCCGGACTTCTCCGCACCTCTGTCCGCTGCGACGATCCCGTCATGTTCCTGGAGCACAAGCATCTCTACCGCCAGCCGTACAACCGCTCCGAATATCCCGGCCCCGACTACACTGTTCCCTTCGGCAAAGCGCGGCTGGTGAAAGAAGGCAGCGAAGTAAGCATCATCACCTTCGGTGCCATTGTGCATCGCGCCGAGGTCGCCGCCGCGCAGCTCGAGCGCGAAGGCGTTTCTGTCGAAATTATCGATTTGCGCTCGCTTTCACCCTACGATTGGGACGCCATCGCTGCCACCGTGCGCAAGAATCATCGCGTCATCGTGGCCTACGAAGACATGCTGAGCTGGGGTTTTGGCGCGGAAATCGCCGCGCGGATTGCCGACGAGCTTTTCGGCGAGCTCGACGCCCCCGTCAAGCGCGTCGCCGCCATGGACACCTTCTGCGCCTACCAGCCAAAGCTCGAAGATGTTATCCTTCCGCAGACCGAGCATATTCTTTCGGCGGTCCGCCAGCTTCTGGACTACTGACGCAAGCGCTTCGGCCCCGAATAGGAAATTTGCACAGGAAACTTTTTGCCGTCCCCACTCGTATGATTGAACAGAGGTCAACGAAAAACCGCTCTGTGGAGGTGAATCCATGGTCTGCGTAAATTGTCAGAGGCACATCGCGGATGGTTCTAATTTCTGCTACAACTGCGGCGCCAAGCAGCCCGCACCCAGCGCTGCCGGCGTAAATGCCGCCGAATACGGCGGCAGGAAGCGTCTCGTGCGTTCCACCACCGACAAGAAAATCGGCGGCGTTTGTGGTGGCTTGGCCGACTATTTCGATCTTGATCCCACCATCATCCGTATCGTGTGGCTGCTGGCCTTCTTGTGCGCGGGCGCGGGACTGCTCGCCTACGTCATCCTCTGGATCGCATTGCCAGCCGGCCCCACGGGCGTAATGAGCAGTTCGGCGCCCTCCGCCCCCGCAACGTCCTAGCGATTCTCCGTTGCCGTAGCAATTTGTCATCCTGAGGGCATCCGACTTGTCCTGAGCGCCTTTTGCGAAGGGCGAGGATGCCCGAAGGACCTCAACGTAAGACTCTCTACAAACGATTTCTGCGTGGGTCAACCTACACAGCTGCCTACGTCTTCGCATTTCGCGCCGCCCGCCCTCTGCGCCACTCAAACAGCGGCTGGTCCAGTGAAATGAATCCCGCGCCGATTGTCGCCAGCGCAAAACACGCTGTTGCCAGCGTCAGTGGAAACTCGTAATCATGCACCGCTAAATACCCGTGCACGCTGTGCACTTTCCAGATCGCCACGCACATCTCAAGTCCCAGCAAGAGCGCAGCCACGCGCGTAAACAATCCCAGCAGCAGCAACCCGCCGCCAAACACTTCCAGAACTCCGGAGATGTACAGGAAATACGCCGGCAAACCATGCTCCACGAAAAAATTCTGCATCTGGGCCCCGCCGCGCAAATGGGCCAGCTTGGGATACCCGTGAGAGAAAAAAATCACTCCCAGCGCAATCCTCAGCGCCAACAACCCAAACGGCTGCAACGAATTCAGAAATTTCAATCGTGTCCTCCCGATCCCTGATCCGGATGCCGTTGCAACTCTGCGCGCGCGGCGCTGTCGGTGTCATCCTGAGGTCCCGGTGCAGTTCAGCCGGGCCGAAGGATCTCAACCACCGTTTTCGCAAGACGCAATGGGCGAAGTGCCGTCGCAACCCGCGCAGCCGCGCAAAAAATCCACGCCAAGCGCGCATTGTACCAGAAACTTCCACGCACGCTTTCTCTAGCCCGCCGAAGAATCGGTTACAATCATCTGTAGCACAGAAAAAACGATCGCATGAACGTCCCTTCACGCTTTGCGCTCTCCGCTCGCCCCGAGGCACGCCCATGAAGCGCAAGCTTCTCGTCGCCATCCCTTTGCTTTGCGTGGTCGTCGTGTTGGCTTGGCTTTTTCGGCCCAAGCACGAATATCTCGGCGAAGCCTACGTTAGCGAGCGCAGCACTACGCTGTGGAGCAGCGTCGCTCAAGTGCGCGAGCCCATCGACACCTTGCACTACGGCGACCGCGTCGACGTCCTGGCCCGTCACAACGACACCGTAAAAGTCCGCACCGTCAGCGGCGCTATCGGCTGGGTTGACGCCAGGCTGCTCCTCGAGCCCGCTCTCTGGGAGCGCAGCGTCAAGCTCCTTAACGCCGCCAAAGCCATGCCCGTGCAAGCCCGCGGCCGCACCAAAGTGCAAACCAATCTTCGTGTCGAGCCTGGCCGCACGGAGGCTCGCCTTTATCAGTTCGGCCGTGGAGTTCCTGTCGAGGTCGTCGCCCGCGCCGTCGCCGATTGGGTGCAAGTCAGCGACGAGCGCGAAAACAACGAAGCGGAGGAAACCAAGAAGGAGGATTGGTTCCTGGTTCGCGGCTTGGCCACCCGCCCGCCCGGTGAAATCTCTGCCCGCAGCTCCGAATCCAACACCACCACGCAGCCCGGCGATCAGACCATTCCCATCGCTGGCTGGGTCGTGGCTCGTTTTGTCGAACTTGATTTGCCTGAGGCCGTCCGCGAAGGCATGGCGTCTGCCAATGTGCGTGCTACTGCCTGGTTCGAGCTCAACCGCGTTGCCAGTCCCTCTGGGGACAAGCCGCAGTACTTGGTCGCCGGAACGCGCAGCTCCGAAGGACAACCCTGCGATTTCACGGTTCTCCGCGTCTACACCTGGAACCAGAGGCGCACGCGCTACGAAACCGCCTTCATCGAAAATAATCTGTGCGGCCAAATGCCCATTCGCCTCGACAAGGGACCAAAAGGCGAGCCCGAATTTCGCTTTCGCCAGATCAGCGGCACGAGAGAAGAGCGCGTCTATCGCCTGACGCAAACCGTGGTCCGCCGCGTCCGCGAACCCGGCGATACCAGTCGAAAATCCGCGCCAGCTCGAGCCCAGGCCGCAAAACGACAGTGAACAGGAACTTTTTCGCAAGCGAAGCCCGCCTGACCTGCTGCAACAGTAGGCGCGGTGTCATCCGCCTGCCCCGCAACGCCCGCATCTTGTATACGCTGAGCTTTGAAGGGCCAGCGTTCTCCCTAATTGCTGCGCTAATGTTGTGCGCCTGCTCGCGCCCCGCGCAAACCGCTGCCGCGCCTCCTCCGCCCGCCTTCGAGTACGTCGACGCCTGGGGCTCGCGCGGCGACGGCCCAGGCCAATTCGATAAGCCCATCGCCATGGCCAACGATGGCGAATCCATAATCTACGTCGCTGATGCCGCCACTGGATTCATCCACAAGTTTTCGCCAAGCGGCGAGCCCCGTCTCTCTTTCCAGGATGATCGCACCAACCTGCGTCCTGCCGACATCGCCGTCGATGCCGGATCGGCCATCTACGTCGCCGATGGCCGCCGCGGCACCGTGGCCATTTTCTTTTCCGATGGCATGCGCCACCGCGAACTGCGCACGAACGCGCTCTCCGCTGAGCGCGAGTCCTTGCACATCGCCGTCGACGCCTACGGTACCATCTACGTCACCGCAAAACATCCCTTCGGTATTCGCAAATTCAGTCCCGGTCTTCGTCCGAGCGGGTCCTGGGGTGGCGCTCCATCCAAAGTTGCCTCGACGGGCGTCCAGATCGACAATCCGACAGCTCTCGCGGTTGGCCCTGATGGTTTGGTGTATGTAAGCGAATCGGCTCAGCCGGAAATCAAAGTGTACGACGCTGCCGGAACTCTGCAACGTACGGTTGCCGTGCCCACCGATATGGATCCGCAGCTCACCGGCATCGCCGTGGATCGCAAATTCATCTTTGCAGTAGGCACGAGCCACCCTTCGGTTTACGTCTGGGCGCTCGATGGTTCCTATCGTCTCACCCAGGATCTGTCCGCGTGGGTTCCCGGAGCAGGCTCTACAGTCACCCGCAAAATCGTCGTCACTCCCGCCGGAGAGCTGCTTCTCCTGGACACCGCCGCCGCCCGCGTTTTCAGATTTCGCCTACACCTCCAGTAGCACGGGCTTTAGCCTGTGCGAGGCCAAATCCCTGGTCCCTGCTAGAATCCAGGGACCCACGGAGGCGCGCCGAATGACGCTGCACATCAGCGAAGCCGAGGTTCAGCAGGTTCTCACCATGCCCATGGCCCTCCAGGCCGTCGAAGAAATTTCCCGCAAACAAGCCACCGGCGAAGTCCTCGTTCATCCGCGCCGCCGCTTCGAGCTCCCCTCCGGCGCCTTTTTTCACTACATGGCCGCAGCCGATTTCACCGCCGGCTTTCTGGCCATGAAGCAATACACGTTCGTCCGCGGCAAGATCCGCTTCCTGGTCCCGTTATACGAGATTGCCAGCGGCGATCTCGTCGCCATGATCGAAGCCGATTACATGGGCCAACTGCGCACCGGTGCCGCGTCCGGTGTAGCCACAAAATATTTGGCTCGCCGCGACGCTTCTGTGGTCGCGATCATCGGGACCGGCGGCCAAGCCAAAACACAACTCGAAGCAATCGCCGCCGTGCGCAAGCTCTCCTCCGCGCGCGTCTATGGCCGCAACGCGGACCGCCGCAAGCGCTTCGCGGAGGAAATGTCGCAAAAAATCGGTGTTCCCGTCGAGCCCGCCGACTCTTCCTCGGAGGCGGCGCGCGGCGCGCACATTATTTGCACCGCGACAACGGCGTCGCAGCCTGTGCTGATCGGTGCGGACCTCGCCTCCGGATTGCACATCAACGCCATCGGCGCAAATCACGCCAACAAACGCGAACTCGATGACGAAGCGGTCGCCAGTGCGGACGTCATTGTCGAATCTGCTGGACCGGTGTAAAGAAACTATCCGATGTGGTCGCCGGAAAAGTCGGCGGCAGAACCAGCGACACCGAAGTGACCCTGTTCAAGTCCAACGGAATCGGGTCGTGGGATCTAGCCGTAGCAATGCTCGTCTACGCGCGAGCCAAAGGTCTAGGGCGCCCCTTGCCCTTCTGGTCTGAATGACTGTGGCCTCGAGCTGGTGTCACGTATGTGTAGAAATCCGTTCCACCAAAAAAATCTAATTGGATCTTCGGAGAAGAATCGGCCTGAATTAGCGTCGTAGTATCTGGCGCGATACTATTTATTTTTACTTATTTTTGCGGCAATCCCGTAAAACTCCCTCAGATCGGATTGCTCTCCAAGAAACGCCAGACTTAGAGTGCCCGTTGAAGCACACTCCATCGACATGACGGCTGTGTTTGGCATAGCCACGACATCATGTAGTTCGTTGCCGCCGACGCACATAAGCGTTTCATCGTCGAAGCGTATCGCCTGTTCTTCTACTACTCTAAGCCCTTTTTGCTCCCGCCATTGGACGTTAAACTTCTTCCAAGCGTCGATGTCGCCGACCGCGTTTCGCAACAATGACGCGGTAATCACGGGGTTGGCGCGTAGAATAAGATCGGTGCGCTCCTTTGCAGCTATGCTGACCAGCTGCACGGAACTAGATCCGATCTTTTCGACAACCCAATGATCCGGAACAGGAACTTGATATTTCCCAAGCGATACGACATTCCCATGAGTCCAGTGCCATACCTTTGCGAGTATTTCGTATCGCTTGGCGTAGCAGAGAAATCCCGATAACACAACAAGACCAAGCACGAACAACGCGCGCGAAGATCGCTTTCCATCGGTAGTCATTTCTGGCTTCTCTGATAAATGTTCTGAATGCCCTGGGAGATTTGCGGCCAATTGCCCGCGATGCGTGAATCAGCACCCATTCTGATCTTAATCCAACACCTTAAGAGTGTTGCTACTGAGCTCTAGCTTTGGAGGAGAACTATGCCGCCGTACAAATGTTGTCAGCAGAAAGAACGGAGCCATCAAGAGAACGGCAATTAGAAGTAAGGTCCGCCCCCGCAGACCGATCATGAACGCTGCAAAAACTGAAACTGCCATGGTAACGCATAAATCGATGACTGTATCCGACTTCGCGACGCGCAATTCGGTTTGACAATTGATACAGTTGAATGGAGTACCGAAACGAACGACCTTTAGATACTCCAGCTTCGCTCCGCACACGGGGCAACTCGGAAGAGGGCCGTGCAGCAATGTTCGGTCCTTTGTCACGGTTTTCTCCAAGTGTTGTCGGCAACGTAATCGTACACCGACGGGACGACGTTAACGGCCATGTTAAGCAGCATGCCGACTCTCGTCGCTCCTATCGTTGGACTCGGGGAAATCAGGGACAGACGGAACGCTTTCCGGTTTCTCCGAGGGCGCTCATTTCCGATCCGGCCGAATCTTCCTCCGCAACTTCTTATGCAAACGCGCCTGCACTTCCATTGGAAAATCCACCAAATCCGAATCGTAGTACAAATGGACCGTAAGCCTCGTCTGCTGCACCAAAATCGTGCAATCCGGACACTCCCGCAGGTGCAGCTCGATCTCCTCCACTACCGTGGCTTCCAGCTCGCCGTCGATGTAACTGGAAACGCGCCGAATTACGCCGTTGCAGTTCAATGCGTTCCGTCCTGTCGAAAGTGGCGATCCAATTTCTGCCGCAGCTTGAGGCGCGCGCGCAACAGTCGCGACTTCACCGCCGCCTCGGAGATTCCCACTGCCTCCGCGGTTTCCTGTGTAGAGAGTCCTTCCACGTCGCGCAGCACAAAAACCACCCGAAAATCCGGGGCTAGGTCATCAATCACGCCGCGCAAAATATCGCGCATTTCCGTTTGCGCGTAGCGCTGTTCCGGACTCGGTCCCCAATCTTGAATTTGCTGCGGGATGAAATCGTCCTCGCCCTCAATCGGTTCGTCCAGCGAAACTTGATTGGGCCGGCGCTTGCGCAGACGCATCAGCGCTTCGTTCGCAGCGATGCGCACCAGCCAGGTGTAAAAGCGCGAGTCTTCGTGAAATTTGTCCAGGTGTGAATACGCCTTCATGAATGCATCCTGCATCGCGTCTTCCGCGTCCTCGCGGTTGCGCGTGATGTTCATGGTCAGACGAAATATTTTTCGCTCGTAGCGGTTCACCAGTTCTTCGAAAGCGGAGATATCGCCCGATTTTGCCGCGGCCACCAGCAAATGCTCATCTTCGCGGGCGATTTTGGAGGGAAGGCGGTGTGGGTTCGGCGTGCTCAAGGTAAGCGTTTTTGCCAGGTTGGCGAGTAACCCCGGTTGGATGCTTTGCACCGCTAAAGTAGCACAATACAACGCCGCACCTCGAAGCTATACACTTGGATGACCCGGCCGGCGCCCGCGATTCAGAAATAACGGCCTCCCCGCGCCGCCCTGTGGGTACGTGACAATTTGCGCAGCATTATCGAACCATGTGTGCCGCGCGAGCCGCGGAAAAGGTAAGCTAGCGGAATGCGCACCCTGCCCGACCATCTTCGAAAAGGCATGAAGCTGGTTATAATCGGCTGTCATCCGACGGAGTCGTCCGTGCGCGTGGGGCATTATTATGCCGGCCGCGACAACGAGTTTTGGCCGCTGATTTTCGAGGGTGGCGTGGTGCCGGAACCGTTTGATTATCGCGACGACAAGCGCGTGATCGAATTTGGCATTGGGCTTACGGATTTGGTGAAGCGCCCGTCGAAAACGGCGGCGGAGCTTGCGCGCGAGGATTTTGCGGAAGGGCGCATCGTGCTGTCGCAGAAGCTGGAAGAATTTGCCCCGCGCGTAGTGGCGTTTAATGGCAAAATGACCTACGAATTATTTGCGCAGAGAAAATGCAAATTCGGATTGCAGAAGGAATCGTTGTATGGAGCGCGCGTATACGTGCTGCCGGCCACGCCTGGCCTCGACATGAAAAGCAAAAGCGAAAAACTGCAGCACTTCCGTAAATTGGCGCAACTGGTGAAGCGCGTGGAAAAGGAACGCGAAAGCGGCGCGCATGTGATGGAGCACGCATGAGCACATCAGCACAACCTGGGCAGGAAAATCGCTTGGTCCTGGAAAAGCGCGAAGGCGGCGTCGCCACATTGATGTTGAACCGGCCGGAGCGTATGAATGCGCTCAACAAAGATTTGGTTCTGGCCCTGAACGACGCGTTGGCGCGCGTGGAAGCGGATCAGGAAATTAATGTGGTGGTGCTGGCGGGCGCCGGGCGCGCGTTTTGCGCGGGCGGCGATTTGCAGGCGATCGGCAGGGGGAAGCAGGAAAACGATGTGACCGAATTGCAGCCTGTTCTGCGTTCGGGTATGCAACTGGTTCTGAAGATTCGCACCATGCGGCCGCCGGTGATCGCCGCGGTGCACGGCGCAGCGGCGGGCGCGGGCATGAATATCGCGCTGGCCGCGGATCTTCGCATTGCTTCCGAAGACGCGATGTTCGGACAGAATTTTGCGAAGGTGGGATTGTTTCCGGATTACGGCGGGACATTTTTTCTCCCGCAGTTGGTGGGGCCGGCGAAAGCGGCGGAAATGCTTTATACCGGTGACATGATCAATGCGGCGGAGGCGCTGCGGCTCGGCATCGTGAATCGCGTGGTGCCGCTGGCGCAACTGGAGAGCGAAGTGCACGCGCTGGCGCAGAAAATCGCGCAGGGCCCGGCGATTGCGATTCGCGCGGTGAAGCAAACTTTGTTCGGCCGCGACAAGGAAGAGCTGATGGCGCTGCTGAACCTCGAAGTCGAGCAGCAGATGAAATGCTTTCCCTCCGAGGATTGCGGAGAAGGCATTCGCGCTTTTTTCGAGAAGCGGCCGCCGAAATTTCAAGGCAAGTAGCCTCATTTTTTCCTTCGCAAGTTTTCCCCAGCAATTTCTCGCCTTGCGGTTTCCAGCCTATAATTGGCCCCGAATTTGAAATGGGGAATTTCGCATGAATGATCTGGAGATTACTCCGGCCGAGGCGAAACAGCGGCTGGAGCGCGGCGACGGCGTTCTGCTGGTGGACGTGCGCGAGCCGTGGGAATTTGAGATTTGCCGCATCGCCGGCGCGAAGCTGATTCCCATGGGCACGATTCCCGCGAATTTGCAGGCGCTGGACACCGATGACGAAGTGATTTGCTACTGCCATCACGGAATGCGCAGCCTGGACGTGGCGGTTTGGCTGCGCGGCCAGGGAGTGGCGCGCGCGAAATCGCTGGCCGGCGGAATTGATCGCTGGTCCGCCGAGATTGATTCCACTGTTCCACGGTACTAGCGCGCCTGCCGCGGCTTGCGCCGCTGGGACGCGCTTAAGCGCACTACAACTTTTGCAGCGCGTGACACGCACGGATATGGCAAGCGAGATCCAAACGATTGCGGTGATTGGGGCTGGCGACCAAGGTCGCGAGATGGCTTGTTGCGCGCTGCTGGCCGGATACCGAACCATCCTTGAGGATGTGTCCGAGAGCAGGCTGGAGCAAGCTGCGGCGTGGATGGCGAACGGCGCGAATGTTGGCGCTGAGGCGCGCACGCGGCTCGTTCTCGCGAGCAAAATCGAAGAGGCCGTGCGCGAGGCGGATCTGATTGTCGAGGCGGTGGCCGAAGAGATGGAGATGAAGATCGAGATGTTCACCATCTTCGACAAATTTGCCAAGCCAGGCGCTGTCTTCGCGAGCAGCTCGCTTTCCCTTTCGATCGCGGAGCTGGCGGCGGTAACGTTTTGTCCGGAGCGTTGCATCGGCCTGCGCTTTGTTGCCAGGGCTGGGAAAGAGAACGCGCTGGAATTGGTGTGCACGCCGAAGACTTCCGAAGAAACTGTTTCGCGGTGCCGGGAGGTTGGCCGGCGCATGGGCAAAGAGGTCATGGTGGTGGCCGAAAGGGAATTCACGGAATCACGATGAGCCAGCCGAGCGGGAAGGAAATTGCGTCGCGCGTGGTGATCCAGCAGGGCGACCTGACGGAGATGGACACCGACGCGATCGTGAACGCCGCAAACAACGATCTCGTTCTGGGCGCGGGAGTTGCGGGAGCGATCCGCCGCAAGGGCGGCGATGCGATCCAGCGCGAATGCGACGCGATTGGCAGCATCCCGCTGGGATTCGCGGCCATCACCTCGGGCGGGAAGCTTAAGGCCAGGTATGTGATCCACGCGGCGAGCATGGGGCTGGGGAGCCTGACCA
>WNFP01004670.1_pt1 | contig 15291 bp, 15 predicted proteins | sample 5400201 | NCBI WGS metagenome assembly WNFP01 (sample SAMN13153355, study PRJNA577476) | soil metagenome | isolation source: 115 cm saprolite under Madrone tree | place: USA:California | collected 2016-06-14
TGGATAACGGCGGCGCGCGGCTTCCGTCTTAATTGGGATCATTTTGAGTTCGACCAGCTTCGTCTGCTCGACCAGCCACCCGTGGACTCTGCGGCACAATCCACACGTCGGGTCATAAAGCAGTGTCAGTGTCGACATGGCCTAAGCCTCCTGCACGGGCGTGAAAGCGTCGGGATAAACCGGCGGTGGACCGTTGCGCAGCGTAGCCCGGCGGCGCATGCGGCTGAAGATCAGCAAGTTAAAGAAGTGCATTCCGCCCAGGACCAGCAGCACAGTGCCGACTTTGACGGACAGAGCTTCGATGCCTTCCTTGGGCGAAGCGAGCTCGTAACCCAGTTTCAACGTCAGGCTGACAAAGCCCAGATTGATGAGGTAGAAGCCCACTACCAGCAGGTGATTGACGGAATCAGCCAGTGGTTCGTTGCCATGAAAGACATCGACCAAAAAGATACGTCCGTTCTTATGCAACGTGTGCGCGACCCAGATGGTCAGCGCGATGCTGATAGTGAGATAAATCAGGTACGTCGTGATTTCGAGAGTCATAACCAGCCTCCTTTGGAATTGAACACGTTCAACTATTGCAGGATAGGCCCGTTTTTAGCGGCTGTCAAGGGTTATTTTGAACATGTTCAGAAAATGTAAGGAGCGCGGACATCCTGGTCCGCCAGCGGCGAAGCCCGCTCAGCCCTACGTTGGGAGCATCTATTCGGAGTCTGTTCGCGCCGCGCGCTCAGGCGGACAGGATCTCCGCGCTCCATACGCTGTGGATACCGAGAGGGTCGGGTCTATGATAAATTCTCCAGCTTCAAGAGGCGGGCAAGCTGAAGTTTGCACTCCAAACTGGTTCGCTCATTTAATTCGTTGAATTCCCAGAACCTATTCGATCGATTGTTCCTGCCTGCGCGCGCCGCGCGCGTGGCGGTGCTATTCGACCACGCAGAGATTACTTACCAGGATCTGCGTGACCGGACAGTGCGCGTCGCTGAATCTTTGCATGCGTCGGGGATCGGCGCGGGAGATCGAGTAGCCATCCTGCTCACTGACTCGCCCGAATTTATCGCTTCGTTTGTGGCAACAATCTCGCTCGGCGCGATTGCCGTTCCCATCAACCTGGCATTGCGGCGCGAAGATCAACTATTCATCCTGAAAGACTGCGGCGCCTGCGCGGCTATCGCGGAATCTCAAACCGCTGACAGTCTGTTCACGGATTCAGGCAGTCAGACCGACGTCGAGAATCTGTTAGTGGTGAGCCGGGGAGATGGATTGGTTGAATCGGATATTGCTTCAATTGCGGGAATCAATGCGCAAGACTTTGCCACCGCGAAAGGTCGGCCAATCAACAATGTGTTTCCTGGTCCTGGCGGTGAAGACAAAGACGCGTTCATTCTTTACACCTCAGGCAGCACTGGCGAGCCGAAAGGCGCGGTCCACCGCCAGGCGGACATCTTCTATACTAACGAGACCTTCGCCACTGAAGTCCTGAAGCTGCGCAAGGGCGATCGACTGTTTTCTTCTTCACGCTTGCCGTTCGCTTATGGGCTCGGCAACAGTCTTACTTTCCCGCTGCTCAACGGATTCACTACGATTCTTTGTCGTGACAAGCCCGCGCCAGACGTGGTCAGTCGGGTCTTTAAAGAATATCGTCCGACGATCTTTTTTGGCGTACCGGTCGTCTACAGAATGCTGCTGGAACATCATCGCAAAGGCTCCGGGCACGAGTTAGACACGTCGAGTTTGCGCTTGTGCGTTTCGGCGGGCGAGTCTTTGCCGGCGCAATTGGGAGAGGACTGGCAGCGAAACGCGGGCGATGTGCGCTATGGCAGCAGCGGGAAGTTGTTGCACGGATATGAGGCCCGGCTGATTGATCATGAAGGCGTGGCGACACAGACCGGCGAGGCAGGGAACCTGTGGGTTCGCGGCGACAGCGCGGCCCGGCGTTACTGGCAACGGCCTGACACTTCTGCGGAAACGTTTGTGGATGGCTGGGTGCGCACCGGCGATCTTTACCTGGCCGATGCAGATGGTTTCTGGTGGCATCAGGGGCGCAGCGATGATTGTTTCAAGCCTACCGGGCAGTGGGTTTCGCCGATTGAAGTTGAAAACGTTTTGCTGCGCAATGAAGCGGTGCGCGCCGCCGCGGTGGTCGAGGGGTCCGACGACCACGGCTTATCATGCGTGTGTGCCTTCGTGGTTTGCACCGACGATGCCGGAGAAGCCGCAGAGGAATCACTGCGCGAGCTTTGTAAGAGCGTCCTGCCGCGGTTCAAGCAGCCGCGTCGTTATCTTTTTGTTTCGGAGTTGCCGTACACTGCGACCGGAAAAGTGCAGCGGTTCAAGTTGCGAGAGCAGTTGCGCGCGCCCGTGAAGCGGGCGAAATATCAGTAGCCCACAGCGCAAGCTGTGGGTCAAGAAAACGAAAACAAGCGAGCCCGCAACGCGGGCGGCATAAGTTCACGTCAGATGGCACTCACTGTTTCAGACTTACGCTAATGAGTTTTTCTGTCGTCCCTTTTGGGGCTTCGAATCTTTCTATACCACTATCCCCACAGCTTGCGCTGTGGGCTACTAATATGTGCGCCTGCTTCGCAGGCTAAACGCCCATGACTGAAAAAAGTATCCAGGAAACATACGCACCGAACAACGCCTGCTTTGGCTGTGGTCCCGCGAATGAAAAGGGCTTGCACATTCGTAGCTTTCCGCGCGGCGATGAAGTGGTCGCGACGTTCCAGCCCGAAACTTATCAGGAAGCGTTTCCGGGAATGTTAAGCGGCGGGATTATCGGGACGTTGCTCGATTGTCACTGCAACTGGACCGCGACCTATCACCTGATGAAGCAAGCCGGATTGGATCATCCGCCCTGCACGGTTACGGCGGACTATGCGATCAAGTTGCTGCGGCCGACCCCGACAGACGAACCCGTCGAGTTGCGCGCGCGGGTGATTGAATCAACCGGCGATCGCGCGATCGTCGAAGGCGAGTTGATCGCGCACGGCAAGGTCTGCGCGACCTGCCGGGGCACGTTCGTCGCAGTCAAACCGGGCCACCCGGCTTATCATCGTTGGTAGAGTGGCACAGACTTCAGTCTGTGATATTAACTATGGAATCACAGACTAAAAAGTCTGTGCCACCCATATGATTACGACCATCTTCTTCGACATCGGCGGCGTCCTGCTCACGGACGGTTGGGGCCATGACTCGCGAAGGGAAGCGGCCCTGCAGTTCAATCTCGATTGGGAAGACTTCAGCGACCGTCACGAAAAAGTCGCGCACCTGATCGAAACCAATGGCCTCACACTGGAGCGTTATCTCGATCGGGTAGTCTTCTGCCGGCCGCGCCCGTTCAGCCGAGACGTCTTCCGCGAATTTGTTTTTGCACAGTCCCAACCGAAGCCCGAATCGCTCGAGATCGCGCGGCAACTCGCCGGATTGAACAAGTATTTCCTGGCCACACTCAACAACGAAGTGCTGGAATTGAATCTCTATCGGATCCGGCATTTCGATCTAAGCAAATGCTTCTCGGTGTTTTTCAGTTCGTGTTTCCTGGGCTTGCGCAAACCGGATGAAGCTATTTATCGCGCCGCCTTGAATATCCTGCAGCGTCCGGCCGAGCAGTGCTTATTCATCGACGACCGCGAAGTGAACCTCGAGTGTCCGCGCGAACTTGGTCTGCACACGATTCATTTCCAGGATGCAGGGCAATTGCGGCGTGAGTTGGGAGAGAACGGCGTTGAGTTTTAGGGTTTAGGACGCGCGGTTGTGTCGATGACGTGGCGCGGACTCTGGAGTGCGCCGGCAGAGCGAACCGGGGTCCCCGGCGCGGCAGCCGCGCTGGGGTGGTCGTAGCGTCGACGGCGCTATGGTTCGCGAGTCTTGTCGGCGCTTAACCAGAGCGGAGATGTCCCACGGAATCCAAAGCGGTGTCGCGCAAGGTTGCCACCGCACTCATAATTCTGCTCCCTCACTTAACCACAATCTTTGTCTTTTTCTGTTTTTGATCCACGGCCACATAGATCACTTCCGCTTCGGTCACTCGCACGCGGTCGCTGGGGCCGCCGTAACGCTCTGCTTCCACCACCACGCGCACGGTAATTGATGTCGTGCCAATCTTGAGAGTCTCGGAATAAAAACTGACGAGATCACCCACGAAGACAGGAGCATGGAAAATCACTTCGTGCATGGCCACGGTCACAAAGCGATCCATGCCAGTGTGCCGGTGCGCTTCGATCGCGCCGGCCATATCGATGTAGCTGAGAATGACGCCGCCAAAAATCGTGCCCTGCGAATTGGTGTCGCGCGGCAGCATCGCGATGCGGATTGCCGGATCAGAGTTCATGAAGGGAATCGTAAATGGAAAACGGCAAATGGTAAATGAGAGAGGAACAAAGCTCTCGGGGTGGTGTCTAAACAGAGCGGTTACGAATTTCCCACACGAGAGAGGTTTTCATCATGTTTATGCTCTTCGATTTGATTCTGGCTTCTCCGATCGGCGCGTTTATCTTCTCCCGTTTCCAGGACGCGCTTTACGCCGTGATTGTGGCTTCAGATTGCGACGAGTGCGGGTTCAACGATCTGGGAGTGCTGCTTTTCGGCGGGATGCTGGCGGCGATAGTTGTTGGCATTGGAGCTTCGATTCTACTTCGACGGCTCAAAGATAAATCGCCGGCCGCGGAATTTGTTTCGATTCATGCGGCCGATACAAACAAGCCGAAATAGTTTAGCGGCTGGGTGCCCGCACTGTTACGGAAGATTGCCCGGCGGGCAGTAGTCCGTCTCTCACGAGACGAATGGATACCAGGGTGTGTTGCGAAAGATCCAGAAGAAGATCAGGAGCACGAGCCAGGCCCAAAGATAAACCGGCGGAATGAAAACGCGCCGCTGAGGTTGTCCCGTCACGGCACTTCGGGTGAATCCCAAAAAGCCGTAGACGATGAACGGCAGCGTGAGGACCATAAGCGGATTCAGCTTGAACGCTGCGACCGGATGCAGGTGGAGTAATTGATAGCACGCTCGGGTCGAGCCGCAACCGGGACATTGGAAACCAGTCACCAGTCGAAACGGGCACTTGGGAAAGAATTGATTTCCGGGAAGCGCCGGATTGAAAAAAAAGAGGAAAACGCCGATCGATGCCAGGCCCAGCCAAACAAACGACGCGATTGCCAGTTGGCGCGCCCGGTCGGTGGTCACCTCAATAAAGTGAAAGCCAGTCATGATCTGAAATCCGCAGCCGACTCGGAAAAGAACTTTGAGCCGCCGCGGAATAGTTTATTCGCAGCTTGATTGTTTCGGAACTCAGTATTTCAAAATCTCAGAACCAGCCTTTGCGGCCCTGAATATAGGTTCTCACAAATTCTTCATCCGACTTGGTGAGATACATGATTCCTTCCACAATTCCGATTACGTGCATCACCCCGGCCAGGGTAAAGCAGCTCAGCACTGAGACGAGCAGCATGATCAGACCTTCTTTTTGATAGCCGAGAATGAATTTGTGAATTCCCAAACCACCCAGAACAATTGCCAGGATGCCAACGACTATTTTTTTATCGGCTCCCGCAGCCTGCCAATCCTGAACCTGAGCCTGGCCATAGAGCGGCGCCGGCGGCTGAATCGGTTGATATCCTGATTGGAAAGGTTGCTGGTAGTCTGTCTGAGCCTGATAGGCCGTCTGTTGTCCGCCGATCGCCGGCAGCGCCGCCTGGCACTGCGAGCAGTTTTGTGAGTAATCGTCGTTCTGCGCGCCGCACCTGGTGCAAAAAACAGCCATCGTATTTGAGTCCTCAAGCGGGAGCGGGGAATCCCCCCAGGTTCGGGAGGATTCCCCGACACATCCAAGCATTCGATGTGGCGGACAAGCGAGGGCGAGCGCTGTGCGACGCAGCAGCGCCATCCGAGCCGGGCAGGATCATGGCCGCTGGTCCGCTGCTACCAATCGTCACCCGGACACGGCTTGGCCAACCGAACTAGCGATTGCCCATTGCGCTCAAGCCGACACCCAACACCAGCATGATCACATAAACAAGAATTCCCAGCACGCCGAGTCCGATGGCGATAAAGCTGAACATCTTGGCTTTCTTGGACGAATCTTCTGCACCGGCGGTATCGCCCGCGGCCAGCTTGCTATTTACCTGCGCGGCAAAAATGATCGCCGGGATTGCCAGCGGCCAGCAACAGAAAATCGAGATAATGGCCGGCACCATATAGTTCGGTACAGTTGCCGATCCGCCGCCTGAAGCGGGGGGCGGAGTCCAGTTTTGCGACATAATTTAATCTCCTACTGTTTTTGATTTCGCACTGCGTGCTTTTCTAAACGATGAGGCCTGCCTGAAGCAATCTCTGCGCGCTCTGATTCAAACCCGACTGCGAACGCGACGGTGTCCTGACTCTACGATGAAATGGATTTCCGTTCTTTTTTCCGGGTTTTGACCGCAAATAGCGACTGCATAACTAACAAAAGACACGCGGTATTGTCAATCTAATTCATGAATTAAACATCGATGATGTGCCCGGCTGGCGGGGAAAAGCATTGGCCGACTGCGCATCATGCGATTGACTACACAAACCAAAATCGAGGATAGTCTGAGCCTTGTTGAAAGCATGTCCTGTCAGCTTGTGTAAACTGGCGTGACCTAAGCATTGAAACAAATTCTTCAAAACCTCAAGACGGGTGCGGTAGCGGTGACCGACGTGCCGGCGCCGGTGCTTCGCCCGGGATTCGTGTTGGTCCGCACGGCTGCTTCGCTGATCAGCGCGGGCACCGAACGAATGACGGTGGAAACCGGACAAAAGAGTCTGATGGAACGCGCGTTCGATCAGCCTGCCCTGGTCAAGCAGGTCATTCAAAAGGCGAGAACCGAAGGGATCTTGAACACCGTCGACGCCGTTCGTTCGAAATTGGAATCATTCGTCGCTTTAGGATACAGCGCTGCCGGCACGGTTTTGGAGGTTGGGGCGGGCGTCACCGAATTTCACCAGGGCGATCGAGTCGCATGCGCAGGCGTTGGCTATGCATCGCACGCAGAAGTACTGGCCGTGCCGAAAAACTTGTGCGTTCGCCTGCCGGCACGGATCGATTTCGAAGCGGCGGCATTTAGCACTCTGGGAGCAATCGCGATGCAAGGTGTGCGATTGACTGATCCGACTTTGGGCGAGTCGGTGGTCGTGATCGGCCTCGGCCTAATTGGTCAGCTTGCGGTCCAGTTGCTGAAGGCGAATGGGTGTCGGGTTTTCGGAATTGATCTTGACCAGAAAAAAATAGAACTAGCGCGTCAATTCGGCGCGGATGCGGGTTGCGCTCCGGGTGATGATACGAAGCGCAGCGTGATGGAATGGTCGCGCGGACGGGGGGCCGATGCCGTCCTGATCACCGCCGCAAGTTCATCGAACCAACCGGTAGAACTAGCGGGCGAAATTTCGCGGCCCAAAGGACGAGTGGTCGTGGTAGGCGCAGTCGGACTCAATATCCCGCGCAAGTCTTATTACGATCGCGAACTCACCTTCAAGATTTCAATGTCGTATGGCCCCGGCCGTTACGATCCGGAATACGAAGAACGCGGACACGATTATCCGTTCGGTTACGTGCGCTGGACTGAAGGCCGGAACATCGAAGCTTTTCTCGATCTGGTGGCGGAAGATCGCGTCGATGTGGGGCCCTTGATTACTCATCGGTTCAAGCTCGCGGAAAGCGAGCGTGCTTACGAACTGATCACCGGCGATGAACCTTATCTCGGCGTCGTCTTGCAGTACGATACTGAACGCGCGCTTGAGCATCGCATTCCCCTCGCCACCAAAATATCTGGTTCTGCCGCCGCCGTTCGCGTGGGCTTGATCGGCGCGGGAGGTTACGCGAAGGCGATGTTGTTGTCAAACTTCAAAGCCGCCGGTGCAGAGTTTCAGTCGATTGCCACCGCCTCAGGCGTAACCGCGCGGGCAGTGGGCGAGCAGCACGGGTTCCGCTTCTGCGTCTCGAGCGCCGATGAAGTAATCGATGATGAACAGACTAATTTGATTGTCATTGCCACGCGACACGACACGCATGCGCCGTTGGCGCAGCGTGCCCTGGAACGCGGACGCCACGTTTTTGTCGAGAAGCCTTTGGCCTTGAATGATGAAGAGTTAGCAGGAGTGATCGCGGCGGCCGAGCAGTCGCCGGGCCATCTCATGGTCGGCTTTAATCGCCGCTTCTCGCCGCTGGCGCTCAAGGCGCGCGAGTTGTTCGCAGATCGAGCTGCGCCGCTGTCGATCAATTATCGCGTTAACGCCGGCAGGGTGCCGCGCGGTCATTGGGCCGTGGATCCGAAGGAAGGCGGCGGCAGAATCATCGGCGAGGTTTGTCACTTCATCGACTTTATCCATTTCATTACCGGCTCGCTCGTCACGCGCGTTTACGCCGAAGCTATCTCTGGCAGCAACCAGGAGATTAACAACGAGGACTCAGTTTTTGTAACTCTTCGTTTGGCTGACGGGTCGAACGCATCAATCGCGTACCTGGCGGAAGGCGACCGAGCCCTGCCCAAAGAGCGGATCGAAATCTTTGGCAGCGGGAAGTCATTCGTGATTGACGATTTTCGCAATGCCAGTGCCTGGCAGAACGGGCGCGAAACCAGGACTAAGCTGCGCGCTCAGGACAAGGGACAGAAAGACGAGGTGCGTGTCGTCTGCGCTGTGGTTCGCGAAGGGGGGCCGCCGCCGATTGCCCTGGACGATCTGGCCACCACGACGCGCGCTACGTTTCGGGTGTTGGAGTCGCTGCGAACCGGCTTGCCGGTTGAAGTTTGATCTTCAACGGGGTGATGAGGTCAGTACCACCCGCGTGAGCGGGGTGGATCAGTGATTCAACCTCCAGCGTAATGATTCAATTTTGTTTTGCTTGAGGGTCGGCCCCACCCGCTCACGCGGGTGGTACTGACCTCATAACGGCGATAGACGCTCTCGCGCCGAGATGCGCTCGCATTCAGAATTCCAATGCTCAAGGTCATCATCGTAGCGGGCGCGCGGCCCAATTTCATGAAGGTGGCGCCCATCGTCGCGGCCATGAAGCGCCGCCGAGACCGGTTCCAAACACTCCTGGTTCACACCGGCCAACACTACGACGAAGCAATGTCGTCAGCATTTTTTCGCGATCTGGACCTGCCTGGGCCGGATGTGTATTTGGGCGTTGGATCAGCCAGCCACGCGCAGCAGACCGCCGCGATCATGCAGGCCTTCGAGCCGGTGGTGATTCAAGAGAAGCCTGATTGGGTGATAGTAGTCGGCGACGTCAACTCAACTCTGGCGTGCGCATTGGTTTCTGTGCAGCTCGGCATCAGAGTAGCGCATGTCGAAGCCGGACTGCGCAGTCGCGATCGAACGATGCCCGAAGAGATCAATCGTCTGTTGACGGATCAGATTGCCGAGTTGCTCCTAACTCCGTCCCCCGATGCCGATCAGAACCTGCGCGCTGAAGGCATTCCACCCGAGCGCATCAAGTTGGTTGGCAACGTGATGATCGATTCGCTGTTGAGCCAACTTGATCGCGCCAAACAATCCACCGCGCGCGCGGCTCTCGGTTTGACGGAGAAAGAATATGCGGTGCTGACGCTCCATCGTCCATCCAATGTCGATGACACCGCCGCGTTTCGCCGGATTATCGAAGCACTGGAAGAAATTGCGCGCCGTTTGCCGATTGTTTTCCCAGCGCATCCACGCACGCGCAAGATGATTGCCGAACTTGGCTTAACCGAACGAGTCGTAAAAATTAAAGGCTTGCTGGTTATCGATCCGGTTGGCTATCTGGATTTTTTGCAACTGCTCATGGGCGCGCGTTTGGTCCTGACCGATTCCGGCGGCATCCAGGAAGAGAGCACGGTGCTGGGCATTCCCTGTATTACGTTACGGGAAAATACTGAGCGGCCCATCACAGTTGAGATAGGGACCAACATAATCGCCGGCACCACTCCCGCGCAGATCGTCAAGGCGGCGCTCGACGCGCTCGACCCTCCCGCGGGCAAGGCCGCGCCGCGCGTGCCGCCCCTCTGGGATGGACACACTGCCGATCGAATCCTTGATGCGCTGATTGAAAACAGTGAAGTCAGTACCCGGAGCGGTAGCGACCGGGTTTCAACGCGGCAAACGAGTCAAGATCGAGGAGGCGACCCGGTCGCTAACGCTCCCGGTACTGACCTCATCACGCCCAATGATCACCTTCGCAAACATTAAGCGCATGCTCCGCGGTGAGGTCGGTCTCCGCATTGCCGCGCGCGAAGCGTTCCGCCGGGTGCGCGCCACGCTCGACCGACGCCGAGAGCGCGCCGCACTTGCCGCGCTTGATCGCCAGCCCGCTCGTCTGAGCGCAGATTTTGCGCGTCTTTTGCCGGCAGAGTTGCTGGAGCATTTTCGTTCGCGGCAGACGCCCGAATTCTTTCCCGGCTTCGCGGCCGGAGCACAGCAAACAGCGGCCTGGCAGCAAGATCTTTTTCCTGACCAGACCACGTCCCTGATTGATCAGGCAAAGCGCATAGCCAACGAACATTGCTGGCCCCTCCTCGGCTTTGGCGAAAAATGTTTCGGTGTCGGCGAAATTGATTGGAACCTCGATCCGCTCTCGGGTTATGACTGGCCCCTCGCTCATCATGCGGAAATCGAACTTTTCAGAGACGACGGGTCGGACGTGCGCGTGCTTTGGGAGTTGAATCGCTTGGCGCAGCTAATCACATTGGGGCGCGCGTATGCGGTCACCGATAATCAAAGATTCAGCACCGAGTTCTTCCGGCAACTCGCCAGTTGGCGGGAACAGAATCCGGTCGGGCGCGGCGTGAATTGGAATTGCGCGATGGAAGTTGCGCTGCGCGCGATAAACCTGCTCGCGGCGTTCGAACTGTTTTTGCGCTCGCCGCAAATGACTGAAACCGAGCTGGCCGATCTGCTCAGGATGTTCGATCAGCATGGCGCACACATCCGCCGCAATCTGGAGTATTCACACATCGCTACCAGCAATCATTACCTCGCCGACGTGACCGGCTTGCTGTGGCTGGGAGTGCTGCTGCCCGAATTGGAGGCGGCGCAGGAGTGGCGCGACTTTGGCTTACGCGAGTTGCTGCGCGAGATGGATAAGCAACTCCTGAATGACGGCGCCGACTATGAAGCGTCGACCGGCTATCATCGTTTGAAATTGGAGTTGTGGCTTTATTCATTCGTACTTTGTCACATTAACGCGATCGGCATCGACCAGAGATACTGGGACCAGCTGCGTGGAATGATCGAATACGTGCGCGCCTATCTGCGGCCTGATAACAGCGCGCCTTTGATTGGAGATTCAGACAGCGGGCAGATGTTTCCACTGGTGCGCCGGCGGGGCGACGATCATGTTTATTTACTCGCGCTGGGCGCGGCGGTTTTTCAGGAACCGCGTTTTAAGATCGAAGGAGCGAGCGCTCCAGAGGAACTGCTCTGGATTTTGGGAGAGCAGGGCCTGAGCAATTTTGCGGCTCTGCCCGCCGGCGGGCCGGCTGGGTCGCAGGCTTTTCCAGACGCAGGGACTTACCTCCTGCGGCATGACGATCTCTATATGCTTTTCAATACCAGCGGCGCCGGAGTCAACGGCCGTGGCTCTCACGGCCACAATGACGTGCTGGGCATCGAAGTCTCGGCCTGCGGATCGAATTTCATGGTTGACCCGGGTTCTTACATCTACACCGGTGATTTGAAAGAACGCCAACGGTTTCGCTCAACGGCATATCACTCGACAGTCGAGGTTGACGAGGTTGAGCAAAACACTACTGACGAGGCGATGCCATTCGTGATCGGTGACGAGGCGCACCCGCGGGTGATTGATTGGCAGAGCGATGCAGAAACAGATGTATTGATCGCAGACCATGCAGGGTATCAGCGCCTGCCGCAGCCGCTCATTCATCGGCGCACCGTACGGTTTGAAAAGCGTCGACGTTTCTGGGTGGTCGAAGACGAGTTGACTGGGGCAGGAACTCACGATCTTGCTTTTCGTTTTCACTTCGCGCCCGAACTCGAAACCAACATCCAGCCTGACGGAACTATCGAGGTGTGCGACCGGAGGAACGGCGCGCGATTGTTTATTGTAGCGAGTGGGCTGGCTGTCGAGCCGGTGCTGGAACCGCGCTTTTCTTCTCGGGATTACGGAGCCAAAGCCGCGTCAGAGTCGGTTTACTGGAGCCTGCAGGCGGCGGTGCCGTTGAGCGCGCAATTCCTGCTGGTTCCCGTGGCTGCAGACGAAGACGCGCACGAGCGCCTGCGATCAAGCCGACCGAAAGGTTTTGGGAACATCGATTAGCCTTTCACAAAAAGTAGCGCTCCCTGGGTCCGCGTTTAGCGGACGATTGAAAATAGCCCAGCGAATTCAGAGTCTGTGTCAAGACTTGAATTCCCAGCGCCAAGGGCGCGAAATGTAATAGCCCAGGGCAACGCCTGGGTGAGAACACCTATGAGTCTTCAAGCGCTGAAAGCGCGAAATGGGGACTCGCGCACCGAAATGGTTGGCCATTAAAGTGGGGCCTCGATCATTACGCGCTTTCAGCGCTCGGAAACTTGATTGAACTTGTACCTGGGCCGATGGCCCAGGCTTCTACATTTCGCGCCTTTGGCGCTGGGAAGCTGACTTTTGACCCCATCGATGAACGCCCGCTGCCACAACTCTAAAGTCAGCAACTGAAAAACCTGCAGGTTATAGTCTTCTCTGCCGGAAAGATTAGCTGCGATCACGCGCCGCACTTCCTCGGGACGGAACAAGCCGCGGCGGCGGACAGTTTCTTCGGACAAGAGATCATCGACCATCGGCTGCAGCGGACCGCGCAGCCACGAACGGATCGGCGCGCCGAACCCGGCCTTCTTTCGCCAGACTACTTCGCGCGGCAAAAGCTTTTCAGCGGCGCGCTTCAGGATGTATTTGCGCTTCAGTCCACGTAGCTTCAAACGGGTCGGCATGCGCGCGGTCAATGCGAGCATCTCCTGATTGAGAAACGGCACACGTACTTCCAGGTTGGCCGCCATCGATGTCTTGTCCGTGGTCATGAGATTCAAGCACGGCAGAAACGTTTTCAGATCGACGTAGAGCAGTTGGTTGAGCGGCTCAGCGTGCTTCACGCGCGCGAAATAGCGCCGGTGTGCGCTGTAAGCGTCCAGTCCGCGATTCGCCGAGCGCATTTCTTCAGTGTATAGGCGCGCCTTCCCTTCATCCGTGAAATAAGTGCCGTAGCCCAGATAACGATCCTCGAAATCGAGCGCCGCACTGCGCGCAAATTTTTTCGCATTACGCAGGGGTGCAGTCAGCTTTCCCGGCATCCCGCCCGGCAGAGCGTGCGCCAGCGCATTCATCACCGGCCGCCTGAGCAACTGCGGCACCGGATCAAATGCTCCCGCAATCTTCATCGCCATTTGCCGCGGATAACCGGCAAAGACTTCGTCGCCGCCCATCCCGCTCAGCATCACGGTCATAGATTCGCGGGCGGCGCGGGAAACCAGGTAGCTGGGAATCGCCATGTCGATGGCCGGCTCGTCCATGTGATAGACGAGCTTTGGCAGCAGTTCAGCCACGTCGGGCTGTAGCATGATCTCGTGATAGTCGGTGTCCAGTTGCTGGTTTACGCGCCGGGCCCACTGAACGTCGTCTGGAATAATGTCGTAGCGAAGATCTTCAGCTTCGATGCCGATGGTGTAGGTGCCAATGCGCCGGCCATTGCTGTGACGCTGCATCATCGCCACGATCGACGACGAATCAATTCCACCTGAAAGAAACGAACCCAAAGGCACGTCCGCAACCATCTCGAGTTTCGTGACCCGATCGAGTGTCTCCAGCACTTGCTCTTGCCACCACGCATCGCTTTTTCCTTCTTCGATCTCTGCAAAAGAAATGTCCCACCACTCGTGCGTAGTCATTTCGTTGTCGCGCCACTTCACGAAATGGCCGGGTGGAACTGTCTTGATGCCACGAAACAACGTATTTGGATCAGGAACCCATAAGAAGGTCAGGAACTGATGCAGTGATTCTCGATCAAGCCCAGCTTTGATCAAACCGCTCGCCAGGATCGATTTGACCTCGGAAGCAAAAACAACGGAGCGCACACATCCTGCGTCCGGTTCGCCGGCATCTGTGCCGGTGTCTGAATAGTACAGCGGCTTAATCCCCACCCGATCGCGGACCAAAAACAGCTGCCTCTCTTTTTCATCCCAGAGAGCGAAAGCAAACATGCCGTTCAAGCGCGGCAAGCAATCCTCGCCCCATTCCGCCCACGCCGCGAGCAGCACCTCGGTATCAGTCTGGGTGCGAAAGGTCCGGCCCTGGCTCGTGAGTTGGTCCCGCAACTCGCGATAGTTGTAAATCTCTCCGTTGAGAATCACTACCAGATGTCCATTATCAGAAACCATCGGCTGGTGCCCGGCGCTGCTGGTGTCAATAATCGACAAACGCCGGTGACCAAAAGCCACTCGCCGTCCTTCGTCGTTGATTATGGGCGAAGTCCACACACCTTCGTCGTCGCGCCCGCGATGCTCAATAGCTCTCAGCATCGCGCCGATGCGCTCGTTGGGATCCTGGGTTATGAGTCCGGCGATTCCACACATACGTTTCGTTACTCGATCAGCCTTCTGACTTATAATAGCGCGCGCTTCGGACAAGTCGAGGGAGGCTGAGCGAGAGCGGCGGTATGAAGTCAGTCCCATCCGCGTGAGTGGGTGGGTTCAAGAGGCTGGTTGGTCCCGCCCGCTTACGCAGGCGGTACTGACCTCAGTGCATAGTGCGAATAAAGCGTCGAATGAAAAGCAACAAATTTAAATCAACAGGATCTGGCGCCGCGGTCAAGCAATCCCGTCGCGCCCGCCTCGCGATCTGTCTGCTCATCTTTCTCACCGCTTTCGGCGTGCGCTTTTTGTCGTGGCAGGACACCCGTCTTGAAGCGCGGAGAGTACAAAGCGAAGTCACCGCCGATTACCAACGCTTTGCCCAACTCCTCAGACAAGGCGGCCTGGCTTCATTTCTGAGTTCATCTTCACCGCTAAGCAACATGGACAGGCTCGGCCACCCGCCAGGCTATTCGATTTTGATGTCGATGTCAGGCGGATCGAACACCACCGTGCAGTTCGTGCAAATCATCTGTGACGCCTTTGCCGCCGTGATGATCTTTCTGATCGTCGCTGAGTTATCGCCTCTTAGCGCAGCCTTGATTGCCGGGATGCTGGCTGCTTTTTCGCCGCAGTTCGCCTGGAACTCTGTTCTGTTTCTGCCTGACTCTCTCCCGGTGCTGCCATCCTGATTGCGATTTATTGTCTGGCGCGCGCCGCAAAGAATCCGCG
>WNFP01003562.1_pt1 | contig 15289 bp, 11 predicted proteins | sample 5400201 | NCBI WGS metagenome assembly WNFP01 (sample SAMN13153355, study PRJNA577476) | soil metagenome | isolation source: 115 cm saprolite under Madrone tree | place: USA:California | collected 2016-06-14
TCTTGAGCACGACGATCTCGCCCTGGATCTCGTATCCAGCGACGGCGACGACATTGAGCGACTCGTTCAGAACCAGCTCTTGTCCCGGCCGCAGCGACGTGGCGTTGATGGCGGGGTGAAGCCTCACCCTCATCTTGCGGCCCTGCGCGAGGATGTCGACGGTGTCGTCTTCGTACGCGGCGAGATACACGCCGTAGGTCAACGGCGGCGCGGCCAGCTTGTCGACCTCTTCGCGGAGGGCCGCGATCTCGTCGCGCGCCTCGTGGAGGGCCGCGAGCAGCCTTTCATTCTGCCGGCAGGCCTGGGCGAGCCTCCCGTCGGCGTGGTCGTCCGCGGCGTATTCGGTCTCGACCGCGATCGTCTCCAAGCTCTTCATAGGCCGCCTCTTTCTCGTACCGCTGAATGCGTCGTCTACTGTTGAGACGGCTGTCAGGCGGTGAGCGTTACCCCCCACGATCGGGAGGGTGTGCCATCAGCAGTCGTCAGAATGGCCGAGTCGTCGAGAGGACTCGAGACGGGAGGTGCCCGACGTCGTGTTCGGGCGGGCTCAGGGCGCCTTCGGGGGCGGACTCAGGACGCGAGCGAGTGACTCGGCACCCGAGTCTGCGCGCGACGGAGCGCTCTCGTGACGGGCGTGGACACGAGAGAGCGCCCATCATCCCGGATTTCAGTAGTCGCCGCGAGCCGGCTGCGTCGAAACTCTTCCGCGGGGACAACGCGCACCACTTGGCCCTGCGCGTCGAAAATTGTCACGGGCGCGATGGGCTCTTCGTCTGAAGGAAGCGGAACAACTTTCCGGGAAGGATTCATCTGGTATGCCTCCCATCGATAAAGCCAGTCACTAAGACCCACATTTGGCTGCCGCAGGCGGGACACGTATCGCTGCCGACCTCGAAGCATGTCTCGCAATCGAGGCACAGCGCCAAACGACCCAACGGTAGATACGACGTAGTGCCCGTCGCCCAGCCCCTCATGGCTTTCATGCCCTTCCGATGCCTCCCGCGGTCCATTGGTTACTCGATGGCGGTGCCATCAATTCCACCCCTTTTGGTGCAGGGGAATGAGCGAAGCGCGGCGGTGTGCCCGATGGTTCCGGAGCTGTGGGGCAGGTCTCCTGGAACGTCGGCACGCCGCCGCGTTGATAGGTCGCGCGCTCGTCCCTTGTGTTACCGCGCAGCCTGATGACCGCGCGGGGCCTGCACGTCCTGGTTCTCCCGCGGCGCCTGCACGTCCTCGTGCTCCCGCGGCGCCTGCACGTCCTCGTGCTCCCGCGGGGCCTGCACGGGGGCCTGCACGTCCTGGTTCCCGAACGTCGCTGGTACCGTCTGGTCGTCGATTACCCCGGCCAGAGCGGGAAGCTGCCACACTGCGACCACCACTCCGAACACTGCCGCTGCCACCGTCCTCATCACGTTCTCCTTTCAGGGCCAGTTCACACTTTGGGTCCCTTGCACTTCTTTAGATGGGATCCCACCCGAGGGGGTTACGGAGCTCGGATTGATCGGCTGCTTACGGACGTCGACGCGAGCGGCGGATCACGACGCTTCTCTTATTCGTACTGCCGGCCCTGCGGTGCTCCCCGACCCGTGTGACTACGCTTCCTCGTGTGCCGGGTGAGTCGGCGCGCCGTGGACGTGCAGGGGCTCCCGACGCGGCCGGAACGCCGCCCGGACCACGTCTCGATTGAGTCGCGCGATGAACTCCAGCGGGATTCCCTTGGGGCACACCGCCTCGCACTCGCCGTGATTGGAGCAACTACCGAACGCCTCGCGGCGCATCGCCGCCACCATGTTGAGCGTTCGTTCGTCGCGCTCCGGCTGGCCCTGCGGCAGCGCATTGAGGTGAGTCACCTTGGCCGAGGTGAAGAGCATGGCCGAAGCGTTCGGACAGGCCGCCACGCAGGCCCCGCAGCCGATGCAGGCGGCCGCATCGAATGCCGTTTCTGCCGCCTCTTTCGGAACGAGGATGTCGTTGGCGTCTGGGGCGCTGCCCGTGGGGGCACTGATGTAGCCGCCGGCCTGGATGATGCGGTCGAATGCCGACCGATCGACGACGAGGTCTCTGACCACGGGGAACGCCTCGGCCCGCCATGGTTCGAGCGTCAAGGCATCGCCGTCCTTGAAGAAGCGCATGTGGAGCTGGCACACCGTGGTGTGACGGCGCCCGCCGTGGGGTATCCCGTTGATCAGGAAGCCGCACGAGCCGCAGATGCCCTCACGACAATCGTGCTCGAAGGCTACCGGTTCCTCGCCGCGCTCGATCAGTCCCTCGTTCAGGACGTCCAGCATCTCGAGGAACGACATGTCGGGGGTTACGTCATTGACCTCGTAGGTCACGAACCGCCCGGAGGTGTCCGTATTCTTCTGCCGCCAGATTCTCAGTGAGAGGTTCATGATTACTTGTAGCTCCTCTGCGCAAGGTGGACATGCTCGAAGGTCAGCGGCTCCTTGTGCAGGGCCGGCGCCTGGCCGGACCCCGTGTACTCCCACGCCGCGACGTAGCAGAAGTTGGCGTCGTCCCGTTTGGCCTCACCCTCGGCGGTCTGGCTCTCGATGCGGAAGTGGCCGCCGCAGGACTCACTCCGGTCCAAGGCGTCGGTGCACATCAGCTCGGCCAGCTCGAGAAAATCGGCGACGCGGCCGGCCTTCTCGAGCGACTGGTTCAGCTCCTCGTCGGTCCCGAGGACGCGAACGTTCTTGTGGAACTCATCGCGCAGCTCGGGGATCTTCGCGAGCGCCCGGCGCAGGCTCGCCTCCGACCGCGCCATGCCGCAGTCGTCCCACATCAACTTGCCGAGCTCTCGATGAAAGGAGTCGACCGTCTGCTGGCCGTTGATCTGCAGAAGAGTGCGAGTGCGCTGACCGACCTCTTCTTCGGCCTCACGGAACGCCGGGTCCGAGGTATCGACGGGAGTCAGGCCGGCCTTGGCCAGGTAGTCGGGCACCGTGGCGGGCAAGATGAAGTAGCCGTCCGAGAGCCCCTGCATGAGGGCGCTCGCGCCCAGGCGATTGGCCCCCTGGTCGGAGAAGTTGGCCTCGCCGCCAACGAACAACCCCGGGATGGTCGACATCAGGTGGTAGTCGACCCAGAGTCCGCCCATCGTGTAGTGCGGGGCAGGGTAGATGCGCATCGGGACCTTGTAGGCATCGTCTCCGGTGATGCGCTCATAGATCTCGAAGAGATTTCCGTACTTGTCGCGGACGTTGTCCAGCCCGAGCCGATCGACGGCGCTGCGGAAATCGAGATATACACCGCGGCCGCCCGGCCCCACGCCTCGCCCTTCGTCGCACACATCCTTGGCGTTGCGTGAGGCGACGTCGCGCGGCACCAGGTTGCCGAAGCTCGGGTAGCGGCGCTCCAGGTAGTAGTCGCGCTCGCCGTCCGGGATGTCGTTCGCCTTCCTGGTGTCACCCTTCTTCTTCGGAACCCAGATGCGCCCGTCGTTGCGGAGCGACTCCGACATCAGCGTGAGCTTCGACTGATACTCGCCCGCCTGCGGGATGCAGGTCGGATGAATCTGCGTGTAGCATGGATTCCCGAACAGCGCGCCGCGGCGATGCGCCCGCCAAATGGCGGTGCAGTTGGAGGCCTTGGCGTTCGTCGAGAGGTAGAAGACGTTGCTGTAGCCGCCGGTGGCCAGCACGACCACGTCGCCCACGTGAGAATGGATCTCGCCGGTCTGGAGATGGCGGGTGACGATGCCGCGCGCCTTGCCGTCGATGACGACCAGGTCGAGCATCTCTGTGCGCGGATGCATGGTCACCGTACCCGCGGCGATCTGACGCTCGAGCGCCTGGTACGCCCCGAGCAAGAGCTGTTGCCCCGTCTGGCCGCGAGCGTAGAACGTCCGCTCGACCTGGACGCCACCGAACGAGCGTGTCTCGAGGAGGCCACCATAGTCGCGCGCGAACGGCACCCCCTGGGCGACGCACTGGTCGATGATGTTGACGCTCACCTGCGCCAGGCGGTAGGAGTTGGCCTCGCGGGCGCGGAAGTCACCACCCTTCACGGTGTCGGCGAAGAGGCGGAAGACGCTGTCGCCATCGTTCCGGTAGTTCTTGGCCGCGTTGATTCCCCCCTGGGCGGCGATGGAGTGGGCGCGGCGCGGGGTGTCGTGGAACGAGAAGCACTGCACGTGATAGCCCTGCTCGCCGAGCGTGGCGGCGGCGGCGGCTCCCGCCAGCCCCGAGCCGACGATCAGGACGGTGTGCTTCCGCCGGTTGGCGGGGTTCACCAGCTTCATCTCGAAGCGGGACTGGTCCCACTTCTGTTCGATCGGTCCCGCAGGAATTCTCGCGTCGAGCACGATAGGCATCGGAGTCTCCTTCACCGTAGCCACCCGGCCAGCACGGAGACTGGCACGGAGACGAAGCCGGCGAACACGGCCAGGGCAATCCCGCGAGACAGCACGCGGAGGGTCGATGTGGTGCGCGCGTTGTTCCAGCCGAGCGTCTGGAGCAAGCTCCAGATCCCGTGATCCAGGTGCAGGCAGAGACACGCCATGGCGACGATGTAGAAGAGCGACACATACCAGACCGAAAAGCCAGCCACGACGTTGTGATAGACGGAGAGGTCGCGGAACTCGCCGGGCCGGAAGCCAACCACACCGCCCGTCAAGTGCAGCAGGTGATAGACGACGAAGAGAGCCAGGATGACACCGCTCCAGCGCATCGTGCGGGCCGCGTAGGTGGTCGCAATGGACTCCTTGGTGTCATAACCCTGCGGGCGCGCGGCCCGGCTCATGCGGGTCAGCTGTACGGCGGCGGTGATGTGTAGCGCGACACAGGTGACGAGGAGGATGCGAACGACCCACAGCAACAGGCTATAGGGCACCAGCGGCTCGCCCATCGTGCGGAGAAACGCGGCGTACGCGTCGATGGTCGACGGGCCGACAAACATCTTGAGGTTGCCGAGCATGTGCGCGATGACGAAGCCGACGAGCACCATGCCGGTGACCGCCATCACGACCTTCTTGCCGACCATGGTGCCCCACACCGCCGCGACCGGATTGTCCGGCCACACCTTGCGAGCTGCCGTGGCCGGCTCGAACGTCGTCCGATTTGCTACCGTGCCGTCGGTTGATTGGGGCGCCATGTCGTCTTCTCCTCGTCCTTAGCTCACTTCTCCGTGGGCCCGGCTACGTAGGGCTTCACCATCTTTGCTGGATCGACGACGCGGTCGAACTCGTCGGCCGTGACATATCCCAGCTTTACTGCCGCGTGCTTGAGCGAGAGGTCATTGTCCAGCGCGTAGTGCGCAATCTCCGCCGCCTTGTCATAGCCGATGACAGGGGACAGCGCTGTCACCAACATCAGCGATCCGTCGACGTACTCGTTGATCTTCTTCACGTTCGGCTTCGTGCCCTCGATCAGGAACTTGCGAAAGTTCGTGCAGCCATCACTGATGATGGTGATGGATTCGATGATGTTGAAAATCATGAGCGGCTTGTACACGTTCATCTCGAGATAGCCACCGGCACCGCCAAAGCCGACGGCGACGTCGTTGGCCATCACCTGCACGGCGATCATCGTCAACGCCTCGCACTGGGTGGGATTGACCTTGCCTGGCATGATCGACGATCCCGGCTCGTTCGCCGGGATCGTCAACTCCGCAAATCCGGCACGAGGTCCACATGACATCAGGCGAATGTCATTGGCGATCTTGTACAGCGACACCGCCAGGGTGCGAAGCGTTCCGGACAGCTGGACCAGCGCGTCGTGCGCGCCCTGCACGGTGAACTTATTGGGTGCGGTTATGAACGGCAAGGTGGTGAGCCTCGCGATTTCGGCGGTGGTCGCTTCCGCGAACCCCGGCGCGGCGTTGATCCCCGTGCCGACCGCTGTGCCGCCGAGGGCCAGGCAGTAGACTCCTTGGAGGGCGGCCTCGATGCGCTCCAGATCGTCCGCGAGCATGCCCGCATAGCCTGACCATTCCTGGCCGAGCGTGAGCGGTGTCGCGTCTTGCATATGAGTGCGGCCGATCTTGACGATGTCATCCCAGTCGCGGGCCTTGGCGGCAATCGCATCGTGTAGCGCCCTGAGCGCCGGTATCAGGCATCGCTTCACGCTCATCGCGGATGCGATGTACATTGCCGAGGGAAAGGTGTCGTTTGACGACTGCGACATGTTGACGTGATCGTTGGGATGAACGGGAGTCTTGCCTCCGAGCGGTGTGCCCGCGAGCTGGCAGCAGCGATTCGAGATCACTTCGTTCATGTTCATGTTGAACTGCGTGCCGCTGCCCGTCATCCAGACATGCAACGGAAACATGTCGCCATGCTGGCCGGCGAGGATCTCGTCGCATGCCTGCACGATCAACGTGTACGGCTGCTTGCCGAGTCGCTTGCCGGCGTGGTTCGCCACCGCGGCGGCCTTCTTCAGGATGGCATAGGCCGTAATCATCTCCCGGGGCATCAGATCTCGGCCGATGCTGAAATGCTCCAGCGACCGTTGGGTCTGGGCGCCCCAGAGCTTGTCGGCCGGCACCGCGACCTCGCCCAGGCTGTCGGTTTCCGTGCGACTGGTATGGACGAACTGCTCGGCGACCGTGGTCACTGCACCCTCCTTCGTTAGCTCGGTGGAGTCGGCTGCCTCGCCATCACGAGGCGTTTCCCTTGAGAGGGCCTGCGCCGGGCTTCGGTTACAGCGCAATCGGACGGGCGAGCCGGACACCCGGGTTGGCGAGCACGGTCTCAGTCTGGAGCCATGGTGGTGCGAACGCCCCTGAGCTCGCCCAGTGCGACCGCAACCATGGCAAGGAGGACGGGCAGCACCAGGGCCCGGAAACCGAAATGGACTACGAGGGCGGCTCCGGACGCACAACCGGCCACGAATGTCCTGTCATCGCATCATTGTGCCGATTGCCCGGACCAGGAAGGCAGGGTAGCCAAGCATCAGGGTGTCGGGCCCCCTCTCTGAAAACCTTGCCGATTGTCCGTCTGACCAGGACCGGCCGGAAGCGCGGCGGAGACGACGAACGCCGAGGCGGCGAACGCGCCAAGGCACGTGACGCCGACGGCGTGCGACCAGCCGGAATCACCAAGGACCGTCAGCCCTGCGCCGACGACGAGGCACACGAGGGCGAATCCTTCGAGCAGGCGGCCCGGGTTTCTGGGTTCGTTGCGTCTCACGGCGGGAAGGGACACGCCGTCCACGTGCGCGTCCAGGTGGCCGCGAAGAAACAGCCCGAATAGCAGCAACAGCGAGGGTACGAGGACCGTGGCGCCCCCGACGGCGGCGATGACCACCGCGATGAGCGTCGCCCGCCCGGCCGCCGCCTCCTGGATAGTCAGCCCGGGCAGCAGGCGCGGCTGTTGCGCGACCGCCCAGCCGCCCACGATCGCCGCCACGGCGAGCGCGGCCGACACCCGCGCCGGTCCAAAGCGACCCGCCCAGACCCAGCCGATCGTCACGAGCCCGGCCCCAGCGGACGTGCAGACCATGGCCAGACCCATTCCGGTCGTCAGGCCGTCGAAAAGCTGCCGAGTATCGTAGCGAACCACCACAAGGCCCGCGAGCGCGAGAGCTCCAGCCACGACCGCGGCGCCGAGCGCGCGCGCGCGAAAATCGGCTGCCAGCGCCGGCTCGCGGAGTCGTCGGGCATCGGCGGCCAGGTGGACGGCGGCCAGGTAGGCCGAGGTGGCGAGCGCGAGCGCGCCGATGAAGATCGAGGTCGGGTTCAGCCAGCTCGCGACGAGATCGCCTCGCGCGTTGCCAACGGGGACGCGGCCGGAGGCGATAGCGCCCACGACCGTGCCGAGCGCGAACGGCGTCAGGACCGACGAGAATGCGAAGACCCGCTCGATGAGCCGCCGCTCAGGCGCCGCGTCAAGCTGACCACGGAGCGCGTAGGACGCCCCACGCAGGATGATGCCGATCGCGGCGACGAACAGCGGGATGGACAGCGTGGACATGATCGACCCGAACGCGACCGGGTACGCGGTCCAGCAGATGACGAGGACGAAGATCAGCCAGACGTGGTTGGCCTCCCAGACGGGGCCCATCGCGTGCCGTGCATGGTCACGTCTTGCCGCGGCACCCGCGCGTCCGTCGCCGGCGAAGAGGATCCAGAAGCCGGCGCCGAAGTCACCGCCCGCGAGGACAGTGTAGGCGGCGACGCCGACCAGGATCAGGAGGATCGGGACGTCAGCGAGCACGCGAGCGCTCCCGTGGGCTCGATGGCATCACTTGCACCACCGCTGGCGTGCCCGCATCCAATAGATCGAGTGGCACACGGCTGAACCGGAGGAGCATCCAGACGACCGCGGCGGCGAGACCGAGGTACACGGCCACGAGCGTCCCGTAGCCGATCGGGATTCCGCGCGCACCGGTCACGGCTGCGGACGTCCGCATGAACCCGTAGACGATCCACGGCTGGCGCCCCACCTCGGTCGTCACCCAGCCGGCGATCAACGCCACCACCGAGAGCGGCCCGGCAAGGACCACGCCACGATAGAACCAGCGTGACTCGGGCAGGCGTCGCTTCCGGAAGCGCACGTAGAGGAAAACGAGCCCGAGGAGCGCCAGCAGTGTGCCGATGCCGACCATGGTCTGGAAGGCGAACCGCACGATATTCACCGGCGGTCGGTCCGCCGGCGGCACGATCTCCAGTCCCTGAACGGTCGCATTCGGATCGTGAAACGCGAGCACCGACAGCAGCCGCGGGATCGCGATCCCGTATACGACTGTCTCGCCGTCATACCAACCGAGCAGGTGCTCGGGCGCCGCCGTCGTCGTCCGCGCGAGCCCTTCCATCGCGGCCAGCTTCACCGGCTGGTGCTTGGCCACCTCGCGGGCCGCCCAGTCGCCGATCACCGGCTGGAGCAACGACGCAATCGCGGCCGCGGAGAGCGCGATGGCCAGCGCCGTCCGCTCGTAGCGGCCGCCGCGCCCGCGGAGCACGCCCCAGGCATACGGGGTCGCGACCAGGAATCCGGCGACGACGTAGGCGGCGAAATACATGTGCACGAACTCGTGCCAGAAGAACGCGTTGCCGAACAGGGCCGACCAGGGCTCCGCGTCGACGGCAGTGCCGTTCTGCAGCACGAACCCGCTGGGTCGATTCATCCAGCCGTTGACCGAGATGACGAACAGCGATCCCGCGATCCCCGCGATGGCGACCGGAATGCCCGATAGGAAATGCCGTCGCGGAGACAGTCGGTCCCAACCGTACACGTAGATCGCAATGAAGATCGCCTCGACGAAGAAGGAGAAGCCTTCGAGCGCGAAGCCGAGCCCGAAGACGTTACCGAACGCGGCCATGAAGCCGGGCCACAGGAGACCGAACTCGAAGCTGAGGATGGTGCCGGTGACCACGCCCACCGCGAAGAGCGCGATCATGATCTTCGACCAGCGCCTGGCGAGCGCCCGGAAGAGCGGATCGCCCGACGTCAAGTAGCGCCACTCCGCGAACAGCACCATCGTGGGGAAGGCGATCCCGAAGCAGACCAGCGGGATGTGCACCGCGAGCGAGAGTGCCTGCATCTGCCGGGCGAGAAGGAGGTACTGCTGCTCGGCCGGCGTGAAAGCGCCCATCATGCGGCGGGGCGCCGACGTTCCTCCGACGCCATCTCCTTGTTGAAGTCGAAATCGGTCGCCGTCGGTCCGGTGATCAGCCGGGCCCCGAGATTGAACGTCAGATCTTCGATGGCCCACTCGACGAATACGGTGATGCGACTGCGGAACTGGACGATGTACATTAGGTGGATGAACGCCCAGATGAGCCAGGCGGGAAGCCCGGAGAGGTGAAGGCCGAAGGCGTTGGCTACCGCGGAAGCCCGGCCGATGACGGCCAGCTCACCTTTGTCGAAGTACTTGAATGGCGGCAGCGGCTTCCTGCCCTCGACCTTCCTGCTGATCGCCCTGGCCGCGTACGTGCCCTGCTGCATGGCGACCTGGGCCACACCTGGCAACGGCTTGCCATCCGGCCCCGAGGCGCGGGCGAGGTCGCCGACCACGTAGAGGTCGGGATAGCCCGGGACCGTGAGGTCGGCCTTGACCTTGAGGCGTCCGCCTCTGTCGGTCTCGGCCTTGGTGCGGGACGCCAGCGTGCGTCCGAGCGCGGGCGCCGTGACGCCACCGGCCCAAATGACGGTCTTCGACGGCATCCGATCAGTTGCGCCACTGCTCTCTATGGTGACGCCGTCGTGATCGATCTCCTTCACCATGACTCCGGTCTTCACCTGCACGCCGAGCCTGGCCAGCGATGCGGCGGCCTTCCGGGCCAGCTCCTCCGGGAACGACGTCAGCACACGTGGCGCGCCGTCGAGCAGAATGATCTCGGCGTCTTGCGGACGGATCGAGCGAAAGTCGTTCTTCAGCGTTTGTCGCGCGATCTCGCCGATGGCACCCGCGAGCTCGACGCCGGTGGCGCCGGCGCCGACGATGACGAAGCGGAGCCACGCATGCCGCTCGGCGGGATCCGTGAGCCGCTCGGCCACCTCGAAGGCGTAGAGAATCTTGTGCCGAATGTTGGTGGCCTCTTCGATGCTCTTCATTCCCGGCGCCCATTCTCGCCATTCGTCGTGCCCGTAGTAGGAGGTCTGCGAGCCCGCCGCGACGATCAGAGAGTCGTACCCGAAGGACGCGCCGTCCGCGAGCAGGACGCGCCTGGCCTCCGGATCGATGTCGACGACGTGACCCATCAGGACCCGCACGTTCTCCTGGCGGCTCAACACACCGCGCAGCGGCGCGGCGATCTGGCCGGGCGACAGCGAGCCGGTCGCCACTTGGTACAGCAGCGGCTGAAACAGGTGGTAGTTCCGGCGATCGATCAGCGTCACGTCGACGGGAGCGGACCTGAGCGCCCTGGCCGCGCGGAGGCCGCCGAACCCGCCGCCCACGATGACCACGCGGTGGCGAGGATTCACGACGTGGTCATGACGCGAACGGGGGATAGGCCGGCGTCCACTGCGTCTGGGCGACGCGCTCACGGAGCTCCGCGTCGCTCGTCTTCGGCGCGACGCCGTCGCGCTGAGCCTGAATAGCGACGCTGGTGGCGATGTGCGCGGCAACCTCCCGGATCTGCGGCAACGCCGGAAGGATCGACGCCGACGGATCGGTCAGCGCCGGCGACTTCTCACCGAGCGCCCGGGCAGCGGCCAGGATCATCGTGTCCGTCACGCGGCGGGCCCGGGCGGCGACGACGCCGAGCCCCATCGCTGGAAAGATATAGATGTTGTTGCACTGTGCGATGGGGATCTTTCGTCCATTGTACGGGACGGGCACGAACGGTGAGCCCGTCGCCACCAGCGCGCGACCCTCCGTCCAGCGAATGAGATCGTCGGCCGTCGCCTCCGACTTCGACGTCGGATTCGACAAGGGGAAGATGATCGGCCGCTTGGCCTTGCGCCCCACCTCACGCACGATCGCTTCGGTGAACGCGCCTCGTGCCGTCGAAAGGCCGATCAGTATTGTCGCGTCGATCTTTGCGATCACGTCGGCGAGCCCGATACTGTTCCTCCCCGCAAACCACGCGCTCACTCGGTCCCGCGGCTGCGCGTAGACGCGCTGCTCGGCGGTCAGATCGGTGCGCTCCGAGTGGAGCAGGCCGTCTTTGTCGACGACCCAGAAGCGGCGGCGTACGTCTTCCTCAGAGAGGCCAGTGTCGCGCATCGCCGCGCGCAGGAGATCGGCGACGCCGATAGCTGCGGAGCCGGCGCCGAGCATGACGATCTGCTGTTCCTTCAGCGGTGTGCCGGCGACGGTCACCGCGCCGAGAATCGCGCCGAGGGCCACCGCTGCCGTGCCCTGGATGTCGTCGTTGAATGTCAAGAGCAGATCGCGGTAGCGCTCGAGGATCGGCCGCGCGTGCGGGGTTGCGAAGTCCTCCCACTGCAGGCAGGTTTCTGGCAACTCCTGCTTGACCGCCTGGACGAACTGATCGACGAAGTCGAAGTATGCCTGCCCCGTGACCCGTTCGTGCCGCCAGCCGAGATATTCTGGGTCCTTCAGCCGCTCGACGTTGTTGGTCCCTACGTCGAGGACGATGGGCAGAGTGCGCTCGGGGCGGATTCCCCCGACGAGCGAGTAGAGGGACAGCTTCCCGATGGGTATGCCCAGGCCGCCGGCGCCCTGGTCACCGATGCCGAGGATCCGCTCACCGTCGGTGACGACAATGACGTCGACCGCCGAATTCGGCCGATTCCGCAGGAGCGCTGGAATGGAGTCGCGCATCGGATAGGAGATGAACAGGCCGCGGGGGCGCCGGTAGATATGACTGAACTGTTCACAGGCCAGCGCCACGACCGGCGTGTAGATCATGGGGGTCATCTCCTCGATGTGCTCGAGGAGCAGCCGGTAGAACAGGATTTCGTTGGTGTCCTGAAGGGCGCGCAGATAGATGTGACGCTCGAGGTCGTCGGTCTTCCGCTGGTAGGCTTCGTACGCGCGCACCAATTGCTCGTCGAGCGTCTCGACGTGCGGGGGCAGGATGCCGTGCAAGCCGAGGGCCGCCCGTTCTGCGTCCGTGAACGCCGTGCCTTTGTTCAGGTCCTGGTGGCCAATGAGGTCCATGCCGCGTGGGAGGTTGCCGTGTCCGGGCATCATGTTCTCCTGCCTCGGCGCGCGCCATGCCGCGCCGGGATTGTTGCGGACGTTGGATCGTACGATTTCGGGCATCCGCCCGACACCGCCACTCCGCGGCCCTAGTTATCTCCTCTCGCCGACGGTCCAGACCATTCATCCATTGAGAGGAGGTGAGGCCGACGTTGGTTACGCCCGGGGGGCACCCGCCTGGCGGAATGCTGCGAGGCCTTGCAGAAAAACCCGGCGGCTCTGGCGCAGTCGACGCCTCGTGCTGTTGCGCTGGACTCCAGTACATCCGGCTTGGTGACTCATCACGTTACCCCTCCTTTGGTGGTGACTGATCTTGGAGCACCGCGTAAGGAGAAGGTGCCCCACGAGTCTTTGGCCCAGGGTGATTCGTTCTGGCCTACAATCTGGACCGTGGCTGGGCAACCCGAAGATCCCGTAACTATTGACTTTGGTCGGTTCAAGGTCGTCCGCCATCGCCGCGAGCTGCTGGCCGATGGCCGACCGGTCGAGCTGGGCGGTCGGGCCTTCGATACACTGCTAGCCCTCATCGACGCTCGCGGCACGGTCCTCAGCAAAGACGAGCTCATGAGCCGCGTGTGGCCGGACCAGGTCGTCGAGGAAAATAGCCTGGCGGCCCAAATCTACGTGCTCCGAAAGGTGTTTGGCGCCGATCGCCATCTCATCCGGACGGTGGCCGGGCGAGGCTATCAGTTCACGGGTGAGATTCGCGTAACGGCAGCCCCCGCCGCTGGCCCTGCTCCCTCGCCGATGACGAATCTTCCGGAGACGGTTTCTGAATTGATTGGTCGAGAGGCCGAGCTCCGAGCGGTCACGGCCCTGGCCACCGAACATCGGCTGGTCAGCCTGGTCGGCGCCGGCGGCATCGGCAAGACGCGCCTGGGCCTGGAGGTCGCGAGACACCTTCGGCCGAGATTTCCCGATGGTGTATTCGTCGCCGAGCTCGGCCCCGTGTCGAGTCCCGAGCTTGTCCCGGCCACCGTGGCGGGCGCGCTCGGCCTCACGCACGTTGCGGGCACTGTGTCACACGAACGCGTCGCGAGTGCGGTCGGCACCAAGAAGCTCCTGCTGGTCATCGACAACTGCGAGCATGTGATCGACGCAGCCCCGGTGTCTCGCTTCTCACAACCAGCCGCGAGCCCCTGCGAGTCTCCGGTGAGTACGTCTATCGGGTCCCGTCGCTCGATGTACCAGCGGAAGACACCCAGGACATGGAAGACGTCTTTCGGTACGGTGCGGTCAGGCTCTTCGCGTCGCGGGCACATGCCGCGGAGCCACGATACATTGCCGACGGCCGCGTCGCGGCGTCGACGGTGGCCATTTGCCGGCGCCTCGACGGGATCCCGCTCGCGATCGAGCTCGCCGCGACGCGCATCGTCGCGTTCGGTGTCGATGGCGTGGCCGCCCGCCTGGACGACCGCTTCAGGCTACTCACGGGCGGCAGCCGCACGCTGCTACGTCACCAGACGATGCGCGCGACGCTCGACTGGAGCCACGAGCTGCTGTCCGAATCCGAGCGGGTGGTCCTGCGGCGATTGGGGGTCTTCGTCGGCGCCTTTACGCTGGACGCCGCCAGTGCCGTCGCGGAAACCGTCGACATCTCCGCGCCAGAGGTCGTCGATTCGGTCGCCGACTTGGTGGGCAAGTCACTCCTGTCGGCGGATGTCAGCGGCGCGATCGTGCTCTATCGCCTGCTCGAGACGACGCGCGCCTACGCGCGCGAGAAGCTCATCGAGAGCGCCGAATTCGACCACGTCGCGCGACGCCACGCCGAGTACTATCGAGACCTTTTCCAGCATGCCGACGCCGAGCTGGAGACGCGGCCGACCACCGAGTGGCTCTCTGTGTATCGACCCCACATCGATGACCTGCGCGCGGCCCTCGACTGGGCCTTTTCGCGGAGCGGCGATGTCGGCGTTGGCGTAGCGCTCGCCGCGGCCACCGTGCCGTTGTGGACGCACCTCTCACTGCTGACCGAATGTCGCGCACGAGTCGAGCAAGCCATTGCAGCCCTCGGACGTCAGGTGCCCTCCGATCTACGCCGCGACATGCGCCTCTATCTCGCGCTTGGCCACGCCATCATGCACACCCGCGGCAGCGGCGGTCCCGAAATGAACGCCGCGTTCACGAAAAGTCTCGAGCTTGCCGAGATCATGGACGACACCCGGTACCGGTTGGGAGCGATATTCGGACTCTATGCCCACCGCCTGACCACAGGCGAGTATAGAGTCGCCCTCAGTCTGGGCGAGAAGTTCCGCACCGTCGCAGCCGAGGCAGCCGATCGTTCCGATGTGCCGATCGGCAGCCGACTCATCGGTCTTGCGTTGCACATTCTGGGAGACCAGCCTGGCGCGCGACGATACCTCGAGCCGTTGGTTCGCTCGCGCGTCGCGACGGCTCGGTCGTCGCACATCATCCTCTATCAATACGACCAGCGCGTGCTGCTCGATTGCTACTACGCACGAGTTCTCTGGTTGCAGGGATTTGGTGATCAGGCAAGGCGGCTCACAGAGAGTCTCGTGGATTATGCGCGCACGAGGGATCACGTGCTCTCGTTTCTGTATGCGCTGCTCATCGCGGCGTGTCCGATCGCGCTCTATGTCGGTGATCTCACGACCGCCGACCACCACGTGAGGCTGGCGTTCGATCTCGCCGCTCGGCATGCACTAGAGGTCTGGAACGCCTGGGCGCAGTGCTTCGAGAGCGCACTGCTCATCAAGCGAGGGGGTCATCGCGCT
>WNFP01005162.1_pt1 | contig 15283 bp, 13 predicted proteins | sample 5400201 | NCBI WGS metagenome assembly WNFP01 (sample SAMN13153355, study PRJNA577476) | soil metagenome | isolation source: 115 cm saprolite under Madrone tree | place: USA:California | collected 2016-06-14
CGATGACTACTTGCGCCAAATGCGCAAGCGGCGCGAGGTCGCCAGAAGCGCCGACCGATCCTTGCGAAGGAATTACCGGATGCACCCCGGCGTTGAGCATAGCGCAAAGCGTTTCTACCGTCGCTGGCTTTACTCCGCTGAGACCTTTTGCAAGGGCGTTGGCACGGAGAAGCATGATCGACCGCGTTTCGGATTTACTGAGGGGTTCGCCGACGCCGCAACAGTGCGAGCGGACAAGATTTACTTGCAACTGGCGAACTTGTTCCGCGGAAATACGCACGCTGGCCAGTTTGCCGAATCCGGTGTTGATGCCGTAAGCGGTTTTGCCCGACGCAACTAGTTCATCGACAACGCTGCGCGATGCCTGCATCTTCTCCGAAGCGGCCGCGGCCAGTGAAACTCTCGCTCCCTGAAGCGCGACTTCGTACACCTGATCAAAAGTGAGGTCGTTGCCGTTCAGATCGATCGTAGTTTTGGCGGATGTCATGCCAGCTCGCTCAGCGCCGCGGCATTGGCCGCGAGGGCGCGAAATTTTTCTCGATATTTTTGCGGCAGCTGTTTTGGCTTGCCGTCTTTTCCGCAAATCACGTGAGTGGTTGCTCCTGTAGCGAGGATGCGATGGTCAGAGTCGCGCAAAAGTTCGTAGGAATATCTCACGATGCGATTGCCGGCCTCCGAAATACGCGTTCGCACCCGCAGCAATTCGTCGTAACGCGCTGGAGAAAGATACCGGCAACTGGCTTCGGCTACCACGATGTAGCAGTCATCTTCGGATTCCATCTGCTTGTATTCGAAGCCGAGCGCGCGCATCAGTTCGACGCGGCCGACTTCAAACCAGATCAGGTAGTTGGCGTGATAGACCACGCCCATCTGATCGGTTTCGGCGTACCGCACTCGAATCGCCGCGTCGTGATACGTCTTGCCGGGATCGAAAGTCATTCGTCCTTCCAGACGGGTTTGCGTTTTTCCAGGAATGATGCGACGCCTTCCTTGAAGTCGCCAGTGCAACGGATGCGCGCATTCTCTAGCACGGCTCGTTCCAGGTCGGCGTCAACGCCTGCGGCTTCCGCGCTGACTAGGAGACGCTTTGCGCGGGTGAGGCTGCCCGGGCTGACGTCAATCAGATACTCGGCCAATTCCTCCGCGCGCGCCAATAATTTATCTGGTTCGACGATTTCGGTTACCAGGCCGAGTTGCTGCGCCTCTTTTACGTCGATCTTCCGGCCAGTCAGGAGCAGGTCGCGCGCGCGCTTGTCCCCGATCTGGCGGGTCAGAAACACCGACACGATTGCGGGCAAAAAGCCGATGCGCACTTCGGTGTAGCCGAATTGCGCTTCCGGAACGGCCAGAGTGAAATCACAGAGAGTGGCGATTCCGCAACCGCCGGCCAGTGCGTGGCCGTTGACGGCCGCGATGATCGGCCGCGGAAAACTCCAGATGCGGCGAAAAAGTTTGGCCATGCGACGGGAGTCGTCCTGGTTTTCTTGCGGTGATTGCTTGGAAATCGCAGAGAGCATTTCCAGATCCATGCCGGCGCAGAACGCCGAGCCCGCCGCGCCCATAATCACCACGCGCATTTTCTTTTTTTCGATTTCGTCCAGAGCGGATTGCAGCTCGGCAATCATTTGCGGGTTGATGGCGTTGCGTTTTTCCGGACGATTTAAAGTGATCGTCGCGCGTTCTTTGCTGTAATCGAGAAGAAGTGTTGAGTACATTTTGTTTTGCGCCTCCTTTGCTACTGCTTAACTTGCAAGCGGGCTTACTTGCGTTTTTTCCTAGTTTGCAATCGGGGCGTGGGCATATTTGGTACGAATTTCGTTGGTCATCGCGAGAACTTTGCCGAGACGCGATGCCTCGATGCCAGTGTCGCCACCGGCTTTCTTTACCGCAACCAAAATATCTTCGGTGCGAATGTTGCCGACCAGTTCGTCTGCTGCGAAAGGGCAGCCGCCGAGTCCGGTGAGCGCGCCGTCGAAGCGGCGGCACCCCGCCTGGTAGGCGGCAAGAATCTTTGCTTCTGCGTTTTCGGGATGGCCGTGCAGATGGGCGCCAAGTTCGAGGCCTGCGACGTGTTCGTTCGCTCGTATAAAAACGTCGGCGACGACTTCCGGAGTGGCATTGCCTGCGGTGTCGGCGAGCGAAACGGTTTTGATGCGAATGTCTTTCAGCCACTCGAGAGTTTCTTCGACGAGTTCCGGGCCCCAGGGTTCGTCGTAAGGATTACCGAAGGCCATGGAAATGTAAATAACCAGGCCGCGATTGGCGGCTTTGGTTTCTTTGTTGAGAGTTTCTACTAGAGCGCGGGATTCGCCGCGGGACATGTTGGCGTTGGCGCGGCGAAAATAGGCAGAGATGGAATAAGGGTAGCCTATCGTTGTGACGCCGGGAGTCGCGAGCGCGCGTTCCAAACCTTTTTCGTTTACTACGATGCCGATAATTTCTGGAGGCTCGATGTTTGTGGGAAGCGATGCGTTGAACTTTGCCATGACTTCTTCGCTGTCCGCCATTTGCTTGACGTGTTTTGGTGAGACGAAGCTTACGGCGTCAATGTGCCGAAAGCCGGCAAGAACAAGTTCCTTGAGGTATGCGGCTTTGTACGCGGAAGGAATCATCTCCGTTAGGCCCTGCCAGGCGTCGCGAGGGCACTCGATTACACTGACTAGCTCCGCAGCGTTGGCGTGGGCGCTCATAGCAGATGTGTCTCAGCGGGATCTTTGCCACTAACTGGAATCAGTTTCACGGTGGCGGATCCAATCTCAATGATCCGACGGCTTTGAAAGCAGAACAGCAACCGAAAGTGGTCCGAAAAGTCGGAGATGGCACGCAGACGCGGATCCGCGTGTGGAAGGTTCGGATCAACCTTTAGGATGTCGGCAAGGCAGGTGTCTTCTGTCAACGGCCAGGCGGTGTCACGCGCGCTTATTTGTACGAACTGCACACCTTCGAAAAGTAGTTTCACACCGTGGCGACCCAGAAGCCTGGGGGGGGTTGTCGAACTCCAGTTCATGACCGCCGTATTGTCGCTCGGGAGAAGCTGGAGTCCCAGAAAGTTGGCCCCGTTATGAAGGTCCCAGAGCTCTCCTTCAAACGGAAGTTCAAGCGAGGATGCGATTTGAAAGTTCCCTAGTCTCATGTTTGTAGGACGCCGGTCTTAAATTCTTTTATCTCGGAGTTCAGCGCGGCGGATTCGAGCGACCAGATCAGGGCGTCGCGGGTTTGCGCGGGGTCGATGATGGCGTCAACCCACAGGCGGGCGGCGGCGTAGCGCGGGTCTGTTTGCTGCTCGTAGGTGGCGCGGACGGATTCGACTAATTCCTTTTTTGCTTTCTCGTCGACCTTTTTGCCTTCGCGTTCCAGTTGTTTGAGTTTTATTTCAGCTAGCGTGCTGGCCGCGGCGTCGCCGCTCATTACTGCGTAGCGCGCGGTAGGCCAGGCGAAGATGAAGCGGGGGTCGTAGGCCTTACCGCACATGGCATAGTGGCCCGCACCGAAGCTGCCGCCGCAAATGACGGAAATTTTGGGAACGACGCTGTTCGAGACAGCGTTTACCATTTTTGCGCCGGCGCGGATGATGCCGGACCATTCGGCGTCTTTGCCAACCATGAAGCCGTTCACGTCATGGAGAAAAATTAGCGGGATACGGTTCTGATTGCAGTCGAGGATGAAGCGGGCCGCTTTTTCGGCTGACTCGGTGTAGATGACGCCTCCGAATTCGATGCGCCTTTGGTCGGAGCCGGGCGCGGTCGTCTGCACATGTTTTTTCTGGTTGGCGACGATGCCGACGGCCCAGCCGCCAATGCGCGCGTAACCGCACAACAGCGTTTCGCCGTATTCGGCGCGGTATTCTTCGAATTCGCTGGCGTCCACGATGCGCGCGATGACGTCGCGCATGTCGTATTGCTTGCCGGCGTTGTTGGAGAAGATGCCGTAGATTTCTTCGGCGGGGAAGAGCGGCTCGCGGGATGGAGCATGGCTGAAAATTGCAGGATCGGGCGCGCCCATTTTGTCTACAAGAGCGCGGATGCGGGCCAGGCAGGATTCGTCGTTGGGCTCGCGAAAATCTACTGTGCCGCTGATTTGCGAATGCATTTTCGCGCCGCCCAGTTCTTCGGCGGAAGTCTTTTGGCCGATGGCGGCTTGCACCAAAGCGGGGCCAGCTAAAAATAAGCCGGAGCCTTCGGTCATCAGTATGTGGTCGCACATGACAGGAAGATACGCGCCGCCCGCTACGCACATGCCCATGATGGCGGTGAGTTGCGGAATGCCCATGGCGGACATCACGGCGTTGTTGCGAAAGACGCGGCCGAAATCGTCGGTATCAGGGAAGACGTCTTCCTGGAGTGGAAGAAAAATGCCGGCGGAATCGACTAAGTAAATTGTTGGAAGCTTGTTTTCGATAGCGACATTTTGCGCGCGGATTACTTTCTTGGCGGTCATCGGAAAGAATGCGCCGGCTTTGACCGTGGCATCGTTGGCGATAAGCATGAAGAGACGGCCGCAGACTCGCGCCAAACCGGTTACGGTTCCGGCGGAGGGAGCGCCACCCCATTCTTCGTACATTTCGAACGCGGCAAAGACATTGAGTTCGAAAAAAAACGTATTTGGATCGATCAGCTTCGCGATGCGTTCGCGGGCGGTGAGACGGCCCTTTTTATGCTGCGCTTCGATGGCCTTGGCGCCGCCGCCCTGGCGGATGAGCTCTTCCTGATTTTTCATTTCGGTCAGGAGTTCGACGATGTGACGGGAATTTTTTTTGAAGTCAAGAGAATCGCGATTGACAGAAGATTTCAGGGTTGAAGCGGACACTCGAATGCCTCACGAGAGAAGCGGGAATTAGTATACGGGGTTGGAGGATGTGAGGCAAAAGACAGAGTGCAGGGACTTATAGTCTGTGCAAATTCTCGAGCTGAGATTTTTCGGCGATCCTTTATCGGATCGCATCTGCATGACCACGCGTTTTTGTTATGGAAAACCCTAAAGGGTTCGATTCACAGGGTAGTGTGTGCGTACCCTAGAGTTAGGAAGGAAATAGAAAAGACGCGATTAGAACGGTCGGACGCCCGGACGGTCTATGCTGCGTGTTTCTTGCAGATGGTGTTGTGGGCGCCGGAGAGGATGGAGAGGCCGATGACGTCAACGTCTTCCTGGACGGCGGCGGAGGCGATCATTTCCGGGGTTTGCCGCAGGCCGGTGTAGATGACTTCCATTCCGGCATCGCGGAGAGCTCGGGCGATGATTTTGGCGCCGCGGTCGTGGCCGTCGAGGCCGGGCTTGGCGATTAGTACGCGAATTCGTTTTTGTGGCATTTCTCTGCGACCTCTGCGTCTCTACGTTCAGTCTTCTTCCTCTTGCCGAGCAGCATCGTAGTTCCAAACATAACGGTGAACGCCGTCTTTCAGAAGCGCAGAATGGAAGTTAATTAACAAGCCGATCTGGCGCCCAGACAGTCTAAGGCAGGTAAGCATTACGGCCTCATGGATTGCTGCGACAGCTGCGCTGGCTTTGATGTCAACTATTATTCTATCAGCGACCACGAGATCGGCTCGGCAGCCGCAATCCAGTTGCGCATTTTTGTAGACAACCGGGATAGGTTGTTGCATCGCGAACTGGATATGGCGATTCGTTAGTTCGTAACAGAGACATTCTTCGCAAACTGCTTCTAATAGACCTGGGCCTAGCTCGCCGTGGACTGCGATTGCTGCTTCGGTAATTTCGTGGGTGATTTGAGGGTCGGTCATAAGAAAGCTGAACGCAGAGACGCACAAATCGCAGAGAAAACAGAAAGAAGGAAGTACATTTAAGTGATGGCTACTTCTTCGTAGGAGCCAAAGACTTGGCGCAGGGCTTCGCAGATTTCGCCGAGGGTGGCGTAGGCGTTTACGGCGGCGTAGATCGAGGGCATTAGATTTTCTTGGGACTGGGCGGCTTTGCGGAGAGCTGCGAGGGTCCGGGTGACTGCTTCCTGGGAGCGGTCGGCGCGCAGTTTATTCAGGCGAGCGGCTTGGCGGTGTGCAACGGTTTCGTCTATTTGCAGAATGTCCAGAGGCTTTTCTTCGGAGACGAAATCGTTTACGCCTACCATTAATTTTTCTTTTTTGTCTAATTCCATTTGGTAGCGATAGGAGGCTTCGGCGATTTCACGTTGCGGGTAGCTGCGTTCGATGGCCGCGACCATGCCGCCCATGGAATCGATTTTGCGGATGTAATCCCATGCGCCGGCTTCAATTTCGCCGGTGAGAGCTTCGACGAAGTAAGCACCACCAAGCGGGTCGACTGTATTGGTTACGCCAGTCTCGTGGGCGATGATTTGTTGCGTACGCAATGCGATGGTGGCAGCGAATTCTGTTGGTAGGGCCCAAGCTTCATCAAGAGAATTTGTGTGTAGGGATTGCGTGCCGCCCAGAACCGCCGAGAGGGCTTGCAGAGCGGTGCGAACTACGTTGTTGTACGGTTGCTGCGCGGTGAGAGAGCATCCGGCGGTTTGCGCGTGAAAGCGCAACGCCCAGGTGCGAGGATTCGTTGAGCCGTAGCGCTCGATCATCGCTTTATGCCAGATGCGGCGCGCGGCCCGGTACTTGGCGATTTCTTCGAAGAAGTCGCTGTGGGCATTGAAGAAGAAAGAAAGCTGCGGGCCAAATTCGTCGAGATTCATTCCGCGGCGGAGCGCGTACTCGATGTATTCCATGCCGTCACGAAGCGTGAAGGCTAGTTCCTGGATGGCGGTCGATCCGGCTTCGCGGATGTGATAACCGCTAACGGAAATGGGATTGAACTTGGGCGTTTGTTTGACGGCGAATTCGAAAGTGTCGATGACCAGGCGCATGGATGGTTCGGGCGGATAGATGTATTCCTTTTGCGCGATGTATTCCTTGAGGATGTCGTTTTGCAGAGTGCCGGAAATTTTTTTCCAGTCAGCGCCTTGTTTTTCTGCGACGGCCAGATACATCGCCCAGATGACCGCGGCGGGTGAATTGATGGTCATGGAAGTGGTGACGTTGGCGAGGGGAATTTGATCGAAGAGAACTTCCATGTCGGCTAGGGAACTGATGGCTACGCCGCATTTGCCTACTTCGCCTTCGGATAGGGCGTGGTCGGAGTCGTAGCCCATCAATGTGGGGAGATCGAAGGCGGTAGAGAGACCGGTTTGGCCTTGCGAGAGGAGATAGCGGAAACGCTGGTTGGTGTCCTCTGCGGCGCCGAATCCAGCAAACTGGCGCATGGTCCAGAGGCGCCCGCGATGCATGGTGGAGTGGATGCCGCGGGTGTAAGGCGGTTCGCCGGGAAAGCCCAGTTGCGTTGCGGCGTTCCAATCGGGGAGATCGGCTTCAGTGTAAAGCCTGCGAATGGGATGGCCGGAGATGGTAGTGAATTGGGTTTGGCGCTCGGAGTTTTTTTCCAGGACCGGAGCCAAAGTGTTTTGTTCCCACGATTTTTCTTTGCGGGAGGGAGTACGAGTTGTTGAGGATTTTTCCGTGGCGGGAAGCGTAGGTGTGGTGATTTTTTTAGGATCGGTCATGAGAGGCACTCGCAGGCGATGGCACGAAGGATTGCATGCATAACAATTATTTATGCTAAGGCAAAGATGAGTTGGGGGCAACCGGGGTCGTGAAAAGGGCTGGGCGGCGCGGTTCACAGAGTTGGAAAGCGCTGATCGATTTAAAGTTGGAGCAAGGTCTTAAGTTGATGACAGCGTAAAAGAAAAAGAAAGAAGGGCGCAGCATGCTGTGCCCCCGCGGAATAGGACGATTGGTGGCTATTTTTTGGTGTTGGACGTGGTGGCGGAAGAATCGGCCAGGCGTGGATTCTCCGCGTCTAGTTTTTTGAAGAGGGCGTCAGTGCCGACAACTTTGCCGTTCAGGGTGCCAGGGATCAGAGTATCGCGGTCTACGCTGCCGGATTTGCCTTCGGCGATGGTGACGCGGTTTACTTCCAGGGTGCGACCGATGGCGCGTTCGTAATTGGCTTTGGCTTCGACCAAGTCGGCCAAAGCGCGCAATTCGGTGCCCTGAGCGGTGATGAAATCGCGCTGGGTGAGAATTACGTTGTAAACGGTGGATGCGCCCAGCTGATATTTCTTTTGTTCCGCTTCGAAGGTTTGCCGCTGAAGTTCTCTGGCCTTGCCTGCGGCTTCCACACGAGCGCGGTCCTGGACCAGCGCGATGTAGGTATTGCGCACATCGAGAAGAGCGGCGTTCTTAAGCTGTTGCATCACGGCTTGCTGCTGGCGGGCAGTTAGAATCGCGCGCTGATTGTCAGCTTGAGCGGCGCGGTTGCGGATGGGGATCTGCAGATTCATGTAGACCGAGTAGTCGGGAAAAGTGTTGTGAAAGACCTGGCTCTGAGCGGCGCCAAAGCCGTCTTGATGAGTGGTGCCGGCAGTAGAAGTGACATTGGGCACAAAAATTTCCACGGGATTTCCGGCGGAATCCAGAACGGTCACAGGCTGCCCGGTCGAGCCTACGATGGCGCTTCCCGCCGTCGTAATGGGTGCGCCGGCAACCGTAGAGTTGCCCGACAGACCTTGCGAGCCGTAGCGTCCATTGATAGTTGCGATGGGCAAAAGGGCACTGCGCGTGGCGCGAGCATCAATGTCAGCATTTTTCACGTTGTAAAATTGTTCCTGCAGATCGGGGCGCTTGACGAATGCTTCGCGCAGGGCGTCCTCAAATGAGGATGCCTCGATGGCTTCAGGAGGCGTGGGCTTATCGCTGGGAATAATCTGTACGTTGACGAAGTTCGCGGCCAACGGATCTTTTGATATGGCATTTTTGAGATTTTGTTCCTGTTGCAGTTGTGCGGTTCTGGCGACGATCAGGTTTTGATTATCGGTGGCCAGTTCGGATTCCGCACGGGTCACATCCAGCGGGGCCATGGTGCCGATTTCAAGCTGTTTCTTGTTGTCGTTGTAAAGTTTTTCCGCAACCGTGACGGCTTGTTGCTGCACGTCCACGTTAAGCCGGGCATAGACCAGTTCCCAATAAGTGTTGATGGTGTTGGTGACGGTGGTGATGGCCTGCTGAGCAAAAGCCAAGTCGGCGATTTTGCGATTGTTCCTGGAAATAAGAATATTGCGGCGGTTGGCGAAGAAGCCGAAACCGTTGAGCAATTGCTGGGAAATGGTGAGATAAAGCGAAGACTGCACGGCAGGGTTGAAGAAGTTAAGCGCACTAGAAGAGCTGCGGGTGTTATCCCAGGCTAGGTTCACCGTCGTGCCCGAAGAAAAGCCCTGTGAAACAGCGAAATTGTATTCCGCTGTGTGCGCGGACACCGCGGCAACCCCGGCTGTACCGGTGCCGGCGAGGAATGGATTATTCACCGGAACCGCTATCTGGTCGAATAACAGCGTGCCCGTAATAAGCGGATCGAACGAAAGGAACGGAATATTGGCGGTGGAGAAGGGGAATGAGGCCCCCGCGGTTCCACGTCCAGTCCCACCTGCCTCTGTTTTGAGAATATCGGTGTCCGCGAACCAAGGGTTGTAGCGTGCTACGACGATATCCATGTTGTTGGCGAGCGCCAATTCGACGGCGTCTTGCAGAGTCAATTCCAATTTTCCGTCATGGATCATTTGTTCGAGTTTGGGGGTATTGGTGGTGCCAGGCTCGGGGATTGAAATCGGATAGTAAGGCGCAATCAGATTTGGAAAAGCTTTGGGGCCACGCGTGAATTGGTATTTCGAACTGCCCAAGGCGATGGTCGGAGATGGACTATTCGCCGGCTTGGGCTCTCCGCTGGGAGCCTGAACGCCGGGAGCGTCTTGCGCATAAGCCGGGGACAAAGTTCCCACGGCCAGCATTCCGGCCAGCAGGGTAGCCAACAACGGTCGTGCCAACTGCGTCATCATGTGTGCGTATCCCCTCAAGTAAATGTCAGGCGAGACTAAAATTGTTGTTCTGAATGAGCTGCACTATTTAGAACGCTTATCACTTCGCATTTGTTTCATGAAATCAGCCGGCGAAGGCGCTATCCACCGGGGAAAGAAACGAAATGACGCACCGAACGGCGGAAGGGAGAGTCTATCAGCGTCGCACTTCCTTGACAACGCAACCCAGCAGCCACTAAGCTCCTGACATTTCGACGTTTAGGGACGTTCAACGGTTAGCTGAGCGATGGTCGATAGAGAAGATTTGCTGAAGATTTTCGAAACGGCTGGCGCGATCCGGCACGGGCACTTCGAGCTGTCCAGCGGGCTGCACAGCGGGACGTATGTGCAGTGCGCGTTGGCCTTGCAGTATCCACGATTTGCGGAAAAGCTCGGCGAAGAACTGGCCGCGCTGTTCGTAGATGCCGCGATCGAGGCGGTGGTCTCTCCGGCGCTGGGCGGAGTGATTATCGGGCAGGAAGTGGCTCGAGCGTTGCCGGAACCTGCTGGCAAACATGCGCTGCCGGAAGGTGGAGTTCCGGCTTTATTTGTGGAACGAGATGGCAGCGGGATGATGGTCATGCGGCGCGGATTTGCGCTGCGACCCGAGCAGCGAGTGCTGGTGGTAGAGGATGTGTGGACGACGGGCGGCTCGACGCAAGAAACCATTCAAGTGGTGCAAGAAGCGGGCGGATGCGTCGTCGCGGCAGCAGCTTTAATCGATCGCAGCGGCGGGAAGATTGATTTTCCGGTGAAGGCGCAGGCGCTGCTGGATTTGCCGATCACTAGTTATGAGCCAGAGGATTGTCCCCTTTGCCGTGAGGGTTCTGCGGCGGTAAAACCGGGGAGCCGGTTTGTGCGCTCGGCGCCTTGATTGCCCGGGCCGCTAGGCATGCGTTACATCAAGCTAACCATTGCGTATGACGGAACGGATTTTCATGGCTGGCAGATGCAGTCTGGAAAACCGACGGTGCAAGGCGAAATCGTTTCGGTATTGCGGCGGCTGACGCAGGAAAATATCGCGCTGCACGCGACGGGCAGGACGGATGCAGGAGTGCATGCGCTTGGGCAGGTGGGAAGCTTTCGAACGCAGAGCGGATTATCAGCGCAGGAATTTCAACGCGCGCTGAACGCGATTCTGCCTTCGACGATTCGAATCGTGGCGGCGGAAGAGACCGGACCGGACTTCAGCGCGAGATGGTCCGCGCGCAGCAAAGTCTATCGCTATCGTTTGTATCGCGGCAAAGTTGTTCCGCCGATGTTGTGGCGGTACGTGCTGCATTATCCGTTTCCGCTCGATGAGGACAAAATGCGCGACGCTGCGGCGCGGTTTGTAGGCAGCCACGATTTTGCTTCGTTTGCCGCGTCCACGGGCTCGGAGGATGACGACAAGGAGCGGTCAACAGTTCGCGAGATTTACACAACGGAGTTGGTGCGCTCGGCGGACAACGACGAACTTATCTTTACGGTGCGCGGCCGGTCATTTTTACGATACATGGTGCGCAAGATGGTGGGCACGCTGTTGGATGTTGGGCGGGGCCGGCTTTCACCTGAAGACATTGATCGACTTTATGAAATGAAAGACAGGTCTAAGTCTGGACCGACGGTGCCGCCACAAGGGCTGTGCATGGTTTCGGTTGAGCATGAGGAAGCGTTCCGTTTGAGTCTGAGAAGCGGGACGGGTTCGCCTGACTTTCAGTAATCTGGAAAGAATGGAGCCATCGGGAGCAGTTCTTTGAAGTATGAAACTCTCCAGTCGGGATTCAGGCGATCGAACAGAAGCCGCATCGCGTTTGTGCCTTTAGACGAATGGCAAGTCAGGATTGTCACTGAACCTGCCGCGGCAGTTGGGTGCCCGTCGCAATCGTTCTATTCCATTCTTTCGGTTACAATCCGATGAGGGTTAGCGGAGGATGAATGCAGCAGAATGATTGGATTTACGACTGGAATCTGGCTTCGTCTCCATTGATTCGATCCGGCACCCCCATCCTGTTGAATGACGAGACTTTGCGTGATGGTCTGCAAAATCCTTCCGTGTACGACCCTGGCATCGGAGAAAAAATCCGCATACTTCATCTGATGGAGTCGCTGGGAATTGACTCCGTGAATATCGGACTTCCCGGCGCTGGCGCGCGCGCGGTTGAACACGTCGAGGCTCTGGCACGCGAAATTGCCAACAATCGCATGAAGATACGGCCGAATTGTGCCGCCCGCACGCTTGAGAATGACATCCTGCCGATCGTGGAGATTTCGCAGCGAGTCGGGATCGCGATCGAGGCAGCTACGTTTTTGGGATCTAGCCCGATCCGGCGCATGGTCGAAGACTGGACCGTGGACCACCTGGAGCGCACGACCGAGAATGCGGTGAAGTTCGCAGTGAGCCATAACCTGCCTTCGATGTACGTGACCGAAGATACGGTTCGAACGGATCGAGATACGATCAAGCGGCTGTACTCGGCGGCAATTCGAAGTGGGGCGCGGGCGATCGTATTGTGCGACACGGTGGGCCATGCGACGCCGCAGGGTGCTTATAATCTGGTGAAATTCGTAATGGACGAAGTGGTTAAGCCGTCCGGCGAAAAGATTCGAGTGGATTGGCATGGTCACTGCGATCGCGGCCTGGCGATTGCAAATTCGCTGTGGGCCGTGGCCGCGGGAGCGCATCAGGTGCATGCCGCGGCGAATTCGCTCGGCGAACGCGTTGGAAACACTCCGATGGAACTGATGCTGGTCAATCTTCGGTTGATGGGATTGATCGATCGCGATCTTTCAAAACTAAAAGAGTATTGTGAGACGGTGGCAGTGGCTACGCACACCACGATACCGCCGAATTATCCGGTGATCGGCAGGGATGCGTTTCGCACCGCTACTGGCGTTCATGCGGCTGCCATCGTGAAAGCGTTTCACAAGGGAAACACGGAACTAGCGAACATCGTGTACAGCGGCGTTCCGTCGCACCTTTTTGGCCTGGAGCAGATCATCGAAATTGGCCCGATGAGCGGGAAATCCAACGTGCAGTTTTGGCTGGAACGCCACAAGATTCCTGCGGACGATGCGCTGGTCGCGCGGCTGTTGGATGCGGCGAAGCAATCTGCGCGCGTACTTACCGAGGACGAGCTTCTGGCGCTTTGCGCCGGAGTCGCTCCACATTGAACCGGCAACGAGATTCCTCGCTGAAAAGGCGCAAGCTTTGTCTACAATTTTCGCGGCGAGCAGACTGTCACCCCAGGGGTTAAAACTGTAATTTTTTTGAGCTTTATCGGCATGGCTGAAGCCGTACCCTCCCGAGAGACATTTATGACCCAGCTCTTCATGGTTTCGGTTATTCTGCTGAGCATGCCGATCAGACCTGTCGTGCCTTTTCCAGGGGAGCGCCCTGCGAGCCGCTCCAGCGCCACGCCGCAACCCCAACTGCCTTCGGGCGCGCAGGTTCGCGCGGCGCTTGACTGGTTTGCATCGCACCGAGCGTGGATTGATGACGAACAGGCGCGGCTGACGGAAATTCCCGCGCCTCCATTCCAAGAGTCCGAACGAGCGGCCGCGGTTAAAGTGCTACTGTCTGCGGTCGGGCTGGAAGTTTCCATGGATAAAACCGGGAACGTGATCGGACTGCTGCGCGGAGCGTCCGACAAAGAAATCGTAATTCTGTCGGCGCATCTGGACACGGTTTTCCCCGCAGGAACCGACGTGAAGGTGCATCGTGACAAGAGCCGCATGACCGCTCCGGGAATCTCCGACAATGGCGCAGGGCTGGCTGCTCTGGTGGCAGTGGCGCGGGCGCTGCACGAAGCGCGCATCCAGCCGCAACGAACAATTCTATTTGTTGCTGACGTAGGCGAAGAAGGGGAAGGAAATCTGCGCGGGATGCGCGCGATCGTGGATGCGTATCGCGAACGGTTGAAAGCGGTGATCGTAATGGATGGGTCCAGCATTGACCACGTTACGACCAGGGCGCTGGCTTCGCGTCGAGTGGAGGTGGTCATCAACGGACCGGGAGGGCACAGTTGGTCCGATTTCGGCATACCGAATCCAATCAATGCGCTGATTCGCGGATCGGTTCGCTTCATCAACACGCGGGTGCCCACGAATCCGCGCACCACATTCAACCTGGGACAAATTGAAGGAGGAACGTCGGTCAATTCGATTCCGCACGAAGCGCGGTTGAAAGTGGATCTTCGTTCGGAGAGCGAGGAGGAACTGATTCGCCTGGAGACCGCGTTGCGCGATTGTGTGGGAGCGGGAATTCGCGACGAGATGGAAGCTTCACGCGACCGTTCCAAGGGAAAATTGGAATGGAAGCTGGATTTGCTTGGGGGCCGGCCGGGAGGAGAACTCGCCTCGAATTCGCCACTGTTGGCGACGCTGCGCGCCGCGGACGAGGCCGTCCACAATCAATCGCGGCTTGAGAGGGCTTCTACGGACGCGAATATTCCGCTGTCGCTGGGCATTGATGCCATTTCGATTGGAGCGGGCGGCAACGGCGGCGGCGCTCACTCATTGCAGGAATGGTATGAATCAGACGGACGCGAAATTGGCTTACAGCGAGTTTTGCTGACGCTTCTAGGAACCTCCGGAGTGGTCGAGGCAAAATCTTGAAAAAATGGATGCGCCATTCGAAGAGTGCGCTGGGCGCCGCACTTGTGATTTCCGCACTTACTGCCTGCACGGTTGGCCGCCCGCAAGCACCTGGCGCAACCAAGCAGCCCACAAATGGCACGTCGGCGATGACGATTTATCGAAACGGGCGTATCTATACCAACGATCCTGCTTCCCCCTGGGCCGCGGCGATACTGGTGCGCGGAGAAGAAATCCTGGCGGTCGGTGATGACGATGAAGTGAGCGGGCTGGCCGATACCGGCGCGAAGACGGTTGATTTGGAAAAACATTTTGTGATGCCGGGATTCAATGATGCGCACGTGCACATTGGCAACGCCGGACAAGACTGGATCGCGGTGCGCTTGAACGGCGTGAAGAGCGTGGCCGAATTGCAGAAAAGGTTGGCGGAGGGTGTGGCGCAACATAAGGAAGGCGAGTGGATCAGCGGCAGCGGGTGGGATCATACCTTCTGGCCGGACAAGAAATTTCCGAACCGGCAGGAGCTCGATGCGGTTTCGCCAAAGAATCCGGTAATTTTGATGCACATTTCCGGTCACGTAGCGGTTGTGAATTCGCTGGCGTTGCAGCTTGCTGAAATTAACAAGGCCACACCGAATCCCTCCGGCGGCGAGATCGAACGAGATGCGGCGGGCGAGCCGACCGGCATGTTGAAAGAGGGCGCAGCGATGATGCTGGTTGGCTCCAAGATCCCGCCGCCGTCCATGGAGCAACGCCGCCGCGGGATCGAACTGGCGCTGGCCGACGTGGCGCAGCACGGCGTGACCTCGGTGCAGGACAATTCCGCGTGGGAGGATTTTCTTACCT
>WNFP01006281.1_pt1 | contig 15281 bp, 15 predicted proteins | sample 5400201 | NCBI WGS metagenome assembly WNFP01 (sample SAMN13153355, study PRJNA577476) | soil metagenome | isolation source: 115 cm saprolite under Madrone tree | place: USA:California | collected 2016-06-14
TTAGTCGACCGCCGCTTGCAAGCTGTCGAAGTCTCTGCTCAACAGCCATCGCTTTGCTTCTCGTGATTCTTGTCCGTTCTCTAAGACATCAAGGATGGCGCGATTTACGACGGCTAGATAGAGGCGCCTTACTGCATGGGGGTGGAACTTTTCCGTTTGATCGCCAATGGGGCCGGTCCTATTTCCATGCCATCTCCCAGGAGCCGCTGCTACAAAAGGCTCCGGCAGGTGCGCCGCCGTATCTTCGAATGACGCGAATTGGCCTTCCTGTTTCTGACTCTGTCTGATCATTTCTATGCTCCTTCGGTTGCATACGACCGAACCTTTCCAATTTTTGCCGGAGTTGCTGCAACCATGAGAGGCCAACACAGCCGATTAGATATGCAGCCACTGCCGTCTTTAGCACAATCACAATCAGGCGCAAACCATTCTTCATCCACTTGACCTCGACTCAGTCCTGCCAATGGTCTGCAGGTGGCGCAATACCAAGGCGCTTCATCTTGTAAAACAGGGTGGTTCGCTTCAAGCCAAGTCTGGCAGCTGCTCCTCGCGGACCTCCGAGCTTCCAATTGGCGCGCTGGCAAGCGGCGAGAATTTCTCTACGCACCTTGTCTTCGAGGGTCGGGTTTGAAATCTCGGGCTCTGACGGCTGATAGCTTTCGAGGGGTGCTGGTTCAAAGACGCCATCATTGGAGAGAATGACGCCACGCGCGATGTAGTTCTAGAGTTCACGAATGTTGCCGGGCCAATGGTGGCGAACCAGAGAACGCATAGTTTCCTGAGGAATCGATTCGATCGATTTGTCCATCGAGGCGGCAAACTGTTGAACGAAATATTCCACGAGTTCGGGAATATCGGCTTTCCTTTCGCGTAGCGGCGGAAGATAAATCGGAAAAGCATTCAACCGGTAGTACAAATCTTCGCGGAATTCGCGATCCTGAGCCATTCGCTTCAAGTCTTGGTTGGTTGCAGCAACGACGCGAACATCGACTCGCGTTGTGCGAGTGCTGCCCACGGCCTCAAACTCACGCTCCTGCAACACGCGTAGCAGCTTGGGCTGAAGCTCTAATGGCATGTCTCCAATTTCATCGAGGAACAGAGTGCCACGATCCGCCAACGCGAACCGGCCGACATGAGAATTGATAGCGCCCGTAAAGGCTCCGCGTTCGTGCCCGAAGAGCTCGCTTTCGAGGAGGCCGGCAGGCATGGCCGCGCAGTTCACCTTCACCAGATTTCGGTTTCGGCGGGGGCTGAGCTCGTGAATCGCTCGCGCGATGACTTCCTTGCCGGTGCCGGTCTCTCCGGTGAGCAAAACGGTTGTATTCGTGCCTGCGACGGCCTCCACCTGGCTGAGAATGGAGCGCAGGCTGCCGCGGCGTCCTACGATCGTGTCCAGGAACGAGGATTCCTCGCGTTCCGGCTTGCGCGCCGTCCGTTCATCAGCACGATAGAGAGCGGCACTTATCGACGCACTTTCCGGATATGGACTAGCCTGCGTGACTGAGTGTGATGCTGTGCTCATGTTCTGCTCCTGTTTCTGATCGTTAAGACCCTCGGGCATCTCCAGCACGGGTAGTGACATCGTTAAACTCTAACTTCCGCAGTCATCTGCTGCCCAGAGTCAGGTACTGGAAAATCTATCTTTGAACTCGAAGATCGCTTTTCCGTGTCTCTGAGGAAAACGAGCGCTTCGTCGCTACGTCGCCGATCGATGAGCAGCACATCGCCCTGGTGCACTTGCCCAGTTGCCAGCAGCCTGGAAAGCGGGCAGACCACATTCCGCTCAATCGCGCGCTTTAAGTGGCGGGCTCCGTACCTCTGGTCGGTTCCCTCTTCCAGGAGGAACTCCCGGCCTTCGCTCGTGATTCGAAACAAGAAGGGCCGCGTCGTCGAGTCAAGCACGCGCTTCTGTACTTCCCTGAGTTCGATCTCCAGCACTTCATCAAGCTCCGCGCGCTTCAGCGGATGAAACACGACCACTTTGTCCAATCGGTTCATGAACTCTGGCGAGAACTTGCGCCTGGCCGCTTCCACTGCCGTCCTCTCCACCTTCTCGTGCAATCCCGTTGTCGCCTTGTCCTTCGGCTGGATGAATCCCATGCCTCCGTGCATCAGATCAGCGATCTGGCTTCCTCCTAAGTTCGAGGTCAGGAAGATCACCGTCTGCGACAGATCCACTCGCCGGTTATCGCCCAGCGTCAGCGTTGCTTTATCCAACATTCCAAGCAGCAGCTGCCACAGCGCGTCGCTCGCTTTTTCGATTTCGTCAAACAACAGAAAACTCAGCTTGAGACCATCGCGATGACTTGCTGCCAAAGCCTCTTGGGTGATGAGCGGGTGGGTTTCGCGGTGTCCGAGATAACCGGGAGGCGAACCAATCAACTTGGCGATTTCGTGCGAGTGCTGAAATTCGCCGCAATCCACCTTGATCAATGCTCGACTATCTCCGAACAAGATCTCCGCGGCGGCTTCGACAGTGCGCGTTTTCCCTGAACCGGTGGGTCCCAGAAACAGTAAGTTTCCGACGGGGCGCCCGGGAGAATGCAGACCGGCGCAGAACACTTGATAGATATCAACAAGCGCTTGCACGGCCTCGTCTTGCCCGACGATTTTCTCCCGCATCGCATGCTCAAACTGGCAAGCTGTAGAACTGCGTTTTTCCGCGTCTAAAAACGGGGAGAGCCCCTTATCCGCCCCTTTTCCCAGGTGCGGACCGCGTTCTTTTTTATGGGTCGATTGTGTTGCTGTCATCATAACTGCTCCTTCTACTGCACAAGCTCAACTCAGCGGGACCCGTTTGTTGCTCATTTATCGGAACTCTGGTCTGATTCTCTTTCCAGCCGCTCTCTCCTGATCCACTCTCGGATGTAAAGGCCGCAGTTCTTCAGCTTGATCGAGTCGGCTTCCCACTTCTCCAGAAACTTAACGGCCTCGGCATCCACCGACCTCAAATCTGTACAGTCCAAGACAATGCGGCTCCCCTTACTTTCTGCCGCAATCAGCGCCCTCACCTCCGCCACGTTTTCCGCGTTCAGTTGACCGCTAACCTTAAAAACCACTTCTCCGTTTGCCTTTCTGGTGATCCTCAGCATCTGGTTCCTCGTCGCAATCACAACTTGCGTCGCTTAAATGGCAATTAAGGCGCCAATCGTAAGTAGTTGAAAAGACGACTCCGCTATTGCCGAAGCAGCGCCGAGATTTCGACAATTGGCGGACGGTTGTACAACTCTAGGCGCGGTACCGGGAACGCGCTATACTCCTGACCCGTAAGACTTTCAAGTCTGCGCGATCCCGACGAGGCACGCCCATGGCGCAGCCCCGATTCTTCGCTGCAACTTTCCTCCTATCTCCAACAACAAAATTGAGGTGATATATGACAGCGCACGAACATTCAGTCGAGCTCGCCGGGGTCAATCTCGCCGGGCGAAATCATGTCTGCGCTTTCTTCAACACCATCGACGAAGAGCACAGAGTGCTCGGATCGTTCTACAAGGATGGCCTCGACCAAGGCGAAAAGGCCGCCCACATTGCGGATCCCGAGAATCGGGAAGAACATTTGAAGCGGCTCGCCGAGGCAGGCATAAACGTCCAACAGGCGATGGATACCGGCCAACTGGAGGTGGTCCCGTGGACCGACGTATATGTGCGGGACCGCCGGTTCGACCAGGATGCGATGCTGGCGTCAGTCGAAAAACTAATCCAATCGGGCGCAGCCGCCGGCTACCCGCTTACCAGGTTAGTCGGACATCATATGGATTGGCTATTTGTCGACAAACCCGCCACGTACAACCTGGTGGAATACGAGGCACGACTCAATCACGTTCTTTCCAAATACGACGATCCTGTGATCTGTAACTACAATCCGGCCAAATTTGGCGCGACTGTGGCGATGGACATCATGCGGACGCACCCGCTCGTAATTATTGGCGGGTTACTGCGGGAGAACCCGTTCTTCGTTCCTCCCGAGCAGTTTCTCGATGAGATGCGTGAGCGACGGTTAGCTCGCAGTGCCGTCGCGTAGTGAATTGCTCAAATGACCGTAGATCCCTCTGCGGAGATCCCCCGCCTGCGTGCAACGGTCAGGGATCTCCTGGCGCTTACGACGATTCCGGAGGCATGGGTGGGACGAGAACCGCCCGCCATTGCCACCGATCTCGCCGATTTGCTGATCGAATCGCTCGAGCTGGATTTCGCTTTTGTGCGTTTGTGCGATCCCACAGGCTGTCGGGTGGTCGAGGTGACGCGGGGTAATTCTTGGAAGGCATTTCCGCAATGGCTGCAACAACACCTCGCTGTGTTCGGCCACATTTCTAGGAAGGAAATCGTGACCAGCGTGGGCGGGGTCGAGGAATCCTGCTGCGGTATCGTGATTCCTATCGGTGTCAACAGCGAACGCGGTCTCGTTGCCGCGGCGTCCGATCGCTCTGATTTCCCCGACGAGATTGATCAGCAACTGCTTTCCGTAGCTGCGAATAACGCCGCGACAGCATTTCAGAACGCATTCCTCATCAACGAGCTACGCAGCGCGCAAGAAGCGTTGCGAGATAGTGAGCAAGAGCTTCGCAAGTCCCGCGACGAATTAGAAATTAAGGTGGCGGAACGAACCTCCGAATTACGCCGGAGCGAAAGGGAGCTTCGCGACGTGATTGACACTATTCCTGCGATAGCGTGGAGTGCGCTGCCCGAAGGCTCGAACACTTACGTGAACAGCCGATGGGTGGAGTACTCGGGGCTGCCGGCGGAGCAAATGACCGGATCAAGTTGGCATGCCGCAACTCACCCCGATGATCTTGAGCGAAACAACGCTAAGTGGCTCGCGTGCGTTGCCAGCGGCGAGCCTTTCGAGGACGAGGTGCGTTTCCGGCGCGCAGATGGGGAATATCGCTGGCACTTGGTGCGGGGCGTCCCTCTGAGAGATGAAGCCGGCAATGTCGTCAAATGGTATGGTGTGGTTACCGACATTGAAGATCGCAAGCGCGCCGAGGAATCCCTTCGGAGCAGTGAAGCGTACCTGGCGGAAGCGCAGAGGCTCAGCCAAACCGGCAGTTGGGCATGGAACCCGGCGACCAACAAAAATACGTACGAGTCCGAGGAGTTCATCCGCGTGTTGGGGTATGATCCACGTGCGCCGTTACCGTCATTCGAAGAATTCATCCAGCGAGTTCATCCAGATGATCGTGCGGCGAACAGGGAACACTTTGAGAAAGCCATCCGCGACCAAGTGGACTTCGAATTTGAGTACCGAATAGTTCATCCGGACAAAGGGGTCAGAGACATTCACGTCGTAGGTCATCCTGTTCTGAGCGCGTCCGGCCATCTCGTTGAATTTGTGGGCACTGTGATCGACGTCACTGAACGTAAAAAAGCAGAGGAGGAACTGCGCAGAAGTGAAATGGAGCTCCGGCAGATGCTGGACCTCGTGCCTCAAGTTGTTGCGGTGTACGGACCCAACAACGAACGCCTTTATGCCAACCGCGTTGCGCTGGATTAGCCCCCCTTTGGAGAAGCGTCGTGCACCTCGCGGCCACTAACGGTTGCAGTCGTTTTCCCCCGACACGCCTTGAACCAAAATGCCTTCAAAAACAAAGACGCGTCACTCAGCAGAATCCCGCAAACCGCTTCGGCAACGACCACGATTTGCAGGGAGCAGCCGTTTTCCTGGCCGCCGACGCTTCCAACGTGGTCACCCGGTCACGTCCTGGTAGTGGAAGGGGGCCAATCGGACTGAGTCGCACGTGCCTGTCGTCCGCGAGGGCGCAGGCACTGATCCGCTTGAACGCAAACTAATGGTATATTCGATAATATGAGAGAGATGAGACCTGACTTTGCGACCGTGGAAGAGGCGGTGGAGGAGATTCGGCAGGGCCGAATGATTGTCCTTGTTGACGACGAAGACCGCGAAAACGAAGGCGACTTGGCCATGGCGGCGGAGAAGATTACGCCGGAAGCCATCAATTTCACCCAATCAATACTTCCGCACACGGAACGGCGTTTTGCGAGGCGATCGACGGCCGGCTGGGAGTCACCACCGGGATCAGCGCTTCGGACCGCGCGATGACGATTCTGACAGCGGTCGACTTGAAGACAAAGCCGCAGGATTTGGCGCGGCCCGGGCATATTTTTCCGCTGCGGGCGCGGAATGGCGGTGTGCTCGTGCGCGCCGGGCAAACCGAAGCGAGCGTGGATTTGGCGCGCATTGCCGGGCTGACTCCCGCGGGCGTGATTTGCGAAATCATGAATGAAGACGGCACGATGTCGCGCGTACCGCAGCTCGTGGAATTTTGCAAGCAGCACAATCTGAAGATGCTGACGGTGGCAGACCTGATCCGCTACCGCATGCAGCACGAGCGCTACGTGCGGCGCGTGGCGGAGGCCGTGCTGCCAACACGCTACGGCGAGTTTCGGATGATCGCATATTCGAGCGACGTCGACCACGACCAGCATGTGGCGCTGGCGCGGGGAGATCTGGAAGCCGGGACGGCGCCGCTGGTGCGAGTGCATTCCCATTGCCTGACGGGCGACGTTTTCGGGTCGATCACCTGCGATTGCGCGGAGTTGGTGGCAAGGTCGCTCGAAGCGATTGCGAAAGAGGATCGCGGCGCGTTCTTGTACTTGCACCACACTGGGCGAGGATTTGGGATTGAGGTGAGCGAGGAACCAGGCGTGTTGCCGCAAATTCATTTTCATTCGCGTGGACAACTGGACCGCGAACCGGCGCGGCAGCGCATGGTGCAGCACGAAAGTGGAATTGGCGCGCAGATTTTGATCGATCTGGGACTCAAAGATATCCGCGTACTGACTAACCATCCAAAGAAAGTCGTGGCTCTCGAAGGCTACGGGATCCGCATCGCGGACCAGGTGCCGCTGCGCGTGGAATCGCGCCACCCAACACACCAAGCATTCTAAACAACAAAATCTAACGCAAAGACGCGGAGAGCGCAGCGTTGGCGCAGAGAAGAACCTAGTTGGGCGGAGCCTCGGTTTCGGCGGCTGCGGGGGCTGAGCTCTTTGCCGGCTGCTTGCTGGCTGGTATTTTGCTAACGGTCAGATATTTGCGCATCTTTTCGAGGCGCTTTTTGCCGAGACCTTTGATGGAGAGCAGGTCGTCGACGCTTTTGAAAGCGCCGTAGGACTTGCGCATCTGGAGGATTTTTTCGGCGGTGGCGGGACCGATTCCGGGAACTTGCTGGAGCTCTTCAGAGTTGGCGGTGTTGATGTTGATAGGCTTGAGCGGCGGTTTCTTGGCAGCCCCCGCCACTGCCGCGAAGGCGAAGCAGATGGCCAGAAAGAAGAGAGAGAGCCGAACCCGCAGTTTGAGGCACTCCATGACAGTAAAATACTACCAGAGATAGCTACCCAAGTAAATAACATACGCAACTAGTTGAGGCGTTTGCCATGGGCGTCGTAGACATCGAGGTCGCCGAAGAGGGCAGCTTGCGGTTCGATTTGCGTGCGGTCGCCGACCACTATGATTTGCATGTTTGCGGAGTCGAAATATTTTCGCGCGGTGGAGAGTAGATCGTCTGGCGTGAGGATACGGACTTTTTCGCGATAGGTTTCGAGGTAATCGTCGGGAAGGTCGTTGAGCGCCACGGTAGCAAGTTGCGAGAGCAGACCGTCTTGGGTGGCGAGGCCCAGGGAGAAAACGCCGCTGACGTAGTTGCGCGCATCGGCTAGCTCGGGCTCAGGGACCGGGAGGGCGCGAAGCTTGTCGAGCTCGTAGAAAATTTCGGTGAGCGAAGCGGCTACCACATCGCTTCGCACAGCAGCGGAAATGGAGAAGTAACCGTACTGGCGCAGGGGATTGACACTGCTGCGCGGGCTGTACGTGTAGCCTTTATCCTCACGAATATTCATCACTAGGCGCGAATTGAAAGCGCCGCCGTAGAGGCTGTTGGTCAGGGCGAGCTTGATCCAGTCGGGATGTTTGCGAGTGATGGCGTGGCATCCTGCGAGAATTTGCGCCTGCACTGCGCCCGGTACATGCACAAGGTGGACGCGGCGGCCGCTAGGCTTTACGGGCTCTGGCGCAGCCGGAATGGCTGGCTTCTTTCCAGTCCAAGCGCCAAAAACTTTTTCAATGGTCTTCAGCATGGCGGCGGAATCAAAATCACCGACCATCAAGACCATCGCGTTTTCCGGCGTGTAGAAATCGCGATAGACAGAGAGAAGATCGCCCAGCTTGTAAGCGGCGACTTGTTCTTCCGTGGGTGCGACGTGCGCGTAGGGATGAGCGCCGAAGAGAACTTTGCGCAGACGCTCGCTGGCGAGGAAGCCAGGTTGGGTGCGATCTAGTTTTACTTCTTCGAGCCTTTGGCGGCGCTCGCGTTCGAATTCGGGCTCCGGGAAGGCGGCTTCGCGCGCTAACTCGCTGACGAGTTCAAGCAACGGCTCGGCGAGCTCGGAGAGGCCGGCGAAGGCGATGGCACTGTTGTCGGCTCCCGCGTGGGAGGACAGATCGGCGCCGAGGCGACGGAGATCTTCTTCGATTTGGCGGCTGGGACGCTTGGCAGTGCCGGTGCGCACAACGGTGGCGGTCATTTCAGCGAGGCCAGGTGCGTGCTGGCTGGCTGCAGCATTGCCCGAGCGTAAGAAAAGCTCCCCGTGAAACTTGGGGATAGTGTGCGATTCTACGAGGACGACAGCCAGTCCGTTGGCGAGGCGCGCTTTTATGCGCTTGGGCCAGGCGACCTGGCGCTCGTCGGAAAGCGGCGGAACGCTGGCGGGCATTTCGGCTGCGGCGCGCGTGGCCATTATGCGGCCTCCTGTGCTTGAGCGTTTGCCGGGCGGCGGAAGACGATGGCCCGTTTATCGTTGCGGAGATATTTTTTTGCGACGGCCTGGATGTCTTCGCGCTTGACGGCGAGGAAGCCGTCGAGAACTGTGTTGACTAGCTGCGGCTCGTTATCGAAAAGCGAAAAACAGGCGAGCAGGTGCATCAGGCCATAGCGAGGCATGCCGCCATGGCCGCCTTCCAGCGTGGAGTAATAGTCAGAGCGAAATTTTACTTTCAGCTGGACGAGCTCGTCTTGCGTGATGCCGTCTTGTTGGATGTCACAAATGACAGAATCGAATTCGGCCAGCGTGGCGTCGCTGGTGAATTCGGGCTTGTGCAGGATTTTGGTGACCATTTGTGTTGGGCCGTTGTAGCCGAAGATGTCTTCGATACCGCCATCGACTTCGACGGCGACCTGCTTTTCGAGTACGAGGTGGCGGTACATCCGCCCGGCGCGGCCGCCATGGAGGGCTTGGTCGAGCAGAGCGATCGCGCACCAGTCCGTTGTGCGGCGCGGAGGAACGGTGTAACCGATGGCCAGAGCGGGGAGCGTGCCGAATTTTTCTTCGACTTCGCCGCGGCGCTCTTCGGTCTGCTCCGGCTCGCGAGGGTCGGCGAAGGGTGGCTCGGCACAGGCAGGAATGTCGCCAAAATATTTTTGGGCGAGGGCAATGCCTTCGTCCGGCTTAACGTCACCTAGGATGAGCAGAACCGCGTTGTTCGGGGCGTAATAGGTTTTGAAGAAAGATTGCACGTCGGCGAGGCTGGCGGAGTCGAGATCGGCGAAATCACCGTAGAAATTGTGCGCGTTGGCCCAATTGCGAAAAGCAACGGGCGGAAGGTCGAGCCAGGGGAATCCGCCGTACGGCTGATTCAAGACGTTGACGCGGACTTCTTCCTTTACGACGTCGCGCTGGTTGCGGAGATTTTCGTCATCGACCTTGAGGGCGCGCATGCGGTCGGCCTCGAGCCACAGGACGCGCTCGAGCGCATTCGAGGGCACGGATTCGAAATAGTTGGTGACATCGTAATGCGTGGAGCCGTTGAGCGTGCCGCCGCTGGAATTAATGAGTTTAATGTGTTGCATCTTGGGGGCATTGGCAGAGCCTTGGAACATCATGTGCTCGAAGAGATGCGCGAAGCCGCTGCGGCCGCGCGGCTCGAGACGGAAGCCGATTTTGTAGTACACGCCGACGGTGACGACCGGTGCAGTAGTGTCGGGCGCGATGACCACTTTTAGTCCATTCGCGAGGGTCTTGGTTTCAATGGAGATTTTCAAATGCTTTCACCTGGATTGCTGATTCAATTGTGTTTCCTGTCTCGTGCTAGGATACCGCGAGGCGAGCATTGACACCAATTCCGACAGCGAAAATCGAGCACGTCGCAAGCGTCTGGCTCTTTGGACTGATCGCCTTCTTCTGGATTTCTCATGGGCTGCGCGTGGCCTACGGCGCGCTGCGGCTGCCGCGGATCAAGGATTGTGCTCCTGCCGAGAACGCTGAGTGCCCGCGAATATCGCTGATTTTTGCGGCACGGGACGAAGAAGAAAAGTTGCCGGCGGCATTGGCCACGCTTGCGGCCCTGGACTATCCTAACCTTGAAATCATCGCGGTGGATGACCGGTCGCAGGACTCAACCGGAAAAATTCTAGATGCATTTGCACGTGGGCACGGGCGGCTTCGCGTCGTGCATGTTGAGGCGCTGCCGCCTGGCTGGCTGGGAAAACCGCATTCCTTGCAGAAGGCCTATGAGGCTTCGACCGGAGAGTGGCTGCTATTCACCGATGCGGATGTGCGGTTTGCACCCGATGTGCTACGGCGCGCGGTCAGCCTCCTGAAAGAACGGTCGGCTAGTCATCTGACATTGTTTGGCGACGTGGAGATGCACGGATTCTGGGAAACGACGCTGCTTACTTTTTTCGGCATGGCGTTTCACTTGGCGACGGATCCGTATCGAGTCGGCAATCCGCATTCGCGGGCGTATGTTGGCGTGGGGGCGTTTCAACTGGTAAAGCGCACGGCGTACGAGGCGGCAGGCACGCATCTTCGGCTGGCAATGGAAGTGGTCGATGACATGAAGCTGGGAAAGATCGTGAAGCAAGCTGGATTTCGGAGCTGCGTAGGCGTCGCGCAGGACGCGGTCGTGGTGCGGTGGCACGCAGGGGTGGGGAATATCGTACGCGGGGTGACCAAGAATTTTTTTGCCAGCGCAGGCTACAGCCTAGCGTTCGTAGTTTTGTCCGTAGCGGGATTGCTGCTGACGAATGTGGCGCCGTTTATCGCGGTATTTTTGGCGCACGGCTGGATTCGTGTTTTTTCAGCGATTGCGGTCGGGATTGCGATTGCATTTCACGTTGGGGTGAACATCGTAATGCGCGTTTCACCGCTTTACGCCTTGACGCATCCGATTGGGGCAGTGCTGTTTTGCTACATGATGTTGAGGTCGACGGCAGTTACGCTGTGGCACCGCGGAGTTACGTGGCGCGGCACCTTTTACCCGCTGGAGGAACTAAAGCGCGGCGTGGTGTGAAATCTTAGCGGCACACAAATCCCCGTCAGGAGGCTGCTGATGCTTTTTCCGCGGAAAACAAACCGGAGAGGTCGCGCTGCTTCAAACTGCGGATGCGGTCGCGGAGCTGGGCAGCTTTCTCGAATTCGAATTTTTTGGCGGCTTCGCGCATTTGGCCTTCGAGCTGTTTCAACAATTCGGCGAGCTGCTGCTCGTTTTTGACGTTGGCGGTGGCGGCGTCCAATGCTGTGTCGTCGATGGGAACAGTGACGTAATCGGCCTCGACGATGCGCGCGAGTTCCATGTCCACGGACTTAACGATGGATTCGGGCGTGATGTCGTTTTCCTTGTTGTAGGCCAATTGCTTGTCGCGGCGGCGATTGGTTTCGCTGATGGCCTGGTTCATAGAGCCGGTGCGCGTGTCGGCATACAGAATGGCGCGGCCGGAAATGTGGCGGGCGCATCGGCCCATCGTTTGGATGAGCGAGGTGGCGCTGCGGAGATAACCTTCTTTGTCGGCGTCGAGAATGGCGACGAGAGAGACTTCGGGCAGGTCCAGACCTTCGCGCAGAAGATTGATACCAATAAGGACATCAAATTCGCCGCGGCGGAGGTCGCGCAGGATTTTGATGCGGTCGAGTGTTTCGACCTCTGAATGCAAGTAGCGGCAACGCACTCCAATTTCAGTGAAGTATTCGGAAAGGTCTTCAGCCATGCGTTTGGTTAACGTAGTGACCAAGACGCGCTCGTTGCGCTCGGCGCGGAGGCGAATTTCCTCGAGTAAATCGTCAACTTGGCCCTTCACCGGGCGAATCTCCACTTCAGGATCGACGAGGCCTGTGGGGCGAATCACTTGCTCGATAAACAGGCCACCGGATTTCGTCAGCTCGTAAGGACCTGGCGTGGCGGAAACGTACAAAGCTTGGTTCACGCGGTGCTCGAACTCTTCGAAGGTCAGCGGGCGATTGTCGAGAGCGGAAGGCATGCGGAAGCCGTAGTTCACGAGCGTTTCTTTGCGCGAGCGGTCGCCCGCGTGCATTCCGCGGACCTGCGGAATGGTTTGGTGCGATTCATCGACGAAGAGCAAATAATCCTGCGGGACATAATCGAGCAGAGTGGGGGGAGCTTCTCCGGGCAAGCGGCCGCTGAGATGGCGTGAATAATTCTCAACGCCGTGGCAGTAGCCGATGGTGCGCATCATTTCGATATCGAAGAGAGTGCGCTGCGTAAGGCGCTGCGCTTCAACGAATTTCCCGCCCCGCTCTAGCTCTTTTTTCCACCATTCGAGTTCCTCATAGATGCCGACGATGGCGCGCTCGCGCTGCTCGGCGGGCATGACATAGTGTGTCTTGGGGTAGATGGGTACGCGGGTCAAATCTTCCTGACCGGCGCGGACCTCGCCGGTAAGGGGATCGATCTGGCGCAGCGCGTCGATTTGCTCGCCCCACATCTCGATGCGATACCCGTTGTCTTCGTAAGTGGGATAAATCTCGATCATGTCGCCACGAACGCGAAAAGTGCCGCGGCGCAAGTCTTCCGAGCGGTCGTACTGAATATCGACGAAACGGCGGAGAAGGGCTTCGCGCGAGGTGTGCTGGCCTTTTTCGAGCATCACTAGCATGCCGTAATACGCTTCGGGTGAGCCGAGACCGTAGATGCAGGAGACGGAGGCGACGATGATGACGTCGCGGCGCTCGAAAAGCGAGCGGGTGGCGCTCATGCGCAGCTTGTCGAGCTCGTCGTTGATGGTGGCTTCTTTTTCGATGTAGACGTCGGCGGAGGGAACGTAAGCTTCCGGCTGATAAAAATCGTAGTAGCTGACGAAATATTCGACGGCATTCTCCGGGAAGAAGCTTTTGAACTCGTGGTAGAGCTGCGCGGCGAGGGTTTTGTTATGGGCAAGGACCAGCGCGGGACGGTTTACGGCCTCAATGACCTTGGCCATCGTGAAGGTTTTGCCGGATCCGGTGACGCCGAGAAGAACCTGGTGCTTTTCGCCCGCTTCTACGCCACGCACGAGCTGATCAATGGCGGCGGGCTGGTCGCCTCGCGGCTGGTAGTTGCTGCGCAACTTGAATTTCACGAGAGAACTCTCCTGCTGGCCCGATGGTCCCTGATGAAACCTCCATTATACCCCGCAGCGCAAATCGCAAAGAGGTCACGAAGTATCGCCACCGGCACGAGGAGGCTAAGCAGCCGAAAGATCCTCGATACTCGCGACAGGATCGGCATGTGCACCTTTGCCTCGCAGTAGCTCATCGAAAACGCGATCCGACATGGCTAATCGCTCCCGACGTTATCAAGGAATATTGAGCGGAGTCTCTGAAACCAGCAACACTTCGGAATGGCTCTTAGCGCTTACGTCGTAATGAACGCGATTAGAGCCGTCGGCTTTGGCCACGGTGACGTTCATTTGCTGAGAGGCTTCCTCGGTGGCGCGGATGGGGATGCCGGTTTTCAAGGAAATGTAGGTGATGATGTGGTTGGTGCCGTGGGCGGTGCCTGCAGTACGTAGCTCGTGGAGCTTGAAATCCTGCGGGGTCGCGTTCTTGTTGAAATCCTGCTTCAGTACGGCGGTGGTGAGAATCACTGCGCAGCGTCCCGGCTCGCCATCTGATGGGGCGACGCTGCCTTGCACAGTCAGCTGCACAGCCCGGCAGGGCTCATCACGGACGTAGGTGGACTCGCGCATCCAGCGAAGGCCGGCGATGGGTGAAGGAGATGTCTCAGCTTCTTCGGAATTCCATTTTTGCGCGATGCGGACTCCTGTGGTGCGGAATCCTGCGGCGAGCAGAAAGCGGGAGGCCCACTCCTGCCAGGTTTGTTGCTGTTCGGGGAAAAGCGCGTCGAGCCCGGTGACTTGATCGAGGCGGCCGTCCGGAAGAATCGTAAACTCGATAAATTTTCCGTTGGAATCTTGTTTTTGCACTTGAGGCGCGGGCGGCTCGATGTTGGGAACCTTGAAATGAGAATCGGACCGGAGCACTTCAAATTTTGTGCGCACGTGAACGACTCCGCGGTCACCCCGCGCTTGAACACCGAGAACTTCGAGACGCAGCAAGGCATTGACGTCAACTTTGCCAGAATCATCGGGAGCGGCAACGATCACCGGGCTCTCCGTCTTGACGTGTTTGTCGCTGTGATAGCTGATCTGGTATGCCAAGGTTTGGCCGGGTTGCAATCGTGGGAAAAGATTGACGCGTTCCGTGCGGCCTTTCGCGCCGCAAACGCAGGCGGCGAGCAAAGCGATCGAGCCATAAACGGAGGCGTAATCCCTCGCGCGACGCGCCAGATTGCGAGTGTCATCCATCAATGTCCAGCCACCGCCAAGCTCACTTCGTTTTTACAGCCGCGTTGCTCGGGTCGCTACGCTGTTTCAGGCGACGGTCAAAGAAATCGCTGGCGTCACGATAACCCGCGAGCCAGTTGCGATGCAGCAGAAAATCGTGCACCTCATCCGGGAAGACGAGTTGCTCGATAACTACGCCGCGGGCGCGCAGGCGGGCGACGAGATCAACCGTTTGCGCGAAGTACACGTTGCGGTCGTCATCGCCGTGGATGAAGAGCACAGGAGACTTCCACGTGTCCACGGAAGTGACTGGAGAAGATTCGTGAGCGAGCTTGGTCAACTCCGGTGGAATGTTTTTGCCGTCCCAATTGTCGGTCGGCCAATCGTGGACCCCGTGGAAGTCGACGCCTGCAGCGAAAATATCGGAATTGCGAGCGAGACCCATGGCGGTGAGGAATCCGCCATAGCTCCCGCCCCAGAGACCGACGCGTGCAGGATCGACATCGGGGCGGCCCTGCAGATATTTTCCCGCGGCCACGATGTCTCTGTACTCGGTGGCGCCGCGGCCGGCGCGGCCCGGAGCTTCGCGAAAGGCGCGACCATAGCCAATGCCGCTGCGATAGTTCACGGAGAGCACAACGTATCCGCGGCTCGCCAGATACTCATTCATCGCGTAGGAATTCGCGTAGTAATACATGTAATGCCAGC
>WNFP01003161.1_pt1 | contig 15252 bp, 10 predicted proteins | sample 5400201 | NCBI WGS metagenome assembly WNFP01 (sample SAMN13153355, study PRJNA577476) | soil metagenome | isolation source: 115 cm saprolite under Madrone tree | place: USA:California | collected 2016-06-14
GCCGGGCGCCTGCTCCCGATCGTACTCCGCTCGCGTGCGGATGATCTTCCCGCCCACCCCCATGCCCCGGAGATTGTAGATCGGCTTGCTGAACACCGGAAAGCGAGACGGCGCGATGCCGTGCGGGCCGTGCTCGAGTCCCTGCGTCTCGCAGATCAGGAGCTTGTTGTAGACCCATCGATGCGCCGGATGGAGCCGGTAGGCATCCTGGTCGTCGGTCGGAATGACGACCTCTTCCGGGCAGGCGACGCCCACGAAATACTGCGCACGCCACGGGTCCTTCTCCACGATGGGCACTGGGCTCCGCGACCTCCTGAACCGCTGTATCGGCCAGGACGCGCAGAGACCTTAGGACGGGACCCGCAGCGACCGACGGGCCGTAGACCGAAACCCCCTCTCCCGCCAGCGCGCGAACCACAGGCGCAGGCGGTCGAGGTAGAGGTATACGACGGGGGTGGTGTAGAGGGTGAGGAGCTGGCTCACGACGAGCCCGCCCACGATGGTGATGCCGAGCGGGCGGCGCAGCTCGGCCCCCGTCCCCGTGCCGAGCGCGAGCGGCAGGGCTCCCAGCAAGGCCGCCATGGTGGTCATCATGATCGGGCGGAAGCGCAGCAGGCAGGCCTCGTAGATCGCCTCCTGCGGTCCCTTCCCCTCCGTCCGCTCCGCCTCGAGCGCGAAGTCGATCATCATGATCGCGTTCTTCTTCACGATCCCGATCAGCAGGATGATGCCGATCAGCGCGATCACGCTCAGGTCCATCCGGCAGAGCAGCAGCGCCAGGATCGCCCCCACCCCGGCCGAGGGCAGCGTCGAGAGGATCGTGAAGGGGTGAATGTAGCTCTCGTAGAGCACGCCGAGCACGATGTAGACGGTCACCAGCGCGGCCAGGATGAGCAGCGGCTCGTTGGCGAGGGAGGACTGGAAGGCCTGCGCGGTGCCTTGGAAGCTCGCGTGGATGTCGGCGGGCAGGCCGATCTCGCGCTCGACGGCCTCGATGGCCGTCACCGCGTCACCCAGGGCGACCCCCGGCGCCAGGTTGAAGGAGAGGGTGACGGCGGGGAACTGCCCCTGGTGATTGACCGCGAGCGCCGTGGTCGTCGGCGCGAAGTGGGTGAAGGCGCTGAGCGGCACCTGCGCCCCGCTCGCCGCGCGGACGTAGATGTCCTGGAGTGTCTCGGGGCTCTGCCAGAATCGCGGCGCCACCTCCATCACGACGTGGTACTGATTCAACTGGGTATACATGGTCGACACCTGCCGCTGGCCGAAGGCGTCGTAGAGGGTGTCGTCGATCATCTGCGGCGTGATCCCGAGCCGCGAGGCGGTGTCGCGGTCGATGACCACCGACGCCTCCAGCCCACGATTCTGCTGATCGCTGCTCACGTCGGTCAGGGCGGGCAGCGTCTGGAGCTTCCGCTGCATGCGCGGCGCCCAGCGATTCAGCTCCCGCAGGTCGTCTCCCTGCAGCGTGAACTGGAACAACCCATTGCTCAGCCGTCCTCCGACGCGGATGTCCTGAATCGCCTGAAGATACAGCGTCGCCCCGGGCACGTTGGCGAGCTTGGGGCGGAGCCGCGCGATGACCTCGGCGGCGGTGAGCTTCCGCTCGGCCACCGGTTTGAGGGCGATGAACATCCGGCCCGTGTTGCTGGTTCCCTGCGTGCCGCCCGTCAATCCGACGACGCTGTCGACGCCCGGGTCCGCCATCACGACGTCCACGAATTGCCCGAGCTTCTGCCGGAGCGCCTGAAACGACGTGTCCTGATCGGCCTGGATGGCCCCCATCAGACGGCCGTTGTCCTGCTCCGGGAAGAACCCTTTGGGGACGACCGCGTACAGATAGACGTTGATGCACACGGTGATCGCCGCCACCACCATGGTGAGCCGGGCGTGCCGCAGCACCCAGGAGAGGCTCGCTTCGTAGCGCCGCAGGAGCCACCCGAACGCCCGTTCGCTGACCCGGTAGAGACGCCCGTGCGCACTCTCCTGCCTCGGCTTCAGGAACTGCGCGCACATCATCGGCGTCGTGGTCAGGGAGACGACGAGCGACACGGCGACGGCGACCGACAGGACCACCGCGAACTCGCGGAAGAGCCGGCCAACGATGCCGCCCATCAACAGGATCGGGAGGAAGACGGCGACCAGCGAGGTGCTCATCGAGAGGACGGTGAAGCCGACCTCGCGCGCGCCCCGCAACGCGGCGGCGACCGGACGGAGCCCGTGCTCCAGGTGACGCGTGATGTTCTCGATGACGACGATCGCATCGTCGACCACGAATCCCGTCGAGATCGTCAGCGCCATCAGCGACAGGTTGTCGATGCTGTAGCCCATCAGGTACATCACGCCGAACGTTCCGATCAGGGAGAGCGGGACCACCACGCCGGGAATGGCCGTCGCCCACGCGTTGCGCAGGAACACGAACACCACGAGGATGACCAGCGCGATCGAGATCATGAGCGCGATCTCGACGTCCCGGATGGAGGCGCGGATCGTCGTGGTACGATCGAGCACCACCGACAGGTCGACGGCTCCGAGGATGGACGCGCGCAGCTGCGGCAGCAGCGCCCGCACACGATCGACGGTCGCAATGATGTTGGCGCCGGGTTGCCGGAAGATGATGAGCAGGACGGCCGGCTTCCCGTTGGCGAGGCCCGCGGTGCGCACGTCCTCGACCGAGTCTTCCACCTCCGCCACGTCGGAGACGCGCACCGGCGCGCCGTGCCGGTACGCCACCAGCAGCGGCCGGTACTCGTCCGCCTTCAGCAGCTGGTCCGAGGTGCTGATCTCCCATGCGCTGGCCCGGTCCGCGAGCTCGCCCTTCGGCCGGTTCGCGTTGGCTGCGCTCAGCGCGGCACGCACCTCGTCCAGCCCGATGCCGTACCCGTTCAGCACCGTGGGATTGAGCTCGACGCGGACCCCTGGGAGCGCGCTACCCCCGACGACCACCTGGCCCACGCCTTCCACCTGGGCGAGCTTCTGCTGCAGGATCGACGAGGCCGCGTCGTACAGGCGGCCGGTGTCGACGGTGGCGGAGGTGAGCGCCAGGATGAGAATCGGGGCGTCGGCCGGATTGACCTTCCGGTAGCTCGGATTGTTGGGGAGGTTCGTCGGCAGCTGGCCGCGCGCCGCATTGATCGCGGCCTGCACGTCACGCGCGGCCGCGTCGATGTTCCGGCCGAGGTCGAACTGCAGGACCACGGTCGTCGAGCCCAGATAGCTCGTCGACGTCATGTCCGTGACGCCGGCGATGCGGCCGAACTGGCGCTCGAGCGGCATCGCCACCGCCGAGGCCATCGTCTCCGGACTCGCGCCGGGCAGGGCCGCGGACACCTGGATGGTCGGGAACTCCACCTGCGGAATGGGCGACACCGGAAGGAGGCGGAACGCGAGGCCGCCCGCCAGGGCCACCGCCAGGGTGAGGAGGGAGGTCGCGACCGGTCGCTTGATGAAGAGGGCGGAGATGCTCACCCCGCCTCCGCCAGCGCCGCTTCATCGATCGGCTCGCCCGGCCGCCGTCGCGCGAGCCGCCGGGCCAGCCGGTCGAAGGCGAGGTACACGACCGGCGTGGTGTAGAGGGTGAGGAGCTGGCTCACGACGAGCCCGCCCACGATGGTGATGCCGAGCGGACGACGCAGCTCGGCCCCCGTCCCGGTGCCGAGCGCGAGCGGCAGGCCCGCCAGCAGCGCCGCCATCGTCGTCATCATGATCGGGCGGAAGCGCAGCAGGCAGGCTTCGTAGATGGCCTCCTCCGGCCCCTTCCCCTCCGTCCGCTCCGCCTCCAGCGCGAAGTCGATCATCATGATCGCGTTCTTCTTCACGATCCCGATCAGCAGGATGATGCCGATCAAGGCGATCACGCTGAGGTCCGTCCGGCAGAGCAGCAGCGCCAGGATCGCCCCCACCCCGGCCGAGGGCAGCGTCGAGAGAATCGTGAGGGGGTGGATGTAGCTCTCGTAGAGCACGCCGAGCACGATGTAGACGGTCACCAGCGCGGCCAGGATGAGCAGCGGCTCGTTGGCGAGCGAGGCCTGGAAGGCCTGCGCGGTGCCCTGGAAGCTCGCGCGGATGCTGGCGGGCAGGCCGATCTCGCGCTCGGCGGCCTCGATGGCCGTCACCGCATCACCGAGCGCGACCCCGGGCGCCAGGTTGAAGGAGAGGGTGACGGCGGGGAACTGCCCCTGGTGATTGACCGCGAGCGCCGTGGTCGTCGGTGCGAAGTGGGTGAAGGCGCTGAGCGGCACCTGCGCCCCGCTCGCCGCGTGGACGTAGATGTCCTTCAGCGCGTCCGGGCCCTGCTGGAAGGTCGGCTTCACCTCCAGGACGACGTGGTACTGGTTCAGCTGCGTGAAGATCGTCGACACCTGCCGCTGGCCGAAGGCGTCGTAGAGCGTGTCGTCGATCATCTGCGGCGTGATCCCGAGCCGCGAGGCGGTGTCCCGGTCGATCACCACCGACGCCTCCAGGCCGCCATTCTGCTGGTCGCTCGCCAGGTCGCGCAGCTGGGGCAGCGCCTCCAGCTTCTCGAGAAGCCGCGGAGCCCAGTGGTGGAGCTCGTTCACGTCCGGACACTCGATGCTGTACTGATACTGCGTCCGGCTGACTCGATCCTCGACCGTCAGGTCCTGCACCGGCTGCATGAAGAGGGTGATGCCCTGCACCGCGGCCAGCCGCGGCTGCAAGCGACGGATGACGTCGCCGACACTCGCCCGTCTCGCGTCGAGCGGCTTCAGGTTGATCTGGATGCGCCCGCTGTTGTTGGTGGTGTTGACGCCGTCGACGCCGATGAAAGAGGACAGGCTCTGCACGGCCGGATCCTGAAGGATCACCTTCGCAAGTTCCTGCTGGCGTTCCGCCATGGCGGCGAACGACACCGTCTGGGGCGCCTCGGACACGCCCAGGATCACGCCCGTGTCCTGCACCGGGAAGAATCCCTTCGGCACGATCACGTAGAGAAGGATCGTCGCCGCCAGCGTCGCTCCGGCGACCAGCAACGTCGCCGTCTGGTGCCCGAGCACCCAGCGAAGCGTCGTCCCGTACCGTCGGATCGCCGCGTGGAAGAATCGCTCCGAGGCGCGATAGAACCTGCTCTGCTCGTCCACCGGCTGGCTTCGCAGCAGCCTGGCGCACATCATCGGCGTCAGCGTCAGCGAGACGACGGCCGAGACGAGAATCGTGACGCTCAACGTGATGGCGAACTCCCGGAACAGGCGCCCGACGATGTCGCCCATGAAGAGGAGCGGGATCAGCACGGCGATCAGCGAGACCGTCAGCGACACGATGGTGAAGCCGATCTGCGCGGAGCCCTTGAGCGCGGCCTCGAGCGGCGGATCGCCCTCCTCGATGTAGCGGGCGATGTTCTCGATCATGACGATGGCGTCGTCCACCACGAAGCCGGTCGAGATGGTCAACGCCATCAGGGACAGGTTGTCGAGGCTGTAGCCGAGCAGGTACATCACCCCGAAGGTGCCCACGATCGACAAGGGGACGGCAACGCTCGGGATGATGGTCGCCGAGAGGCTGCGCAGGAAGAGGAAGAGCACCATCACCACCAGCGCCACCGTCAACATGAGCTCGAACTGCACGTCGCTCACCGAGGCCCGGATCGTGGTGGTGCGATCGGTGAGGACCGTGACCTGCACCGCGGACGGTAAGGCGGTCGTGAGCTGCGGCAGCAGCTTCTCGATGCGATCGACGACGCCGATGATGTTGGCGCCGGGCTGCCGCTGGATGTTGAGGATGACCGCAGGGACCGTGTTCATCCAGGCGGCCTGCTTCACGTTCTCGGCGTCGTCCCTCACGTCCGCGACGTCGGAGACCCGCACCGGCGCACCGTTGCGGTAGGCGACCACGAGCGGCCGGTAGTCGTCGCTCGAGAGCAGCTGATCATTGGCGCCGATCGTGTAGGACTGCAGCGCGCCATCGAAGTTGCCCTTCGCCTGGTTCACGTTCGCCTGCGCCACGGCGGAGCGGACGTCTTCGAGGCCGAGCCCGTAGGCGGCCAGCGCCGAGGGGTTCGCCTGCACGCGCACCGCCGGTTTCTGTCCGCCGCTGATGCTGACCAGCCCGACGCCGGGCAGCTGCGATATCTTCTGGGCGAGACGCGTATCCGCCAGGTCCTGCACCTTCGACAGGGGAAGGGTCTTCGAGGTGAGGGCGAGGGTCAGGACCGGCGCGTCCGCCGGGTTCGTCTTGCTGTAGACGGGCGGGTTCGGCAGGTCGCGGGGTAGATACGTCGCGGCGGCGTTGATGGCCGCTTGCACCTCTTGCTCGGCGACGTCGATGTTGAGATCGAGCGCGAACTGCAGCGTGATGACCGAGCTGCCGAAGGAGCTGGTGGACATCATCTGGTTCAGGCCGGGCATCTGCCCGAACTGGCGCTCGAGGGGCGCGGTCACCGACGACGCCATGACGTCCGGACTGGCGCCGGGATAGAAGGTGAGCACCTGGATGGTGGGATAATCGACCTGCGGCAACGCGGAAACGGGCAGCTGACGGTAGGCGATGGCGCCGGCCAGCATGATGGCCGCCATCAGGAGCGACGTCGCCACGGGCCGGAGGATGAACAGCCGTGACGGATTCATGCGCTGGGTCTCGAGCCCGAGGCCTCGCCGCCGGGCGTCCTCACCTGCACCGTGCTCCCCGCCCGCAGCTTGTCCACACCCTCGATGACGATCACTTCTCCGGCCGACAAGCCGGCCTCGATCGCGGCGTCGGTGGCGGACGTCGGGCCGAGGGTGACCTGGCGCACGTCGACCGTGTGGTCCGGCTTCACCAGGTAGACGAACGTGCCTTGCGGGCCGCGCTGGATCCCGGCCAGCGGCACGATGACCGCCCCCTTCCTCACGTCGAGCAGCAGGCGCGCGTTCACGAACTGGTTCGGGAAGAGCACGTCATCGTCGTTCGGGAAGATCGCCTTCAGGCGGGTGGTCCCGGTGCTCTGATCGATCTGATTGTCGACCGTGAGGAGGGCGCCTGCGGCGATCTTGTTCTGACCCGCGCGGTCGTACGCCTCCACGGTCAGGCGCTCCCCGGCTCGCACCTTCCCGAGAATGGGAGGCAGATTGTCCTCCGGGAGCGTGAAGAGCACCGCGATTGGCTGCACCTGCGTGATGACGAGCAACCCATTCGGATCGGTAGCGTGCACCATGTTGCCCGCGTCCACCAGCCGCAACCCGACCCGGCCGCTGATGGGGGCGGTGATGTGGGAGTAGGTCAGCTGCAGGCGCGCGTTGTCGATGAGTCCCTGGTCCATCCTGACGGCGCCCGCGTACTGGCCGACCAGCGCGGCCTGGTCGTCGACCTGCTGCTTCGCGATCAGCTGCCTGGCGAGCAGCTCCCGGTAGCGGGCCAGGTTGATCTGCGCGTCCTTGAGCAACGCCGCATCGCGGGCCATCTGCCCCTCTGCCTGCGTCAGCTGCACCTCGAAGGGCCTGGGATCGATCTCGGCCAGCAGATCTCCTTCGTGAACGAACTGCCCCTCCTGAAAAGCCACCTTGATCAGCTGGCCGTCCACGCGGCTCTTCACGCTGACGGTATTGAAGGCCGTCACCGAGCCGAGCCCGGTGAGATAGACGGGCAGGTCTCCCTCGCGCGCGGTCGCCACCGACACGGGGACTGCCGGGCCGACCTGCCGCGCCGCCGGCTCGGCGGAGGCCGGCTGGCGGGTCGCCGAGGTGGCGTGCAGCCCATACCCGACCCCGGCGAGGAGGACGACGGCCAGGAGCCACGGCCAGCGGCGGCGTCCTCCACGCGCGCGAGCGATCGGTTCCATGTTCATAGCGCCGCAGTACCGCCCGGCAGGATGTGCCCCATCGGGAGCGGAGCGCGGCGAGGGGATCGAGGCATCCTAACGGCTCACTCCGCCGAGAACGCGTGCGCGGTCGCCCGCTCGAGAGACGCCAGCGCCGTGCGGTAGTTGACCACCGCCTGGACCCGGCTCGCCTCGGCGCTGGTGCGCGACGTCTGCGCGTCGGTGAGCTCGATGATGTTGCCGACGCCAGTTTCATAGCGGCCTTCGGCGATCTCGACGTTCTCGCGCGCTTGCTGGAGCCCCTTGTCCGCGACCCGGATGCTCTCGACCGCGTTGCGCAGGTTGAGCGTCGCCTGCCGCACGTCGAGCGTGATGTTCTGGCGGGTGACCTCCTCGTTGGCCTGCAGGTTCTCGAGGATGGCCTTGGCCTCGCCGACCTGGGCGGTCGTGAGGCCGCCGTTGAAGACCGACAGGTTGACCGCGGCTCCGATGCTCCAGTTCTCCTGCAGGGGATACTGCGCCCCCGACCAGCTGTAGCCTGCGTTGCCGGTGACCTTCGGGAGGTAGTCCTTCTCGACCGCCGCGACCCGCTGCACGGCCGCGTCCACCTGCGCGCGGATGCTGCGCAGCTCCGGCCGGTGCTCGTAGGCGAGCGCGAGGGCCTCGTCATCGTCGACCTCGATCGGCGGCTGCTCGAGCGCGTCGACGATGTCGAAATCGAGGGGGCCGCTCAGGCCGAGCGCGTTGCGGAGGGTCTCCCGCCCCAGCGACACGTTGTTGCGCGCCGTCACCTGGTTCAGCTCCGCGCTCGCGAGCTGCACCTGCGCCTGGGTGACATCGAACTTCGGCGCCAGCCCGACCCCGAAGCGGCCCTGGGCGAGATCGAGGTGCTTCTGGTTGTCCGCCACCGTCTCGTCGGCGACGCCCCGCAGCCGGTAGGAGGCGAGCAGCCCGAAGTATGCCTGTTCGACGTTGAGCACGACCGTGTCGTGCTGCGTCGCCGCATCGGCCGCGACCGACTCCGCAGCCCACTGGGCCGCGTGGATGAGCGAGAGGTTCTGTCCGAAGTCGAACAGCACCTGCGAGAGGGCCACACCGGTGCTGTAGAAGTCGAACGTCGACGCGCGGGCACCGCCGAAGTTGCTGCCGGTCAGGCTCCCGTTGCTCGCGTGGCGCCGCGCGGCGCTGTACGACGCCCCGACCTGCGGGAGGTACGCGGCCGTGCTCTCCCACACCCGCTCCCGCGCCGCCTTGACCGACGCCGACGCCGCCTTGAGCGTCGGCTGCTCTGCGAGGCCGATCGCGATGCACTCGGCGAGCGTCTTCTTGGCCGGGCCTTCGGCGAGCGCAACGGCCGGCATGACCAGGGCCAGCACGCCGAGGGGAACGAAGCGAGCGAGCGACATCACGTCCTCCGCGCGCGAGGCCGCGCCAGGACCTGGCGGCCCGCCGGCGTCCCGACCCCGCACATGAAGATGTCCACCACCGCCGTGACCACGTCTTCGAGCCGGTCGTCCTTCGCGCGGTAGCGGTTCACACCCCGCATCATGCCGAACAGCATCTCCGTGGCGATGCGCGCATCGATGCGCCGGATGTGACCGGCGGCCATCGCATTCTCGAGGGCCTCTTGGACCAGGCGCGACAGGACCTGCCGGTGCCGGAACCACTCCCGGGCCTCACCATCGGGCTTGTGCTCGTTCTGGTGGATGAGGGAGAAGAAGAACCGCCGATCCCAGAAATGCGCGAGCGTCCGGTGCACGATGCCGCGGATCTTGCGCGCCGCGGGCTCGCTCGTGCCGACGGCGGCCGCGAGCTCCGCGCGCAGGCGCTCGATGCCCTCGAACATGACCGCAAAGTACAGGGCGTGCTTGCCGGGAAAGTACCGATACAGGGTGCCCTTGCCGACGCCGCAGGCCTCGGCCACGTCGTCCATCTGCACCTCGTGGTAATCGCGGCGGGTGAAGATGGTCTCGGCCGCGCGCAGGATGTCCTCGCGGAGACCCGGGGTGGGCGGGCGGCCCCGGCGTGGAGGCTGCGCTTCGGGATGCGGGACGGGCGTCGACATTTAGTTTACGGACTAGTCCGTTTCTAATATTCAGGTCCCGCTGGGCTCTGTCAAGCGCGTAGCGGCCCGCGATCGGGATCGGGGCCGCCGGTTGCGGCGGCCCGCGAGACGCCCTTCCCTTGTAGACGTACGTCCCCCTGCTCGGGTTGACACCGAGGTCCAGCCTGCCTGCAGCGCCCAGACCACGGCGGGTCACCACTCGAACGGATGGGTCAGGTCGAACGTGTGCGTGAGACCCACCAGCACGCCGCTCACCCGGTCCTCGGTGTTCCCGCGCAGCAGCGACGCCTGGACGCTGTTCTGCCGGTCGATCACGAGCACACCACCCACAGCGACCGCGTTCCGCGCCCCGGAGATCCAGTCCGCATAGACGACGAAGTGATCGTTCACCTCGATGTCGGTGCCGGTCAGGGCCCGCCAGGCGTTGCTCGTGCGCAGCAGGCCGGCATGGAGCCGGATGCCGCGCAGCTTGATGTTGCGGTGATGGGCCCGGAACTTCTGGTACTGGATCTGCTGGTAGTTGAGGGTCTTGCTCAACACGAGAAAGTAGTTGGGGGTGAAGCCGACGCCGAGTTGCGTCGCCCCGACGGCGAGGGCGGGAATCCGATAGTCTTCCCGCACGGGGTTCCACTTGAGGTTCATCACTGGCCGATAGTCGTGCGGCGGGTCGGAGGGCGCGACGTCGAGCCCGGCTTCGATGTTCCCCGGCAGCCCGAACTCGCTCTGCGGCATGAGCTGCGGCTGATGGAAGACCGAAGAGCGGCCGCTCACCTCCGTGTTGCCGTTCTGAAGCTGGAGACTCACCTGCTTGACCGGCACCAGGTCCGTGATCGGGATCTGGTTGAGCTGCGTCGGCGCCGCGTGCGCCGCCGCCGGCACCAGGCATGCGAGCACGAGGACGCGCCGCATGTCAGTCGCCGTCCTCACGGATCGTGCGGCGTGGCTCGAGGCGGAAGAACTCCATCGTCTGACCGAGGTCCCCGACCAGTCCCTGGAGCTGCGCATCGCTCGCCTGATCGTGCGCCCCGCGCGCCACGGCCCCCATGCGATCGACCAGCGCGTGCACCTTGGCCAGGGTGCTCGCAAACTCGTCCACGAGGCGGTTCAGGGCCTCGGCCACCTCGTGGAACTCGTCGTCCCGGTGCAGCTCGACGCGCACGCCGAGGTCGCCTGCCACCAGCGCCTCGAGCGCCCGATGGAGCGTGTGTACGGGCCGCACGATGCGGTGCGTGAGCCGGAACGCCCACAGCGCGACCGCCAGCACGAGGATGGTCAGCACCGCGCTCCCGATCACCATGCCGCGCTGCAAGAGCTCGCCCGTGTGGGTGATCGTCTTGTGCGCCCGAAAGAATTCCCTGCCGACACTCTGGTTGCTCACCTGGTACTGGACGGCGAGCGTCGCGAGGACCGCCAACAGCACGAGCGCCACCAGCGGGAGGACCCATCGCAGCTGCCGGGCGCGGTGTCCGGGGTGGTGATGCAGCAAGCCAAAGAGTGCCATCGCTCAGCCTCCTCGCGAGCCTCTCATTCGAGCTCCGACAGCTCGTGACACGTGAGACACAACCCGCCGCGCGAGTTGTCGACGCGCACGAAGGCGTCGAAGGAGTTCGGCTCGCCGTGCATGAAGTGACAGGTGGCGCACGTGATCAGCCCCTCGGCGGAGAGCGGGAGCGCGTCGGGCACCGGCTTCCGAGGTTTGATGCCGGTGTGATGGGAGGGGCCCTCGTCGCCGTGGCACAGGATGCAGCGCTCCTCGAGATCGGGCGCGAGGAGGGCCCGCGCCGCGACCGGATCGTGCTCGAGCGCGGCTTGCTCGACGGTGTGGCAGGCGGTGCAGTCCGCGCCCGGCCGATGCACGTTCTCCCCCTGGGGTCTCTTGGCCAGCACCACGGCGACCAACGGCACCAGGAGCAAGAACCCGGGCAGGGCCCATCCCAAACGCCAGGAGCCGACCTCGGGACTCCGCCACCGCTCCACGAGCTCGCCGTGCTGCTGCGCAGGCGCCCCGCACCTCCGCCCGTCCCCCCGGGATCCCCGCTCGCTCTGCACGCTGCTCCCGAGTCCAATACGGCGGTGCCCGGGAGGGAGCAAGCCCTCCGGCGCGGGCGTGACCGCATGGTCCGCTGTCGTCAAGCGGGGACAATCAAGAGGAGATCGACACGCAGCCACCGCTCCGGTCGCACGGAGCGATCGCTAGTGTGTGAACGTCGCGCTCAACGCCACCTGGTGGAGCGGTCCGGGCGCGCCGAGGCGGGGCCGGGCCGAGAGGCACCAGACGGCGTGCGCCGTGGTCGCGGTAGCCGTTACGCCGATGTAGTCGCCGAGGAATCGCTGCCCGCCGGCCGTGGCGGCGTAGGTCAGATCTCCCGTGCGACCGAGCCGGCGCTCCCGGCCGAAGGTGACGCCATCGTCGGCCGAGGCCACGTAGCGCATGCTCACCCGCGGGCCAACATCCTTGCGGGCACCATAGACGACGAGGACTGCGCCGCCGTACGCGGCGATCCCCGGCGTGAAGCGGTCGCGGGGTTGACGTGGCGCGCTCACATTCACCAGGCCGAGTGGCCCCCAGCTCGTTCCCCCGTCCGTCGAGACGCTCATGACGATGTCGTTGAGCCCGTCGGAGCGGAAGCGACCGTCCTGCCAGACGACGTACAGCCGGCCGGTCACCGGGTCGAGCGCGGCCGCGGGAAGCCCATCGCCCGTCCGCATGCCCGCCGGGTCGCTGCCCGCGAAGCTCTCGATCGTGACCGGCGGAGCGAAGGTGACACCGCCGTCGTGCGACGTCTGCGCGGCTTCTTCGGCGGTCGCCGTTCCGACCGGCGCGTAGACGAGGGTGAGGTCGCCGTTCGGCTGGACGAGGGGAATCGCCCCGATGCCTCCGGGGAAGAAGGGGCTGGACACCGCGACCAGCGCGCTCCAGGTCTCGCCGCGGTCATCGGAGTAGCGCAGCGAGATCGGCTGCCCGCCGGGCTCGATGCGGTCCCACACGCTGTACACCCGCCCGTGGTGCGGGCTCGCGGGGAAGGTGTCCAAGGCGATCCAGGGCTTGTCGTTGAAGACCGAGCAGGAGGAGTCATCCTGCACGAGGACGGGAGCGTTGAAGGTGAGGCCGTGATCGTCCGACCGTTGGACGGCGACCGCGCTGCGGCAGTCCTGAACGTCGAACGGGAGCGTCTGCGCGTAGACGGCGCCGTCGGCTCCGATGGCAATCGCCGGATCGGAGGCCCGATCGAATGGGCCGCTCGCGGCCACGGTCAACCCGGGGAGGCTGCCCGTGATCCACGTGCGGCCGCCGTCCTGAGAGGTCGCGAAGCCGGGATCGACGCAGCCGCCTGATTGGTCGAAGCGCCCCTGCTGAAAGACGGCCACGCGGCCACGGTCAACCCGGGGAGGCTGCCCGCGATCCACGTGCGGCCGCCGTCCCGAGAGGTCGCGAAGCCGGGAGCGACGCAGCCGCCCAATTGGTCGAAGCGCCCCTGCTGAAAGACGGCCACGACGACGTCGGGGTCGTTCGGGTCGACCGCGACGTCGGGTTCGACCTCCGTGTCGGCCTCCGCGCCGGCGATGCCGGCGAAGGGATCGGCGCTGATCTGACGCGCGGCGCGCGCACGGAAGGCGGTCGTCACCTGAGCGTGCACGACGCCACCAAGGACCGGGAGCAGGACGGCAACCCCGACGACGAGCCTCATCGGAACCCCGCCGGGGCTATACCCCGAGCGGTCGACGCGGGTCTACGCTCGCTGCAACGGCGATGCCCGGCATGCTCCGCACTTTCCGTTTCCCTCGCCCCACGGATCCGCGCTACAGTCCACCGCCCGTTGGCAGGTGAGTAGAGCTGAGGTGATGTCGAAGCCGAGCCTCGTTGTGCCCGCCCTCGTCCTCGTCGCCGCGCTCGCGATCCCCACCACGGGCGGCGCCGAGGGGCCGAATCCCGGCGAGACGCTCGATCAGACCACCTGGCAGGAAGCGGACAAGCTCCTGCCCCCGGAGATCCTCCGCCACTACCGCGACGGCGAGTATCGGAACTCCGTCGCCGACTGGCCCGAGAGCAAGTACAACTGGCCGCCGGACTTCCAGGCCGCTACGCGGGCCAACGAAGGCAAACTCACCGTGGGCCCGCGCGGGGAGATCCTGAGCAAGGAGACCGGCAAGCAGCCGCCCTACGTCCTCGGTCACCCGTTTCCAAGCATCGACCCGAGCGATCGCACGGCCGGCGTGAAGGTGGTGTGGAACCAGTTCTACCGCTTCTGGTACTTCGGGAACCTGCGCGCGGAGTCGCAAGTGAACTGGATCAGCCCGGGGGGCCTCGAGCGCCGCACCGACCAGGACGTCCGCTTCGCCTACTACGACGGCGTCCCCGAGGACGAGCGGATGCCGAACCCGCAGAACTTCCTCACGCAGGCCCTGATCTTCGTGAAGGCGCCCGCCGACCTGCACGGGACCGCGGCCCTGACCTGGCGATACCGAGATGCCGACCGGCGCGACTCCACCTGGACCTACGTGCCGGCGCTCCGCCGCGTGCGGGCCGTGAGCCCGACCAACCGCTCCGACGGCTTCCTCGGCTCCGACATGAGCCAGGACGACGGTCCCTTCTTCGACGGCAAGCCGGAGGACTTCGAGTGGAATCTCAAGGGCGAGGTGGAGGGCTTCCGCTTCGCCGAGGATCTGAACCTGAAGGACGTCGGCAAGGCCCGCTGGGTACCGGAGATCGGGGCGTGGGACACGGATTGGCCCGACACGAAGTTCATCGGCTACATGGATCCCGCGTGGAAGGGCATCGCGTGGGCGCCCACCGGGCCCTCGGTGCTCGCCAGGCGGCGGTTCTGGGTGGTCGAGGGCGTGCCGCGCGACCGGTACTACCTCTACGGCAAGCTCGAGCTCTGGATCGACAAGCTCACCTACCAGGGCGCCTGGCACCGCAAGTTCAGTTGGAAGGGCGAGCTGCTGAACACCATGCAGGTGATGGCGTGGAACCCGCTCCGCTTCACGCGGCCGGACGGCAAGGTCGACTACATGCAGGGCTCGAACATGGCCTACCAGTGCGCGGAGAACCTGAAGCTCAACCGCGCCACGGTCGCGGGGATCAAGTCGAGTCCGAACTCCGCCTTCTATGGCCGGATCAAGTTCAACCCCGCCACCTTCGACGTCGACGCCCTCGCGCGCTCCGGCAAGTAGCGCGGCCGAGGCCTCGGTGCGCGGCTTCCCCGCCCTGTTCTCCGGACGGCCGATCTTCGACCCCTTCCGCGACCGTGCCGGCGCGCCGCTCGATCTCCACCGGCGCTTCACGCTCGACGACGCGGACGAGGAGCTGCGCCACTTCCTCGACCAGACGGGCTACCTCCTCGTCGAGCGCGTCTTCGCGCGCGACGAGCTGGCGCGCATCACGGCCGCCGCGGACCGCGTCCGGGCGACGGCGCGGCCGGGCGACGCGCGCTCGTCG
>WNFP01002291.1_pt1 | contig 15246 bp, 20 predicted proteins | sample 5400201 | NCBI WGS metagenome assembly WNFP01 (sample SAMN13153355, study PRJNA577476) | soil metagenome | isolation source: 115 cm saprolite under Madrone tree | place: USA:California | collected 2016-06-14
TTCAATACTTCATTCTCTCGCTCGAGCCGTGCGATTTTTTCTGCGGTATGCTCTTCTGCCACATCGACAAATTAATCGCTTTACGAATGCAGACAACTAAATTCTTGAGAAAAAGTGTCTAGACGCTAAACAAATACGTTTTTTCTAGTACTACCTGTCCCTTTTTAGTCTTGACTTGCGCACAACGAACGAAGTAACCATTTATAGTCCAGCGTGGCGGAGTCTGCAGCGTTTCGGTCGGTTTTGGAGCACAACGCAGACCCAGCTGTGCCCCTAGCCCCAGGGAGCGGGTGTGGGCACGAACATAAGCAGGTATTGTCTTCTGGCGACTCTTCTGATCCCAAGTTTCGCAACAATCTCTTTGGCGCAAGTTCCGCAAGTCCAGCACGTTGTTATTGTGCTGGAGGAGAACACGGACTACGCCGATGTCTGTGGTCCGAACAATACCTCGATGCCGTTTCTGTGTAGCCTCAAGAGCCAGGGCAGCTTTTCGGCCAACTACTACTCGCCCACGCATCCATCGATTGGCAACTACGACGACTTGGGCTGGGGAGTGGTGACCACGAATGACGACAGCTGTGATCCCAAGACCTGCGGGTTCCCATACACCGCCAATAACATTGTGCGGGCGTCACAAGCGGTTGGCAAAAAGTGGAAGGGCTATGCGGAAAGCTTGCCGAGCACCTGCTACTTCGGAGGAGATAGCGGCTCATACGCGGTCAGACACAGCCCGATTCCTTACATCTCCGACGTGCAGACCAACTGCTTGAACCGCTACGTTGCCTTCGAGGATTCCAATTTGGGATTTGCGCACGATCTTGCCAGCAATACGCTGCCGAATTTTGCATTCATCACTCCCAACTTGTGCGACGACGGGCACGATTGCACGCTTCCCGGAAGTTCAATCCCCGACCAGTGGCTCCAAGCTAATGTACTGCAACCGCTACTCGACAGCGGACACCTAGATCCAACGACTGGCGACACGGTGGTCATCGTTGTGTTCGACGAGTCCAACTCCGATAACACCAACGGAGGCGGCCAGGTCTACTGGTTCATGATGGGCAAGGGCGTAAAGCAGAACTACCAGTCCACCGGCCCTAGTGCAGCGCCTGGGTTTTATTCCCATGAGAGCACCCTCAGAGTAATCGCCGAGATGCTGGGTGCAAGTCTGAGTGGATTAGGCGGCGCTCCAACCGCTCCAGACATGGCAGAGTTCTTCGGGACCACTACGAACCCTCCTGTGGCGGTCCTGACGGTCACGCCCGAAACGGGCACCGCACCGCTGCAAGTAAGGGCAGATTCCTCCGGCAGTTCGGACCCGAATGGCGGAATTGTTTCGCAGCTAATTGATTTCGGTGGCGGCACGACTTCCACCGCCGTGACGGCCACCCACACCTACAACACTGTGGGAACATTCATTGTGAGTCTTAGCGTAACCGATAAGCTGGGGCTCAGTTCGTCTGCGTCGAAAACGGTCACCGTTCAGCCGCCTAACACCGTTTCCGTCACTGTTTCCCCGACTTCAGTTAAAGTCACCTCCGGTGGAACACAGCAGTTCACTGCGACCGTGGCCAACACAACGAATCAGGCGTTTACCTGGACAGCGACCGCGGGAACAATCTCGGCTGATGGTCTCCTCACCGCGCCCGTGGTACTAACCAGCACGACGATCACGGTGACGGCTACCAGCGCTGCGGACTCCTCCAAAACGGCGAGTGCAACAGTCACCGTCCAGCCTGTGCATGGCCACCACCATAAAAATAGCAATCGATGATTGGGAGCATTGGCGCAGGGTGCTGCGACCGAATCCCGCGCAACCGCAATTTAGGTCTAACCTCATCTTTTAAATAACAAGCTGTTACTCTTTTCGCGAACGCGGCGCTTTCTTTCTGATTTTGTGATTCTTCCTCTCTTTCGCTGCGCCGCAGAGGGCGGATCGCCTTATCTTCGCGTAGGTGCCTCGGAAACAACCTCCATCTGAGCAAGCAGAACTCTCCGGCATCGATCTTGACGCACAGTGCAAGCCGTTCGGCGGCTGCCAGGCAAGGCTGAGGGACGGCCTCCCGAGATGTGAGGTGACTGTTTCGTCTGTGCACTATCGCACAGTATTGTGGGTTGCAAAGGCTGATACTTCGACTTGAGCTTTTGAGAAGGAGACTCATGTTTAAAATACCAGCTATCACGCTGTCAATCGTAATGATGTTCGGCGCATCGGCGCACGGGCAAACCCAGACACAAGTGTCGGCAGACTCTGCCAGTGCAAGACCGACATTTCGGACTAACTTAACTTAGTGAGTCGTACGACCCGGGCGGTGAGCTATAGACACCGCAGCGGGGCCACGAGGATCAATTTTCAAGGAACCGATTTGATGACTACCGCGGCGGGCCAGGCCAAAGTCGAGAGCAAACGCGGAGCACTAGAAATCGAAGTCGAATTTTCTGGACTGGACAGGCCTACGAGCTTTGGCAATGAGTATCTGACGTACGTGTTGTGGGCAATTTCGCCGGAAGGTCGGCAAGTGAACATCGGCGAAGTACTGGTGGGCGATAACCACCGGAGCAAGCTGGACGTGACCACTGACCTTCAGGCCTTCGCGTTGGTCGTGACCGCGGAACCTTATTATGCCGTGCGTCGTCCCAGCAACTTGGTGGTTCTTGAGAACTCCATTCGCTCGGACACGGTCGGTGCAACCGAGGACGTGGATGCCAAGTACGAATTAATCGATCGCGGCGGCTACATCCCCACAGGCTACAAATTCGACCCGCTGGTTCTGAACGCCAAATTGCCACTGGAATTTTTTGAAGCGCGCAATGCCGTTCGCATAGCGCAATCTGCTGGCTCGGAAAAGTACGCCACGACCAGCTACCAAAACGCCGTTCGCCAAATGGATGAGGCGGATGCAATCGCCACCGGGAAACATAAGAACAAGAAATCTCTGATTGCATTGTCGCGCGAAATCGTGCAGACGGCGGAAGACGCGCGAGAAATCGCCGTGAAGAATATCGATGAAGAGGATGCCGAAACGGCTCGCCGCGATGGATTAGACCGCGAAGCCTCTTCGAAAAATCGCGCAGACGAGGAATCGCGGCGCCGAAGCCACGACCGCTGACGCAGTTCGCCAGCGCAATGAAGCGAACCAACAGAATCTCGACGCCCAAGCCATAGCTCAACACGCCACTGATGCGCAGGCCGATGCCGTTCGGCAACGCGATGAGGCGGATCGTAAGAACCGCGACGCGCAGTTCACCGCTCAGCAAGCGGTTGGCGCGCAGGCCGACGCCGAAAGAGACCGGAACGACGCAAAGCAACTGCAACTGGTAGCTGAAGCGGATTCCGAGCGGAATCGCGCCGCAGCAGCCTCATCCGACACGCAGCTTCAGCAAGCCGTGCGTGACCGCGAGGAGCTTCGCGCCCGTCTCCTCCAACAATTCAACTTGATCCTGGAAACTCGTGACACCGCCCGCGGCCTGGTTGTGAATATGTCGGACGTGCTCTTTGACTCCGGCAGGTACACGCTCCGCCCGCTGGCCCGCGAAAAGCTGGCCAAAATCTCCGGCATCGTGCTCGGTTATCCGTCGCTCAAACTGGCTGTCGAAGGCAAGACCGATAGCATCGGCACCGAAGCGTTCAATCAGCATCTTTCGGAGCAGCGCGCCGAAGGCGTCCGCACCTATCTAACGCAGCAAGGCGTTCCGGAATCCTCGACCACTTCGACGGGCTTCGGGAAGACTCGGCCCATCGCGTCAAACGATACCTCCCAAGGCCGCCAGCAGAACCGCCGCGTCGAACTGGTCGTTTCGGGCGAAGTGATCGGTACCAAGATCCTTTCCCTCAATCTGCAGCCCATCGCCGCCGTCACGTCCCCTCAGTAGTCCTGCCCAACAAAGAGAGCCGGCTCGCCCGAGCCGGCTCTCTTTCTCACGGGTCATGATACGCTGGTCTCAAAGGCAAGCAGCAGCGTCGCGTCAAGAGCGGTCAGGATTTACGTCGTTCTCTTGCTGAACCTCTTCGCTGTCGCTGACACGGCGGTCGAACTCATCGAATCGATTGCTGCAACTGAGGATGTAAAACCCAAACAGCTGCTCGTCGCCTCGCTCGAATGAGGGGCGAGCGGAAACAAACGTCGTTCGCACAACGAGCTGGGATGTTCCGCACTCCAACTTCACTTCTTTTCAGTGGGAGTCCGCTTTTGCGGGATGAAGCTTGTTAAAATCTTTTATGAACACGCGCAAGCCGAAGTCCGGTGTGGTTTTTGTATACCCCGCCGAAAGCTGTTCTTTGTAATGTTCCAGATAGAAATCTAGTGCATCATTTGGATCCATGTCGATGAGGATCAAGTCCGCATCGTTCATAACCAGCTTGTTGAAGCGGAGACGATTGTTTTTGTAGGCCATGTAATTTCCGCCGCGGATATTTTTCATCGGCTTGGCATCCGGACCGCCAAAAATCTGAATAATTTTCTCACCTTCAATTCGTACGGAGACCACTTTGCCTTCAATATGGGGAGGCGGCAGGATCTGCTCAAGATCAAGGATCAGATCATCCTCTTGAGCCTGCACCCCCGGAACTTTGCCCTCCTTGATCAACCCGCCTAGATCGATACCGAAGAGACCCATCAATCCTTTGATCGGAACATGCATGGCTTTGATTTTCTCGCTGTGCAGCCGAAGTTTTCCGTCAGCGGTGGGACTGAGAATTCCCTCCGCCTCGAACGGTATGTCTCTCTTTTCATGGAGCTTTCCCTTCACTTTCAAGCGCCCTTTCTCAACGATGATGGACAGGTCGGCTAAGGGCGAATGCGGACGCGCGAAAACATAAGAATTGAGAACATTCGCCAGGTTTGAGGAATCAATGGCGATCTCCGCGGTGTTTATGCGCAGATTAAACGAGTTTTTGTCGTCGAAGATGGGGAATTCATTGTTGCCTAGGGGCACGAGTTCACCGTTCAGCGACTTTATTTCCACCGCCACGGTGTCTGAAAAGTGATAACGGACGTTGCGCATCTGCGTCTGCACGGTGCCCAACTGTTTATCGTTCGTCGGAGAATTTTGGTCGGCGGCCATTCTCGGCGCCACAGCGTAAAGGAGCACGAATAGAGCGCGGCATATCAAGAGCGGGATGGATATGCCGAACCGCGAGACCAAGGAGTACAGCATTGCACCTCTAGCAGATTCTAACGCTAAACCTGCGGGTTTCTTCCAATGCTCTCGGATGCTGTGCTCTCTATCGACTTTCGTTAATCGCGGTCCGGATGACTGTGGCGCCAATTCCAGTAGTGCCGCTGCACTCTGTGGTGCTGCTTATTGTACTCGCGATACCTCCAGTGCTGTGCCGCCAGGCACCGCCTGTAGGCGCGGTCTTCGTGGTCGTCCCAGTCGTGGTAATCACGGTGGTCCCGATCATAGATCCGCACCTGGACGCTGCCTTCTTGAGGTCTGGGGTGGGCCATGATTGCGGTTGGTGCAGCAATGGCAGCAGCCAGGAATAGTGAACTGATGTAGCGATCCATATAGCGCACGATGTAGCCCTCCAAGCCGGAAATACCTAGATTCAGAACCCGGTAGCGATGACTATGCACCGTTGGCGTCGCTTTGTATGTTCTATTCAGCACGTTTGTGCCGGCAAGAATTTCCCCCAATCCCCAACCTCTGCGTCGGCTTCGCGGGCAGGGCCATATCGCGGAATCCAAACTCTCGATATGCAACGCTCGACAAATCCGAAGCTGACACAAACAGTACAGCCGCGACATCATGTTTCTGCGCTACGGTGCAGGAGAAGTGGCTCGCTTACCAGGTGCGCAAGGTTTGAGCGCGGGACTTGATTGTGACCATAGCAGCGAAATTGCCAGGCGAAAGGTGTGAGTATTCGTAAACCGGAATTTCAGACGACGACGTATTCGCCTGTGTCCAGGGCGCCGGCATCATCCATGCCGGCTAAATAGAGATTGGGTTGCGGCTAAGCCCGCTCGCTGGGAATGCGAGAGCAAGAAGGCGTTGTTGGTTCCTAGCGCTTCCCAGATCAAGGAGGTTTGAAGAATGCCTGAAGGCAACAAGAAACGACACCGCACCGGACGCATCGGCTGGCTACGTGCGGCGGTACTGGGCGCGAATGACGGCATCCTTTCAACATCGAGTCTGGTGCTCGGTGTGGCAGCCGCGCACGCGACTCACAGCAGCGTATTGGTCGCAGGGGTCGCAGGCCTGGTGGCCGGGGCCATGTCAATGGCTGCCGGAGAATACGTGTCGGTCCACTCACAGGCCGACACCGAACAGGTCGATCTCGAGCTGGAGCGCAAGGAACTCAAAGCAGACCACAAGAGAGAGCATAAGGAACTGATGGCAATCTACGTCGGTCGCGGGCTCGATCCTTCGCTCGCAAAACAGGTCGCCAGGCAGCTGATGGTCCATGACGCAATAGGCGCACATGCCCGCGACGAACTCGGCATCTCCGAGATTCTTCGCGCGCGTCCGATTCAGGCTGCGTTGGCCTCGGCTGGCTGCTTCGCTGTTGGAGCGGCCACGCCTTTCTTGGTCACTGCCACGGCACCGGCGGGAAGTTTGATTCCCCTTGTCTCCGGAACTTCACTGGCGTTCCTCGCTCTTCTGGGCGGGCTGGCAGCACGCGCGGGCGGCGCAGCGGTAATGATGGGTGCAATACGCGTCACGTTCTGGGGTGCGCTTGCCATGGCGCTGACCGCAGGCGTTGGGTCGCTATTCGGAACAGCTGCGTGAGCGGGGCCAAAAAACGGATGCTGACGGCATGGTCATGCCAGCTGGTTCTGATCCAAACAAGCGAGGATCGCTGCAGCAACCGGTTTCGTCTCATTGGGACCTCGGACCGGGATAGAAACAACACCAGCTTCCTTAACCGGGAAATCGTTCCCTCCCAGGAACAGGGCATCGCCTATGAAGATCATCTCTTTCAATGGCACCTGGAGGAAGAAACCCGGTGAACCAATATTCTTGAGCAGACTACTGCGTCGAGAATGGAGCACCTGTACAAAAAGGAACAGACTGGCTCTTGTTCCTATTGGAACAGACAGGCGAACTCCGGAAACCTAAACTTGTTTTGCTAACAGACCCTTTCGTTAGGGAAAAAACAGGTATCAATATGTGGCGGAGAAATTGTCCAGTTTGTCAGCAACCGTTGGAAAAGAAACACCCCGCGGAGACGGTCTCCTGCTCCTGCGGTAAGTACGTCTGGAAGGGCTAGTGTGGCCCAGACGGCAGTGAAGAAAAACAGGGGTGAATTCAGCGGGCAGAATCGCCGACTGTGCGTATGATCCGGGTTCACGGGCCTACGGCGTCTTTCAGCCTCTGGAATCAAGGAACCCAGCGAGAGAGAGCAACTCAGAGAATGTTCACAGCTCTTGCGGCAAGCAGGGCGATAATCGTGAGGGAAATCAACGACTGGACCATCATACCCAGTTTTGCCCGGCGCGACAGAACCGCCGTATCCGTGGGCGAGAAAGCCGTGCTTGTATTAAAAGCGAGAAACAGATAGTCCACGAAATGCGGCGTCCATGGCGGATCCTGGTCTTCCCGGCGCAACATCTGAGGGAAAAGGAACGAGCTATTCTTGAGGCCGAGCGGACGCTCGCGCCGTAGCGGACCGCCGGCGTCGAGCTTCCAGTACCAGAGTGCGAATACGAGAATATTGGCGATCCAAAGTGCGCTCGCCGAACGCAGCAGTGCCTTCGGCGCCTCAAGATGTTGCGGAATGCCCGTGACCAAATGAATTAAGGAAGCAATCATGGCAATGGTGATGATGAGATTGGCGGTGAGCGTGAGAATCCGAGTCACATTGTGATGACCGCGACGATCGGATACGACGATGGGAATCAGCAAAAGGGCGATAACTACGAGCAAGAGCCAACTCGGGCCCAAGGAAAGTGGCGCGGGCAATGCCAAGTACACGCCGGCGGCTGCCAGCATCGCTACGAACGCTGGCCAGCGGGGTTCACGGACAAATTGTGTGCTCATAAAGTTCCAGCGGAGAAACGCGTGTCCAGTCTAATACAGCTGTCGCCGCGTTTCACAACGCACACGAAGGACCAGCAATCAGGCCGCAATTTTTGGTGTATTTCCTGTTTACCAGGACCGGCGCAGGGAAGGCGCCAAGTTCCAGGTTCGTGTGGAAATTCTGATAAGGCACAGCGCCAATCGGTTAGGCGGTCTCCCTTTGTTCCTGTTTCAGCCTTGAAGCGCAATCGATTCTGTCTTCGACAGATCTAGAACGCGCTGTCGCAGTCTCACACGCGCCCGAAAATCCGAGATTTTACGCTTACTGGGGTAATGTCCAGAGTCTCCGCCAATTCCCGGTTCCGTCCAGCCCTCTCTTTTTTGAAGGATGAAGTGTACTTGAGCGGGTGCGGGAATGCGTCGAGCGCTTTTGAAGCGAATTCCTTCACGAGGTACTGGCGCTCGGGATCCGGGTGTCGGTCCCTGAGTTCCGCCTTCGGCCGGAGATCGTCCGCAGTTCCATCCCGGTCGGGACGTGTGGCCAGTTTTCCAGGCGCGGCTAAGCCTTCGACACCGAAGGTAGAGAATAAGACTAACTAATCCGCTATCGGGAATCCCTGGCTTAGCGTCTCTACCGGCAGACGTAGCCATCTTCGTTACGAAGCGGCGAGCCGACGAACCCGAGGCAAAAAACGCCGTCAAGTAAGGGGCGCCTTCCTCCTCTCTTGGCTTCGTTCCTGGGCTTGATCAGGTTTGGCGGGATGCAATTGAAACTGCGGAACGAACGGAACATTCTCCCGGCGCGGCGGGTGCGGCTAGTCACAACTCGGATTGTCGGCAAAAATACCGCTACCAAGCATCGTCGTCAGAAATTTGCCGCAGTTCGAGAATTTCGCCAGCACGGGGTCATTCTGCAGGGAGTTCGGAGCGACGGTCCTGGCTCCATTGTGATTCTGGCGTTCCGCGACGAATGCACTTTCCCATTTCGCCAGGTTTGCAAACTGCGTGCTGAGTAACTGAAGAGCATTGTGGTCTGAATTGGTTGCCGCTGCGACAGTTGCTTGCTCCAGGCTGGTCTGTACACGTTCGTGATAGATCTGAGCCCAAGAACCGTCAACGGCCAATCCAAAGGTGACCATCGTCCCCAGCACCCCTTTCCACTCTTTCATCTCCGCCAGACTGGCGATCGCTGCGCTCGCAAAGTCCTTTGACAACGCCGGGGTGGCTTGCGGGGAATTCGCATCAAAGTTCGAGTTAGGAATTATCAGTACGATCTGATTCGGTTCGAATTTCACGGATCCGTTGGTAATCTGAGCTAAAGTTTCGATGTCTATGTAAGAATGCCCATCAACCTGCAAGACAACTGCACTCGTACTTTTCCCATTGACGAGCAATTTCTTATCAGCTGTGCGCTGGGCGGAAAGCGCTCCAGCAAGTAATAAGACCAAACCTAGCGTCACTATTCCCCGATCTTTGAGTTTTGTCTTCATGTTGTACCTACCTTAGCCCTGATTGCCGCCAGATGAATCGCGGCGCTGGGTTACTTCCTCGGCTTAGAGGTAACGGTAACCTCAACGTGGGCACGCTTTTTGGGCCTTACTTCTTCGTCATGATCGCCGGTCAAGTTATTTTCAATACGGAGATCTCGATACCGGCCGTCGGCCCGTTCGGCATCTAAATTCGATTCCGCTATTCGTACCGACTTTGCCATTCGCGGCTTTGCCATTTCCTTCTGGATGCTGGCCCGTGTCGCGTTGTCAGATTCTTTCTTATTCAACACGCACCCATCCTGACATTTAGATGGAAGTCGTGCAGTCCCATTTCGCACAGTTGCGAAATATCCCCCGATTCCTATCGGTTATCCGAGACAGGAGCCGATGTGTGCTTTCTAGAAAAGACTTGTCAGTTGGCCTTTTCTCGCAAGTGATGTGGGGAAGGGCCGTTACTGCACAACCCGCCCAAGAAACAGCGGATTTCAAAATGAGGATTACGGCAAGATGCTGACCCTCTCGTTTCAAGCTTCGAGACGCCGGTCGGGAACAGGGTGACCGACCGCGAAATGGTACACGACTTGTCCTTGCTCGGACTTTAGGTTTAGGTATCGCTGCACTTCTTCATCGAAGAACGCTCCAATGCCTGTAGCTCGAAGGCTCAAAGCCTCCGCAGCAAGATACATTCGCTGACCGATTGCACCCGCCTCGAAATGTACATAGCGATATCCACGATCACCGTAGCTGCGAACGGCATTTTCAAAATCGCCAATCAAAGAGAATGCGACGCAAGCATTCGCTGCCAAGTCTTGCCCAAGGCTAAGGGCCGCGGCTACCAAGCGCTGATCACCCTGCTTGATCTTCTCCAACTCCGCGTGCTGCGGCCAGTAACGATAGACGCCGGGTGCCAAGCTTTCGACGCGATGGACGTAAAGATACAGTTGGACAAAACGAAGTGTGGCGAAATCGGCCAAGAGAGGCTCTTCCGTGACGGCCAGGAGAGTCGCAAGTTTCGACAGTGAGATCGACTCGTCGCCGCCCCTGAAGTCGAGAGCGGATCGCCGCCCACGAACGACCTCTCCGAAAATGCAATCTGTCGTAAGTGGGGATGGCAGCTTGGTCTCGCCGCGGCGGTTTTGCCCAGGCTGGCCAGCGTAAGAAATCATGGCCTTGCTATGGACCTTCGTAGCAGTGTGGACTTTCTCAATCTGGGGATAAGATACTTGCTCATCCGAAAGTCGATTGGGTCGACCGCCGAATAAAATGGTCTCCGCTGGATCCAGCAACTTCAGAGGAATAGCTGGGCCATGAAGCGTAACGACCAACATCGGCCATTCATCGTGATTGAGGAGACAGCGTTCCGACACTGCGTCATCTAGGAAGTGTCCAAGGCCAGAGCTTTCGCATCCGATCGCTCGAGCAGCGAGAGTGAGCGCCTGCCAGGCGTGTCCGATGTCGTGCAAGCAGTACCGATATGCCCGTTCCCCGTACTTCCAGGCTTCGCGCCAGGCAATGCTCGTGAGAACAAATACGAGCGGGTCATCCGTGTCCGTCAGTTTCCCGACAAAATCTCCGATGCCGCGCTGCTCTGCCATGTGGGACGAGGCACGATAATGATAGAGACCATCTGGCCACTCCGCGAGGCCCCGCGTGCAGAAGTGAAATTCGGTCGGATGGAGATTGCCGGAGGAGGGATTGACGCGCAACGCGTACATGCCTCCGGTTGACGCGACGCGTTTGGATGCGCTGATCGAGGCTGAGTAAAACATTAATTGTGAGAGGAATGCCGCACCATCTTTAGCCAAGGTGCTGCCTGCCCTACCCCTAAGCACTTCAATCGCTGGAGCTTGTGGCATGGGCGGGTCAGCCGGCAAATCGAGTATAGGAACGCCCTCATAATGACGAAACGGATCGGGCATGTTGGCCCAGTCCAGATAATGCTGGGTTCGTCGCAGCGATTCGACACTGTGCTTGGTGAATTCATGGTACTCACGCCATGCCATGTGATGCGAATCCTCAAACGCTCTGACTCTCGACTCCGCTAATTCTCTGCCACCAAAAACGCCTTTCATATGTGCCGACGCACAAATGATCCATACCGGCAGAATTGGTCATAGACTCTAGAATCCGAGTGTTCTGTGCCGACGGGCAGGAGGGTTGCAATGCCGCACGCCATCGATGACTTTACGATCATTCTCCCTGCATTGCCCGATATGACTTCCTGCGACTTGAAGGTGTACGACAGACTCGATCGGCTTTGGCGAATGGTCGAAAGATACAAGATGACGACTCCCCTCACAATAACCGTCGTTGACAGCGGGGCGAGACACGTTCGTGCAATTCGGGGCGATCGCATTCAGGCAGGCGCTTGGCAATTGCAGGATACACCGACTGCGGCAACGCTGCCCTTTGAAAGCGAATTCGAATTCCCGCTGACCATAAACGTACAAGATGCCAAGGGGAATATTTTGAAAATGAGACTACAACTTGAGGTGGCAAAGACCGAACTCAGCCAGAAGAAAGTCGATTCACGCTGACCGCCGATAGGCTAAGGATTCTGTGCCGGGATTCTTAGCGCTGACGTGCGAGAATCCTTCTGCCATTGACGCAAGCGGCGGCGAGCACCGTCAGAAGCGCTGCGCCAACCATTGCAACGAGGCTGGTGATGATCGTTCCACCGTAGCCCCCAAGGCCTACGGAATTCATCGCGAATCCACCCACTATGCCACCACCAATGCCCATGAGGGTGTCCATAAGCGGTCCATACCCATTACCCTGAAAAACCCTTCCGGTTCCCCAGCCAACGACTGCTCCAATGACGATCCATGCAAATAAATACACGTATTCCCCTTTAACGAATCTTCCAACCGGTTTTTCCGTGACTGGCTAATTCCTAAACATTGGAAAGCGCGTGTGCTCTTCCAGTCTGCCCTGCACCGAACGACTGAGGATGCCCTCTTTTTCCAGTTGCGCTCGCAAAGAACGCCACACGCGTGCAGGAGGGGCCACTTCCGCAGGCAGTTTGTGGGCCGCGGAGATAATGCTCCTCAGATCCGCCACAAGACTCTCGCTGCTGCTGGGTTCGCAAAAGCGCGCGCCTGCCACTTCCAATACCGGAGGATGACCACCGTACCTCAGTGCGATTTGCGTCTTCTTGTGTTGCATGGTCCTTCCCTTCTTCGACAGGGCACCAGGACTCCTCGCGATGGATTCTGAGTCCTTGGGCATTTTCGCCACCGGGGGAAGCCTCGTCCGTCCTAGTGGGTGAAATCATACTCATCAGGCAGCGACCGCTGCCGCGATCTTGTGGAACGTCGAGTTCGCGACATCATAAGTTTCAATCTTAGAGGGGCTCCCTCGACTACGGTGGCGAGAAACTTCGCCACTTCCGGATACGTTTCGCGGTTGTAGGCCTCGGCATTCTCTGCCTTATCCCACAAACTGATTCCAAACGCTTCCCTGCCGCCCTGGGTGACAAACGTGATTTCGTCCTGGAATCCTTTCTGTTTTCGAAGCAGAGGAAGGATGTCGTTCTCTAACCTCTGGGTAAATTCCGCAACGCTATTGGACTTCAGACGCATGTAAACTCTGCGTGCAAACATGACACTCTCTCCTTGCTTCCCGGCGTCGAAGGCACCCAGATGACCACTATTGGTTCAACTTAGCGTGAAGACTTCTTTGGTCTATTAACTATCATTAGTTAATTTACTTGACCTGTCAAGTGCAATCTGGGACTATTTTTGTGATTAACTAGCTCTGTTAATCCTACGGAGGGTCATTGTGGACGTTTGCCTGGTGATCAAACGACGACTGGAAGAGTTGGGGCTGGAGCAGAAAGACCTAGCGACTGCTGCCGAAGTCACCGACTCCTATATCTCACAGCTGTTGGCCCGAAAGAAGCTGCCTCCCGCGCCTGAACGAACCGATATCTATCAGAAGATGGCGAAGGTGTTGAAGCTTCCGAGCGACAGACTTTCGAAGCTGGCTGAGCTCCAGCGTAGGGAAGAATTAAAAAGAGATTTGGTGGGTCCGCCCCCGCCAATGTTCGGCGAAATTAGGGAATTGATCCTCCGCAAGTGCGTGCCCGACAAAGAAAAACAGGTACGGGAGATTTTTGAGAAGCAGCCCTTCGGCGAACTCGAACGACTCGTCACGCAAAAGCTTTTGGACGTGATCAAAAATGTCGCCAAAGAAGAATTGAACAGTGAAAACTGGGTCCACTTGGTGGCTCGCCTTGCGGGCCGAAGCTACGAACAAACGCGGGTTACCCTTCTTGAGTTCTTGGACACGGATGTTTTCAGTTTGTCGCCTGAAAACTGTGTCGCCTTCCTGGATCCACTGATTGAGTCCTGGGACGTCGATCTAACGACATTTGGCATGGAGATTGTGTTAAATCGGAGAATAGCCTCGGGCGATCCCAGGAGATTTGAGTTCGTTGAGACCGGACCTCTTCAATCAGAGGTAGAGCCGGGGTTCACAGAATTCATCAACGATAATTCCCTCAGCGGAAGTGCCACCAAGGAAGAAACAGAGCTTCTAAAAAAGCTAAGGTTCAACGGAAAGCGGCCCACTCCGCTTTATTACTACCGAGAATTGCAAAGCCTGAGAGACCCGCTCCATTTTCGCGCAGAAAAATCGACTGTCGATGCAAGATTCGGGACGAAATAAAGTGTTCCGAACGGAACAGCTATATGCTCGGTTTTGTCGCGGCATATCCCCATGAGCCTGAGCGATACGGCGGCAAGCCAGCGGTTGCCGTCGCGCGTGTCGTGTGGCTCCTAGAAAAACCCCGTTTGCTGGAGGGAACCTACAACGTTGTGCTGAACCGGGACATCGCGAAGAATAGTGCAGTCATGACGAAACAAAATACCAGTTCTTTCGACAATATTGTTGATGATGGGCGCGTACCTGTGCGCGACCAAGCGAATGCGGAGAAGGGTGTCCTTCAGATGAGATTACCCATGGGGACCCGATCAGCCAAGCTAGGTGTTACCATCACCAACGGAAGGAAGGGTCTGTTCGCCCTCGTTTCGATCGACAGGAACGAGATTCTGATCGACTTGAACGGAGAAAACACTTTTCTGTCGCCCACCCGAAGGTCCTTGCAAATCGGCGAAAGGAAACATGTATTTGGCAGGGAAGAAACTGTCGGTTACCTAAACCACAGCTGCGAACCGAATAGCTTTCTCGATTTCAGCTGCCTGTGCGTGAGGGCTCTCAAAAACATTCAACGAGGCGAAGAAGTTAAGGTAAACTACGCCGCCACAGAGTATGAAATGCACGATGGTTTTCGCTGTAATTGCGGCTCGTCGGTGTGCCTTGGGATGATTAGAGGATTCAAGTTTCTGACTCTTGATCAGCAGCTCGAGCTGAAACCGTACTTAGCTCCTTATCTTCTGAAAAAGTTGGACGAAGAAATCTCGCAAAGTCGGAATCTCGTCGAGAAATAAAGTTTTGGAGAGCGCATCCGGTCGCTTCTGAGCTGGCTCGATGCCAACCGCCATTCGGAACACAGTAGCGACGGCCGTCACAAATGATCCCTGCGGTATACAAACCGATGACCTGAAAGAAATGGGGGCCATGTAAAGGCTGGTTCAAGTAAAGCTACCTTTGCAGCTGGCCCCTGTGAAACGTTCAACTAATCTATTTTGCTGAACTACTGATTCGACGCCCGCTCGGATTCATTGCGCGGCGCGCTCTTCTGCAGAACGTTGACGAGGTGGCGGCCGGTTTCCGGTACGCCGGTCTTTTTGCCTCTCACGATGTCCTTTGCCTTGATTGGATGGCCATAAAC
>WNFP01002295.1_pt1 | contig 15239 bp, 9 predicted proteins | sample 5400201 | NCBI WGS metagenome assembly WNFP01 (sample SAMN13153355, study PRJNA577476) | soil metagenome | isolation source: 115 cm saprolite under Madrone tree | place: USA:California | collected 2016-06-14
ACCGGTTCTTCCGCGCCGCGCGGGAAAGTTTGACTCGCGCGTCGTCGAACCCGGCCCTCCGCCGATCCTCACCGAGCGCGGCATCGTGCTCATTTATAACGGGGCCGACGATAAGCTCGTCTATCGCACGGCTGTTGCCATCTTCGACCGCCACGATCCACGTAAACTGCTCTCCCGCTCCGATGCTCCCATCTTCTTCCCAGAGAAAGAATGGGAGAAGGTTGGCCAGGTCCCCAACGTCATCTTCGTCGAGGGCATGGTCCGCCAGGGCAATCGGTTCTTGTTCTACTACGGCGGCGCCGACAAGTATGTAGGGGTGGCCGAAGCCCCAGCGACTGCTGCGCCGAAGGGACGGTAACAAATTCAAGTAAAAGCTGGCGGTTTTTTCGTCAAGGTGGCGGAAGTTCGCGGCGACGAGTTCCAGAATGGGAATTGTTGGTACACACCCGGCAGTTTTCGTAAGAGTGGCAAATACAGGGGTTACAGGATACGGAAAATGAAAGAGTGCGCAAGCGCGAGATAGAAAAGGAGTTGCGGACACGCACTTTGCAACACAAAGCGGAGATTCTGTATGAGTGGCAAGGAAAGGACTTAGAGGATTGGTGCAAAGGGGAACGGACGCAGAATGGGGGCCGGTGGAGGTCCATATACAAGGGTAGCACGATCCTGGCTAACTGTCAATAAATATTATATAATGGATATCATTCGAATGAAGCGGGAAGGTGTTGAAAATACAGGGGTTTGAGGGCTTGCTGAAAACTTGCTGATTGCGCACGCAAAGACCGGACCAGCCGCGCGATCTCTCTTCAGTCGAAGAGACGAACCGGGTCTTTAACCCCTTTTAGTCAACACTGACCGTCAGACCAGTAGACTCTCCGCAGGCGACCTGACTAGATTAGTCTGTAGCCCGTATTCGCTGCGTAAGGATCCCCATGAACTTCGGATTTGCGAAGGAAAGCGCCAAGGCCTCGGCAGAGATCGATCCCACGGCTGAGTTCCGGGAAGGTGTCAAGCTCCTCAAGGACGAATATCCCCAAAAGGCGCTGGTACGATTGCGCCGGGCGTTTGAATCCGACAAGCATAACCCCTACTACCTCTCGTTTCTGGGATTGTCGATCGCACGCGCACAACGGAAGTGGGATCAAGCGGTAGAGCTTTGCGAGATGGCGGTTCAACTGAGGCCTGCGGAGGTCCAGTTCCACCTGAATCTAGGCGAGGTGTACGCCTTGGCAGGGCGTCGTGAGAAGGCGTTGGATTTCCTTGACGACGCTGTGAAATTATTCGGCAAAGACGCGCGGCTAAGGCAGGCGCGTAGCAAAGTCCAGAAGCGCCGCAATCCCCTGGTGCCTTTTATCGGACGCGAACATTTCTTGAATCGCGAACTCGGCAGATTGCGGCATCGCACGCTGAAACGGCTGGGAAAAGACGGCGTTTGAATTGTTTCCCCGGCCCGATCGGGTGTTCGAGCAGGTTTCCGCGCCCCCTGATTCGAACTTCTTTGGCATGTGGGCACACCATCCCTGCACTGTTTGAAAAGTAGCCGCCGGCCGTTGCTAACCCTCAAGTGTTTTGATTGCGCGGATCTCGCCACATTGCTGCGACAAGGGCAGGAGCGCGCTCAGAAGCCATCGAGGAGCCAGGCGTTGGAGCTGCTGCTGGATTCCCAGAGGGCCACGTGACGGCCGTCGGGAGAGGGGATGGCCCAGCCCAGATACTTTTCGGGTTCCTGGAGAACGGGTTTGGCCTTGCCATGCAAGCCCACATGCAAGAGCGTTTGAATACCGGCTGGCGACGAGGCGGTAACCCAGATACTGCGGCCATCGGCGGCCCAATCGAGACTGGAGATTGCAGTCCAATCTTTCAACGTGAGAGCACGCTCTTTGCCGCCGACGATGCGGAGAAGCCGGATGTCCGCCGGCCCCGGAAGCCGTTGGTACTTGGCCAAGGCAAGCGTAGAGCCATCGGGAGAGAGCGTCCAGTTGTACAAGTACCAATCCGAGCCTTCGAGCCGCGTGAGCGGGTCCCTTTTCCCGGCTGCCGGATCAAAGATAGAAAAATCGAGGTGATTGGCAGAGAATTCGCTGACGATGCATACCTTGGAAGGCAACCGAGCGCACTGAAAATTATTGATGCCGAGTTCCGCGAAAACCAATTGGGGAGTTCCGCCGGAGAGCGGCATGCGCATGAGCCGTACTCGCCGGTCCGTGTCGCGCAGGGCGGGACTGAGAGTGTAGAGAATCTCGGAGCTGTCCGCGTTCAAGCGGGCCAGCGTGACCGATTGATCGCCGCCCACGAGAAGGTCGGGGGCAGGTTGATCAATGGCCTGTTTGAAAAGATGGAAGACGCCGTCGCGATCCGAAGTGAAGATTATAGATTTTCCGTCCGGTGTCCAGGTGTAGGGAAAATTCCTGCGTTCATCAAGACTCAAGCGTTTGAGCAAGGCCAACCGGCCGCCTCCCGGTTCCACCTCGGACACGTAAATGGCGGGGGATTCCGTCCAACGGAGAAAGGTCAGCCGTTTGCCGTCGCCGGAAAGACTCGCACGCATTTTGCTGTCGGGACCGCTGGTAAGGCGGACCGGCTGGCCCCCCGCTTGATTGCCACGCGGGTCGACTTTGATGGCCCAAAGATTGGAGTCGTTCTGATTGGGCGGGGGCTCGGCAAGGGAATAAATGAGGCGTCCATCGGGAGACCAGGCAAGAGCGGCTCTGAGTTGGCCGTTTGAGAACAGATAGTTGGTCTTGCCGCCGACGAGATCATAGATGCCTAGAGAGACATCGGCCTCTTCCCAGCCCTTGCGGTAAGCAGCCCGGACGAAGGCAATGCGATGCCCGTCGGGAGACCAAACGACGGACTCGCAGTTTTCTCCCGGTTGGCCAAGAATTCTGTGCGCCTGCTGGCCATCCGACTGCATCTGCCAGATTTCTTCATGACCGTAGTCCGCGCGGACAAAAACAATTCGCGAGCCATCGGGAGAGACGGCGCCGCGTTCGGCGGAGTCCATGAGCTTGCGAGGTGTTCCACCGAAGACGGAGACACTCCACAAGCTGGGTCTCTCGGTGGCCGACGAACTGCGCGTGGCCAGTACGTGGCTGCCGTCAGGAAACCAACTGACAAGATGGGTATTCCCGCCGCCCGGAATGATGACGGGATGAGTTTCTCCGGTGCCCACCATGCGGAGAAAGATTCCTGTTTTGCCGATGAAAGCGAGGTACTTGCCATCCGGTGAAATGGCCGCGCTGAAGACCGGGTCGTTCTCCGGATTGGCGGTCAATCGGCGCTCCGTGAAGCGAACCGCAGCGGACGAACGATGTCCGGCATGCCAGCCGGCCATGACGCCTGCGACAAGAAGAAAGGCAACTGCGAGAACTTTCCGCCAGGAAGGTCGTTCTTGTGGAACGGCGGGAGTAGTTTCGCGGGCAGCCCCGTTGACAGGCGCAAGCAAGCGATAACCGCGGCGCGCGAGGGTTTCGATAAAACGTGGGTTTTCGGCGGAATCACCGAGGGCGTCGCGCAAGCGCTTGACCGCAGCGTTCAGACCGTGATCGAAGTCTACAAAGGTGTCGGCTGGCCAAAGACGGCTGTGCAATTCCTCTCGCGTAACGATTTCACCCGGACGCTCAAGGAGCATGGCCAAAACCTGGAATGGCTGCTCTTGAAGGCGAATCTTGGCGCCGTGCCGGCGAAGTTCGCCGGCACGAAGGTCGGCCTCAAAAATTCCGAAGTTGATGACACTTTTTGTCTGACTCTCACCCACTGCAACGATCTCCCGGGGCCGGCCTCAATCTACAAAACGTTTCAGGTTATGAGAAAGTTTCGGGAAAATCCGTGTCGCCTCTTCTTCTATCTATTTGACGCATGGACACTTATCTCGTCACCTGGAAATAGGCAGCTCGCTATACCGCCGGCATTGAGGTACCTACAGGGCTGACCGATCCTCGGCGCCACCATGGAGGTGAGCGCCGTGATAGACAAGACGCTGCGGAGGTGGCTTTCGTTAGTATTCGCTCTGGCCATGCCAGGCTCTGCGGCTTGGTCTAAAGAAATCGCCGCGGCGGAGATGCAGGTGACGATCTCGGTGCACAACGATGCAGGCATTTCCGCAGGCACTTTGAGAGGTGCGGAGGCGGAAGCCGCGCGCGTGTTCCAGCAGTCCGGAATTGAAGTGAAGTGGCTCAATTGTCCGCTTCCGGCAGATGGACCAGAGGACCCGGCGCAGTGCCGAACGGCTGAGTTTCCTGCACATCTTCAATTGCGAATCGCGCGGCGCTCGCGCAATTTGAGCGAAATCACCTTTGGAATTTCGTACCTCTCGGCCGACGGAAGCGGATGCTATGCAAACCTTTTTTACGAGCGGGTCGAGGATATGCACGAGCGGAGCCGCGTGAATCTGGGGAGCCTCCTGGGTGATGTCGCAGCGCATGAGATCGGGCATCTCTTGCTGGGCACGAACTCGCACGCGGCGAGCGGCATCATGCGCGCACGATGGGAAAGCGAAGAACTTGGAAGCATCAGTGTGGGAACGCTCTTTTTTTCCGAGGCGGAGTCGCGACAAATGAAGAACAAGCTAGCTGCATGGCGGTCTCAGGCGCGAGATGCTTCTCACATTATTGCAGCACGTCTCAGAGAATGATCTCGCGGCTTTTGCAAGCACCGGGTGGATCACGCTGAAAGTCCGAGGGCGATCCTGGGGTCTTCGCTGTCTCCCCACTTAAATGAACCTGATTGCACGAGCGATGGCGGCATGAAAGTTTTTGCCATAGAATGAAAGAAGTTAGCGCTATGGCGAACCATACAATTACGATTCCACTAGACCCGCAAACGGCGCGGGCCTACGAGTCCGCCCCGCCCGAACAGAAGCGGAAGATTCAGGCACTGCTAAGTCTTTGGCTTCGCGAGTTGACAGCGGGCGAAAATCCATCGCTCCAGCAAGTCCTCGATGATGCAGGGCGTAAGGCGAAGGATCAGGGACTTACGCCCGAGATACTGGATTCCCTCCTGAAGGGCGCGTAGTTGCACTGCGTTTTCGATACAAACGTCTTAATCAGTGCCTTACTCCTGCCCGAATCCAAACCTCGCCACGCACTCGAGTTGGCTCTCAGCAAAGGGAAAGTATTGCTTTCCTTCGCGGCGCTTGCCGAGCTCTATGAAGTGCTAAATCGAAAGAAGTTCCGCCGATACGTGGATGAGAGAGATATTCGAAGTTTTCTTGCGGCACTGGCACGCGAGATGCAATGGGTTGACGTTGACGTGCAAATAACCGCTTGCCGCGATCCAAAGGACAACAAGTTTCTTGAACTGGCCGTGAGTGGCAACGGAACACATGTCATTCGTGGTGATGCTGACCTCCTGGCACTCCATCCGTTCCAAGGCAAAGAGATTCTCACTCCTCATCGGTTTTTGGAACTTTCATTGTTGCCAGGTTCCCAGGGTTAGCAGAGAACAACCAGCGCCCATCATTCCATCAAATCAAGGCTTGACGGTGGGAGCGACCGGCGCGCCGGAACCTTCTTTGAGCGTGTGGATGGAATCGACAGGGAAGTTTTCAAAGCGTTCGACAAGGCCACTGGGCCAGCGGACCTGGACCGAATCGATTTTGGTGGCGGAGCCGAGGCCGAAGTGGACGCGCATGTCGCTATTGGAGATGTAGCTGGAACCGCTGCGGACTTCGTCGACGAGCGTGCGCGTCCCGGCCTTCACGGTGATCTTCGCGCCGATGCCGTCGCGGCTGGAGGCAAAGGAGGTAGAGGAAGTAGAGGAGGTAAAGGAAGCGGCGTGGAGCGGGGAAGTTGAGGTTTGAGCCGACGCGGCAGAAGATTTTTTGAGGGGCCGGTCGGCGGGGGAAGCGCCTACAGTGCGAAATGCAATCCAATGATTGCCATTGCGCAAATCGTTCACCAGGAGCATCGGGGGTGCGTTCATGTTGCTGATGATCGCCGAAATGCGGCCATCATTCCACAAATCGCCGACGGCGAGTCCACGCGCAGAGCTAACCGCGGTAATCGCGGGCCCGGCATTGGAGGAAATGTCGGTGAACTTGCCGTTCCCGTTGTTGTGATACAGAATTTTAGGTTCCCTGAAATTGCTGCCCAGGTGCTGGCTGTCCACTTCCGGATAAACGTGGCCGTTGACGAGCAGGAGATCGGGCCAGCCGTCGTTGTCGAAATCGGCGAACATCACGCCCCAGCCGAGATACTGGGTGTTCAAGCCGAATCCCGCGGGAAAAGTCTTGTCGTCGAAGGTGCCATCGCCGTTGTTGCGGTAGAGAGTCGAAGTATCGTCAGAAAAATTTGTTTTAAAAAGATCCAGCCGGCCGTCGCCGTCATAGTCGCCGACCGTGGAGCCCATGCCGGCCTGCTCGCGGCCGTCGTCGTTGAACGCGGCGCCGGCAATAACGGCGACATCAGTAAATGTGCCATCGTGATTGTTGTGGTAGAGGATGCTGGCGGTGCTGTCGCACGCGACGAAGATGTCCGGCCAGCCGTCGTCGTCATAATCGAGAGTGGAAACACTGAAACTATAATGCCCGTTGGTCTGATCGATGTGAGCTTTGGCAGTGACGTCTTCAAACCTGCCGTTGCCGAGATTGTGGTAGAGAATATTCTTCGCCCACGGCAAGCCGCGCGGACCGCACATGACGGGAACGCCTTTCCACATGCAGGCAGGGCGTTCGCCCGGCGCCAGCGCGGTGGCGGAATCATAATCGACATAGTTGGCCACGATTAAATCGAGTTTTCCGTCGCGATCGTAGTCGACGAAGGCGCAACCTGTGCCCCACGCTTTGCCGGAGCCAGCGACGTGCGCTTTTTCACCGACCTCGGTGAAGGTGCCATTGCCATTGTTGTGATACAGAACATTTTTGCCGTAGTAGGTGACATACAGATCTTCGAAGCCGTCGTTGTCGTAATCACCGACGCACACGCCCTGTCCCCAACCGGTGTGAGTCAAGCCAGATTTTGCGGTGACGTCGGTGAAGGTGCCGTCGTGATTGTTGTGATAGAGGTGGCTCGCCGGTCCTTTGCCCGTTGCGGAGGCTTCGAGCGTCGTGCCATTCACAACGAAAATATCCGGCCAGCCGTCATTGTCGTAATCAAAGATGGCGACGCCCGTGCCGGTTGTTTCGATGATGTATTTTTTCGTGTTTTCGCCGCCGAAAATGACCGGCGCGGTAAGCCCAGCTTTCTGCGCCACATCGGTGAAATGCACAACCGGCTTGGCGTCCGCGCCCTCGGAATTATCGGGGCCAGCAACCGGTGAACTGGCGGATTGCAGCGAGAGAGACGCGCAAAGTCCAAAAATGCGGAGCAACCGGAAAAGAGAGAAAGAAAGAGTCATCAGTTTCCAATGATAGCAAGGTCTGGTCCGAGAAGTTTCAACATGCCGCGGGATTCGGATCGAAGCGCTTGCGAAGCGGTGCGCGGGTGCGAACATGCTAGTATTTTTGAGAGCGCTCTACTGGAACGTATCACGTGGAATTCATTTTCGTTCATTGCCGGATGCTTTTGCTTCGACTTTGCACCGCGCTTCTTATTTTCTTCTGGGCTGCCTCGGCGTTGTCCGCGGCGCAATCCGCAGGTTCTGCGAAGGCGGACGCGTCTGCGCGGGCGGGCGCGACGTACGAGGAAGGAGTGTCCGCGCTACAGCGAGGCGATCTGGTTTCCGCGCGCGCCGCGTTCGAAAAAGTTTTGCGGCTCATGCCGCAGAGCCCCGAGGGGCACAATTCGCTTGGGTGGGTGTTGTTCGCGCAGAATGAAGTCGATGCCGCGATTGGGCATTACCGGACGGCACTAAAATGGAGGCCCGAATTCGTTCAGGCGCACGTGAATCTGGCGAACGCGCTGGTTCGAAAGGGAGACCTGGCCGCCGCGTTGCGCGAGGCGCGCGAGGCTGCGCGAATAGCTCCGGGCGATTCCGAGACGCATCGCACCGTGGGACGAGTTCTGGATTTTTCCGGGAACTTCGATGGCGCCATCAGCGAAATGCGGAGGGCGATCGAGTTGGAGCCGCAGCGCGCAGAGTTGCACGACGATCTCGGGACGGTGCTGGTTCACAAATCCGATTCGCAAGGTGCTCTCGCGGAATTCTTCGAGGCCCTGCGGCTGCAGGCCAATTTCGCTCAAGCGCACTTGCACCTCGGCGTCTTGCGCTATCAGTCGGGAGCGCTGGAGGAGGCTGCATCTCATCTTCAAGCAGTGACAGAGCTGAATCCCGAGAGCGCTGACGGACATTTTTATTGGGCGCAGGTTCTGAGAAGCAAGGGAGACACGGATGCGGCGATCCGCGAGATGCGCGTTTGCATCGGGCTACAAGCCGAGTATCCCAATGCGCAAAACAGCCTCGGATTGCTGCTGCAGCGCAAAGGTGACGTGGAAGCGGCGGTTGCAGCATTTCGTGCAGCCGCAAAATCGCATCCTGACGCTCCCGATCCGCACAATAATCTCGGCCTTACCTTCCTGCAGAGTGGAAACGGCCAAGGAGCCATCCGCGAGTTTCAGACGGCTGTTCGGCTGCGTCCGGACGATAGCGGATATATAGGGAATTTGGGGGCCGCTTATCTTCAAATTGCAGACTTCGATGCTGCCGAGAAGGAATTCCGGAAGGCCCTCGAGCGTGCGCCGCGGGACGCGACGCTGCACTACAACCTTGGCCTCACTCTAAAATTGAAAGACAAATTGACGGAAGCGGTGGAGGAACTGCGCAATGCATCACAATTAGATCCTGGACAGGCGGACGCGCATTACACCTTGGGCGTGACGCTGTGGCAGCAAGGAGATTTTGCGGCGGCCGCGGTGGAGTTGCGTGCGGCGATCCGCGCCAAACCGGATTATGCGGAGGCCTATTACACGCTGGGGTCAGTGCTGAAGCAGGCGGGTGAATTGCCCGAGGCGGCGAATGCTCTGCGGGAAGCCATTCGAATGCAGCCGGATTTTGCGGGCGCACACACGACACTGGCGGCGGTGCTGCGGCAACTCGGCGATAACGAAGGTGCGGCTGCGGAGAGCCGCGCGGGGACGGAAATCGCGAAGCAGAAAACCAGCGAGCAGGCAGCTCTCTTCGCCACAAATTCCGGACGCCGGCTGTTCCATGCAGGAGACCTCGAGGGCGCGATTTCACAATTCCGGGCCGCCATCAACGCCTCGCCAAACTATGCAGCCGCCCACTTTGAGCTGGGTCTAGCTCTGAGACAACAAGGAAAATCGAAAGAAGCGCAAGAGGAGTTTCAGAAGGCAGCGACGCTCGATCCAGGTTTGACGGCGCCGGCATCCAAAAAGAATTAGGAATGGTCCGTGATTGCATGGCTGCGACGCCAAAATATATTTATTGAGGTGGCGGAAGCGAGTTGAGCGAACTTTAGTCGAACAGCCGGCAAGGACAGAAGCGGAACTCGCTGAGGTATTGTTTCAACCGGTGCAGCCTAAGCGGGTCCCCTGCGCAGGGCGACAAGTTCCGATCCCACGGGAACGCCCTTGGCTACTTTCACGCGGATTACCGCTTCGAACGGTTTCAGCTCGCCTGAGTTCGAAACGGAGAGCCGCAAGAGCAACTCTTCCAAAGAATTTTGCTGGCAGACGTATTCGACGGCGGCTTGCGTGCCGATTGTGGTGGCGCCCGCCAGAATCAGGACCGAATGCGCGGGATTCAATCCTCGCTTCAGCGCGATGATGGAATAGTCTTCCGACAAAGGCTCGTCCGGCGGAGACGGCAAAAATTCCTTCGGCTCGCCGGATCCCGGATGAAGATTGATGATCTCCATGGTGCCGGTGCGTGGCCCCGAGGTGAGCTGCTTAAAGGTGAATTCCTGGGTGTTTGGGAGTTCCAGGAGCGTGAGATTCTCCGAAGGCGAGCCAATGAAAATAAGATCGTTGTTTTTGGCGTCGTCGAGGGAAAACAAACTGCCGCGCTTCACGCGAATTGGTTGATGAAGCCCCGCCAAGACAGTGTCGAGGGCATGCACCGCGAGCACCTCGCCGACTCCGGTGTAGTGATCCGTAATCACCGCGCCGGAATCCCTGGTCCGATTGTAGTAGCGCATGCCGATATACGGTCGTCCGACGAAGGCTGCGTTGCTGAAGATGACCCAGGGCTCTTGAGGACCGGTGAGAAAGCCCTTCCAGAAAACGTGAAAAGCAACCGGAACAGCATTGGAGTTTCCGGGCGCCTGGGAGTCCGCAGGTTTCCGGTTGAGGAATCGATCCGTGGCAACAGCGACCGCGGAGGCGAGAACGACAGAGAGCGCAATGGTTGCGACGATCCACAAACGAGAGGTCCGCCCAGTAGTCTCCGAGTCGTTTGGGGTCTCGTGAGGAGTTTCCGAGTGGTTCCGCCCCGCGCCGCGAGTCCTCTGATGAAAAGCGAGACCATAGCCACCCTTGGGCATTTCCAGAGCGAGATGGTCGTCAACCCCCTCGGAAGCGTAGTACTCGGCCAATTTTGAACGAAGACGGCCCGCCTGGACCCGCACCATTGAATCCAGATGGGGATCGAAATCCTTCTGGCGACCGAAGACCTCGGTCGCAATTTGGTACTCCTTGGGAGAGACTCCGGGATGTTCAAAGGAATGATTCGCCAGGTACTGGAGAAGCTTGCAGAGAGACTCCGAGCCGTGGAGAGCACGGCTGCTGAGCAGCTTTTCGAGGTGCGCGAGTTGTTGGGCTCGATCCGTCATGCGATGCTCCACAAGCAGGAGCGCGACAGCATTGTAACACCAACGTAACGCACCTCGCATCTCTTTGTCAGGTTACACTTTAACTCAAGTCACCGTATCAGACCCAGAGACACTTCCCACGTTACGCAAGAAACTGATACAAAGCATCACAAATTCATGGACGCGCCTGATTTGGGTGCACGGACGTCTCTTTGCCAACTCCTTCTGGGAGGGCGGGTTATCGGGGGCGTTAGCATTTCATGCTGCGTTGTTGTGACGAAGGTCGAGGAGTTTGGGGGCTGTTCGTTACGGAGCGGGCCGGTTTGGCAGGTTGCCGTCTAATCCATAATTTCATTTTGAGAAGCGCTTGGCGACGTACCTATTGGTTCAGGCGTGGACGGTAGGTGTTCCAAGAAACCGACGAGATTCGCAAGCTTCTTCTTTCCGTAGCGTGCGGCTGCATAGAATTTCGAATACTTTGGGGTTCTCAGGAGGGGTGTAATGAAAAAGCAAGCGATTTTGGCGTGGATTCTGGTTCTTTGCCTGGCGCTGGGGTTTGGCGCGAGCACGGCTCTGGGGCAGGCGGTTTACGGGAACCTCGTAGGAACCGTGACGGACCCACAGGGGAACGCAGTAGCCGGCGCGAAGGTTACGCTGACTAATACCGCAAAGGGCACGCTGGAAGAAGCCACGACGAACGAGAGCGGCAACTTCTCAGTGACGCACCTGATTCCGGACACGTACAAAGTCCACATTGAGGCACCCGGATTCAAAGCCTACGATATTACAAGTGTTCGCGTTGACGCAGACACATCCGTGCGTGCCGATGCGGTGTTGCAGGTCGGTGCTGTAACTCAGACGATTGAAGTTACTGGAGAAATTCCGCAGCTTCAGACTGATAAAACCGACGTGGCGACTATCTTCTCGACGCAACAGGTTGAGAGCGTCCCGATATTCAACCGGAATTTCACGACGTTTCAGTTGTTGTCGCCGGGTGCACAGATCCAGGGCTGGGGACATGCCGCCAGCGAGAACCCTCAGGGTTCACGGCAGATTTTGACGAACGGACAGCATTTCGCGGGAACCGGCTTCGAACTGGACGGCACGGATAACCAGGATCCGATTCTTGGGATTATCGTGATCAACCCGAACCTCGACTCGATCAACGAAGTCAAGATTACTTCGCAGGATTACGATGCCGAATTCGGAAAAGCCATCGGCGCCATCGTGACTTCGCAAACCAAGTCGGGTACCAACGAGATCCACGGGTCGGCATTCGATTTCGAGCGTTCGAACTCGAATTATGCCCGCGACCCCTTTCTTCAGAGCCCTGCAGCCGGCGTACCCAGCGGAAACTGGAACCAGTTTGGCGGCACATTGGGCGCTCCGATCATCAAGAACAAACTCTTTGTCTTCGGAGATTACCAGGGCCAGCGGGCGCACGTGGGAGGGTCTGCTTCTTCGCGGATCCCGACTCAAGCAGAGCGAAACGGCGACTTTAGCGCTTTCCTTTCGGGCTGCGCAACCAATACCGCCCCGTGTATACGCATATATGATCCCTACCAGACCACAGATGCCACTCATTCGACTTTGGTCTTAGCAAACGGCCAGCCGATCCCGCTGGGGAATACGAATCGGACTCAATTCCCCGGAAACGTTATACCCGCGTCGCGCCTCGTTGCGAATGGTGCTCAGCCGGGGTCGCCGTTCGGGGCCTTACAAGCGCAGGCTCTCCTCAGTCTGTTTCCGGTGGGGGCGACGTTGAGCGATCCTTTGCAGCCGAATTTTTTCGGATCGGGCAGCAACGTTTTGAACTCTGACAATTTTGATGTGCGATCCGACTATGTTCTCAACTCCAAGACACAGGTGTTCGGACGTTACAGCTACCAGAAATTCCTACGCACGGGGCCAGGCTTATTCGGGGAGCTCCTCGGCGGTCCTGCGCTTCCAGTCGACTCGGGAGGCCAATTTGCCGGGACCTCCAATGTCCGGAACCAGAGCCTCGCTACCGGCTTTGACTACACCTTCAGCCCGACCTTGCTAACCGACGTCCGATTCGGATACATGCGCTACCATGTCCAGACAGCCCCCGGGGGCGTAGGCACCACGCCTGCGGAAGACGCGGGTATTCCCAACTTGAATACGGATCCGTTATACAGCGGGAGCGCGACACGCTTCATCTCTGGCATGCCGTATTTTCACATCCAGGGTGCCCACAGCGTGCCGGACTTCAATTTCGGATACTCCCTGGGTGCAAATCAATGTAACTGCCCATTGACGGAAAGCGAGCACCAATACCAGTTTGTGAATAACTGGACCAAGATTCGCGGGAATCACAGCTTCAAGTTCGGAGCGGATATCCGCTATGCCTACAACCTACGGGTTCCTAGCGACCAGCACCGCGCCGGTGAACTCAATTTTGCTCCGGACCTGACGCAAGGTCCGGGCGGAGATGGGGGAGAGGGTTTGGCAGCCTTTATTCTGGGTGACGTGACCTTCTTCGACCGCTACGTGAGCGCCTCCACCACGGCCTATGAGACGCAGCCGCGATTTTTCTTCTTTGGCCAGGACACCTGGCGCGTCAGCAACAAGCTAACCGTCAATATTGGACTCCGCTGGGAAATTTACAGGCCGGAATCCGTGAAGGGCACCGCTCAGGGGGGATGGGTTGATCCGGCCACGGGCGAGGTCCGCGTCGCCGGCCAACAAGGGGTAGATCTGCGAGGCAATACGAGCACGAGTTACAAACACTTCGCACCCCGTGTGGGTATTGCTTACCAGTTGAACCCGAAGACCGTGGTCCGGCTCGGCTACGGCCGCAGCTATGATATCGGCGTATTTGGGACCATCTTCGGCCATGCCGTCACCCAGAACTTGCCAGTCCTGGCGAGCCAGCAGATAAATACTACTAACGGGCAGGACTCCAACACGGCGTTCTTCCTGTCGAACGGGCCGTTCTCGGTGAATCCGGCGACAGCGCTCGGAGGCACCTTAGCCACGAGCAACTGCAACGCCATTACAGATCCGACCGGCGTAGTTGGCGGCGTATTCACACCCGATAAGGCGCAATGCGTCGGGGTCAACGGCCGAGCGCTTCTACCGAATGGCATCAATGCCTTTGTCCGCCCCTTCAATAACAGGCTGCCGAGTGTGGATGCCTGGAACGCCACTGTGCAGCGGCAGGTTACATCAACGATCAGCGCCACTGTTTCTTATGTCGGCAACAAAGGTACGCACACGATCGGCGGTGGCCCAGACGCTCCGTTCAACAATCCGAGGTTGGCGGGCTACGATCCCAACCTCACAGGTCAGGCCGCAACCGATGCACAGAATCTGCGCAGGCCCTTTTTCTCCAAATACGGCTGGACGCAGGGCTTCCGTTACTTCGGGAACGACTTTAATAACAAATACAACGCCCTGCAGGTGACCGTGGAGAAGCGTTTCTCGAACGGCCTGTCCTTCAATTCGAACTATACTTTTCAGCACGCTATAGCAGACGATGATGGGGGAACGCACGCCTACGATCCTGCTGCTAACTACGGTGCGAACAGCAACTATCGCAACCACGTGTTCATCTTCACTCAAGTCTACCAACTGCCGTTCGGCAAAGGGAAGAAGTGGGGCGGAAACGTCGGCCGTGCGGGCGATTTGCTCATCGGGGGTTGGGAGTTGAATGGCACCACGAACTTTTCGAGTGGGCTGCCCTTCACACCCAGCCTGAGTTCCTGCCACGCGTCCAGCGACACGGGGCCCTGCCGACCGGACCTTGTTGGGCCAGTTAAGGATGGTACGCGCTCTGGGGACCCAAGGACGACTACCGGGTACTGGTTCCAGGGCACGGGCGGTGTCTCACTTGCGCCCGACCCCAACCTGCCTAATACATCCCCCGGTAATGTTTGCAACGGCGCCGCGCAACTTGCCGGAGGCTCTTGGCGTGAGCCTGGATGCGACCTGTTTGGGAACGTTGGACGCAACACGTTGCATGGCCCGAGGTTCTTCGATTCCGACCTGGCCTTGTTCAAGAACTTTACCATCACGGAAAGGGCGAAGGCTCAATTCCAATTCCAGTTCTATAACATATTCAACCATGTGAATCTCGGGAACCCAGACGGGTGCGTGGACTGCGGGACTGCCGGTAGGATCGGTGGTATTGCCGCCAATTCGCAGCTGCGCTCGTTGACGTACGGGATCAAGCTGAGTTTCTAACAAAAAACGAAGGACACCCTACCACCCCGACGGGGAGCCCTCACGGGCTCCCCGTTTTTTATGCTCTAATCGTGGCGGGACGCGTATCCGGTGAAGTCGAATGCCCTCGCATAATCTCCGTTTTACATTCCTGCTCGCAGCTTCGTTGGCCTTCGGCTTGAGCATGGGCGAACAGGCGCCGCCTCCGCAAGGGAAGACCGTAGAAGAGTCCATGAAACAAAATGCTGCGGGTGCGCCGCCGGACGCCAGCCTAGGGCAGGCGACTCTGTTAATGCAGCAGGGAAAGAACGAGGAAGCACTGAAGTTCCTCGAAAGCATCGCTGCGGCGGACCCGGCGCGGCGCGGAGTGGTGCGGCAAATCGGCATCGCCTATTACAGAAAGAACGAT
>WNFP01011853.1_pt1 | contig 15229 bp, 8 predicted proteins | sample 5400201 | NCBI WGS metagenome assembly WNFP01 (sample SAMN13153355, study PRJNA577476) | soil metagenome | isolation source: 115 cm saprolite under Madrone tree | place: USA:California | collected 2016-06-14
CTCGTACGCTGACGGCCGCGTGCCCGCGCGAAGGAGACGCTGAATGCGGCGGTGGGTTCCGTGGCTCGTCGCCGTGATCGCGGTTGTGGTCGTCGTCGGCGCGGCGCTGCGGGTGCCCGCGGTGCAGGACGCGATCATCCGCCGCGTCGTCGCGCGCGCGGTCGCCGACTCCGCGGGTCACCTCTTCGCCGACGATGCGTTACGCGTGCTGCTGTGCGGGACGTCGGCGCCGCTGCCGCATCCGACGCGCGCGAAAGCCTGCGTCGCGGTCTTCGCCGCCGGCCGGTTTTGGATCGTCGACACCGGTCCGGGCTCGTGGAACCACCTCGCGCTCTGGCACGTCGACGGCAAGCGCATCGGCGCCATCCTTTACACGCACTTCCATTCCGACCACATCGCCGAGCTCGGCGAGTTCAACCTCCAGACGTGGGCCGCTGGCCGTCCGAATCCGTTGCGCGTCATCGGACCGCCCGGGGTCGAGCGCGTCGTGGCGGGGTTCGAGGAGGCGTACGCGCTCGACAGGGGCTACCGCATCGCCCATCACGGCGCGGACTTCCTCAAGCCGGACCTCAGCCTCATGCAGGCGACGCCGGTCGATGCAACGGCGGCGCCCGCGGTCGTCCTCGACGAGGACGGGCTGAAGATCACCGCGTTCCCCGTCGATCACCGGCCGATCGTGCCCGCGTACGGCTACCGCTTCGATTATCGCGGCCGCTCGGTGGTGGTGAGCGGCGACACCACGAAGAGCGCGAGCCTCACGGCGGCCGCACGCGGCGCCGATGTCCTGGTGCACGAGGCGCAAGCGAATCATCTGATCGCGATGATCGGCGAGGCGGCCGCCGCCGTCGGCCGCGACCGCGTCGCCAAGATCATGCACGACATTCCCAGCTACCACACGAGCCCGGTGCAGGCGGCGGAGGTCGCGAACGAGGCGGGCGTGCGGCTGCTCGTCCTCTACCATCTCAATCCGCCGCCGCCGAATCGCTTCGTGGAGCGCGTGTTCGTGCGCGGCGTCGCGCAGGTGCGCGCCGATCACTGGATCCTCGGCGACGACGGACTGCTCGTCGAGCTGCCGATCGGCTCGAACGCCATCGCCACGCACGTCTTGCAGTGAGCGACGACCGGGCTCCCGGCAACTGAAGGCACGGCGCGAGTCCTCAGGCGAGGACGCCGAGCACGCGCGCCGGCGCCGCTCCGCTCAGCGCAGCGCCAACGCGGCGCAGACTGCCAAGCCGATCAAGCACACGAGACCGACGACGAACGCGGTGCTGCGCAACGTCCGCTGATCGGCGTAGTACGCCAGCATGTGCGCCGCGCGGCTCGTGACGAAGACCGCGGCGAAGCCGTTCGTCAACGGCGCGTTGGCGCGGAGAAGGATCGCCGCCAGGCTGAGCAGCACGAATGTGGCGAGGCTCTCGTTCGTGTTCGCGTGCGCGCGCGTCGCGCGGAAGAGAAAGTCGTCGTGGCCGCCCGCGATCGCCATTCCGGGCACGTGCCCGGCGCGCATGCCGGCGACGTCGGCGACGAGAACCTGGATCAGGATGAGCACGCCGAGGACGACGTAGCTCGCCACCGCCGTCGAATACGGCGCGACGAGTTCCACCATACCTCGGCGTTTCGCACATCTCACGGCGGCGGGAAAGCGGGGTAGCGGGTCAATTTGCGTCGCGATACTTCGTTGCTCGGTCGCTCCGCTGCTCGGCGTAGCGCTGCTACGCCTGCGCTGCTCGCTTCCTTCGCGCCTCGTCTCGCTCGCAACTTGACCCACTACCGGAAGCGACAGCGGCCGTGCATCGGGCGCGCAGGCGGGGTATGGCGGCGCCATGCCTTCCACGATCGACCTCCTCGTCCGTCGCGACGATCCACGCCAATACCGCCTCGTCGAGTCGCCTGTGCCCGAGCAGGACGCGCTCGACGACGGTGAGCTGCTGATGCGCATCGAGAAGTTCGGCTTCTCGGCGAACAACGTGACCTATGCCGTCCTCGGCAAGAGCCCGATCGTCAACTACTTCGACTTCTTTCCGACCGGCGATCCCGATTGGGGACGGGTGCCGGTCTGGGGCATGGGCACGATCGCCGCATCGCGGCACGCGACGCTCGCCGTGGGCGAGCGGATGTACGGATATTTTCCGCTCGCGCGTTTCACGCGGTTGCGGCCGGCGCGCTCGACGGCCAGCGGCTTCGACGTCGATCGCGGCGCGCTGCCGGCGGCGTACAACCAGTACAGCCTCGTGCGCTCCGATCCCTTCGCCTTGCCGGGACGCGAGGACGCGATGATCGTCTTTCGGCCGCTCGTCCTGACGAGCATCCTCCTCGACGACTTCCTGGCCGAAGGGAACGACTGGTTCGGTGCCGAGTCGGTCATGATCGCATCCGCGTCGAGCAAGACGTCCTTCGCGCTCGCCGCGATGCTGACGCGACGCGGATCGACGCGGGCGATCGTCGGACTCACCTCGGCGCGTCACGCGGCGTTCGTCGCCGGGCTCGGCGTCTACTCGCGGGTCGTGACGTACGACCGCGTCCGCGAGCTGCCGCGGCGGCCGACGGTGCTCGTCGACGTCGCCGGCGACGCCGGGCTGCGCCAGGAGCTGCGCCGGCACCTGGCGGAAAATCTCCGCACCACGATTACGGTCGGGATCTCGCACTGGGACCACGCGCGTATCGCCGATCCGGCCGAAGGATCGACGCCAGAGGCGCACGCCGACGCCGAGCCGACGGTCTTCTTCTTCGCGCCCGCCTGGCTCGAGAAACGACGCGAGGACTGGGGCGCCGCCACGCTCGGCACGCGCGTCGTGAGCGCGTGGCAGGACATCATGGGGCGCGTCGACGGCTGGGTGCGGATCGTGCGCGGCGAGGGCGCCGATGCCGTGACCGCGGTATATGCCGCGATGGTCGCAGGCGGCTGCGGCCCCGACGAGGCGCACGTGCTCTCGCTCTGGTCGTGACCGCGGCGTCGTGCTCGCGCTCGTGTCGTGACCGCGGCGTCGCGCTCGCGCTCGTCCTGACGGCGGCGTCGCCGCCGCGCGCAGGGACCGGTCACCGCACTTCGAATTCCCGCGTCCGCGTACCGCCGGCGTCGAGCGTGAACGTCACCTTGTGACGGCCTTTCGGCCAGCCACCCGGCGGCGCGAAGTGAAACTCGAAATGCGTCGGTTTGGTCGGTGTGACCTGCTGCGTCTGCTCCGTCAGCACCTGACCGTCGGCGCCGACCCACTGTGCCTTCAGCGATCCCGCCCCTGCGCCCTCGGTCGCGATCGAGGCGTAGACGGTGCTCGCCGGCGCGAACGTCTCCGACGGCGACGAGACGCTCTTGTCGTCGTTGATGTACGTGCCGAGGTCGACGCTCGTGATCTTCACCGGCTCCGCCGGCTTGCTGCACGCTGCGAGCGCGCACCCCACGATCAGCAGCGCGATGGCGCGGCCGAGATGCGCCGCGTCCCTACGCGCGAAGAATGTCGACATACCGAGCCCTCCCCGGACGCGTTATGTCACGGTCCCCTCGGCGGCGACAATGCGGCATGTCACCGTCCGCTCGGCGGCGACCAATGCGGCACCGTCCGCCGGCGACGATAGTGCGGCCCCAATGCGAAGTGTCGGGTCCGCCTCGCGTCCCTGCGCGACCGGGCGGCGGCGCGACGGCGCGGCAAGACCGCCCTGCGCTCGCCTGCCCTCGGCAGTGCCGCGGCGCTCGCCATGGCAACGCCGGCGCAACGACCCGACGCGACGACGGAAACGATCGGCCGCAGTCGACGCGCCGACGATTGCTCGCCCTGGGCACCGTCGTTGCTTTGTCGACGCCGTATGACGCTCACCACCGAACGTGGGTTCACCTTCATCGAGGTCCTCGTCGTGACCGTCGTGATCGGCGTGCTCGCCGGGATCGCGATCCCGCATTACACCGACATGAAGGCGCGCGGTCTCGACAGCCAAGTCGTGGCGGTCGTCCGCCACGTCGCGACCGGCGAGGAAGCCTACTTCGCGACCCAGCTGCGGTACACGGACGCGATCGACGAGCTCGACGGTATCGTCACGGGCGGCATTGCGATCACGGTCGCGAGCGGCAACAGCGGCGATCTCGCGTCCTCGTTCCGCGTCCACGGCACGGTCGGCGGCGCCATGCACGCATACGAGTGGGTGAGCGACCCTCCCCCCGGCGAGTCGCACCTGGTCGAAGAATAACGCGCGGCGGCCGAGCCGCACGCCTGCGCTCCACGGCCGAGCCGCACGCCCGTGCTCCGCGGCTGAGCCGCTCGCCCGCGCTACGAGGTCGACGTCAGGAATTCCCGCGCCAGCTCGGCGACGCGCTGCGGCTGCTCCTCTTGCACGAAGAGCTTGGCGTCCGCGATCGCGTGGAACGCGGCGACGTTGGGGAACTGAGACGTCATGGCGCGGGCGCGCTCGATCGGAAAGGTCGGGTCGGCGGCGCCCCAGAGAAACGCGGCCGGCATCGTGAGCGCGGCGTGCAGCTCGCGGAAGCGATCGAGACGCGTGAACTTCATCTGCACCAGAAACTCGCTGAGCGACGCGACGCGATCGGCGGATGCAACGAGCGGGTCGACGAAGAGCTCGCGGAACTCGCCGTCGATCAGGTCGAGGTTCGCGAAGCAGCCGCCGAATCCCATCGGCGAGCGGCGCAGCGCGCGCGACGCGATCATTCGGCGAAAAATGACGCTGCTCCCGGGCAGCGGCGCGACGAGCTGGTAGAGCGGGATCCACGGCGGCCGGTGGCCGGGGATCTCGGTGTTCGTCAGCGCGAGGTGGGTGACGCGATCGCCGTCGAGGAGCGCCAGCTCGCGGGCGATCCACCCGCCGGTATCGTTGCCGACGAGCGCGTACGAGTCCACGCCGATCGCGCGCAGCGTCCGTTGAAACACGACCGCCATGCCATCGGAGGAGAAATCCTTTGCGTCACGCGAGATCGAGTCGCCGAGACCGACGAGATCGAGTGCGTAGCAGCTGAAGCGCGGTGCGAGCGCCGCGACGACCGTGCGCCACGTGAGTCCCGAGAGCGGAAAGCCGTGGAGAAATACGACGGCGGGGCCGGCGCCGGTCGTCCGCCAGCAAATCTTCGCCGGCCCGACGTCGACGAAGCGGCGCTGCGTGAAGTCATCGTCCGCCATGGCGCCAGTATCGTGCAAACCGGGCGCCATCGTCGAGCGCCGCGACCGCGCGCTCGAGCGACCGCTTCGTGACGTCGCGTCGCACGACGGCAACGGGCGTTGCATCGCTGCCACGTGACGCGGCAATTCGGCGCTTATTCGAGATCGCCGAGACGCTTCGGCATCACGAGCGGCGGCGGCGGCGCCGGAATCGGCAGCTGTCCGGCGGCGGCGACGACGGGGTTGCCCTGCTGCTGCCAGACGAAGATGCCCTCGTCGAGCACGGCCGAATGCGCGTAGCCGCGGTTGCGCAGCTCTTCCATGACGATGCCGGAGACGTGATGCGGGCAGGCGCAGTACGTGATCACCCACGTGCCGTCGTTCGGGATCTTCTCGAGATCGTGCATGTCGAAGTACGGAATCGAGATCGCGCCCGCGATGTGCAGCTGCAGGTAATCCGAGGTCGTGCGCGCGTCGACGAGCACGAGCCGGCGGTGCTCGCGGTAGACCTTCGCGACGTCCGCCACCGAAACGTAGCGGTCGTCACGGAGCGTGAGCTCCGCCTGTGCACCGTCGGGATTGACGACGATCGCGACGGCCTCGACGGACGGCGTCTCCGCTCCGGCGGCGAGCGGTGCGGCGGGCGGCGGCGGCACCGGGCGGGCGAGGGAGCGCAGGTACGCGACCACGTCCTCGACCTCGGAGGGCGAGAGCGTCTCGCGCCACGACTGCATCGCCGTCCCGGGACGGCCGCCGACGATCGCGGCACGCAGGTAGGCGTCGGAGGCGGTCGCGAGGAACATCGCGTTCGCGAGGTGTACCGCGCTCGCGCGCTGCTCCAGCGTACCGTGACAGCTCTGGCAATTCGTCGTGTACACGCGTGCGCCGCTCGCCGCGCTGCCGCGCGAGCGTTTCCGCGGTAGCGGCGCGGGCGCAGGTTTGCCGCCGCGGATGTACGCGATCAGCGCCGCGACGTCGCGTGACTCGAGCGGCCCGCCGACGGTGCGACTGTAGCCCGCCATCGACGTGCCGGGACGGCCGCGCTCGATGGCGGCGCGTAGAAACGCGTCGTCGGCGGTCGCGCGGAACGTCGGCGACGCGAGCGACGGCGCGTTATCGGCACGATAGCCGTCGAGATCCGCGCCGTGACAGAGGAGGCAGTACTTGGCGTAGAGCGTCGCGCCCGCGTCGAGGCGGACGGCCGCAGTCGAGGCAGTAGGCGTTGCCGCAGGCGAGCGCGCGGGTTCCGTCGGCGCGGCGGGGACCGCTGCCGCCAGCCCCACGACGACGACGAAAAGGCGGAGCCCAGAGCGGAAGCGAGACGAGCTCACCATCGGTCGCGGGACGACGTCACAACGTCTGACGATCGCACGGATCGCGCCGCGGGGCCACTCGTCCCCGCGGCGTGCGACCGCGCGAGCCGGCTGCCGCTCGTCGCGGAGCGCGGGAGGGGCCGGTGCTATCTGCGACGCCAGTTCACGTATCAAAATGGACCAGACCGCTCGCTGCTCACGGCCGCTCCTTGAAGACGGAAGCCCGCCGGCGTTACGGCAGGACGATGGCGGCGGCGTCGCAAAGCACCATTCGCTCCTTCAGGGTGATCGCAGGGACCCTGGTGGCGATCGCCGCGATCGCGGCACTCGGCTTGTTTGCGCTGATCAGCGCGCAGCGGGAGTCGCTGGCGGCGCGGGATTACCGCGCCGTCCGGACGATGGTGAAACAGCTGGAAGAGCGGGTAGAGGGGATTCGCGGCGCGATCGGTACCGACCACCGCTCGGGAAGACCGCAGCTCGGCGCCGATGGATCGCCGCCCGCCGCGCTGCCGCTTTCGGACCTGCAATGGATCAAGTGGACGTCCGACGCGCACGTGCGGATGTCGCCAGCGTACGGCCGCTCGCTCGATGTGTACGTGAGCTACGAACCCGATTGTGACGAGCTCAAAGTGGCGCCCGACGCGCGCTGTCGCGGCTACGGCACCCACTGCAAGACGACGGGCACTGCCGGCTCGACCGGTTATTCGACGTGCAGCGTCTTCCCTCTGAAGCAGCTGCTCGACGAGATCATCCCGGCGGATACGCGGTTCGACGTGATCGCGTTCACGATCGGGGATCTGCCGATCGTCGTGCGGAGCACGGTCGACGCCGACGTCGGCGCGGATCTGAAACGCGACTGCAACGCGTCGGCGACGAGCGGCGACCGGTCGGCGGCCAACGCCGAGGTGGCACGCGCGGCAGCGATCGTCGCGGCCAATGGGGTTCCTCCGGTTGCGATACACAACGAGCGCTTCCTGCGGTTCTCACTGCCGGTCGCGATCACGGCGGCACAGAGCAGCGCCGATGGTACGCGCGCGATGCTTGCGCCGCTCGAGATGCACGCGCTGGTCCGTGAAGCGTCGTTCCGCCACGAGACCCGGCACGTCGGCGACTCGTGGATCGTGACGGCGTGTGTCTTCTTGGTGTTCGCGGTGCTCGCCTGGCCGCTCCTCAAGCTCTGGTACATGGGTCCGACCGAGCGCGTGAACGGTCTCGACATCCGCATCATGGTGCTCTCCATGGTGGTGGCGACCGGCATGGCGTCGGTCGCGGTTCTCGAAACCGGTCGTCATCAAGCAATCACCGCGTCGTTCGACGCACAGCTCGACGACTTCGCGCGGCGAATCGTGACCGCGCTCGAGCGCGACCTCCACGACGCCGCACAGGTCCTGATGCTCGCTCGCGACGAGGTCCAGAAAACTGAGTACCAGACGCTGCTCCGGTATTGGGACTTCGAGCGCGTGCTCGCTATAGGTGCGGGCGCTCGCACCGTTGCCGCGTGGGACGTTTCCGACGACGGAACGCATCGCCTCCTCCACGCCGTGGCGCAGGACAAAGTGCCGAAGCTCAAGGTCGACGATCGGCAGTATTACGCGGACGCGGTCAGCAAACGTTTTTGGACGATCGATGCCGACGACCCTTCGGGCGCGTCGCCGGATCTGGTAGGCGAGGTCGTCCGCTCGCGCATCTCGGGGGAGCCGACACTCGCGCTTGCGATGTCCGCCGCGCTTCCGACAGCGTCGTCGGAGAAGGTCGAGACGCCACTGCTGGTGATCGCGATGCGCGTCACCCGGCTCCTTCGGGCGATCGCGCCGCCTGGGTTCGGTTTCGCGGTCGTCGACGAGACCGGACGCGTCGTGCTGCACTCCGACGTCCAGCGCGTCCTGGTCGAGAACCTCCTGGACGAGAGTGGCGGCAACACGCAGCTGCGCGCCGCGCTCCACAGCCCAGCGCCCGCGTTCGTCGATCTCGATTACGCCGGTGTCGCGCATCGTGCGGAGGTGCGGACGGTTCCCGGGATTTCGGCGTGGCACCTGGTCGCATTCCGCGATCTTCGCGTGCTCGAGAAGGTCGACGACGAGATCGACGCCACGTGGGCGTTCCTCTTCGTACTCTACGTCGGCGGCCTCGTCGCCGCGCTCCTCGTTCTGCAGATCGTTCACGAGCGGTATCGGGCGGAGTGGGCGTGGCCCGATCGTCGCTTTCCACGGCTGTACGGTCCCGCCGCGATCCGGCTCGTCGCGACCGCGTTGGTGATCAACGGCGCCGTCGAGCGGCAAAACGGTTTCGCGCGGCTGCTTTTTCTCTACGCGGCGGGGGCGTGGACGATCGCGGCGCTGGCCTCGTCATTGGCCGCGCCCCGCGCAAAGGAGTCGGCGCTGCAGCCGTGGGAGAAGCGTGTCGCGCCTGTGCTGCAGGTCGGCGCCGCCTGCGCGCTGATCGTCATGTCGCTGCTCGTCGGCGATCTGCCGAGCGTCGCCGCGCTGGTCGCGATGATCGCCCTGTGGCAGCCGGTGGAGCGCTATCCGGGCGCGCTACGACCGTCGCAGATCGCGGCGGTGGTGACGATCGTGCTCTACGCCGTGTACTCGTTTCTCGACACCACGCGAGGGACGACGGCGTCGATCGTCGTCGGTGCAGTTCTCGCGGCAACCGCGGTGTTCTGGGTGTCCGACGGAATCGCCGCACGCGTGCCGGGTATCGAGGGCGTCCGCAGACGCGTCACGGGGCGATTGCATGCGCCCGCGGTGATCGGCTCCTGGACGAACGAGCCGTCGGAAACTCGTTTTCGCACCGAATACGTGGCGATGGTGGGTGCGCTTCTCCTCGTATTCGCGGTGGTGCCGGCGCTCGCGCTCTACCGCGACGCGCGCGTGCAGGGCTGGACGGAGCTGTTGCGATTCGGCCGCCGGCAGATGTGGACGGCCACGCGCGACTCGCGCGACCTGCACGGGGCGCGCCGTCACATGCGGCGGCCGAGCGAGGTGATCTATCGCACGGGGTGGCCCTGCTGGGACGAGCGCGCGCTCATCGGGACGCGAGCGCGCGACAGGCACGCACGCGACCGGGGGCGCTTCGCGGCCCTTCAGGTGCCGGCGTTCGGTGATCGGATGGCGGAAATGCGGGCGCTCGCGCAGCCGGACCATCCACGCGGCGGGACACCGCCGCGCGTCTGCCGGAACATTTCGGCGTTCGTGCCTGCGGTCGGCGGTGCATGGTGGATCGTGTGTGCTCTCCTCGCCGCCGTCACGGCGACCATCGTATTTGCGGTGCTGTGGTCGATGGCGCGGCTCGTGTTCTTACTCGACCTCGACCCCTTCGGCGACAAGGGACGCGCGAGCGCCGTCGAGCGTGGAACGCTGAACACGTGGGCGTTCAGCTCGGGACGCGGCCTCGCGGTTCCGGTCTCACGGAGCGACGTCGTGAGAATGATCGATCTTCGCCTGCCGACGACCGTCGACGAGATCACCGCGCTTGCCAAGTCGCTCGCAGCGTCGGAGACGGACAGCGTCATCGAGATCGACCACCCAGAGGCGGTGCTCGACGACCCCGAACGTCACCGCGCACTGCTCTTCGTGCTCGAAACGTTGGTGCACCACGAGGACAAGACGATCGTGCTCACGTCGGAAATCGACCCGATCCACTGGGCGGCAGCGCGGACGCTCGAGGCAGCGGCGGACCGTGCGTCGCTCGGCTCGAGCGACGCCAACGAATGCGAGCGCGTGCGAAAGGCGGAGGAGGATGCATCGCTGCTGCTCGGGCGCTGGTCGCGGCTTCTCGGCGCGTTCACGCGCTCGCGCTGGGAGCTGCCGCCGCCGGGTCGCCCATCGGACGCGATCCGGTACGTGGCGAGCGTCCTCGCAGAAAAGTATCCCAGCCTGTCGAAGGACCACGAGCGCGAGCGGCACGCGCAAGAAGCGGACGACGTCGATGAGGCGCGCCATTGGCAGCTCTGGCGTGAGTGCACGCGGGCGGAGAAGTTGGCGCTCCGGCAGCTCGCCGAGGAGGGTTTCCTCAATCCGACGAGCATCCCTGCGGCGGGACGTTTGCGCGAGCGGTTGTTGCTCCGTCGCGATCCCGCCTTCTCGTTGGTGACGCGACCGTTCGCGCGCTTCGTTCTCGCGGCGGAGATGCCGCAGACGATTGCGGCGTGGGAAGCTTCGGGAGGACAGAGCGGCTGGGCGCGGCTGCGTGTGCCGTTGGTCGCGATGGCGATGATCGTAGCCGCCTATCTGCTCACGGCCGAGCCGGACGCCCTCAACTGGAGCATCGCGCTCGCGACCGGCGTCGCGGCCGCATTGCCGGCGCTGCTGAAGCTCTTCAGCATGCTCGGCGATCAGAGCTCGGGCGCAACCACACACTGATCGATGTGAACGTTTCGGCGACGCTGCATCCGATCGAGCAGACCGTCAGACGATTGGCGCCGGATGTCAGGGGTCCCTCGCCGCGGCGCATGATCGGCGGGCGCGCGGACCGATTTTCGCCGCTGTTTCCCGTGCCGGCGCGGGATCGCGTGCGACAGCTCGCGTCGCCGGGTGGCACCGCTCTTGCGATCGCGCACAGCAATGCCGTCGCCGGACGACCGCCCAACGCTGGCGCTCACCTACGCGGGGCCGCTCTTCGACTTGAGCGGCTACGCGACGATGGCACGTGCCGTCGTGCTCGGTTTGGACGACCTCGGTGTGCACGTGACGGCGGAGCCGCTGTGGGGCGCCGGCGCCGCGCAAATCCGCCCGATCGCGACGATCCCCGCCGACGTCGAGCTGCGCCCGCTCGCGGGCAGCACCGATGGCGTGCGTGCCGCGTTCCGTGCGGCACCCGCGGGCGAGGCGCAGACGATCTTTCTCCGCCTCGGTGACGGCCGCCTGTTCGAGTACCGCTCGCCCGTCGACGCCGCGAGCATCGAGCGGCTCCTCGGCTGCGCCGCGACGGTGTCGCGACGCGACGCGCCGTTCGTCATGCACATGATCCCGGCAAAAGGAGCCGTCGACTTCTACCAGATCGCACGACGCACGAATCCCGGGCACCCGTATTACGTCGGCAGTACGATGTTCGAGACCGCGGGGCTGCCGGCCGGATGGGCGACGGCGGCAAACGCGATGGACGAGATCTGGGTGCCGTCGACATTCAACGCGCGCACGTTCGCGGCGAGCGGCGTCTTCGCCGACAAGCTGCACGTCCTCCCCCTCGGCGTCGACGCGCGGCGCTTCGATCCCCGGCGCGTCGCGCCGCTCGCGATCGACGAGGGCAAGGCCTTCACGTTCCTGAGCGTCTTCCAATGGACGCGACGCAAAGGATGGGACGTCCTCCTGCGTGCCTACCTCGACGCGTTTCGCGCCGGTGACGACGTCAGGCTCGTGCTCCGCACATACGCCGGGCTCCTCGACGCGTCGATTCCGGATGCGCTGCTGCCTCGACTGTACGCCGCGTGCGATGCGTACGTGCTGCCGAGCCGCGGCGAAGGGTGGGGCATGCCGTACCTCGAGGCGATGGCGATGGGAAAGGCGACCATCGCCACACGCGCCAGCGGCAACCTCGATTTCATGCACGACGAGAACGCGTTCTTGATCGACGTCGACGGCTTGCAGCCCGTCGACGACGAGCAGCTCCACGACGACCCGCTGTACGCCGGCCAGCTGTGGGCCGAGCCGTCGGTCGCGCACACGACCGAGCTCCTGCGCCGCGTGTACGAGGACGCGGGCGAGCGCCGTCGGCGCGGCGAACGCGCGCGCGCCGACGTCGAGGCGTGCTGGACCGTGCAGCGCCAAGCCGCGCGCGTACGCGATCGGCTCGCCGCAATCCAGCCGCTCTGCGACGCCCGCCGCTACGCGACGCAGCCGTCGGCGTCGTCGGCACCGCCGCTAGCGGCGCCCCTGCCGGCGGCACCGCCGGCATCGGAGACCCGCGCGGCCACAGCGCCGGCCGGCAACGTCGCGGCACCGCGACGGGCGAGCGTGCCTGGCCGCGTCCACGTCGTGATTGCCGACGAGGGATGGATCCTCGAGCAGTGCGGGCGCGAGCTCGAGCGCCGGCTGCCGTATGTGCGGGTCGGCGTGACCGCCGACGCGAGCGCCGCGATCAATTACTACGTGAACTACTCCGCCTGGCGCGGGCGTGCGTCCGCGATCGAGATCGCGCTCTTCACCCACGTCGAGGAGCGCGTGCCCGCGGCCGCGGCACGGTTCTTCGAGGTCGCGCGCGCGATGACGACGTGCATCTGCATGTCGCGCCTCTACGCCGACCGTCTTCGCGACGTGGACGTGCCGGACGTGTACGAGATCACGCCCGGCGTGGATCTCGACGCCTACCGCCCCGTCGTTCGCATCGCCGTCGTCGGACGGACGTACCCGAGCGGTCGCAAAGGCGAAGCGCTCGTGCGGGCGGTGATGGACGAACCCGGTATCGAGTGGCACTTCACCGGCGCGGGATGGCCCGGACCCGCCGAGCACCATCCGCCGGAGCGGATGCCGCAGCTCTACAACACGGTGGACTACGTCCTCGTGCCGTCGCTCTACGAGGGCGGCCCGATGCCGCTCCTCGAGGCGCTCGCGTGCGGCAAGGAGGTGATCGCGCCGCCCGTCGGCTTCGTCGCCGACTACCCCCACATCGCGTACCGTACCGGTGACGTCGCCGACCTGCGCCGGGTGCTGCGCGAGCTCGTCGCGCGGCGCATGGTGCTCCGGGCGTCGGTCGAGCATCGCAGCTGGGACGCGTGGGCGAGCGCGCACGACGCGATCTTTCGTCGCATGCTCTGCGAGCGCGACAAACCGGAGGGCGCGCGGCCGGTGTCGTTGGCGTCGCCGGCGCCCGCCGCGTCGCCGCCCGCGTTCGCCGCCCCGCCGCCGGCGGGCGCCACGTCGGACGAGGATGATCGACCGACCGACATTCCGTCACGAGCCGCACGGCCGGCGTCGTTGCGCGTGCTCCTCGCGCTGCACGCGCCCGAGAGCGAGACCGGCGGCGGTCCATCCGTGCGCGTGCCGCGTTTGCAGGCACAGCTCCGCGCGCTTGGTATCGACGCGGATGTCACGACGAGCGCGCTTCCGGATCCGCGCGGCTACACGGTCGCGCACGTCTTCAACGTGTGGGAGCCGGAGGCGGCCCTGGCGCAGCTGCGGCACTTCCGGGCGTGCGGCGTGCCCGTCGTCTTCTCGCCGATCTATCTCGACCTCTCCGAGCTGGCATGGGCGCAGCGCGCGATCCCCACAGTCTTCGACCAGGCGTCGTCGGACGAGGAGCTCGCACGTTATCTCGCGTCGATCGCCGATGGCTCGCTCACGATCGACGGCTTGCGGCGCGCCGATCGGCACGAGCTCGTCCCCGGCTTCTTCGCGGCCGTGCGCGAGATGGTCGGTCTCGCCGATCATGTCATCGCGCTCAGCGACGTCGAGATCGGCCGTCTCGCCGCCGCAGGTGTGCGCGACGTTTCGTTCACGCTCGTCCGCAACACCGTCGACGTCGCACGCTTCGCTGCAGCGACGCCGGCTGCGTTCGCGGGCCGCTATGACATCCGCGATTACGTGCTCTGCGTCGGGCGCGTCGAGCCGCGGAAGAACCAGCTCATGCTCGCGCACGCGCTGCGCGACAGCGGTGTGCCGCTGGTGCTGCTCGGCGCAGTCGCCGACGGTGCATATGGCGCCGCTCAGCGCGCTCGAGGCCGCCGCCGCAGGTACGGAGCTCGTCCTGAGCGACCGATCCGCGGAGGCGGAGTACTTCGGCCCCGCCGCGAGCTACTGCGACCCCGGCGACGTGCGCGCCCTACGCGACGCCGTCCTCGCCGCGTATCGCCGCCCGCGCGACGAAGCCCGTCGCGCCGAGCGCCGCGCATGCGTCGCCGCCTACACCTGGGACGACGTCGTCTGCGCGACGCTCGACGCGTACCGGCACGCGATCCAACACGCTCGCGCCCGCCTCCGCGGCAGCACGCAAGCCTTGCCGACCGACTGAACGGCCGGCCCCCGCAGTCTGAACTTCACGGTCGCAGCCTGCGGAGACACGCGCGGCGTCGCCCGCAGCAGCCGTTGTGCGCACTGAACCTTTTGAGCACGCGGGGTGCAGTGGGCGACGCCGCGCGTGTCTCCGCAGGCTGCGACCGCGGTGCGAGCGTCACTTCAGAACTCGCAGCCGCCGGCCGTGCAGCGGCTGAAGTCGACCGTGCAGTCGCGGCGGCAGCGGAGGGTGCCGCCGGCGTCGTCACAGAAGTCCTCGCACGTGCAGACGTCGGCGCAGCTGTCGTCGTCGTACTCGTCGCCGTCGCACTCCTCGCCGCTTTCGACGATGCCGTTCCCGCAGACCGGCGTGGTGGTGGGGACGGGCGTCGGAGTGTCGCCGGTCGCTGTCGGGCCGGTCACGGCGGCCGTCGCGCCGGACGGACCGGGGGTGACGGTCGGCGCCGGTGTGCGGCGCGGGCGGCGTGTGCGCTTGGGAGCAGCCGTCGGCAGCGGCGTCGGCGTGACGGTTGCGCGCACGCTGTCGCATGCGGCCACGGCGTCGCTCTCGACGAGCGTCTCGACGTGTCGATCGAGGCCGACGCACGCGAGTGCCTCGGCGGCGCGTGGCGCCTCGACGGTCGCCAGGAGGCGCGTCGTCTCGGCGTCGACGAGTCGCGCGAGGCACGTCCCGAGGGAGTGCAGGTCGATGACGTCGGTCGCTGCCGGGAAGCATTGGCAGGTGGCCGCGGCGCTCGCGAAACCGAGACCCGCGGGGTCGAGAACGATCGGAAGCGCGAGGCGTGCGCAGCGGCCGGTCGCGACGCTCGCGGCGAAGCGCAGCGCGGCGCGGCTGAGCTTCACCTCCTGCGCGCGGCAACGCGGCGCC
>WNFP01004274.1_pt1 | contig 15227 bp, 16 predicted proteins | sample 5400201 | NCBI WGS metagenome assembly WNFP01 (sample SAMN13153355, study PRJNA577476) | soil metagenome | isolation source: 115 cm saprolite under Madrone tree | place: USA:California | collected 2016-06-14
CGGTCCGGCGCGGTCGATGCGGATCTTTACTCCGAGATCGGATACGGCCAGTTGACGCTAACCGTGAATGGCACTGGCAGCTCCAACTACTTTGTCTCCGTCCGAATCGAAAAGCAGCCCACTGGCTCCAAGCTTACAATGATCTCCGATAATATGGGGGCAAGCCAGCGCTACAGAGAATTAGTATCGGGGTGGGCGAATGGCGACCAAAACTGTCCGGCTGTTTAGTTTTCATGCGCGACCGCCAACAGCAGGCCCGCGCGACACGATTTTCGCCTCACCGAGCTACCCGACCTAACCTCCAGCCATGCGTTTTTCGGCGCAGTCATCAAGACTCCGAGGCGCCGAATTCCCTCAGGTTGCTGCGCTCGCGCCGCCACCGGCCACGCCGCCGCACCGCCGACAAGCGTGATGAACTCGCGCCGCTTCATTAATTATCCCGCCCCCGATGCTCCAACCAGAGCGTAGGTAATTTTCGGCACAAGTCCGAGCGGCCTGATGTCTGCGTTGGATCAAAGCGCCGCTTTGACCGTTGGCTGGTAACTTCCGGTCTCGTCCCATCAACGGACACATTGAGATCGGGGTGGCACGTCTCAAACGTGCACAAAAGCCAACGCCATGCTGGCCGCGTGTTCTCACCAAGAACGGAAACTTGATCGACTCTTTTTATAACGTGTCCGCGAGCGCGACCTCCTTGCGGCCGCGTCGCTGGTCGAGCACGACAATCGCGACGCCGCTCCCGGCGATGAGAGCAATGCCGGTAAGGGCCAGATCGTTCGGCAACTCGCTCCAGATGACCAAGCCCGACACCACGCCCCACAGCGCAAAGCAGTAAAAGAAGGGCGCAACCGAGGCGGTCCGGCCGAGCCGATAGGCGAGCAGGAGCCCAGCATGCCCCAAGGCAAGGAACAACCCAGCGAGGCCGAGAAACGTAAGATGGCGACCGGTTGGAGCCGCCCAGGTCTCTATACCGAGCGACATCGCCCCCGCCACCACCATCACCATGAGCATGGTCGCAAAGATCACCACTGTCACCGGAATGCGGGTGGGCACGCCACGCCCGATGAGATCACGCGCCGCGGCCAATAGCGCGGCCCCAAAAGCAAGCAGTGCAGCGGGCGAAACCCCGCTGGCTCCAGGCTGCGCTACCATCAGGGCACCCGCGAAGCCCACAAGCGCCAAAGCGAGACGCGCTGGGCCGATCCTCTCGCGCAGAAAAATGGCCGCTCCGAGTATGAGAATTAACGGTGCCGTCTGGAGTATGGCGATCACATCGGCAATCGGCATGCGGGCGAGTGCCGCGACGTAGCAGAGCGTGGTCAACGTCTCTCCAGCCGCCCGTAGCAGCACGCGCAAGTTGAGGAGCCCAGAAATAGCGCCCCACTCCGCCCGCAGGGCAACCAGGACCGCGCAGGCGAAACTCGCCGCGATGCTACGCAGGAAAAGCACCTCGAAGGGCGGTAGATCCTCGATGACAATCTTCATGAAGCTATCGCCGACCACAAAGGCGGCGGTTGCGGCCAGCATCGCGATGATACCGCCAAGATCTGAAGCTTTTTTGCGCATCGGACTTTGGTGAGCGAGAATTATTTGAACGTCAAGCCGTAGAAGTCACGCACGCGGCCATCCTCGTGATTTTGAATGCGGTCCATCGCATCTCTGCCGAAGCCCAGTCCGGTAACGGTCGAGCAACGGGTTCTGCGCAGATCATGCGGCGTGACTTTGTTCTCGACCCCGAGCGCCTGGCAGATATCGCGCATCGCCCCGTCCAGTTTGTCGATTGCGTTGCCGGCTTCGTTGGTAAACGCAAACCCCGGTTCGGGTTCGATTTCTGCGATGATGTCCAGCACCGGTTTGGGCAACCACACCCGATGATCCTTAGCGTTCTTGGTGCCGGGCCAAATTTCCCCAATCAGATGTCCCGGCATTTCCCACCAGCCATCCTTGATGTGTTCGGTCCGCATGTGGCTGACTTCTCCGGCCGTTGACCGGTCAACAGGATGGTCATCGACGCTCTGCTGCGCATTAGCCCCACGCTGTCAAATTTTTTCCAGAACAATGGCAGCTCGCTATCCGACAATATCCGGGTGCGCTTCCGGGTTTGGTTGCGTTCGATATTGTGACAGGGGTTGATCTTGACGCCGCCGATCTCTTTCCGGATCGCCCAGGAAAAAATTGCCGACGCGCTGGCCATAACCTGATTGGCGGTGACCTTAGCGGTGATGTCGGCCATCAGTGCATTTGCATCACCCCGGGATATTTCAGCCGCCAGCAGCTTGCCCCAAGACGGCAGCACATAGCGCTTGATCAGTTTGCCGGTCGCTTTCCATGATTTGTTTTTCGTCTCGGCATATTTCCGATAGCGGGTTGCCAAGTCTTCGAAGGTCCCGGCGTGTCGGGATGCCTTACGTTCAGCAGCGGGGTCCTTACCCTGTGCGATTTGATACGTCACCGCGTTGGCCAGCTTACGGGCCTCAGCAACTCTAATCGCTAATGCATTGCTAAGGTGATACCATCGGGTCCGGCCATGACGGTTATAGACGACGATGAAGGATCGATGGCCGGTCGGTTGCACCTGTACGACCAAGCCGAGTTGTACGGTGTCCCACACCAGGAACGCTTTCGACCGGGGTTGCAAGTCACTAACCAAACGGTCGTTCAGACGGTGCTTGTTCGGCACTGGACGTAGTTTTGCAATCGGTGATCGTTGTAGCATCTGGTCCTCCCGCCCCTAGCGTTCGCCTAGGAGCCGACGCGATTTGCCCTTAACGGTCCCAAATGATCCCGAACGTCGAAGTTGTTAAAAACCGTTGGGACACAGGGGTTTTTGTGCTTTTTGTGGTCCCATTATATTACCCTTAACGACGTCGTGGAGGCCCAAAAATTAACGGGCTGTTTAACGGCTGATGCTAGTCCTTGAGGCGCGGACTGCGGGGCGTTTCAGCCCCGGCAGGCTAGTTGATAGTTTTGCGTTTAGTGCGGGGAGCCAAGAATGGCGGTTGATTTGTCGATGTCGGTGTTGGTGGTGGATGACTACAACACCATGATTCGCATTATCAGAAATCTTCTGAAGCAGCTCGGCTTCGAGCATATCGACGATGCCAGCGACGGATCAGCGGCGCTGAACAAGATGCGCGGCAAGAAATACGGGCTGGTGATCTCCGATTGGAATATGGAGCCGATGTCCGGCTACGATTTGCTCAGGGAAGTCCGTGCCGACCCCAATCTCGCGACTACGCCGTTCATCATGATCACGGCGGAATCCAAGACCGAGAACGTGATCGCCGCCAAGAAGGCCGGCGTGAACAACTATATCGTCAAGCCCTACACCTGCCCCCCCACTTGCGGGGTGAAGTCGGGCCGCAATCAGCACGGTCCAGGCGTCGTCCCGGCGAACGCCGGGACCCATAACCACATGCGTTGCTTGTTGCGGATGGCATCTGCCACGGTCTTAAAACGAGACGCCACGGCGTATGGGTCCCGGCGTACCAGGTTGTGTGAAAAGTCCGACAGCTAACTTGCGTGTAGAATCTCAATCTCGATTTCGTCGATATAGAAACCAATTGCACTGTCAGCCCATGTCGGAAGAAGGCAAATGAGAAAACAATTCTGCGCATCCTTGGCCCACGTGCGTTTTCACACAGCCTGGTTCGTCGGGACGACGTATATAAAATCGCCGTGAACCTCCTACCACCTTAACTCCCGGGTCAGCGCCCGCGGCGGATGGCCGAACAGCTCCTTCACCGAGGCGGGGTCCAGTTGATCGATGCCTTCGAAGTCCTCGGCGTGGATGCCGCGGGTCACGAACAGGCAATCGATCCCGAAGCCGTGGGCGCCGGCCAGATCCGTCCGCACCGAATCCCCGATCGCCAGAACGCGGTTGAGCGGAATCGCATGGCCATGGCGCTCGGCGGCAAGCGCCATGGCGCGCTCATAGATCGGCCGGTGCGGCTTGCCGTAGAAGATCACTTCGCCGCCGAGTTCGCGATAGAGTTCGGCGATCGCGCCCGCGCAATAGATCAGGCGGTCGCCGCGCTCGACGACGATGTCGGGGTTGGCGCAGACCAGCGTCAGCTTGCGCTCGCGCGCCTGCATCATCATCGCGCGATAGTCTTCGGCGGATTCGGTTTCGTCGTCGAACAGGCCGGTGCAGACGATGTAATCGGCCTGCTCCAGCGGCGCGAGCACCGGATCGAGACCACGGTAGATCGAATTGTCGCGCTCCGGGCCGAGCCAGAACATCTTCCGGCCGGGGTGGTCGGCGACGAAATGCCGGGCCAGATCGCCTGAACTGACGATGGCATCATAGGTCTCGTCCGCGACGCCGAGCTTGCGCAATTGCCGCTGCACCGAATCCGCAGGGCGCGGCGCGTTGGTAATAAGGATCACCGTGCCGCCCCGGGCGCGAAAGTTATGGAGGGCCTCGCAGGCTTCCGGAAATGCAACAAGACCGTTGTGAACCACGCCCCAGATATCGCTGAGCACGACATCGATACCGTCCACGAGATTGCGCAGCTTCTCGGCAAAGCGGAGAGTTGTCATCGCGTGGGTGGCCGGTTAGCCCGGCGGCCCGGCAGCGCGTCGCGCCAGTGCTGCGTTACCGGTGGTCCTTGGAGGACCAAGTCCGGGATCTTCGACGGAAGCGATCTTGCCAGAGCCATTGGTGTCCTGCGCCTTGCCCGGAGAGGCTGCCGCGGTAGCAGATGCCCCCTCAGGCCGCAACGGCCGGGGTGGTGCAAACAGGAACCCCTGGCCGAACCGCACGTCATAGTCGAGCAGATCGACCACGGCGCGTTCGCCTTCGATCCGTTCGGCGATCAGGTCGATGCCGAAGCGGCCGAGCAGATCGGAAAGGTCGGATGGATGAATATCGGACGCCGAGGTTTGCCTCTGGTCGAGCAGCAGCGAGGCGGGCACCTTGATGAAGCGGACGCCGCGGTCGGCAAGTTCGCGCGGCTCGATCCGAAGATCGGTGACATGATCGACGGAGAAGCGGTAGCCGCGTTGCGCCAGGGCCGCCAGATGTTCGGTCTCGATCGGGCCCAGATTGCGAAACGTTGCCTGCTTGAATTCGAGCACCAGCGATGGCGCCAGTGCGCGATTGGCTTCGAGGAAATCGAGGCACTGGGCGAAGGTGGTGGGATTGCCGAGCGTCGCCGCGGCGACGTTGCAAAACACCCCGACATCCTTGTTGCGCACCATCAGCCGGCGCAGCACCTGCACGCAGCGCAGCATCACCATGTGGTCGATTCGTCCGATCAGCCCGGCAGCTTCCGCAACGCCGATGAAATCGTCGGCGGAGAGGATCTGATCCTTGTCGTCGCGCAGCCGCGTCACCGCCTCATAGAAGCGGACCTTGCGCTGCGGCAAGGTCACCATCGGCTGCAGATAGATATCGATCCGATTTTCCTCCATCGCGTTTTTCACGGCGGTGAGGATTTGCGCCTGGCTGCGCGAGGGAGCGGGGCCCTCGACGATTTTCACCGGCGCTGCCGCAACCACCACGACGCTTTTCTCTTCAACGGCGGCAGCGGGCGGCTCTTTCGGTGGGGCATCTTCCGGCTTGGGGGCTGGCGGCGCCGCCGGCGGCACGCCCGATGACAGCATGTCTTCATGACCGGCGACGGAGACCGCGAGTTCCTTGACCAGCACGCCGAGTTCATTGATCTCGCCGACGATCGCCTGGATGCGGTCGGCGCCCGCGGAATTTGCCGACACCACCCGGCTTTCGACGGCGGCGAGCCGGCGCCCGAACTCGGCGACTTGACGCGCGAGGTCCGCGGTGCCGCGCGACAAATCCGCGATCTGGCCGCCGACGTCGGTGCGGTCGCGCAGCCGCATCGACACGGCATTGTAGAGAATCAGGAAGGTCAGCGCGGTGAGCGCCACGATCGCGGATTCGGTTCCGCTGATGCCCGCCATCGAATACAGGACCAGACCGAGCGACGCTGCGACCAGCACCATGCAGATGGCGATGAAAATTGTGGAAATGCGGATCATGTTGCGCGCAAGGCCCTCAAGTCGCCTGGTCCCGTGGGCTTGCGAGAAACGCGAAAGCTGTTCGCAGCAGGCTGTTGCGCTTCCCCAAGCGGTGCAACCTTAGCATTAATGTTGATTCGCGAAGCTAGTGTTGTTTTGGCACGGCTGGAACCGCTGGTCCCAACGTGTCGGCCATGACGGCGCCGCGGGCACCAAGCGGCTTTGGATGGCCGACGGTTGTATCCCGCGCGGTCTGGTGTTCGATTTCCGAATTCAGTTCGGCGCCGAACAGCACGATGATGGCCGACATCCACATCCACATCATCAACCCGATGGCAGCACCCAGCGAGCCGTAGGTTGCGTTGTAATTCCCGAAGTTCGACAGATACCACGACAACAACGAGGAACCGGCGATCCAGAGCAGGCTGGCTGCCAGCGTGCCCGCGCTCAGCCATTGCCACCGCGCCGCCCGCCGGCTCGGTCCGAACCGGTAGAGGACGCCGAGCGCCGCCAGCAAAATCGCAAACAATAGCGGCCATCGCGCGAGGCTGACGATGGACCGGCTTGCCGGCGCCAGGCCGAGGTGATCGAGCGCCAAAGGAAACGCCACCACCGGCCCACGGAATCTGAAGGGGGTTACTGGATAACCGTCCGTGTCCGGACTGCGATATCTCGTCCGCGAAATTGTCGCGGTGCCCGATCGCCAAATTCGCGGGCGGAGCGTCGGATTTTCGGCGCGGGTTCGACTGAAAATAGCGCTGCGCGGTCAGGACCAGGCTCGTTGTGGCCGCGATCAAAAGCAGCTGATCGGATGGCGGGGATTGCCGGCCGGACATCAGGCTTCCGTTCGCGGCGCCTGCTGCCGTCGTCTGGTGGCCGCCCAGCCCAGCAACGTTGCCGCCAAAATCAGCCCGGCACTGATCTCCCGGTTGTTCCGCGCCGGCCGGCGTTGCGTTTTCATCCGTCGGCGGCTGGCGCGCGTCGCCGAGGGAGTCATCAAAATTCCCGCAGCGGCATCCCGCACCGCCTCGATCTGATCCGACGCGACCGGATTTGCCTTCAGCGCGACGCGCAGGCGGCTGGTCAGGCTCGGAAAATGCGGCGGCCGGCGCTTGAGTTGGCTCGACGCCACGGCGGCGCAGATCGCGGCAATCAGCAGCAGCAACGCAGACACGGCGCCGAACGCCCAAAACAGCCCGTAATTGATTTCGATCCAGCGAAACAGCGCCGTGATGCCGACAAGGCAGGCTGCGATCAGGAAAATGCCGGCGGCGGCGAACAGCCCGGCAGCGGTGGCGTAGGATGCGACGGTACCGGTCGCCTGGTTGGTCCGATCGCGCAGATACGATCGCGTCGCCAATTTAATCTGGCTGAGTTTGAGTGCCAGCCCGGTGCGCAGCAAGCTCGATGGCGCGAGCATATCCGAAATTCCTCCACGGCAGAGACGGAAAGCGTCCCCGCCGTGGTTGAACGTCGAGTGGTTTCGAATGTTCCGTGGTTGCCGGTGAGTGTCGTGCCCCGGATGCAGCGCAGCGCTCTTGCGGTGCGCTGCGGATCCGGGGTCCATGCTGCACAATTTAATTGTAGGTCCCGGCTCTGCGGAGCAGCGCGAACAGCGCTGCACCGCGTCCGGGACACGAAGCGGCGTGGCGCCTTACGCGACCGCGCGGATCACCTTGGCGACCTTTTCGATGATCTCGCCGATCTGGTCTTCCGTGACGATCAGCGGCGGCGTCAGTGCCAGCGTATCGCCGGCGACGCGCAGCATCAGGTCGTTGTCGTGGAAGGCGCTGTTCAGGCCGTCGAAACCGCGCTTGCCGGGCAAGTCCGGGCGCGGCGCGAGGTCGATGCCTGCCGTGAGACCCACCGTGCGGATGTCCACCACGTTCGGTTCGCCCTTCAGCGACATCACGGCGTCGGCGAATTTGGGCTCGAGCTTGCCCGCGCGCTCGAACAGCTTTTCGTCGCGGTAGATATCCAGTGTCGCAAGCGCTGCGGCGCAGGCCAAGGGATGCGCCGAATAGGTATAGCCGTGAGTAAGTTCGACGACGTGCTCCGGGCCGGTCATGAAGGCGTCGTGGATGGTGTCGCGTACCAACACGCCGCCCATTGGCGCCGCGCCATTGGTGATACCCTTGGCAAAGGTGAGCATGTCGGGCAGCACGCCATAACGTTCGGCGGCGAAGGCAAAACCAAGCCGGCCGTAACCGGTGATGACTTCGTCGAAAATCAGGAGAATGCCGTGCTTCTGGGTGATCTCGCGCAGCCGCTTGAGATAGCCCTTCGGCGCCGGCAGCACGCCGGTCGATCCCGCCATCGGCTCGACGATCACCGCGGCAATGGTGGAGGCGCCGTGCAGGTTGACCAGGCGCTCCAGTTCGTCGGCGAAATGCGCGCCGTATTCCGGCTCGCCCTTGCTGAAGGCCTGCTTCTCACGGTCGTAGGTGTGGGGAAGATGATCGACGCCGGCCAGCAGCGTTCCGAACATCTTGCGGTTGTTGACGATGCCGCCGACCGCGGTGCCGCCGAAGCCGACGCCGTGATAACCGCGCTCGCGGCCGATCAACCGGCTGCGGGTGCCCTGGCCCTGGATCTGCTGATAGGCCAGCGCGATCTTGAGCGCGGTATCGGCGGCTTCCGATCCGGAATTGCAAAAGAAAACGTGATCGAGCCCGGCGGGCGCGAGGTCGGCGATGCGGCTGGCGAGTTCGAAGGCCTGGGGAATGCCGAACTGAAACGGCGGGGCGTAATCCAGCGCCTCGGCCTGTTTGGCGATCGCCGCCGAAATCTGGCTGCGGCCGTGGCCCGCGTTGCAGCACCACATCCCGGCTGCGGCATCGATGATCTTGCGCCCGTCGACGGTGATGTAATGCATGTCCTTGGCGCCGGCGAGCAACCGCGGCGCCTTTTTGAAGGCGCGGTTGGCGGTGAACGGCATCCAGTGCGCGGCGAGGTCGTTGGGCACATTGACGGCGGCGGGAAGTGGGCTCTTGTCCAGCATCGGGGCCTCTTTGAGTTTTCGGATATCGCGAATTTTTTGGTTATGGCGGCGTTCGCCCAAAGCTATCAGCTTCGTTGCGAAACGGGAACGCCACGACCGGCTATATTTATGGTCAGTCGGATGGTTTGAGGGCGCTCAGGGGGACATCAAGGGCATAGATCTAGCCCGGGAGGACTAAATCGGCGGCGCCGATCCAGAACACCTCGCCCGCGGACTCCTCGGTATCGAGCCACAGCAGCGGCAATTGCGGAAATGCGGCTTCGAGCATGTCGCGGCCACGGCCGATCTCGCACAGCAGCCCGCCCTCGGGCGTCAGATGCCTGCCGGTCTCTTGCAGTATGCGGCGGATAATATCGAGTCCGTCAGCGCCGCCGTCGAAGGCAAGTTTCGGCTCGGCGCGGCATTCGCGCGGCAGCTCCGCCATGCCCTGTGCATCGACATAGGGCGGATTGGACATAATCAGGTCGTAGCGCTTGTCGCCAACGGGCTGGAACAGATCACCCCGATGCAACGTCACCCTGTCGGCAAGCGCGTAATCGGCAACATTGCGGGCGGCGACATCGAGGGCGTCGCGGGACATGTCCACCGCATCGATTGCGGCATTCGGGAAGGCGCGCGCGGCAAGGATGGCAAGGCAGCCCGAGCCGGTGCAGAGGTCCAGCACGCTCTCGATGCCTAGGGAATCGTCGATCAGCGAGCTGTCGTCGTCGTCGCCCTTGCCGCTGAAATGGGAGTCCAGCAGCTCCCCGATGAAGGAGCGTGGCACGATCACGCGCTCGTCGACATAGAAGGGCAGGCGGCGCATGTAGATCTTGTTGACCAGATAGGCCGCCGGTTTCCGCGTGGTGATGCGGCGGCCGATCACATCGAGAATCTTTTTGGCTTCCGCTGACGTGACGCGGGCGGTCGCGAACATCTCGAACTGGTCGGGATGAAGATGCAATGTTTCGCAGACGAGGAACGCAGCCTCGGCCACCGGATCGGTGGTGCCATGCGCGAACACCAGTCCGGCTTCGATGAAGCGGCTCACCGCATAGCGGACGAAATCAAGCAGCGTCAGCAATTCGCCGGGTGCGACCTTGGGAAATTTCGAAGCGGCGCGACCGCGCTTGGCAGCCGGCTTCGCGCGCCTCGCCATCAGGATTTGGTCCAGCGCGCAGCGGCAGCGTCGTCGCGATGATGCGCATCGACCCAATTGGTTCCGGCTGCACTTTCCTCGCGCTTCCAGAACGGCGCGTTGGCTTTCAGATAATCCATCAAAAACTCCGCCGCCTGAAACGCCGCCTGCCGGTGCTGCGATGCCGTCAGCACCAGCACGATATTTTCGCCGGGGGCGATGCGGCCGACGCGATGAACCACGGTCAGCCCCGTCAATGGCCAGCGCGACATCGCGGTCTCGGCGTGCCGCGCAATTTCAGCCTCCGCCATCCCGGGATAATGTTCGAGCGTCAGCGCCGCGATGGTCGCGGAGCCTTCGCGGCCCCGGCAAATGCCGCTGAAACTCACGACGGCACCGATATCGGTGCGCCCTTGCGTGAGCGCGGATATCTCCTGCGCGATGTCGAAATTGGCTTGCTGAATACGGATGGTCACAGCGGCGGTCATGAGAGCATCGCAATGCTGGTGAAACGGCTCTTAATTTTATTGGAGCATGATCTTTTCGGAAAACCGGTTCCCACTTTTCCGGATCATGCTCTAACCGCCGGTCATCGGCGGGAAGAAGGCAATCTCGCGGGCGCCGGCAATCATGGTATCCGATTTGACGTGGGCGTGGTCGATCGCGGCGCGAATCACCCGCGGCGTCTCGAAGGCGTGGGCGTATGTCTCGCCGCGCCCCGCCAGCCACCGAATCAGATCGTCCACGGTGCGAACACTTGCCGGCGGCTCGACCGTTTCCTCCGACTTGCCGACCCGTTCGCGCACCCAGGCGAAATACTTGACCTTCATCCCTCATCCTCCTTGATGAGGTGATGGATGCCGGCGCGGAAATAGTCCCAGCCGGTATAGATGGTGAAAATCGCGGAGATCCACAGCAGCAGCAGGCCGGTCTGGGTGGTGATCGGGATCACCTGATCGCCGGCCTCGCCGGCCAGCAAAAACCCGATCGCGACCAGCTGAACCGTGGTCTTCCATTTGGCGAGCTTGGTCACGGGCACGCTGACCCGCAGCGCGGCGAGATATTCGCGTAACCCCGACACCAGGATTTCGCGGCACAGGATCACGATGGCGGCCCACAGCGTCCAGCCGTGAATGATGCCGTCCGCGGCCAGCATCAGCAGGCAGGATGCTACCAGCAGCTTGTCGGCGATCGGATCCAGCATCCGGCCGAACGCCGAATGCTGGTCCCAGATTCGCGCATAGTAGCCATCGAGAAAGTCAGTGACTCCCGCGGCGACGAACACCGCCAACGCGACCCAGCGCAGCCACAGCGGGCCGTCCATGATGGCCTGCGCATAGATGCAACCGACCACCACCGGGATGGCGGCGATCCGCGCGTAGGTCAGGATATTGGGCAGGGACAGCGAGCTCTTTGCCGACCCTCTTGTGGTTGCGATGTTCATCTGTGTTACCAATACCGCTGAAGCATGAAGGTCAACCGTACGGCGCAGTTGATCTGTTGGAGATGACGCAAATTTAACGTAAAACCCGCCTTCAGCGCCCCGAATCCGCCGGTGCGCGATCCTGTCGCGGGGGTCTCCTTAACGAACGAACTTCGGATTCGAAAGAACACCTGAGATCTATGATTCGGGCTTGGTTTCGGTTCCAACGTTCTCCAGAACAAGCAGCGACTGAGAAGAGAGCTTCTGAACCACGACATTTAGCCCGGCTGGGCGTGGAAGAACTCGAAAATCTTGCGTGCGCTTTCCGCGCTGACGCCAGGAACCTTGCCGAGATCGGCGATCGACGCCCGCTCGATCTCCTTCAACGTCCCGAAATGATGCAGCAAAGCACGTTTGCGTGACGGGCCGATGCCGGGGATCTCCTGCAGCCCGGCTTCGCGAATGTCCTTTTTGCGCAGCTTGCGGTGCGAGCCGATCACGAAGCGATGCGCCTCGTCGCGGAGCCGCTGAATGAAGTACAGCACCGGATCGCGCGGCTCGAGCTTGAGCGGCTCGCGGTCCGGCATGAACAGGGTCTCGCGGCCGGCGTCGCGGTCTGGCCCTTTTGCCACGGCCAGCAGCGCGACCTCGGTCAATCCAAGTCCCTCGAAAATCTCCCTGACAGCGTTGAGCTGGCCGCGGCCGCCGTCGATGACGACGAGGTCGGGCCATTGCGGAAACGAATCATCGTCGGCTTTGGATTTGGCGCCGTCGCCCTCCGCCGGCGGCGTCAGCAGCCGCTTGAAGCGCCGCTGCAGCACCTCGCGCATCATCGCGTAATCGTCGCCCGGCGTCAGGCCTTCGGACTTGATGTTGAACTTCCGGTACTGGTTCTTGATGAAGCCGTCCGGTCCCGCCACGATCATGGCGCCCACCGCGTTGGTGCCCTGGATGTGGCTGTTGTCGTAGACCTCGATCCGCTGCGGTGGATGCGGCAGTCCGAGCGTGGTGACGAGCCCGGCCAGCAGCCGGCCTTGCGTCGCGGTATCGGCCAGTTTGCGGCCGAGCGCCTCGCGCGCATTGGTCAGCGCGTGCACGATCAGTTCCTTCTTTTCGCCGCGCCGGGGCGTGGAGACTTCCACCTTGAAGCCCGCCTTGATGGAGAGCGCATCGGCCAAAAGCTCGGCTTCCTCGATCGCGTGCGACAGCAGGACCAGCCTGGGCGGCGGCTTGTCGTCGTAGAACTGCGCGAGGAACGAGGCCAGCACCTCTTCCGGGGTGAATGATTTCTCCGCGCGGGGAAAATAGGCGCGGTTGCCCCAATTCTGTCCGGTGCGAAAGAAGAAGACCTCGACACAGGAATAGCCGCCTTCCTGATGGATCGCGAACACGTCGGCTTCCTCCACGGTGCGCGGATTGATGCCCTGCTGCGACTGGATCGCGGACAGCGCCGCAAGGCGGTCGCGGTAAAGTGCCGCGGTTTCAAACGCGAGCTCGGCCGAGGCCTTTTCCATTTCGCCGGCCAGCTCCTGCTTCACCAGGCGGCTGCGGCCGGAAAGGAAATCCTTCGCCTCGCGCACCAGTTCGGTATAGCCGGGAAAATCGATCTCGCCGGTGCAAGGCCCCGAACAGCGCCGGATTTGATAGAGCAGGCAAGGCCGCGTGCGGCTCTCAAAAAACGCATCGGTGCAGGAGCGCACCAGAAAGGCGCGCTGCAGCGCGGTGATGGTGCGATTGACCGCGCCCGCCGAGGCGAACGGTCCGAAATATTGCCCGGGCCGCGATTGCGCGCCGCGGTGTTTGAGGATCTGCGGCGCCCAATGATCGCCCGTGATCAGGATGTAGGGAAACGACTTGTCGTCGCGCAATTGCACGTTGAAGCGTGGCCGCAACTGCTTGATCAGATTGGCCTCGAGCAGCAGCGCCTCGGTTTCGGTCGAGGTGGATATGATCTCGACCGTCACGGTCGCCGCGATCATGCGCAGGATGCGCGCCGGCTGAGGCGCTGCGACCCGGGCGTAGGAAGCAAGGCGCTTGCGGACATTTTTCGCCTTGCCGACATAGAGCACGTCGCTCGCCGCATTGAGCATGCGATAGACGCCGGGCGAGGTCGGGGCATGGCGTACCGCGTGTTCGATCGCGGCGTGACCGACCGCCAGCGGGCCTTCCGATATCGCCTCGGTGGCCTCCTCGGCGACATCCGGCAGCCGCGCCTCGTCCTCCTCCTCGGCGCTGGCCGTGGCGGGATCGATATCCCCGGAGGAGGGCTCCTGCGGGGGCACATCCGGTGGGGCACCGGACTGCGAAATCGGCGGGCGGAGCGCCTTGGGGGGATCGGGGGAGTCGCTCGTCATGGGCCTAAACTAAGCGCGGAAATCGTGCATCGCCAGCATCAAGCCTGGTTCGGAATCGATCGGCCGCGCTGGGCGGGCCGGGGCGAATAAGTGCGCGAACACTCGCTGGTAACACATTGTTAAGAATACGAAATGACCGGTTGGGGGTTTTAACAACCCTTTAACTTAAAACTCTCGATAAACCTTATCAGAAAAAGGTGCAGTTCCGTAACCATGTGGTGTGGGTTCGGGTTGCGCGCAGCGGCCATCTGCGCACGAACCGGCCTGCGGTCACGGCAGTGGAGAGTACGATGAGCAAAATTGCCTTCGCCGTTGTGGCATTGACGGCCGCGGGTTTCGCCGGTTCGGCGCAGGCTGCCGATTACGGATTGCCGCGCTACGGGGGCGGGGCGCCAGCGCCAGCCTACTACCCCAACGTCCAGCCGCGGCTCGCAGATTGCTGGTTGGGCCCCTACCTCGGCGGCAATATCGGCTACGCTTGGGGCTCCGTCGATAACAATCCGACCAAGCCGTCTGGTTTTGTGGGTGGTGTCCAGGCCGGATACAACTGGAGATTGAATCCGTCATGGGTGTTCGGCGTCGAAGGCGACATCCAGGCTACCGGCGCCGACCAAACATTTGCGCCCTGGAAGTTTTCGAATCCATGGTTCGGCACGCTGCGCGGCCGGATCGGCTATACATTCGACAACAACATTTTGTTCTATGGCACCGGCGGTCTGGCGTTCGGCGAATTGCGCCGAATTGCGCGGCGAGACATTCGGCCTGTCGGAATCCCACAGCAATGCGGGCTGGACCGCGGGTGTGGGCGCCGAGTTCGGCTTCGCCCCGGGCTGGACCGCCAAGGTCGAATATCTCTACGTCAATCTGTCGAGCAACAACTTCACCATCACCGGCCTACCCAACGGTTACCATTTCGGAACGCTGCGCGCCGGCATCAATTATCACTTCTGAGTGCAACAAGAAGAACATCCTGTCACAACCTCCCGGCCGTTTGCGGCCGGGATTTTTTTTACGAAGCAATCACCAGATTGACCGCCTTGGGGCCTTTGCCCTTCTTGTCCGGCTCCACCTCGAAGGTGATGCGCTGACCTTCGGTCAGATCCTTCAATCCCGCCCGTTCCACCGCGGTGATGTGCACGAACACGTCGCGGCCGCCGTCATCGGGTTTGATGAAACCATAGCCACGTTCTCCGTTGAAGAACTTGACCGTCCCAGTCATGGCCATCGGGAAAACTCCTCTCCCGTATTGCTCCGCCGCTACGCCATTGGCGTATCGGCCGACCGGACATTCGCTGCCGGAAAGCTTGGCCACTTGAGCGGGTAAGGCAACTCGCCGATCCGCCTTTAAAATAT
>WNFP01002305.1_pt1 | contig 15216 bp, 18 predicted proteins | sample 5400201 | NCBI WGS metagenome assembly WNFP01 (sample SAMN13153355, study PRJNA577476) | soil metagenome | isolation source: 115 cm saprolite under Madrone tree | place: USA:California | collected 2016-06-14
CTTTCGATCAACAACATCGTCAACTATGATCTGACTTTCATCGGCGCCAAGCTCACCATCGAGAAGCGAAAGATCACGGTAACGGCAAACGCCAAGACCAAGACCTACGGTGAGGCCGATCCGGCACTGACCTACCAGGTTACCAGTGGCTCGCTAGCCTTCAGCGACGGCTTCACCGGTGCGTTGAGCCGCGTGGCCGGAGACAGCGTGGGCCAGTACGACATCACGCAGGGAACACTTTCGATCAACAACATCGCCAACTATGATCTGACCTTCATCGGCGCCAAGCTCACCATCGAGAAGCGAAAGATCACGGTAACGGCAAACGCCAAGACCAAGACCTACGGTGAGGCCGATCCGGCACTGACCTACCAGGTCACCAGCGGTTCTTTGGCCTTCAGCGACGGCTTCACGGGCGCGTTGAGCCGAGTAGCCGGGGAACTCGTTGGAGCGTATGCGATTCAGCAGGGGAACCTCGCGTTGAATAGCAACTACATCCTGACTTACAACGGGGCCAACCTAACCATCACCACCGGGTTTGCTTTCAACGGCTTTTACTCCCCGATCGGTGGGTCAGTGGAGAACGGCAATGGCGGCAGCTATGTCGACCCGCTCAAGACGTTCAAACTGGGCAGCACCATACCTGTGAAGTTCGGCGCGACTTGGCTGAATGGCGGTGCCCCGTTAATCACCGGTATCCATACGCTGCAGGCCGTCAAATATAGCAATGCTACCGACTCGGACCCGCCGATCGACGCCACGCCGACTGACGCGGCCACAGACGGGAACAGTTTCCGGCTGACCACTACGGATTGGCATTTCAACCTCAGTACCAAGGATTCCCGATTCTCGGCCGGCACTTGGCTACTGATTGCCACTCTGCAGGATGGCAGCAAGCATTCCGTCTGGATTACGATCAAGAAGTGATCGGCGCTAGGTTGATGCAATCTTACAGCCGCTCCTATCGGGGGCGGCTGTTTGATATTAGGCTGTCTGACATTCAATTATGTCTCTCGTACACGGGCAAAAATCGAATAACCGACCTGCTGAGAGAATGAGTTGAGTGGAGAACTCAATCCAAACCTGCAACCGCCGCTCGGTCGTCTTTCATCACTTGAACACCTTGTCCGCCTCGCTAGCACCTTTTGCGGGATCGTCAGTCCGATCTGCTTAGCGGTCTTCAAGTTGATCACCAGCTCAAACTTCGTCCGCTGCTCGACTGGAAGATCGGCGGGCTTTCTGCCCTTGAGAATTTTGTCGACAAAGGTCGCCGCGCGGCGAAACAAGTCCCTAATGCTCGGGCCGTAAAACACGAGGCCACCAGCGTCCATATAGTCGCTCTGCGGGTATATCGCGGAGAAACGACTCTTGGCCGCTAATCCTACAATCTGCTTTCGCTGAGCAGTGGCGACGGGGCCACCCAGCACGAGCGCTGCGTCAGCACGTCGCTTGCTCGCCGCTTGGAACCCGGTCTCAATATCCTGCGGACCTCGCACGTCTAAGAATTGAAGCTGCACTCCGAACGCTCCTGCAGCGAGTTCCGTCTCTCTTAACGCTTGTGCGTTTCCTGGGTTGTTTAACTCCCAAAGGGCAGCTACGCGCAAGAGTCTCGGGACGATCTCCTTCAGAAGCTCCAGCCGCTTCCCGACTAGATCCGAGGCCATTTGGGACAAGCCGGTGATGTTTCCGCCAGGTCGCGCAAGGCTGGCGACGAACCCCGAGCCAACAGGATCATTATCAGACGTCATGACGATTCGTAGCAGTCGCTTCCCTGGCGGGCCGGGTTGAGATTAAAACTGATCTTCTCAATGGACTCAAATTTTAACCTTTTTGATCTCCTGGCCGGCAAGTTAAATTTAGGTAGCGAGGCACTCAAGGAGCCTGTCACTTTGAGAGGCGATCCCATGACGCAAATCAGACTAATCGCATACGTCCTAGCGGTCGCTCTGAACATACCCGCGCCCCGCGAAGGCTTGGAACATTCCCAGCCATATGCTCTCTGCCGCCATCGCTTATCAGGTCCTTCAGCAAGAGAACCCGCAGACGATCGACAAGGTAAAAGCAGTGCTGGACAAACATCCCTGGTACGCAAACCAATGGCAAGCGAGGCTTCAAGATGTTCCTGTCACTGAGCGTGGCCTAGGGTTGTTTATGCAGGCGTCAAGATGAGCCGACGATATTCGCACCCAGGGACAAGCACCATCACGCGGGGGGCATGGCACTGCAGTCCAACGTTCGTTAATAAGACAAAAACCGACCTTGGGGTCAAGGCAATGCATCGCGAAGTGCATTTTAGATCGTAGCGCCGATTGCGGATTCAACCCAAAATCCAAATCAAAAATCCAAAATTGGTTGGGAATGAGGAGGTTTTTCCTCTTGCCTAATGCCTAGCCGCCTGTTGCCTTCTTCGTCCACAAAGCTGACGTTTTTGTCCCGAATCTTCTTTATCATCATTCCCCTTTCATAGAAAAAACAAGGCCTCTCATTCTGGCATATTGCTTGCTCCACACAGTTGTCCCGAGTCAATTAGAGAGAGGTCTTTATGGGATCTGAGGAAACCAGACACGATTTATGGCTGAAAAGAATCAATACCTGGATAGGGATTCTTGGCGGCTCAGTCGCCTCGATCGCTGGAGCCTACAATTTTGTCCCCTCTTTTTTTCCGGCTGCTCCGGGCGACATCGCGGCTGTCGTCCGCGAGCAGGGTGGGGCGCCTCTTCCGCGCGCGCAGGTGGAGCTTTTGACCTCGCAAAATGTTTTGCTCGGCACTTCTGAGACGGATCGCGACGGCCGCTACGTTAAAAAAGACCTGGAGCCCGGCAGTTACATTTTGAAGGTGAGCAGGGCAGCCTTTGAGCCGCAGGTCGCGAAGGTGAGCGTCGCTTCGAAAAAGACCACGGATTTGGAATTGGTTTTAAGATTCCGGAGCCGCGCCCAAGCCCCGCCGAGTCCTCAAGCCGCGAGCACTTCCCAGGCCCAGGGCAATGCCATTCGCTCTGCCATCGAAGAGACCGGTGCAACCTGGATTAAAAATCTAGGCAAACGTGGAAGGTAAAACTCAGAAATAATCCGTCGAAACCGTGCCCCTCGTCATACCCATATTAAAAGAGTATCCGAGCCGCACGGGAAAACCATAAGTCCATTCAAATGCCAGGCACCAAAATGCTCTCGAGCTACATCAACTGCCCTTTTAAGCCCGATGGGCAACCGGCGAACGTGCAAATCAGAGAGCCGGAGCCAAGGAACATCCCAACCGCGATGGCTGAGAACGAGAGCGTGGTGAAAAAGGAGACCGATCCAGAGCGAAAGGCTATTGCGCTTGCATCGCTCTTCCATCTGGTGGGCGACATACACCAGCCGTTACACACTTCGCAGCCTATTCAGTGTCGAATATCCCAAGGGGGATAGAGGTGGGAACCAAATCTGTGTGCGGGTGACGCAATCCGGCCAACCGATAGACCTACACAGATTTTGGGATGGCGTGATTACCTCAAGCTCGAATTTGACACGGCTACGAAACGAAGCAACGGCGCTCCGATGGTTTTCCTACCCATACCGGCCCGTTAGGTGAGGTGCACTGGCCCTCAAGGAACTGTGCTATCGAGCCTTCAGTATCTCCGCGGCGCGCGCTAGGGTGCTGAGTTTAGCTTCGGCGAGACGAGAGGAGCAAACCGGATTGTCCGCAAATGTTGCAAACCCGCAGTCGGGGTTGAGGAAAATACGATCGGCGCCGAAAAGGTTCGCGGCCTTTTTTGCCTTGGCAACGATCTCGTCCAGAGACTCGACAACCTCTGTTTTGGGATTGACCAGCCCGATGCCAATACGTCGATCCCGGGGAAGCTCTTTCAGCGCCTCGATCTCGCCGGCGCGCGGCGTGCAGAGCTCCAGTAAATAATTTCCCACTTTGAGGGCCTTGAGCGTGGGCACAAGCGGGCGGTAATCGCCGCTCAGGGCGGCGCTTTCGTCTCGCGTCCAATTACCTCGGCATATGTGAATGGCCGTGCGCTCCAAGGGCGCACCGTCAACGACTTGGTTGATAAGCTCCCGCGCGAAGGCAAGCTCATGTTCCGCGCTGCCTTTCTCGCTAAGCGCGCCGCACATGAAACTGCGGCTGTTTTTGGCGCCGGTAAAAACCACTTCCGTCAATACCGGCTCGTCGAACTGCACCAGAGCTACGCCGGCCGCCAGGAGAGCGTGAAGCTCTTCGCGCAGGATCTGCACGATGTCGCCGGCCAACTCCTCGCGACTGGCGTAGGCTTTGTCGCTGATGCATTCCATCCACATGATTCGGGTGAGGAGATAAGGTCCCGGCAGAGCGATTTTTACCGGCTTGTCGGTCAGGCTCCGGACAAACTCGAGCTCGTGAGCGGCGATCGGCCTTCCCCTTCTCAGCTTGCCGAAAACCGCGGGATGACGAACTTCGCTTGCCGGCACATCCAGCGACAGCAATTCTTTCGCGAATTTCTCCGGATCATCGACTAGCGGCAACAGATCCGTCAGCGGAATGAGCTGGCAATTTTCCAGCAGCCCGCCGACAAAACTCGCATAGTTGTCACGCCGCTGCTCTCCGTCGGTGACAACGTCCACGTGTGAGCGCAGCTGCGCCTCGACGGCGAGCCGCACGGCGTCATCGGCGGTGGCCTGGAACTCGTCCTCGCCTAGCCGCCCTTCGACATGCTCATGCATGGCCTGGAGCATCCAGCGCGGTCGCGGCCAGCTGCCGATGCCCATGACAGATAGCGGAGCTATGTCAGGAATCGAAGGCGGCTTAGACGGTCGCGCGGTGGTCCCCGCCGCTTCCACCGGTCGCCCCGCGCCGGGCCTGTGTTGGGCAGGCGCCGGAGACTCACTCTTTTTGGCCAGCGATCCCTTGCAGATCAGAAAACTCCACGTGCCTGCGTTGCGGTTCCATGAAATCAGCTCGTTTCCGGTCATGCGGCACCATGACGGCAAATCCTGCTCGACCGACAATTCGGTTGAGCGGACCTCAAGGACCTGTCCGCGAGCGAGAGGATCGATGTGTTTGCGAATGAGCAGCAGCAGACCGCTCCCGCAGTCGAGATCGCCCCCGTCGAAGCTTACGTCGGGCCGATAGGAGTGCCGGGCGGTTTCATCCATCTCAAACTTCCCATCAGTAGGTGATGGATGGAGAGCCGTCGCTTAAAAATTCCACGAGCTTCGCGCCGCCGACGATGGTGGCTCCTCCGATAAGTTTTCCCTCGTCGAGCTTGCGCCGCTTAAAACACGGCGAGCAGACGTAGATCAGGCCACCGGCCTTGACGAAATTCTCCATGAGCTCCTTCAGCGGCGCAAAGCCCTCCTCACGGATATCGTCCGCATACCCCTGCTGGGAAAGCCGCACCCCTTCCGTGCTCAAAAAAACCAATGTTTGCTTGTCCGAGGCCACCGCCGCATTGGCAACGACAAAGGCAACCGTAGCCTTATCGGGATCGTTTTTCGCGGACGTAAGGCTGACACAAAATTTACCGGCCATAATTTCAATCCTCCTTTCGTTCAATCCAATATTGAGGGTGTTCGGCGCCAAGCAGCGCATGTCCGGTCAGGCGACACCAGGCCGGGATATCTTCGCGGGCGCCAGGATCCGTCGCCGTGATCCGCAATATCTGTCGGGGTTTCATCCTGCGCAACCGCAGGCGCAATTCCAGCACGAGATCCCCACACGCCATATCGCCGGCGTTCCAAGTTTCGCTTTCGCATGACTCGGCCGCTTTTTCGACTGTCTCGGTTTCGTGAGGCCGCTCGCTCGGTTTCCGTGGGTAGGGCCAAAGGCATCCGGGAAGGTCCGCAGGATTGTAACCTTCATCTCGATTGGCCCATGCCCATCCGGCGCGATGACACGGCCGGTGCACAATGAAAGACCATAGCTCATCGCGCATCTGCACGGGCTCCCGCTCAAGCTCAGCCGCAAGGCAAGAGCAGCACAGAGGAGCATTCTTGTAGCCCATGCTGAGACTGAACAGCGCTTCGTGATGGCATAGCTCGGATTCGCAGCGTTGACAGAGCCGCCCGTGCAGACCCTGAAGGTCGGCAAGCAGCTTGACCGTTCGCTCCATTTCTTCGGACAGCGCTTTTCGCTCCACCGTGGTGTTCCTCGCTAATCGACCTGGCGAAACGTGAGCTTTCTCACCCACCCCTTTGTTTCCGGATGTTCTTTGCCGTCGATCTCCACGTATGCCTTGGGCAAAGCGTTGACCGGCTCTCCATCCTGGCGCGGATTGAAGGTCAGGTCTCGATTGCGCGACCAGACAACGCGGCGCTCGTCGAGATTCCCAAAATAATAGTTGACCTTTTCTGGGTTGGGACCATAGGTACCATCGGCAGTGGTGAGACGAACCAATTTCTCGTTATCGTTGTTTACCGGAAACTCTCCGGCGTACAGATCGGCCACCGCCACGTCATGGGGTATCCAGCCCAGGCCCGGCGCGTAGAACTCCGCCCAGCAGTGGTAGCTTTGATCCTGGTCTTGCCCCATCAAGTCCGGTTTGAGAAAGGAGCCGTAGACGATCTGCGTCGGGATTCCGATCCCGCGCGCAAACGAAGTCCAAAGCGATTCGAAATCAGTGCAGTTCCCCGTGCGGGAAGTCAAACAATAGGTCGTGCTGCCAACCGGCGATGCCTTCATGTTCTTTGGATCTTTCACCCAATACTCCACGTTATCCAGCAGCCAGTCGTAGAGCTTGCGCGCAGCCAGGACGGGATTCTGCTCATCGCCTACTATCTGCAGGGCCAACTTCCGGATGTCTCCGTCGATGATCACATGCTTGTTGGGTTGCAGGTAGTGGGCCAACCGCACACGGTCGGCTTCGGAAATCGGTTTTGCCTTCTTGGAATCCACGCCGCTACGCACTTCCGAGCGCGTAATCACAAAGCTCGTGACGATTTTTAACTCTTTTTCTTTCGGAGCGTCGGCCTCGACAAACAACACCTTGCTGCCTTCGGAATCAAGCTCGACGCGGTAAGGATACGGCGCCTCGATCTTGAGGTTTTTGATTTGCTGTGCCGGATCATCTTGCGGGAGCGCAGACCAAACCCGCACTCGCTTGGCTCCCTCGGGGACTTGGACGGTAATCTCATTTCTCAATTCGAACGTCGCTTTGCGGAGAGCCTGGGCCTGAAGGTTATGTGTAAATGCGAGCAGACCGAGGATTTGAAAGGCAAGCATCGGAAAGCGAAACAAGTTCTTCATGGCGCTTCTCCTTATGTGATCGATAGCCGAGCAGGTCTTTATACGTCATCTACTATAGATTCTTATCCTCTATCAAATAGATAATTCTTATGGAATGACCAAGGCGATGATAAGAGCAACAACTCGTGATTGGAACCATGGTTTCTTCTCTGACCTAGGCGAGCTGACATCCAGGCCATTCTTGCCAAAAAACCACGCCTCTTTGGCCAGATGGCTCCCTGCCCTATTTTTCGTACAGCTTCTTAATAAAGCCGCTCGCGTCGATTTCCCTTGCAATGTTGTATGCAACGAAGTGTTCAGGATCGGCGTTTTTCGCCGCCGGGATCGTACCTGCAATCTCCATGAGTATGGTTCTGATTCCCTCTGGGGTCGGAATTGGCAGGGACAAGTACTTGTTCCGGTAGTTGTTGTAGCTGTCTTCGAGAATCTCGCGATCGTCGGTGCGGGTATATTTTTTGAGCACGGCGAGCGCGGTCTCTTTGTTTTTCTTGAAGTCGTGTATTGCTTCGATGTAGGCGAGCATGAACTCCTTGGCGATCGGTTCATTTTTTTGCAAAAAAGACCGGGTCGTTCCAATTGGCGCCATTGGATAGTCGAGTCCCAGCTCCGCCAGATCAGCTAATTCTCTAAAACCAGCTTTACGCGCCAGCAGCGAGCCCGTTCCACTCAACACACCGACGTCGAGCAGTTTGGCTTGTAAAGCGCGCGTGACATCCTGCGTCGCGCCGACTTGTAGAATGTTCACGTCTCGCTCGGGATTCAGTCCCCATTTTCTTAGCGCAAGTCTGATCGCGAAGTCCGAAGTGGCGCCGTACCTGCTCACTCCTAGTTTCTTCCCTTTCATCTGCGCCAGGGTTGTAATCTCCGGCGCAGCAAACACTTTGAAAATAAACCCGTTAATTGCACTTGCAATAATCACCGTGTCCGCACCTTGCAAAGCCGCCTGGACAAGCCCAGAGCCTGCGAGCGACGCGATGTCGACCTCTTTGGCAATCAGCGCGCGCAACGACACCGACCCGGTTCCCATACCCACCAACAAGACGTCTAAGCCGCGCTTCTCAAACAACTTCGTTTCTTTAGCGAACCACAAGGGCGCGATGGCGCCGTCGATGGAGCCGTAACCGACAATGATTTTGCTCGGGGGTTTCGTTTGCGCCGCGTAGCTCGCCCGAACGCTACAAAGCAAGCAAACACAAAGGGTAAGTCGGACAATGTTGACCAACATTAACTTGTTTCTCCGGACAAGGTCCGAAGCAGTGTCCCGTAGTCGTTGATTCGCGCTCTGATGCCGAGTTCATGAAGCGGCGCCCAGATCTGTCCAACGGCGCTGCTTATCACCGGTTTACCGATATCGTCCTCCAAAGCTTGAATAACCGTCAATGTCGGCCATGCCGCGGAGGTAATCAGCACGGCATCGCAATTTGAATATTTCCGGCCGACGTTTTTAACATGCTGGTAAACTTGCAGTGGCGCAAGGGTGGCCTTCTCAATCGATTTCAAACCGGTGTTCAGTCCTTCGATACCCAACACGTCGAACCCTTCGGAAATGAGAAAAGCTTTCACGAGGTCATTGTGGGCGGGTACGAACGACGTCGCCACAGCTCTCCAACCATACATGTGGTTCACCTCCCCATGCCTCTATTCGAGACACCGTGACTCATTACTGCGACAAATCGGCCTGAGAATGCAAATGATTTTGTGTCTTTTGTGAACGCGCGAACAACCTTCGCCCCGGGCATAGAATTCCCGCGTTTCAACGTATGCCCTTTGGGCGAAGAAGCAAATTGAAAAGCGGACCTGAAGCGGACCTCTCCTATCGGCGACATTGCTTCAGCGTTTTAAAAAGAGAAGTGGCAGCCAGAGTGCGGACAGTGGAGGAGCGAGCGAAAAGAAGCTTGCTACTTGAGTGACTTGAATTGCAATACTTTCAGTTGCAGAGGCTCGGTGGAATCATCGACCGTCCCCTCAAGCGATATCAGGCCCTCGGTGGAAATTTTAGGAGAAGCCACCAGAAGAAACTTATCTTTGCCTGCCACAAAGAACCGCTTCCCTCCTTCTTCATGGACACGGCCTCTGGCAGTAATTCGGAACCGTACCACCTCCACTTCCGCTTTTGCCACGGCATCGCGAAGGTCCCATGGCTGGAAACTGGCCCCCGATTTATAGGTAACTTGGAATCTCTGCTCCGAGATGCTTATCGAAATCTTATCGACACCCTCCAGGCGTCTTAGAGCGATCTCCATGACCGCCGCGCAAGAAGGTCAGGTAATCCCCGTCGCATCTGCGGTCACCTTGTTCACCTGCGCTAATGCCTCCGTACCGACCACCATCATCAGCAGTGCGAGCAACCAAATCTGTGTTCGTTGCCTCATTTCCAAATCCCTTTGGCCATCGATGTCACTATCAAGAGAGAAATCTCTTACCGGTAACGCAGCCATAGCACGATCCAGGATCCCAGTACTACGAGATTCACGACCAGGCTGGCACCGAGAATGGCCTTCACGCCTTTTGTGCGCAAAGCCGGCAGCTGGCGCTGCACGAGCCAGCTCTCATAGGCGAGCGATCCGAGCGCCATCGCGAGGAAAACGGGCTGCAAGCGCTGTAGCCAGAACATGCAACTGACGCTCAGCAATGAAAATAGGCCAAGTCCTGCCAGGACTTGAGGTAACACTCATCAACTGGGCAGGAGCAGGGCAGCGATAATGGACAAAAGCCCCGATCGTTTCGGATCCGTTTCCATATCGAAATATATACGAGCCGGCTGTTGCGACTGTCAAGATTTGCGCGCGTAAGGGAACTAAAGGCGGTCTTCGCCGGCTTACGGTTTCCTCGCCGTGCCCACGTGCTTGCGCGGAGCCCACCAGCACGGGCGGATCGGCACGCGGTAGAGCCCGATTTATCTTGACAGCATGACGTTGGGTATAATAGCTCTTACTCAACTACATAGAGTACGCTACAACTGAAAATCCTAAACGGAGGGGGTAGAAATTTTATGAGCCGGAGTTATCGATTGCGACGGCTTTATCTGGTGACGTTCCTGACCCTAATTGCAGTGATTACCGGATGGGCCCTAGTGGCGGGGAATCTAAAACTTCCAGAGCTTGTCACTGTCTTGCATTCCGCCTTACGGAGACCCACCGTCTCGGCTCAGTTGATGTATTACGATCCATTGCCCGCAGACACAATGGATGACGATAATTGCGAGTTGGTTCCCGTGAGCGCCAGCACGGCTCTGGCTGCTGATCCGCTGCAAGAAGGAGTTCCGAGCGGCCTAACGGCAGGATCCTCTGCGGAGACCGCCCCTGCTGACGTGTCCGGGAAAAAACCGGTGCGCATGATCCGCGATCGCTATGCGTCCTATAGCTCTGTGGCGGTAGATCCCACCAACAACGAAGTAGTTGTCACCGACGAAAACCTATTCAATGTGCTGGTCTATAACAGGCTGGATAATACGCCTCCCACCACCATAACCGAGCCGAAGCGCGCTATCGGCGGACTGAAAACAAAGATCGAGTTCCAGAGCGGCGTCTATGTCGATCCTAAAAATGCGGACATTTACGCCGTGAACAATGACACGGTGGATACGCTGGTGATCTTTTCCCGCGGGGCGAAGGGTGATGTACGGCCCGAACGTGAAGTGCACACCCCCCATGGAACTTTTGGCATAGCGGTGGATGAAGCACACCAGGAGCTTTTACTTACGGTGCAGCATGACAGCGCAGTGGTAACATTTCAAAAGATGGCCAAGTCCGAAGACGCGCCCATTCGGCTTCTCCAAGGCGAACACACGTTGCTGGCGGACCCGCATGGAATGGCTTTGGATACGAAAGATGACCTTATATTTGTAACCAACCATGGCAGCGTCCATCAAGTTCGCCCCGGCGCTGTGGCCGCCAGTGGACGAATTCGGGAAAGCGATCTTCGAAAATCGAATTGGCCACTGGGATTCAGCAACGCCATCCCCGGTTCCGGCAAGAACCTGCCTCCTTCTATTACAGTCTATGCTCGAACTGCGAGTGGAGACACCGCCCCGCTTCGTGTGATTCAGGGCCCCAAGACTCAAATGAATTGGCCGACGGGAATTGCCTTTGATCCGCGGAACAACGAGATCTACGTCGCCAATGACATGGGAGATTCCATTTTGGTCTTCAGTGCCTCTGCCAGCGGCGATGCAGCGCCTACCCGGGTTCTCACCGGTCCCAAGACCCTCATCAAGAATCCCACCGGGGTGTACGTGGATAGCAATAATGACGAGCTGTGGGTGGCCAACTTCGGCAACCATACAGCCACGGCCTATAAGCTCAGCGCAGCCGGCGATACAGCGCCTGTGCGTGTCATCCGAAGCGCGCCAAGCGATCAACCAACGCTAAGCATTGGCAACCCGCATCCGGTGGCTTACGACAGTAAGCGGGAAGAGCTTCTGGTGCCCAACTGAGTGGCTCATCCGCAGATCGCGGCATTCGCCAGGTTGGCGGATGGGAATGCAAAACCGGTTCGGAAGATTGAGGGACAAAAAACGCTGTTAGGAAGAACGATGCACTCCATCGTCTATGATGAGATTCACGACGAGTTCGTGGTGCCCCAGCAATTTGGCCAGGCCATTCTGACCTTCCGTGGCGGAGCCGATGGGGAGGAAGTTCCGGTTCGAGTTATCCAGGGTTCACTCACTCAGTTGCGCAATCCAGACCGGCTGGGTCTTGATCCGGTGCACAACGAAATTTTTGTTCCCCAGGGAAATTCGGTTCTGGTATTCTCCCGCGAAGCAAAAGGGAACGTGGCGCCGATCCGAGTTCTCAAAGGTCCTGACACGCAGTTGGGCGCCAGCGCGCTTGCCGTAGACCCCGTCCACGACTTGCTCGTCGTGGGTGGAACCGTTAGAGGCATGGGAAGCCGCCTACTGATTTTTAACCGCACCGACCAGGGGAATGCGAAACCGAAGGCTGTCATAGGCGGCCCCAAGAGCGGGCTAGCACACATCAGCGGACCCTTCACGGTTTATCCAGCCAAAAATGAGATTATCGTGAGCGTCCGCGGCTCGAGCAGTGAGAGCAACGAGATGTCTTCCGATGAATGCTTTGTCGGAGTATGGAGCACCCAGGACAACGGAGATGTACCCCCACGTTGGACCATCGGGGGGCCAAAAGGCATATTGAGGATGGTGCGTGGGGTCGATCTAGACCCCAAAAACAAGAGTGTCATCGTTACGGATAAGAGGCTCAATGCTGTGTTAACGTTTTATTTTCCTGAAATGTTTTAATGGCGAATGGTACTTTCTGTAACCTCCTGTTAAGCGATAGTCTTCAGGGAGCGTAAAAGGAATCGTTTTATGTTCCACCAGAATTGTCATGCGCGAACACTTTTTCAAATCACTTTGGGACTAGTTATGTTGGTCGCTGTAGCCGAGGCGCCGGCACAGCTAGGATCGCGGGAAGCCAAAGAATGGATTCAAAATCTAGACCGGCCCGAAAGGATCGCCGGGCTCAAGATAGACAAAGTCTTGCCCCTTTTGAAGTTGAAGCCAGGGGACAAAGTGGCTGACATCGGCGCTGGTACAGGTGCTTTTTCACTTCCCCTCGCCGTGGCAGTTGCGCCGTCCGGCAAAGTTTACGCGGTTGATATCGATCCGGGTCTTTTGGACTACATCGCTCAAAAAGCAAAAAAGGAGAACGTAGAGAATATCCAAACGGTCAAGGGGGAATTCAGTGATCCCAAGCTGCCGACCCGTGATGTCGATCTGGGTTTCTTTCATGACGTGCTTCATCACATCGAAAACCGCCAAGCCTATCTGAAGGCACTTGCCACTTATATAAAACCTAGTGGCCGCATCGCGCTGATCGAGATGAACCGAGACGATCCTAAGACTCCCCACCGAAACAGTCCGGAAATGCTTTTGAGCAAGGACGAAGTTAAAAACTGGATGGCAGCCGCTGGTTTTTACCCAGCGGAAGAGTTCGATGTATTCGGTAACCCGAAGTGGTTTATCATTTATGCGCGGCGTTGATGAGGAATGCCTCGCGATCGCAAACTCGCCGACGTGTTGTTTGACTTCTCGTCAAGTGCCATCTTGCGCGGCTTTCCCGCCTCGAGAGTGCCGAGCACCGATCCCCAGCCGAGAATCTTTGCGGCAGTCCGAGTTGCCATCGCGATGATGTCAGGTCTCGCCACTCCCCCGATTTGCTGCACGACGTGCCGCGCGCTCAGAATTGCAACGCGCGATGACCAGCAGGTTTTTACTGCCAGAGGGAGACCAATCCGAGCCGGATCCCGACCCGGACGCCAGCGGATGCTCTCTCGCCTTTGCGACGTTACGCACGATTCCACGATAGAAGCGTCGGATGCCGGCGTTGCTGAAGCGCGCGATTCCCTGACTCGTCGTGACACCACTGACTAGACATTTCGCCTCGACATAACGGATGAGGGGCGGAACAAGCACCGGAGTCTTGCCGATGACCGTCATGGGGCCGCTCACGAGCTTCCGATATTCGGGGATTCCGGACCGCTGATGCGTTATTGTATTTCTTCGGGACCTGCCAAAGTCGCAGGGCGTTGTACGCAAGGTGATTGTGCAGCTCGATCAGCCCGGAAACATTGTGCCGCTGGTATTGAGCACCGATACGCTTTCGAAACCGGGCAGTGCCGGATTGGTTATCGATCGAAGTCGAAGTTCCCTTAACGCCCTGGTTTCCACCCCGCGGCGTCGAGCTCGGCGTTTATCTTGTGCGCCAAAGAATAGTTAAAAATTTTCTCCGCCGACGGCGACTCTTTGGCCGCTAACACTTTGAGCGCTTGGTCGAGGTATTTTTTCTGCATGTCTACGTTCACGGTACCGTCCGTGGTCATGATTGGGCGCACCTGATCGTAGTATTGTCCGGCGAGATCCTCTTTGATTTTCATGTAGCGGAGTAAAATGGGAATTGTGCCGGCTTTGTTTTCTCGCGCGTAGCGCAACCCCTTCACGGTACCCCGAACAAATTTTTCGACCAAAGCAGGATCTGATTGCAAGAGCCTTTCATGCATAAGAATGCTCCCCTGCAGCTCGACAAAATCTTCCTTCAGGAACGATACCAACTCACGAAAGCCGGATTCTTTCACCGCAAAGTTAAAGGGCGGACTAATTGTCCCGGCATCCACGGTCCCACTTCGTAGCGCCGTAGCGACAGTTGATGGTAAGCCTAGGGCCAGGATGACGGCATCGCGGCCTCCTTCGATGCCATTGCGCTTGAGAGTCTCGCGCAGGAGGTGATCCGGACCGCTACCAAGACCCGTTACACCAATCGTTTTTCCCTTGAGCGCCTTGATGTCCTGAATCTCCGGCTTGGCGTAGATCCAAAACATGGGCCGATAAAAGCTGCTGAAGGCGAAGCGCAAGGGCACGCCACCCAGGATCGCGGTCAGGCCTGCCCCGCTCATAGAAGCAAAATCCGCGTTACCACCAATCAAAGCCGATATGCCGAGGGTGTCCCTCATCACCACCAAGTCCACATCCAAACCCTCGTCCCGGTAATAACCTTTCTCCTTGGCAGTCGTGAAGGCGATCACGACCATGCTGAGAGTCGGCACCGCCACGTGGACGGTTCTTGCTTCCCCGTCGACAAAAAAGCCAAGGATCGCTAGCAGACAGGCAAAGATTTTTAGTCTCGACTTTTCTAGCATGAACTCACTCCCGTAAGCCGGAGGCTATCGCGCTCATCGCTAAGCCACGGTGTAAGGAACCTCAAGGCCGCGCTCCTTATTCCAATCAGTGGCGACAAAAGACTGGCCCGTTATCCCGTTTGACTCGTCCGAGGCCAGGTAAACGGCGCAGGCCCGGACAATTTCCGGGCTAAGCATTTTCATGCCGCGATTGCCCGGAATTTTCCTGATCGCCTCCGTGGCGACGATTCCTCCGGGATCAAGACAATTCACTTTGATGTTGTAGGCGGCATTCTCCAGCGCGAGCACCTGCGTCAATCCCTCGACACCAAACTTGGCCGCGCAATAGGGCCCTCTCAGAAGTTTCCCCGTTTTTC
>WNFP01011098.1_pt1 | contig 15214 bp, 14 predicted proteins | sample 5400201 | NCBI WGS metagenome assembly WNFP01 (sample SAMN13153355, study PRJNA577476) | soil metagenome | isolation source: 115 cm saprolite under Madrone tree | place: USA:California | collected 2016-06-14
ATTTGCGGGGTAAACGAATAATCCGCATTGTTTGACACATTCTTCGGCGTGGAAAACTGTTGCGACCGCACGGGACCGCACATTACTGACAATCCGAGCATCAAAATTGCGGCAATGTGAACGCAACGCTTGCAGTAAACCATGGCTGGCCTCCTTGTCGGCGATGAGCGACCTAAAAAACAGGCGACGAAGACACCAATTCGACATTCGGCATGCATGAGAATTTGCCCAGCCAGCCCTGCGGGGAACTTCTGAACTGGCCTTTCTACGGGGCTACTTTGGATTGGCTCGTCCTCCCCGCCCAGGGAGAAACGAGCGTGATTTCTATGCTTAGTATACAGAGTTGGGGACGAATGAAAAGGGAAAACAGGTCGACCATGTGTCTATTCAGCTAACAGGGCGTTCGCTTCGCCTCCGGGGTTGGTCGGTCCAGCTAGGCCTAGCTATGCAACTTAAGTCTTGTAGAGTGAACAGTTACGAAGATACGACGCTAGGCGTCGTCGTCTTATTTCAATTCTTCCTTGACTCTTCGTTGCTGTCTGGTATGTTGGCTCCTAAGTAATTCTGCCACTACGCTGGTTCCGATCTTTCCAGTTACCAAATACAATTTGATCTAAGTCATTTAGAATCAACACCCGTGAAGGCGTCCGACAGGACTTCGTGTAACTTCTTTTAGAATCAACACTTAGGGAAGTGTCCGCAAGTGTTGATTATAAACCACTTGCAGAAAACCTAAATCCTTTAGATACGACAACTTACAAAGAACATAGGGGGATGGGGTTCTTATGGTTAACCAGATACCCCGGTGAAGGGTGCTTCGCGACGAGTCACTGACCCTTCGGCGCCAACTGATAGCTCACGAACGCAAATTGCTTCCCATCCGGCGACCACGAAGGCACGTTCATCGTTCCCTGTCCGCCAAACAATTTCGCCAGCACAATGATCTTTTTGTCCTTTAGTGTAATCATGCGCAGCATCACGTCTTTGTTCTCGGGATGGCCTTTCACGCTCGCGTCATACGTCAGATACACCATTTTTTCACCATCGGGCGAAATGTGCGGAAACCAGTCGTTCTCTTCTCCAAACGTAATCTGTTCCTGCTCGCTCCCATCGGCCAGCATCCGCCAGATCTGCATGTGCCCGGTGCGCTCGGAGTTGAAGTAAATATACTTCCCGTCGGGAGAATATTCCGGCCCATCGTCCAGTCCCTTCGCGGTCGTCAGTTGCTTCTCCTCGCCGCCTGCGGCTGGAATCGCATAGATATCAAAATCGTCGTTCCTCTCGCCCACAAACGCCAGCGTTTTCCCGTCCGGCGACCATCCATGCCAGTATGAAGGAGATTTTTGTGTGATGCGCCGCGGCGCACCGCCGCTGATCGGCACAATGTAGACGAGTGATCGATGCTCCTCCTGCGAGTTGTCGCTGATCACCAGTTGTTTGCCGTCCGGAGAAATGCCGTGGTCGTTGTTGCAACGCATCGCGAATCCCGTGTCAATAATCTGTGGAGTCCCGCCCGTCACGGCAATCTTTTGGATTCGCCCGTTCCGGTTGAAGAGCAGGTTTTTGCCATCCGGCATCCAGTTGGGCGCCTCGAACCGCTCGGGAGCGACGTAAATCGCGCGCCGGTCTGTGGAAGCAACCGTGATGATTTCGAGCGTGCTGTACAAGGTAGAGGCAGCAGCGGCCGCAGGATCTGCCGGTTTCAACTCGACATTCGAGAACACCGCTTTTTCCACCACGTTTTTATCGTGACTGCAGACGCCAATCCCCACGTAAAATGGCTCTTTCAATGCGATTCGCATGGACCCGCTCGCCAAACGAAACTCGCCTTTTTCATCCGCGAGCCACATCGAAAAGTACGCGCCGCGTTTTTCAATTCGCAAACGCTTGGGTGCAGAAATGTTGGCCTGGATTTCGTGCGTGGGCGCGCCTTTCTCCTCGCGGTACTGCAGTGAACTCAGTCCGCTGCCGTGCAGCGCGACGTCCGCGTACGGAGAATCCGAGTCCAGGCTCTGGCGGATCATCAGCACCGCTTTGCGATGCTCGTTTGCGCCCTTGCCGAAAAACGTGATGTCCGCCGTCAGCGTCACGTCGCCACTCATTTTCTTCCATGCAAATTGGAAACCGTCGTTGGCGGACCACATATTCTCGCCGCTGCCCGCTATCGCGTAGCTTCGTTTCGCCGCGTCGTATTCCACGGAGCCTTCGTGAAGGACCGTTCCGACGTCGCCGTGGCCTTCGAAAATGCCCATCGGCAATGTGACGACTCCTGCGCCAATTTGATCCGGGCTCGCGCTGCTTCGCGACGCGAATGCCAATACCAAAATGCTAGCCATCGCCGTTGACCAAACGGTTTTTTGTCTGCACACGGTGAAATCCTCCATTCGGCAAAACGAAGGGAAACGTTAGGGCCGCTCCGCTGGATTGTCAATGCGGTTTGCTTATGTCGCTTGACGGATTTTCTTGGCGCTGTCCGATTCTTGCCTTCGCCCTTATTTCCCTTTTTCTCACTCACGTGCTATCTTCGCGGTCTTAGGGGGGAGTTTCATGTCAGTCAATAAAGTAATTCTCGTCGGCCGTTTGGGCCGCGATCCCGAAACCCGCTACACCGGCGGCGGCCAGGCCGTCGGAAATTTCTCCGTTGCCACTGACGAATCGTACAAAGACAAAAATGGCGAACGCCAGAAGCGCACCGAGTGGCACAAGATTGTCGTGTGGGGCAAGCAAGCCGAAATCGCTCAGCAATACCTCAAGAAAGGTTCGCTGATTTTCATCGAAGGACGCATCCAGTCTCGCGAATGGCAGGATAAGGAAGGCCAGAAGCGCACCAGCTTTGAGATTGTTGCCAACAACTTCCGCATGCTGGGTGGCCGCGCCGAAGGCGCTGCGGCAGGGAGTGGTGGCGTCGCAGCACGCTCCAGCGGTGGCGACGACTTCGAGAGCCACGCCGCACCCGCTGACGATTCGTACGGCGGAGCCGCCCCGTCCGCTGGCGGCCCCGAAATCTCCGACGAAGATATTCCCTTCTAGACTGGCACAGCCACTCTTGGCTGTGCTCTTCTAGGCTGCGCTGCGATGCCAATTACCAATCGTCAGCTCCGGTTGCAATCGCGCCCCAAAGGACTGCTTGCTCCGGGCGATCTTCAGTTAGTCGAGACCGCTTTCGCCGAAATCGTCGAGTCACGCCATCCCGATTACAAAAAAGGCGACCGCGTAACGGGGCTCACAGGCCTGCAGGACTGCGTTATCATCGACAAATCCGCGAAGCACTTCTTCCAGAAAGTCCCCAAGATTCCGTTCGTTTCGGACACGGTTTTCCTCGGCGTTCTCGGCATGAATGGGCTCACCGCATTTTTCGGCATGGAAATCGCCGCGCCCAAGAGAGGCGAAACGCTGGTAGTTTCCGCCGCGGCAGGCGCCACCGGAAGCATCGCCGGACAAATTGGAAAGATTCACGGCTGCCGCGTCGTTGGGATTGCCGGCACGGATGACAAATGCGCCTGGATCAGCAAGGATCTTGGTTTCGATGCCGCCATCAATTACAAGCATCCGGACTGGAAGGAAAAGCTCGCCGCCGCCACTCCCAAAGGCATTGACATCGATTTTGAAAATGTCGGTGGCGAAATCATGCAGGAAGTCTTGAGCCGGATGAATCTTCATGGCCGCGTGGTGGTTTGCGGGTTCATATCCGGCTATACCAAGGCAGACCCCAATATGGTCAGCCTCGGCACGGTAATAGTGAAGCGCCTCCACATCCAGGGCTTCCTAATCCTCGATTACGCCGCGCGCTTCTTGGAAGCGGCAACGCAGTTGGGTCAATGGAAAATGTTCGGTAAGCTCAAGGACCGCGAGACGATTGTGGAAGGTTTGGAAAAAGCTCCTGACGCCATCAACATGCTCTTTACCGGCGGCAACACCGGCAAACTAATCGTCAAAGTCTGATAACTTCGCTGAATTGCGGCAGTTTACTTCGAGGAATTGCGTTTTCTTTGCTGGTCGAGGTTCTTCAAAAACTCTTCAAACTTGGGTTTTTGTTCCGGCGTAAGGACCGTGCGGAGTTGGTCGCGCCCTTTTTGACGGATCTGTTCGATCTGCTCATCCGTTTGATCGTGAATCGTTTTCACGTCGGCATGACGTTGCTGCAGGATCGCGTCCACCTGCTGGCTCTGAGCGCTCGTCAGGTTCAGCAACTCCGTGAGTTGCTGCACACGCTGCGCTCGCCTCGCTGGCTCCGGCAACGGCGTGCTTGCCGCCGATACCAAATGATGCGCATAAGAATAGCCAATCATTCCGCCCAGTGCCGCACCCAGAAGGAAAACCACGCCCACCCAGAGAACTGCCTTCCGAGTTGCCGAAATTCCATTCATGGGTTGTTCTCCTGCACCGGAACAAGAACATCATCCTGGTTCACGGGCGGGGGCGCCTCAAAAATCGATTCCTGCGCCGCCAATGCGCTGGCCTGCTGGCTCGGTGCCGTCAGCGGTCTTTCAAACAACCAAGTGCTTGTCAAAAGCAGAAGCGCCGCCGAAGCCAATGCCAGCCGCGAAGCAAACTTCGGCACGGCCAGCCAAGTGCTCGCCGCTTCCGCTAATTCCTTCTCGCGTGTGGCAATGGCTGCCATAACCTGCGTCGAAAACCACGGCCTAGCCGTTCCAGTGGCAGAACCAATGCCCTTGAAAATCTTCCGAGTCGCTAGAAGATCCTGCGCTGCCGTCTGGCAGCGCCTGCATGCCGCCATATGATTGCGCTGCGGCGCGGACCACCCCTCGCTCAATTCTTCAATACGCGCAGCCTCAGGACGAGCCAATGCGGAATCGTCCAACAAACCCCGCAACTTCGCGCACTCGTCATCATTCTTCTTCAGCAGGTTCCACATACCCGCCTCCTTGCCGCTTTTGCTTTCGCCATCAATCTCCACGCTTCTTTGCCTGGCTTACCACCCGCCGCCGGGCCCGAAACAGTCTCACTTTCACCGTGTTTCCATTCAGGCTCAAAACTTCAGCGATCTCTTCGATCGAATATCCTTCCACTTCCTTCAGGATCAGCATCAGCCGGTCGCGTTCATCCAATCCTTCCAGCAACCGCTCCACGTGCTCCCGCGCTTCTATCTTCTCGCTGATATCCGGCCCCGGATTTTCTTTCTCCCCGGACGTGATGACTTGCCTGGCCTGCTCCTCGCTCAAATCCGACTCGTACACCAGGGGCCGAACCTTCTTTTTTCTCAACAAGTCCCAGCATTCGTTCACCGTGATCTTGTACAGCCAGGTGCTGAATGCGGCTCGCTGATCAAACCGTTTCAGCGAGAAATAAGCCTTCACAAAGACCTGCTGCGCGATGTCTTCCACGTCCTCGCGCCTTCGCAGAATCCCGCCGGCCACGGCAAATACGCGATGCTGATGACGCCGGACAAGTTCCTCGAAGGCTTCCTTGTCCTCTCGTTGCGCCCGGCGAACCAGTTCGCGGTCATGCGTCACCGCGGCAGCCTTCGAGCCGTGCCCCTGCACGGCTGCTACCGCCGGGGGCGTCTCGAAAGGCTCCACTTTTGGGACGCGCGCCATATGCTTTTGGTTACGGCTTTCTCTCCCGGTTGCTCCAACCTGCATCAAATGTTCCACTTCCCAATCGGTAAGTTTGTACTTGCTTCCCATCTTACCTACATGGAATAATACCTGCATGATTATAGGCGACCGCCTTCGCGCACTCCGCGAAGAAAAGAAACTCTCCCAGGGCGACATCGAAAAGCGAACGGGTTTGCTTCGTTGTTACATTTCCCGCGTAGAGAACGGCCATACTGTCCCGGCCATCGAAACGCTTGAAAAGCTCGCTCGCGCTCTCGAGTGCCCACTCTATCAACTCTTTTATGACGGTGAGGAACCGCCGCAGTTGCCGAATCTTCCCAAGCGCAAGTCCTCTGACGACATCGCCTGGGGCAGCGTCGGCAAAGATGCACGCTTTCTCAACAAGCTTCGCCGCTTGCTGAGCAAAGTGGAAGAAGGGGACCGCAAGCTTATTCTGTACATGGCCCAGAAAATGGCTAACCGCTAGTCCCACCATCGGGCTTCTCCGGTTGTCGCCTTTCTGTATCATTGGAACTTTCGGGAGAGGCCGCGCACACCCGCTGCGCGGCCAGTTTTTTTGGCCGGCCGCAAAGTATCGGCAGGAATTCCTTCCGCGTGCCGCAAGTCTGCTTCCCAGCACAGTAAGCCCATCAAGCAGGACTATTCCCACTCAATCGTGCTAGGTGGTTTCGAACTAATATCATAGACAACCCGCGTGACTCCTGTTACCTCGTTGACGATCCGCGTGGAAATCCGTTCCAGCACTTCGCCGGGCAGCCGGACCCAATCCGCCGTCATGGCATCATCAGATTCCACCACTCTGACCGCCACGGTCAGCCCGTACGTTCGCCCATCTCCCATGACTCCCACGCTCCGCACCGGCAGTAACACTGCAAATGCTTGCCACACCTTCTCATACAGCCCGGCCCGGCGAATTTCCTCCACCACGATCGCGTCGGCATCCTGCAGTGTTGCCAGATGTGGACGGGTTATTTCTCCGAGGAGCCGCACGGCCAGCCCCGGTCCCGGAAACGGGTGTTTCACGAGGATCTCCGTGGGCAGGCCCAGATCTTTGCCGATCCTGCGAACCTCATCTTTAAACAGGTCCCGCAGCGGTTCGATCAGGGCGAAGGGCATTTTCTCCGGGAGTCCGCCGACGTTATGGTGCGTCTTGATCGTCGCCGAAGGGCCCTTCACCGAAACCGATTCGATCACATCTGGATAGAGCGTTCCTTGCACCAAGAATCCAATCTCCCCGTGGGCTTCCCCGGCCTGGAGCTTCTGCGCTTCCTCGGCAAAGACGGCAATGAATTCCCTGCCGATGCGCTTGCGCTTTTCTTCGGGGTCCGTGACGCCTTTCAGTTGCGCAAGAAAGCGATCTGAAGCATCCACCCCGAAGACGTGCAGCTTCAGTCTGTCCCGCAGCATTTCCAGCGTCTGTGCAAACTCGTTCTTCCTCAACATCCCCGTATTCACGAAGATGTTCGTCAGCCGCGCTCCCATCGCCCGGTGTACCAACACCGCCGCAACCGTGGAGTCCACGCCGCCGCTTAGCCCGCAGATGGCCCAGTTAGTTCCGACTCTCTCGCGAATCGCTGCGGTTGTCTCTTCGATGAACGCCGCGCCGCTCCACTTCGGCTCTGCTTTGCATACACGGAAGAGAAAATTTCGCAGCAACTCCGTTCCGCGCTCGGTGTGGTTCACCTCCGGGTGAAACTCAACCGCGTAAATCTTCTTTTCCGGATTCTCCACCGCGGCGATGGCATTCTCCGTTCGGCCGATAGTGCGGAATCCCCGTGGGAGCGTTCGAACGTGGTCCCCGTGGCTGTTCCAAACTCGAAGCGAGGCAGGAACTCCCGCAAACAGGTGGGATCCCTCATTCCCTTTCGAATCCTCAATGCTCAGTTGGGCGCGGCCATATTCCCGCCGCGCCGCTTTCTCGACCGTGCCGCCCAGCGTGTGGGTAATCCACTGCATCCCGTAGCAAATCCCCAGGACGGGAATCCCCAGTGCCAGCACTTGCGGATCGCACTTCGGCGCCTCCGGGTCATAGACGGAGCTTGGCCCGCCAGACAAAACGATTCCCGCAGGCTCGCGCTTGCGAATTTCTTCGAGCGAACACGTGCACGGCAGCACGGCGGAGAAAACCTGCTGCTCGCGAATCCGGCGCGCAATCAGTTGCGTATACTGTCCGCCGAAGTCCAGCACTACCAGGCCGCCGAGTTCCGCCTTCATCCTGCCTCCCTGCTTTGGCATCCGCTCCGCCGCTGGTTTTGCCGCGCTCTCCATCATGCCATCCCCCTTACGCCACGACGAGATTCAATAATTTGTCCGGCACAAAAATGCGTTTCACGATGCTCTTGCCCGCGAGATGCGGCGCAATCGCCACATCCGCGCGCGCCAGCTTTTCGACTTCCTCTGCTGTGGCCCCCACGGCGGCCTTCACTTTGCCCCGCAGCCGTCCATTCACCTGCACGGGAATTTCAACTTCGTCTTCGCGCGTCAACGCCTCATCAAACGCCGGCCAGCTCGCCTTCCACAATCCGCCGCTGTATCCCAGCTTTTCCCAAAGCTCTTCCGCCAGGTGCGGCGTCATCGGTGCCAGCATCAGCGTCAGCAGTTCCAGCACTTCCTTGCGAATTTCCGGCCGCACTTCCTTTTCCAAGGGTTCCTGAAGATAAATCTCGTTGGTCAGCTCCATGACCAGCGCAATCGCCGAATTGAAGTGCCAGCGCGTTTCGAAATCCTGCGTCACGCGCCGTAGCGTCTGGTGCGCCTTGCGCAGCAGGACTTTTTCTTTTGCAGATGCCGTCGCCGCGTCCGTATTCTTGCTGTTCACTCCCTTTACCGCTAGAGAGTGGCGCTCCACTAGCCGGTACACGCGGTTCAGAAATCTCCACGAGCCTTCAATGCTCTCCTCGCTCCACTCGAGATCTTTTTCGGGTGGCGCTGCGAATAGCGTGTAAAGGCGCCCCGTATCCGCTCCGTACTTTTGCGCCATGTCTTCCGCACCAACGACGTTGCCGCGTGACTTCGACATGGCCACGCCGCCTTTTTGCACCATGCCCTGTGTAAAGAGGCGCGCAGCCGGCTCGTTGTGCGTGATCATTCCCAGGTCGCGCATCACCTTGCACCAGAAACGCGAGTACAGCAGATGGAGAATCGCATGCGTGATTCCGCCGATGTACTGATCGATCGGAAACCAATAGGCAACCTTCGCAGAATCGTAAGGCGTTTTTTCATTGCGCGGATCGCAGTAACGGTAGAAATACCAGGACGAATCGACGAACGTGTCCATGGTGTCCGTCTCGCGCCGCGCTGGCCCGCCGCACTTCGGGCAAGTCGTGTTCACAAATTCCGGCGTTGCCGCCAGCGGAGACCCGCCCTCTCCCGTCAGTTTGACTTTCTCAGGAAGTATTACCGGCAAATCGCTGTCCGGAACCGGCACGATTCCGTCCTTTTCACAATACACCACGGGAATCGGCGTGCCCCAATACCGTTGCCGCGAAATACCCCAATCCTTCAATCTGAAAATGGTTTCGGCACGTCCGAATCTTTTTTGTTCCGCATCCGCCGCCATCTTCGCGATGGCGGTTTCACTGTCCATCCCGCTGTATGGTCCAGAATTCACGCTAACTCCATACTCGGTGAACGCCTCTTCCACGGCCTCTTGGCCTGAGTGAACGGCCGCCGGCGTCTTCTTACCTTCTTCAACTTTTAACTTTGAACCTTCAACTTCCTTCCGCTGCACCACCACGCGCACCGGCAATCCATATTTCCGGCAGAATTCCAGGTCGCGCTGGTCGTGCGCGGGAACCGCCATGATGGCGCCCGTTCCATATTCCATCAGCACGAAATTGCCGACCCAAATCGGGATCTTCTCTCCGCTGAAAGGATTGACGGCGTACCGTCCGGTGAAGAAGCCTTCCTTCTCCATCGTTGCCAGATCCTCGGTTTTTACCGAGGTCTGGCGCATCTTCGCCAGCTTGGCTTCTGCTTCCGCGCGAACCGGCGAACCTTTCAGCAGCTTCGGCAGCAACGGATGCCCCGGCGCCAGAATCACTGCGGTCGCGCCATAAACCGTGTCAATGCGCGTGGTGAAGACTTCAATCGGCTCCGCCCCTGCTGCATCCGCTACCGCGAACTTCACTTTCGCGCCTTGCGATTTCCCGATCCAATTTCGCTGCATCAGGATGACGCGTTCCGGCCATCCGCCTTCCAGTTCTTTCAGATCATCCAGCAGATGTTCCGCGTACGCCGTCGTTTTCAGAAACCATTGTTCAATTTCGCGTGATTCCACTAGCGTGTCTTCATGCCGCCAGCAGTAACCGCCGTTTATCACCTGTTCGTTTGCCAACACGGTGCAGCACTTCGGACACCAGTTCACGCGGCTCTTTTTCCGGTACGCCAGCCCGCGCTCCAGCATGCGCAGAAAGAACCACTGGTTCCAGCGGTAATATTCCGGCTCGCAAGTCGAAATTTCCCGCCGCCAGTCGTAACTGAACCCAAAGCGCCGCAGCACTCTCTGAAATTCCGCGATGTTTTTGTTAGTCCACTCACGAGGGTGAGTATTATTTTTGATCGCTGCGTTTTCCGCCGGCAGGCCGAAAGCGTCCCATCCCATGGGGTGCAGCACGTTGAATCCGCGCATGCGCTTCACGCGCGCGACGACGTCCCCGATCGCATAGTTGCGCATGTGGCCCATGTGCATCGTGCCGCTGGGGTACGGCAGCATTTCTTTTCTTCACTGTACTCTTCCTAATTCCGCTCTTCTTCGTCCGCGCCTTCTTCTCGGCGTTATTTTTTCTCTTCTTCTCGATCTTTCTATTTTCGGAAATCTTTTTCTTCAACGCCGTGGTTAACATCGAAAATCCCTTGTCCCCCTCCGGCGCTTGCTCCTTCAATCCCGCCAATTCCCACAGCGTTGCAACGTTTCGCCGGTCATCGCCCGGATCATCAATCGGCGTTTCCGCCACAAACGCCCGCCCCGTCAATCCTTCCGGCGCCGCCGCGCCAAATCTCGGGTGCCGCAGAATTCTGGCAAACGCCTGCGCTCCAATCTTTCCTTTTCCAATATGTTCGTGCCGGTCCACTCGCCCGCCCAGCGGAATCTTCGAATCGTTCACGTGAATCACTGGCACGTTCTCGAGCCCGATCGCGCCGTCAATCTGCCCGATGGTCGAAGCCAGTCCGCCCTCGCTCTTGATGTCGTATCCCGCGGCGAACAGGTGCGCCGTATCGAGGCAGGCCCCAACCGGCACGTTTCGCAACCCTGCCAAAATCTCCCCAACTTCTTCCAGCCGCGCACCAACCGCCGAGCCCATCCCCGCGGTATTCTCAATTAAGATGCGCAGATTGCCCATGGGCGCGCGCTTCGATGCTTGCTTTACGGACTCCACGATCGTAGAAATTGCCTGCCCCATTGTAGATTCGCCGCGCGCACCTGGATGCACTACTAGAAAATCCGCCCCGAGCGCCACGGCGCGCACAATCTCATCGTGAAACGCCTGGATCGACCGCGTCCGCAACATCGGCTGTGAAGCCGCCAGATTGATGAGGTAATTTGCGTGAATGACCAGCGGCCCGAGCCGCAGCTCGCCCTGACGCGCCCGAAACGCCTGCGCGTCCACTTCCGGAATACGCGCCGACCCGCCTTGCCACATACGCGGGCTGGCCGAAAAAATTTGCAGCGCGTTGCAGCCCAGTTTTCGGGCCGATTCCAGCGCGCTCAAGTAACTTCCGGCAATGGACGTGTGAATCCCAATCCGCAGGCTCCCATCCATCCACGATGGCGGCAGCGGTTCAGGCTCAGGTTCAGGGCGATATTCGTCTTCGGGGTCAAATTCAGTAACTGGAATGATGGGCTGTTCAGGCATGCTCAATGAGAATTTCCGCTCCGTCTTAAACTCCCTATTCTAACACAGGCCCCAAATCACCACGCTTAACGGGTTTCATGTGCGGGCAAGGCTTCAGGAACTTTTCTATGCTCGGCGTCGTACCGTCGTTCATGGAAAATGCAGACAGGAAATTCGGAGCTCCGGAATGGCTGGTTTTGATCGGAGCGAGCGTCTTTATTCTGGTCTTGGCTATATCGGCCTTGTTTGAAGCTGACATCCGCTGGCTACACTTTTTTCAAGCGTGGATGTACATCGTGACAATCGCCCTGAGTCTAAAGGGCAATCGTTGGGGATATTTCGTCGGGATTTCCGCCGCAGGCTTCTGGGATTATGCAAATATTTTTGCAACCACGTTCTTCTTCAACGGGCTTGAAGAGCTATCTCATTGGGTCCGTACCGGAGATCTGGCGCGCCCGGATCTTTTAATCGCGGTTCCGGCGTGGTTCTCCAATTTGTTGGTGATAATTGGGTGTGCCTGGGCGTATTCACGGAAGCCAGCAAAACCCCGCAGCGATACGATCAGGTTTCTGGTTTCCTGCACACTCACCACGCTGTTTTTCGCCGCAGACATGGCTTTGTTCCAGCCGCGCTATCTCGGCATCTTTCGTCGGTTGTTGCACCCGCACCTTCCCTAATGGGATTCGCTGACACTCCTACCCTTGGCGACGTCAGGGCGCACAGTCAGAGATTCCGATTGCGTTTGACGCTTATCGCCCAAACATGGAGAGCGGAATCCGTCCCCCAGTCGATTCGTCCGTTTCTCTGTTGGGTGCGGCAATGTACTGGTCCACTGGCCGATTGGACATGCGATCGAGTGCATCCGCGATCCGCGACAATTCATAGACGATCTGGTCGCTCACCACGGACCTCTGCAAAACGACGGCACGCCTCCGGCGAAACTGCTGCACGGCCCAGGCTGTCGCCGCCACAACGAGAACCACAATCGCCAGAAGCTCTTCCCTGCCTGTGATGGTGATCGTACGGCCAAAGAGATGATAGACATGATCCGAGAGCAATTTTTCCTCCCGGCTGGGGCTATAGTGGACAACTACAGTATTGGATCCCCTTTGCACCGCCGTCGTCAATGGAATTCGTAGCGCCGGGATAGTTGCTGCCGTTTGGCCGTTGCCAAGGCAGCGCAGATAGGACTTGGCAAATCAACTCTACCTATGTAGACTTAAGGAATGGGCGTTCGCATCCGTTTCTCGCGTCAGACTCTAACGATTCTTGATGCGCTACTCGCTCGCCCGAGCCATTGGCATTACGGCTATGCCATCTCGCGCCAAAGCAGCATTCCCTCCGGAACGCTTTACCCTATTCTTATGCGCCTCGATGAACTCGGCTGGCTGGAAACCAAATGGGAGGACGCTGTTCCGCAAGGCCGGCCTCCGCGTCATCTTTATCGACTCTCCGGAAACGGCCGCGAATGGGCCCGCGAGGAACTTCGTGCCGCGCGCCAGCGCGAATTCTATAAACCTGTCGCGAGCGAGGCCTGATCGTGATTGCGGCCCGGCGTCCGATCACGGCACGTATCGTTCATCGTTTTCTTAAGCTCGCGCTCCGTTTTTGGCCCGAGGAATCGCGTCACTGGGGCCAGGCGCTCGCCGCTGAATTCCACGAAATTGAACAGCCATTCGAAGCCTTCTGGTGGGCCCTTGGAGGACTCATGCTTTTCATCCGAGCCTCGGCTTCTCACGTTCTAGTTTGGCTGAAGCTCCCGGTCGGCTCTCGCTTTTCTGCGGCTTCCCTTCCAGGCGAAGCAGGAGCCCCCCTTCGTCCGAAGCGTTCCCGGCTCTTCACCCTCGCCATACTCGTTGCCAGTGCGATGCTGCTCTTCCTCCCGCAAAGCCGCGAAGCAATCTCTACCGTTCGCGCGAGTTGGAACGGTTATCGGGGATATCCCAGTGATGCCCGCGCTCTGCAGAAACTCGCTGCTCGCGCCGAGAAGGAAAGAGATGCAAACACGCTGGGTTTTGTCGCGCTCGCCACGCCTGATGCAAAGGAAGCAGTGATGCTGGCGGATCGCGCAGTAACTATCGACCCAAGTCTTGTCTGGATCTACGCGTGCCGGACAGACCATTCCGAATTCACGCCGCCATCAAAAGATGATCTTGCTCGTCTGCTAGCCGCCGACCCCGACAACGCTTTCCCTGAACTCCTCGCCGCGCGAACCGTCTCCGAGCCGCTCCTCCAGTCTTTCCTCCTTCATCGCATGCAAGCACCCGGTTATGTCGATGCACTGCTTTCTGCCAACCCGGACTGGGCAGCGCACATGGATCGCGCCTTTCGCTCGTCTCGCTATGACGCTTATTTCACCCGGCATTGGCAATTGGTCCGGGAAGCATGGAATCGCAACGCATCGCTTTCTCCATCTCTAGCATTTGTCAGCCTCTGGGCCCATCCGTTGCCAGACTGGTTTTCCATTAAATCGTATGCAGATATATTGGTGCAAAAGACACACGAAGCCTCCGGTGCTGGTTACGCAGAACAGGCGCGGTCCCTGCTTCAAGAAGTGGATTCCTTTGGCCGCCGCATGACAAACCAGAGTGAGACTGATTCCGAAAAATTGCTTGGGCTCGACCTCTCCCGGCGGGCCACCAGGGAACTCCGTGACCTTTATGAGGGCACCGGCCAGAAAAACGAAAGCCTGGAAGCTGCGAAGCAGGTGCAACAAATTGAGGAGCGCAGGGTCAGTCTCTTACATTCGTTTCGGCGCATGGAAGAAACCAGGCTACGCGCACTGGAACGAAGCGGCCTCCGCGTGCAGCTCTCTGCAGTCCTGGGGTTGCTCCTCGCAGTGCTGGTCGCAATCTGCCTGATTGCCCTGGAATTGCGACGAGGACGAATGAGCGATCACAGGATGCGATTGCGCCGTGCGATTTGCTTTGCCGCAGACTGGCTTCCTCTTGCGTTGCTCCTCGCTTGCGCCGCTCTCTTGTGGTCTTTCCAGCCTTACGCGCAAATTCTCCATTCTGCTCGCAACCTTACCTTTGCACCGGAAGCTTGGCAGGTTTTGCATTTTGAAGGGCTATATACCCTAACTTCGGCTCTTGGGGCGCTGGAAGAGCCTTTTACGCCGCTACACTTCTGGCAAGCGTTCACCTGCGCACTCGTGGCCTTGGCTCTTTTCATTCCTGTGCGCGGAGTGCTCCGAGTGAAACGCGCCTGAACGAAATTCCGCCCGCCCGATTTGCCGCGCCTGCCGCCGTCGTCACCGGAATTCATGGCCTGATCTTGTCCTGAGTCGGGCAGGCCATCCCAAGAAGACTTCGGCTGCCCAAAAACCGACAGGAGTTCGAGTCGATCATCCTCACAGGCGCTGTGATAGAATCTGCCGCGCGGAGGCTAGCGAATATCGAAAAATTCTCGCTCTCTTAATATTCAGTTCGAGCAAGATGGCTGATTTTTAGTTCCTGGAAGAGGGCTCGTCGCTTTTCCATACTTTCCGATGGAGAGGATAAGGTGCCCACATGAATAAGACTCTTGTTCTCGCTGTTTTAATCTTTTTGACTCCTCTGGCGTACGCCGATCAAGGTGGTTTTTCCAATTCCGGCGGTTCAACACAAGTAAGTTCCGGCGTTGTCATCCACTCGACCGTTGCCACACCCGCCGGCACTCTGACCATTAACTGCCCTCCTACCGGCCCGGGCCATTGCGCTGGCGGCAGCTTTGCCTATGTTTCGAACGACGGAACCGCGACCCTGAGCGCGACCTTTAGTAGTGCCACGTTCGCAGAAAGTTGCTCAGGCGGCGGCAGGG
>WNFP01004439.1_pt1 | contig 15203 bp, 14 predicted proteins | sample 5400201 | NCBI WGS metagenome assembly WNFP01 (sample SAMN13153355, study PRJNA577476) | soil metagenome | isolation source: 115 cm saprolite under Madrone tree | place: USA:California | collected 2016-06-14
GGAACCGCATAAAGTAGGGCATCGGCGCTGGAACAAATCTGCAGGCGCGCGGCACTTTCATATCGACATCCGCATCGGCGACAACGGTGCGTCCGGACGCGTCCACAATCTTGCCGTAAATGCTCGAATAGTGATTGCGCTCTTTTTCAATAACGTTGAACGAGCCGCTCTCGGTCAGATGGCCATAGCGTCCACTGGAAATGGGCGACGCCAACACTGGCCGTCCATCTCGAAGCAGATAGGCCCTCTGCTCTTGCAAATCTATTTCGACTGACGTTTGCGCGGACGCAATCGCGGCGAAGCACAGCAAGATCGACAATCCCAACGCTACCCTCACATCTCATTTCAACCCACGGGGGCTACAAAAGTCTCAGAGTACCGGACCAAGCGAAACACACAGTCCGATTATCCGCGCGCAGGCGTCGCAGCGTGTGCCTGGAAAAATTTCACGATCAATGCTGGCGCCGTCGCCGGATAAATGTGACCACCGTGGTGAATAATTACTTCGACCGGCGCGTTCTTCGAGGATGGATATAGCGTGCACCCCTGCCCGCAAGGTTCTCCCTGGTCGGAGCAACCGTTTATTTGGCGTGCCAGCGCAATCGTCTGTTGCTGGACTTGAAATGGAGCGACTTCGTCTTTTTCGCCCGCGATATGAAGCAGCGGCTTGGGTTCGGTGAGACGAACTGGTTCGCGAATGAGTCCCGCACAAATTCCAAACGCCGCGAAAAGATTCGGACGTTGCGCCAAGAGGATGTAGGAAAATCTTCCGCAGTTGGAAAATCCGGTCGCGTAAATACGCCGATCATCGATCGAGAATTTCTGATGCAGACGCGTGAGGATTTCGTCCACCAGTTTCAAATCACGATCACCATTTTGGCCAGGTGAAATCTGCCAGCCCAGCTTTAATCCTTGCGGATCGACAGTGGTTTTCGTCGGCAATCCTTGCGGATAAACGACGATTGCTTCCGGCCAAATATTTTGCAGCCCCATGAAATGCGCCGCCGTCTTCGCATTTCCGCCGTGACCGTGAAAGGCGAGAATCAGCGGTGCTTTAGCGGTTTTCTTCGAAGGCAAGAAAACGAGAGCGTCACGCTCAACGCCTCCGACACTTATCTTCAAAGGGATCGGTCCGCTCGCCTTCAAGTCTGACTGGATCGCGAGCACAGCAGCAATGGCGATCAAAAAAGTGGTAAATTTCATCCTGCCAGTGGATGAAATCCGCAACGGGATGTCAGCCAAAATCCGTCAATCGTTAGTCTGGCTTGGAACTCAGACCGCTATGGCGGCTTTGATCGATGGGTGCGGGTCGTAACCGACGAGCTCGAAATCTTCGAACGTGAAATCATGGATTTTTTTGATCGCCGGATTCAATTGCATCCTGGGTAAGGAGCGGCAATCGCGGGAAAGCTGCTCGCGTGCCTGCTCGAGGTGGTTGTTGTAGAGATGCAGATCGCCAAACGTGTGAACGAAATCGCCAGGTCTTAAATCACAAACCTGCGCCACCATCATCGTGAGCAGCGAGTACGACGCGATGTTAAACGGCACACCGAGAAATAGATCGGCGCTGCGCTGATACAGTTGGCAACTCAATTCCCCATCCTGAACGTAAAACTGGAAGAGCACGTGACATGGCGGCAGTGCCACGTGCTCGATTTCAGCTGGGTTCCACGCGCTGACTATTAGCCTGCGACTCTGTGGATTTGATTTGATTTGCGCGATGAGATTATCGATTTGATCAACTCGCGCTCCGTTTGCGCCTCGCCAGTCCCTCCATTGCGCCCCATAAACGCGCCCGAGGTCCCCGGTTTCATTGGCCCATTCGTCCCAGATCGTTACCCCGTGCTCATTGAGATACTGAATATTGGTATCGCCTCGTAGGAACCAGAGCAGCTCGTAAATGATGGATTTGATATGCAGCTTTTTTGTTGTGAGCAATGGAAATCCAAGTCCCTCACTGCGCAGATCAAACCGACTCTGCGCACCAAACACTGATAATGTTCCTATGCCCGTCCGATCTGTTCGGGACCGGCCTTTCTCAAGAACCAGCCGGAGTAGATCGTGATATTGTCGCACGCGAAAATTTTATCGCGCTGCGCCCATTCGCGAAACAGAATTTCTCTTCTGCCACTATTTTTGTGATTGGGAACGGCTAATGCTGAGAACCTTTTCGAAATACTGATGTGCGAATGCCGAATGCAGGCCGCACAGCCTCGAAACTAATTTTCAAAGGGGTTTACAATGAGCCTAATTACTACGCGGAGAATAACAGGATTGGCGGCTGTGCTTGGTTCAACTCTGATGGTCGCGTGCGGCCTGCATTCGACAACAGCTCCCACTGAAACTCTTACTGTCTACGAAGATGCACCAAAGCTGAACCTGCTTGACCTTGGCCCGCCAGGGAACAGTCCAGGCGACGTTTATCATTTTTTTGCTCCGCTGCATTCGAGCCCCGGAGGTCCGGTGGTCGGCGAGGTATTTGGCTCAAAGACGCTGATCAAAATGGCGACTGACGCGAACCCGAACCTGGAGACACGCGCAACTGTTCTTCACCTTTGCCAATCATCAGGATCAAATTGTGGCTTTGGGCGCTTTCGATTATCCGGCGACGGCCGGCGAATTTGAAGCGGGTCAGCCTGTCGTGCGCGCGGTACTGGGCGGCACCGGCAAATACATGGGCGCTCGCGGCCAACTGACCAGTACGCGGAATGGGGATGGTTCGTATACGCAGGTGTTTACGCTGCTCAAGTGATCCGAGAAGCGCGCCGCATTGGCGCGACTTCGCTTGCAATCGCGTTGGAATCGAGCCGAACTGTCTCGGATGGGAGAAATCAATTCATCTGCTGATCGCTGTTAGACCCTGACGAAGAGCAACTTAAGCAACGCGGCCGGGTTTGGCCTAAGGCTTGCTTGATATTATCAGGTTAAGTTATCGCCACGGCGATCCCGTCCGTCGGCGGACTTTACCAAGAAAGGATTTTTAATTTTATGGCTAAAGTTTTGGGTATCGATTTGGGCACGACCAACTCCTGTATGGCCGTGATGGAGGGTGGCGACCCGGTAGTTTTGGAAAACAGCGAAGGCGCGCGTACGACGCCTTCGGTGGTTGCGTTCACGAAAAATGGCGAACGACTGGTCGGTCAGGCAGCGAAGCGCCAGGCAGTGACCAACCCGCAAAACACGATCTTCTCAATCAAGCGGTTCATGGGCCGCAAGTTCGATGAAGTCCAGGAGGAAATTAAGCGCGTCCCTTACAAGGTTGTGAAGGCCGCCAACGGCGACGCGCACGTGCAGGTCGAGATCAACGGCCAGCGCAAGACGTTTTCGCCGCCGGAAATTTCGGCGATGATTTTGTCGAAGTTAAAAGCCGATGCGGAAGCAAAGCTCGGCGAAAAAATCACGCAGGCCGTCATCACGGTCCCGGCGTATTTCAACGACTCGCAGCGCAACGCCACGAAAGATGCGGGCAAGATCGCGGGCATGGAAGTATTGCGCATCATTAATGAGCCCACGGCTGCGTCGCTCGCTTATGGTTTGGATAAGAAAAAAGACGAGGAGATTGCAGTTTACGATTTGGGCGGCGGCACGTTCGACATTTCCGTGCTGGAAATTGGCGACGGCGTGTTCGAGGTGAAAGCAACGAACGGCGATACGCACCTCGGCGGTGACGACTGGGACGCACGCATCATGGATTGGATCATTGATGAATTCAAAAAGGATACGGGCATTGATCTAAGCAAGCAGCCGGACGCGGTTCAACGAATCAAGGAGGAAGCGGAGAAAGCCAAGATCGCGCTTTCATCGACGCAGGAATACGAAATCAATCTGCCGTTCATCACGGCGGACGCGAGCGGGCCGAAGCACATTCAGAAGAAGTTGACTCGCTCGAAGATGGAACAGCTTTGCGATGACTTGTTCCAACGTACGATTCCGCCGGTAAAAGCGTGCTTGAAAGACGCAGGCGTCACTGAGAAGGACATCGATGAGCTGGTGCTCGTGGGCGGCATGACACGCATGCCCAAAGTACAGCAGATTGCACGCGACCTTATCGGCAAGGAACCCCACAAGGGAGTAAACCCTGACGAAGTGGTCGCGATCGGCGCTGCCATTCAGGGGGGCGTACTTAAGGGCGAGGTCAAAGATGTGCTCCTTCTCGATGTTACACCGCTTACGCTTTCGATCGAAACAGCCGGCGGCGTGGCCACACCGATGATTCCTCGGAACACCACCATTCCGACGAGAAAGTCGCAGATCTTCTCGACTTACAGCGACAATCAGCCAGGCGTGGAGATCAAGGTGTTACAGGGTGAGCGGCCGCTGTCTCGCGACAATAAACAACTCGGTGTCTTCCACCTCGATGGGATTCCACCCGCCCCGCGCGGTGTCCCGCAGATCGAAGTGACGTTCGATACCGACGCGAACGGTATTCTGCACGTCTCGGCCAAAGATTTGGGCACCGGCAAGGAACAGAAAATTTCCATCACCGGCAGCTCCGGTCTTTCCAAGGACGAAGTGGCGAACATGCAGCGCGAAGCCGAAGCGCACGCCGAAGAGGACAAGAAGGCAAAGGAAGCCATCGAGATCAAGAACAATGCCGACATGCTCGCGTATCAGAGCGAGAAACAGTTAAAAGAGCTCGGCGACAAAATCTCGGGCGACAAACGCAAGCAGGTCGAAGACGCCATCGCTGCGGTGCGCGATGCGATGAATCGCAACGACGTCGACGCGATGAAGCGGACCTACGACGACTTGCAGAACAAGTTCCAGGAAATCAGCGCCGATCTTTACAAGCAAGCATCAGCGCAGGCCGGTCCGCGACCGGGTCCGCAGCCCGGACCTGAAGCGCAGCCGCGCGGCGGCGCTGAAGAAGGCGCCGGTAAACCCGAAGGCGACGTCGTAGACGCTGAGTTTGAGGTCGTCGACGAAGACAAGAAGAAATAACGAACAATTTGCTGGCGGCAGTCGAAAGATCGACAGTCGCCGGCTCAACCCAAAAAACAAAAAAAACCGAAAGACAACACAACTTATGGCAACAGTTAATGTAAGACCGCTCGGCGATCGGGTGCTGGTGCAGCCGCTTGAGGAGCAGGAAGTGAAAAAGGGCGGGATCATCATCCCCGATACCGCCAAGGAAAAACCACAAGAGGGGAAAGTGGTCGCTCTAGGCACCGGAAAAATCGATGAAAACGGAAAGAAAATCGATTTCACGGTGAAGAAAGGCGACAAGGTGCTGATCTCGAAATACGGCGGCACCGAAATCAAAATCGACGATCAAAATTACCTGATCATGCGCGAGGACGACATCCTCGGCATCATCGGTTGATCATTCTATCAACAACCTGTCCGCCGTAGCCTTGGCGAAAGCGGATCCACCAACAACTATCAATTAAAAAATATGGCAGCTAAACAACTACAATTCGATGAAAATGCGCGGCACACATTGTTGCGCGGTATCGAGAAACTGGCGAAGGCCGTGAAGGCCACGCTCGGCCCATCCGGACGCAACGTTATTCTCGACAAGAAATTCGGCAGCCCCACCATCACCAAAGACGGTGTGACGGTCGCGAAAGAGATCGAGCTGGAAGATCCATACGAAAATATGGGTGCACAGCTCGTGCGCGAGGTCGCTTCCAAAACGTCCGACGTCGCAGGCGACGGCACGACTACGGCAACGATTCTCGCGGAATCAATTTACCGCGAAGGTCTGCGCAACGTCACTGCCGGCGCGAACCCGACTTCTTTGCAGCGCGGCATCATGAAAGCCGTCGATACAATCGTCGAGGAGCTGAAGAAACTCTCCAAGAAAGTCAGCGATCGCACTGAGATCGCGCAGGTCGCGACTGTTTCGGCCAACTGGGACAAGACGATCGGTGAGATCATCGCCGACGCCATGGACAAGGTTGGCAAGGACGGCACGATCACGGTCGAGGAAGCGAAGTCGATCGAGACCACGCTGGACGTCGTCGAGGGCATGCAGTTCGACAAAGGGTATTTGTCGCCCTACTTCGTCACCAATGCGGAGGCAATGGAAGCTGTGCTCGAAAATGCTTACATCCTCATTTACGAGAAGAAGATCTCGAGTTTGAAGGATCTGCTCCCATTGCTCGAGAAAGTCGCGAAAGCCGGCCGTCCGCTCCTCATTATTTCCGAGGACGTGGAAGGTGAAGCGCTCGCGACTCTGGTCGTGAACAAATTGCGTGGCACGTTGCAGGTCTGCGCGGTAAAAGCGCCGGGGTTCGGCGATCGTCGCAAGGCGATGCTTGAAGACATCGCGGTGCTCACCGGCGGCAGACTGATCAGCGAAGACCTCGGCATCAAGCTTGAGAACATCAAGCTCGAAGACCTTGGCAAGGCCAAGCGCGTCACGGTCGACAAGGAGAACACCACCATTGTCGAAGGCGAAGGCAAAAAAGCCGATATCCAGGGCCGCGTTGCCCAGATTCGTCGTCAAATCGAAGAGACGACCAGCGATTACGATCGCGAGAAGCTCCAGGAGCGACTGGCGAAACTCGCGGGCGGCGTTGCCGTCGTTAACGTCGGCGCTGCGACCGAGACGGAGATGAAAGAGAAGAAGGCTCGCGTCGAAGACGCGTTGCACGCCACGCGTGCGGCGGTCGAGGAAGGCATCGTCCCAGGCGGCGGTGTCGCATTCCTGCGCGCACAGAAAGCGCTCGATAACGTGAAGGACCTCGAAGGCGACGAGAAGATCGGCGTGCAGATTGTGCGCCGCGCTATTGAGGAGCCTACCCGTCAGCTCGCCGACAACGCGGGCAAGGAAGGCGCGCTCGTCGTCGAGGAAGTGAAGAAGCGCAAAGGCAACGAAGGCTACGACGTCGCCGCCGATGAATACACCGATCTGGTGAAGGCGGGGATCGTCGATCCAACCAAGGTTACGCGAAGCGCGTTGCAAAACGCGGCATCCATCGCGGGCCTGTTGCTCACCACCGAAGCATTGGTCACGGAGATTCCCGAAAAGGAAAAAACTCCTTCAATGCCACCAGGCGGCATGGGCGGCATGGATTACTAAGACGAATGACAGAATGAATTCGAACAGCCGGACTCGAAAGGGTCCGGCTGTTTCGTTTGATCGCTTGAGGCAATATTTGCCGGGGCAAGCCCGGGCAAAACTGGATGTTAGTTCAGGGCATTAATCTACCGGAAGAATTGCTGCGCGCTCAGGCCGTTGGTGATTTGGTGGTCTTCATTGGAGCTGGTGTCTCTGCACCGGCCCCATCATCTCTTCCACTATTTGATGAGCTAGCGCGCCAGGTCGGGGAAGGAACCGGACTCCAGCGTGGAGACAATGAGTCCGTCGATCGCTATTTTGGACGACTGAAGCTCGCTGGTGTGCAAGTTCATAAAGCAGTAGCGCGCATTCTCCTGAATCCAACTAGTCAACCGCATGAGCTTCACATTCTCCTAGCAAAGCTTTTTCCAGACGGTTCGCCGGTGCGACTTGTCACAACAAATTTCGACGGGCATCTATCCACCACAATCGAGCAGCAATTCGGATTATCAGTCGATACGTTTTATGCACCAGCACTCCCACTGGGTGATGATTTTGCCGGTCTCGTGTACCTACACGGATCAGCTGCAAAGAACCCAGAGCAGTGCGTTCTTACCGACGAAGATTTTGGTTGTGCTTATCTGAATCGCGCTTGGGCGACGAGATTCTTAGAAGCTATGTTCCAACGATACTCGGTCCTCTTTGTCGGCTACAGCCATAGCGACCCAGTAATGATTTATTTGGCCCGAGGTCTTTCGCCAACATCCCGCAAGCCGCGTTATGCGTTCACTCAAGGCGACCCGAAGTCACTCGATTCATGGAAAGTTTTGGATGTACAGCAACTAATTTACCCAGTCACTGCCCGCGAAAATCCCCATGAGGCGATAACTCGTTGTGTACGCGATTGGTGTGTGGAATTGCATCGCGGATTGCTCGAAAAAGCGGAGCGCATTCGAGCAATCAGTGAAGTTCAGCCGCCACTCGAAGGTGAAGATGCAGATTACCTTAAGTTTTCTTTGAGCAATATTGAAACCGCGCGAATTTTCTTTCGACACGCGTCACACCCAGAGTGGATTTCGTGGCTCGAAAGGAACGGATTTTTACGGCATTTTTTTGACGTAAACCGACGGTTCGGAGAGTTTGAACGCGAGCTTGGGTTTTGGCTAATCGATAGGTTCTTCGCGAACCACGCGCAGGAGATATTAGCGGCAATTCAACGCAGCGGTAGCCGAATTAACGCTGAATGGGCTTGGTTAGTTTCGCGTCGTCTCATTCGGCGAGAAGGTGACACCAACATTGACGCAGTGTTCCGTCTTTGGGTCGCTCTGCTTCTACTACAGCCGTTCGATGTTCTGCCTAGCGACGACTGGTCGCTCTTGTTGGACGAATGCCGTCTTCCAGAAGACGCTGCAGTGGCAATACAATTATTTGCCCGTACCACCAGGCCTCGGTTGGTGCTGAGGGAACATTGGGCTTTCTTGCACAAGGACGCGGCAGAGCAGCCGAAAGTAGATTTCGAATTAAACCTACTTCACGACGTTGACCATTATCTGTCCAGTGCATGGACAAAGACGATTAGGCAACACATGGAAGACTGTGCTGCATCGGTTGCGCCTTTGATATTCGCAAATCTTGCTGAGGCCGACAACCTCCTGCGCATCTGCAATTCTTTTCGCGAAGGGCTCGATCCGTTTCGGCTGCATCGACAATCAATTGAGAGAAACGAAGGGCGCTCCTTAACGACGAAACTCGATTCCTTGATCGATGCAGCTCGCGATGTGGTCGCGCATGGTATTAAGACGAGCCCTCAGCAAGCATTTGCTCAAGCGAGCGGTCTTTTCGCATCGAACACCGCGATTTTGCAGCGTCTCGCTGTATACGGTCTGGGCCACGCAACAGAACCTACCGCCGACGAAAAATTAGACTGGCTGCTGCACCACAATTTACCTTACCGGTATAAGACTGACGTCTTTCGCTTTCTTGAACTGACCTATCCGCACGCCTCTGATGAGTTAAGGCGGCGCGTCATTGATGTGGTCTCAGCAGGACCGACTGGCAGCCCCTTTGATGAGTTGAGCGAGCGCACGCGGCTTTATGAGAGATTCAATTTGCTCGTCTGGCTGCATCGAGTCGCACCTCATTGCGATTTCGCAAATGAGGCGTTGGAAAGAATTCAGCGGATTAAGCCGGAGTTCCGAGAGCGCGAGCACCCCGACCTCGACTTTCAATTCGCCGAAGCGAGATGGCTTGAAGCGAGCGAAGGATTCAACGTTCAGGAAATTACGGGGCAAGATATTGCTAATTTTCTCGCGACCCGCCCTCCGCTAGGTGGCGACAACCATTTCGACAGCAAGAGATCAAGTTATGGCAGTTCGATTTCAGCTGCCGCAACTCAACAACCCGACTGGGCAATGAGGTTTTTGAACCAGCTCTCATCGTCTGGAATAAATGAAGATGATTTATGGTCATCCGCCGTCGTTGGTCTTCGCAGCGCAAAGCTTTCTGCTGGGACTTGGGCGGCATTTCTGCAATTTGCGACGTCAGCGGCGGCGCCCGCAGCGTTCTTCGAGACCACAGCGGATCTTCTCGAGCATGGCTCCACGCGAGAAACGGATACTTTGCCTGATCAATTGATGCCTGCTGCGCAAAAAGTAGCAGAACGGGTTTGGTCGGAGTGTCTCCAGCATACAAAATCTTCGTCCCGTCAGATGGAAGATTGGTTGATAGAAGCAATAAACCGACCCGGGGGAAAATTAGCGAGATTTTGGTTGGAACGCATATCGAGTGCAAAGCGAACTGAGGGCGATAAGTGGACGGCCATTCCAACAGACATCGCCCAGAGCCTCAGAATGATTATCGGCGATTCCTCACAGGGCGCGGCTCATGCCCGTGTCGTGGTCGCGAGCCAATTACATTATCTTTTTTCGATCGACCCAGCTTTTGCGCAAGCCGAAGTACTCCCGCTATTCGAATGGACTCGAAACGCCACGATCGCGGAACAATGTTGGCACGGATTTGTCATGTGGGGACGATGGCTGCCGGGATTTACCGAAGAACTGCTTCCGAGTTTTCATCAAATGATTGCTCGGGCAGGTTCTGAAAGCGACAACATTAGGCGTGCAACCATTATGCAGATCACAGTTCTGGCCCTGTACCGACTCCAAGATCCGTTTTCAAAGGGTTGGTTGCCCAATGTCATCCGTACACTCGATGAAACGCAGCTTCGTGCCTTGGCTGCGGAAATTGATCACGCTTTAAGCAATCTCGATGCGTCGACGGTCGAAGGAATCTGGGAGAGGTGGCTAAAGCGGTACTGGGAGGAGCGTATACTCGGAAGACCAAAGCCCTTCACTCTCGATGAAGCAAGGCACACTGGTTGCTGGGCGTTGAGCGCTGGTAAGCACTTCCCTGAAGCGGTTAAACTCGTCGCCGCCCTTCACCCTATACCTCGATTTGAGCACATTGGATTTCTTAGTCGCATCGATTCAAAGCAACTAGCGGGGACATACCCTGCCGCAACAGCTGACCTGTTGCTTGTATATTTCAGTGCGCAGGATCTGCAACCATATCCTGACGACACTCTGCAGAACATCTGGCGAGCGCTGGTGAAAGCCGACCTTTCGCCAGAGCATTTGCGGAAACTGAGGGAGGCGATGTTTCGGTTTGGAATTGATCCCAACGACTGGACTTGATCCACGAGATGATTTTCCGCTGCTAACCAAAATCTGGAAACCACAGGAAATATTGTTAAGCAGGAAAGTAAATCAGGAGGCAGGAAGATGCGACACGATTAGCAGCATTTTATGGAAGTGGAACGCGCTGCAGAAGTGTCCTGTGTTCCCGCTTTTCTCATTCGATTCTCCTGGATTCCTGGTCTCCAGATTAAAAGTTTTAGATAAGTGCAATCGGGCTTGCCATCGCCGCGCGGATCGCGCATTATGAAGTCCCGATGGTCAGGGCGAATTGTCGGGCGCGGTTTACCGCCGCGGATTTCGACTTCATCGTGCGCACGCTCGCGCGTTCGCAAAGCGATCAGGTTTCCCTGGTTGATCTTCTAAGCGATATCGAAACGCGCGATTCCATTCTCGATCATCCGCGGCTGGTCGATGCAATCCTGAATCACTGCGGACATCTGCGGATCTCATCTCAGTTTTATTTTTACGTCCTGGCCCGCTACGTGTTGCAACAGGGTGGAATTGGCGACCGGAAGCTTTGCGATTATGTCGGGTCGTTGCTTGAAACGTTTTCGCGCGCGAACCAGTTACAAGTATCGGCCGAGATCGGACGTGCGGCTCGCGCTCAATCAGTTGTCCGACCGCTTGCTCAATCTGGATGATGACGCGCGCCCGTCGCTCTCCCTGTGAACGAGACGCTCTTCAGCCAAATCCAGAAGTTGTTCGAGCGAACGTACGCGCAGGTCGGGATCAATCTGGAGGATTGCCTGATCGATCGGACGCGTTGCGCGCAATTATCGATATTGGCTGACAGATCCGCTCGCGAGCTGAGCGAACTCGCACGGACGTTTCTGCGCCGCGCGGGCGATCAACTTTACGTTGGTATTTACTATTCGCGTTGGCTAATCGAACAGCTCGAACAACACGATCCGCGCGCCGGCTTGGGCGATCGCAATATCAGGTCGCTGATTATGTTCGTCGAGGAACTCAATCACGCGTTACATGCTGCGCTCCAATTCAAAAGAGGAATCCGGGAAATCGCATCGGAAGATTTTGCGCGCAATCTTGAGCTCCAGGCGCAGGTCGATACGTATCTTGTTCTGCTTTTGTTTATCGCGTTCTTTCGAAAAACCCAGCGAGTCTCACGCACGGACCGGCGCTGGTTGCGCTTTCATCTTTTCGCCATGCAATGCCCGGAGGCATTTCGCGATGCAAACCTCCGTGGCCGCTATCTGGAGACAAGCCAGCTCGCAGCGAGTTATACGCATTACCTCGATACTCTCAACGGCCATCGCCGCCTCGATGAAGTCCGTCGGTTTCATTCACTCGATTACGACGCGAAACGAACGCGAATTCTAGCTTTGACCAACGGCGGAGGAACGACGGCTTCCCAGCCGTTGTGAAACGTGACGAGTTCCTTTTAGCGCCAACGGTGCCACCTCACTTCAGCCTGAGGCAACGCCCCAGGAATTCAGTGTTCGGGTGAACAAGCGCTGAAAGCGCGATTCATTCAGCTTTTCGCTGGGCGGAACGTGAATCGCGCTTTCAGCGCTGGCGTCTGGGTTCCAAAAACCCTGTGGCGTTGCCCCAGGCTCCAAAAATTGAATACCGCGCCTTTGGCGCTAAACACACGGCGACGGGAAGCTGTTAGCCCTGTGGTGCGAAATCGCGCGCACAGTAATTGCGCCGTGACCGGATACTGCGATTTATTTGTCCATGACGACTTACCCGAAAAGCCCGAAAGAAATGACGCGCGGAATGATGTATTTCCCGCGCATGCTGGATAAGATCCGGCTACACGCTCGCGGTGAGCTGCACGAGGATTACCACGAAAACCTTGGCGCAGTAAGGGCGGCAGATGGGGTCTGCTGCAATTTTCTGCGCGTGCATTATCGCGACTTGGTTGAGCGGGTGAAACAAGGCGGGACGGATGAAGAAATTCTGGAATGGTGTTTCGAAAAAGGACGTCGCCTCAACGAAGGCGATTTATTCGTCTGGAACGGATTCGCTTCCAAACTAGGGTGGCGTGATTCGGTGACACCTCGATTGGAGCAACGAAAGAGAGAGCACGGAATCGCTGATCGCGACGACATTTGCACGATTTCCGACCTTATCGATTTCGACGAAGGGCGATTCGCAGAACCAACGAAGGCACCGTGACTTCGTCGAATTCTATCTGTCGAGGATCAGGCTTCGGCATTGCCGTTACTCTGTGCATCCTGGCTTTCACCGCTTGCGAATACGAAGTTCCGATCACATCGAGTCCCACTCGCAAGGTGCAGGAGCGGCTTCTCGGTAACTGGATTTCCCAGGACGGCAAGGAACATATGAGAGTGCGACGGCTGGATGATAATGTTTACATCGTTTACTACGATGGTGATTTGTTCCGTGCTTATCATTCCGACGTTGCCGACACACCGTTTGTCAGCGTTCAGGATATTAACTCCAACGATCGCAAGTATGCTTACGTGGTTTGGAAGCTGTCGGATGATAGTAAGCACCTGACATTACGCAGCGTGAACCGCGATGTAGTCCCAAAGGAAAAGAAAGATTCGACGGGCGTTGCTAAATTTTTGGAGGAGAACGCGAAGAATCCTGATCTGCTTGGCGAAGAGATCCAATTCAACAAAGAGACGTGATCACCGCTTCGCTTGATTCGGCTTGGCGAAACGCAGGAAAATGTTGTAGCGGGGATGCAGGATGTCTAAATCGGATCAATTTCGGGTCATTTCGCTTCTCTCATTTTCGCTGTTTCTGTGTGGTCCGCGGGTTGATGCCCAACAAACACCCGCGGTAGCGTCTAGTCTGAACGCGTCGCCATCGGCGACACCGGCTGTTTTTTCCCAGGCAACGCTCGCTGATTTGAAGCGACTGCGGCAGGCAGCTCTGAGCAGCGACTATGCTTACCGTGAGGTCGCGCATCTGGCGAACAACATCGGGCCGCGTTTGAGTGGATCGGCACAAGCGGCCAAGGCGGTTGAGTATGTCGCCGGCGAATTGAAGGCGATCGGCTGTGAAGTTCAGCTGGAAAAGGTGATGGTGCCGCACTGGGTGCGCGGCGAAGAAACAGCAGCACTGGTTCAATTTCCCGGCCAGGCACAGAGCACAACGCAGAAAATTGTTTTGTGTGCACTCGGCGCAAGCGTGGCAACACCTCCCGATGGGATTGAAGCAGACGTGATTGCTGTCAGAAATTTCGATGAGTTGAAATCGATGCCTCGGGACAAAGTCGCTCGCAAAATCGTGCTGTTCAATTACCCCTTCGACAAACAAATGGCCGCCGAAGGCCGTGGCAATGAAGCGTATGGTGAGGCGGTGGTTTATCGAAGTGACGGCCCGAGTGCAGCTGCGCGACAAGGGGCTGTCGCGTGTTTGATTCGTTCAGTAGGCGGCGCCGACTACCGGCTTCCACATACTGGACAAACAGACTACGCAGATGATGCCCCGAAAATTCCAGCCGCCGCAGTCACGGCAGAAGACGCAGATTTGATCGTCGATCTGGTCCGGCAAGGATCGGTGAAAATGAAATTAGTGTTAACGCCGCAAACCCTGCCGGATGTCGAGAGCTACAACGTCATCGGCGACATCAAAGGCAGCGAACATCCTGAACAAATAATCATCGTTTCCGGTCACCTGGACTCATGGGACTTGGGCACGGGCGCGATCGATGACGGCGCGGGCGTCGCCGTTTCAATGGAGGCGGCGAATCTGATTCAGAAACTTCATCTTAAACCGAAGCGCACGATCCGCGTGATCGCGTGGATGAATGAAGAGAATGGATCGGCTGGATCAAAACAGTACGCAAAAGATCACGAGAAAGAATGGGCGAACCATTTTGCCGCTATGGAAACAGATGACGGCGCCGGCCATCCGATTGGCATTAACATCAAGAGCACGCCAGAGGTGAAAAAGATGCTCGCGCCCGTCGCAGCAATTTTGCAGGAGTCAGGCGCGGGCATTCTTAGTCTCGTCGAACATTGTGGCGCCGACATTGAACCGTTGGAGAAAGCTGGCGTGCCTGCTTTCAGTCCGATCCAGGACAGCCGATTCTATTTCAACTACCATCATACCGCCGTTGATACGCTGGATAAAATTGTCCCGAAAGAACTGGCGGAAAATTCCGCCGTCGTTGCCGTCGCTGCGTACGCCTTAGCGAACATGGAACAACCATTACCTCGCTAATTGTAGCCACCGGCTGTGGCCGGTTTGCCAACCAACAACTTCACGCGAGAGTGACGGCCCACCGGGCCGTGGCTACAGCGGCTGCAATTTCACTCAGTTGTGCCTCAAATTGCGCAGCTCGTTGAGCGCGAAATTAGCTGCTCTCCGGCTGCGATTCCGCACAAATCGCCAGGGTCCAGCATCGACGAAATAAGTCAGCAGGATACTGTCGCGCGTTTTCACTTCCGGCCCGACCGGGTCTGCCGAATGCCAGGTGTTATCGGCAACCGCGAATGCATAACCACTGTTAGGCGAGAATGGCATCTGCGCTTTCTTCGGTTTTCTGCCGGTGGGCAGCACCT
>WNFP01002644.1_pt1 | contig 15197 bp, 10 predicted proteins | sample 5400201 | NCBI WGS metagenome assembly WNFP01 (sample SAMN13153355, study PRJNA577476) | soil metagenome | isolation source: 115 cm saprolite under Madrone tree | place: USA:California | collected 2016-06-14
TTCGCAGTGAACAATAGCCTTAATGGGATTGTTCGGGGCCGCGCTACTGCGATCGCAATCATTCGTCGACATCCAGTAGGCGATGAATGTCACTAATACCAAAGCGACGGAAATAACGCCTGCACTCCACTTCACTATACGCTTCCAACGCTTACGAGGGCGGCGCTCTGGCTTTGTTTCATTCTTCATGGTTCTTCGTCCGGTAGCGTGTGCTTGAATCAGAGTGGTCCGCGATAACGGCGCAGCCGTACTGCCGCTACAACAAATGCCGCGGCGACTATCAATCCGAGCCAGAGACCTGGCGTGCTGAGGTATCTTACCGGTGTGAGTTGTGGGCTGTCGATCGAGTGCATGTTGAAGGCAAAAGCCTCGGCCGCGAATCCCATCAAACGGTGTTTCAACATCGAGGCGAAATGTGAAGTGCCGAAGGTGATCTTCTCGAAGAAGCCGATCGCGAGAAACGGCACGACAGCCCAGAGAAACGTGGCGCGCCGGGCCCACCCTGAGACTAACAGCGCCCAGCCATAGATCGGCGCATGCCAGAGCGCGATTGCGATCAAACCGTAGAGCAGAATGAACGACTGCTGGAATAAGTTGAAATTTGTCCACGTCGATCCCGGACTCATGCCGTGAGTCATGAGAAGTGCGCTCGTCCAAAGCAGCATGACAAACTGTGTCGCAACAATGATCGCGAACGTAACCAGTGGCAGGGCTACCAATGGAATTGTCGCCTTTGAGAGCAGCGTGGTAAGATCGGACACCGGCAGGGATTTCCAGAACAGGATGCTCCGGTCGCGGCGCTCGCCGTGCAGCGCGTCCAAGCAGTAGAACACACCGACGATGAAAGCAGTCAGTATCAACATGATTGCTGCCATGTCATACGGTGCTTCGATCGCAGCTCGGGCTTTTGCCGGGTCAAGCAACAAGGCAGCGCGGCGGCGTTCCGGCAAACCAATCGTGCTGACGAGGAAGCCGAACAGCACAACTATGGCAACGATCAGCGGCGCTATGTAGATCGATCGGTTCTCCCACAATTCTCGCCGCACCGACCAGTAGAACGGTCGCGTCGCGGATGTGTTGTACGCGGGGGCGTTGGCCCCCAAGTTCACCGGAGGTTCCGGTGTTGTATCTGACGGCGTATTCATGTAGCTGCTCCTCCTTGGCGCGCCGGAACCTCGTGCGAAGGCGGCTGCCGCTGGCTGGTGTTGTTGCTCATTACTGCAACGAACAAATCAGCAATGCTTGGCCTGCGTACGTCGCCAATTGAGGCGAGTTTCGCCCGATCGACGTGGTCGAACAAAAGAACGCTGCGCCCGAACATCGGTCGTTCATGGAGCGGCTTTAGAGCGCGTGCGGCGGCGAGTTGGTCGGGGTTCACCATCACTTCGAAATAGCGCGATTCGAATTCTTCCATGCTGCACTCGAGCACGATCCGACCGCGATCGATGAACATGAGATCGGTGAGGACATCCTGAACTTCTTCCACCTGATGCGTCGTCACCACGATCGTCCGGCTGCGATCGAAATAATCGTTAAGGAGCGAATCGTAGAACTGCTTGCGATACAGAATGTCGAGGCCAAGCGTAGGCTCATCCAGCACGAGCAACCGCGCGTCGATGGCCATGACCAAAGCGAGGTGCAATTGAGCTACCATGCCCTTCGATAATTCTCTGACCTTGCTCGTGCGCTTGATCGTCGTCCGTCTCAGAAATTTTTCCGCCTTGGCACGATCGAATCGCGGATGCACACCAGCCATGTAGTCGAGCAAGTGCGAAACCCGAATCCAGCGCGGCAAGACCGCAACATCAGCAATAAAAGAGACCTCGCGCATCAGTTGTTCGCGCGCCGTCCACGGGTCGCGGCCGAGCACTTTCAATTCTCCCTCGTACGACGTCAGTCCGAGAATCGCATTCAGTAATGTCGTTTTGCCCGCGCCGTTCGGACCGATCATTCCCAGAATGCGCCCTTCATCGACGCGAAGATCGACACCGTCCAGCGCGACAGTTGTGCCGAACGTCTTGCGGAGACCGCGTGCTTCTATGCAGGCCATTGCTTTACCGCTCCTTCCTTTTGGGTGAGCCAGCCGCTTTTAGGAGTTCGTCCGGACTGAGCCCGAGTCGCAGAATTGTTGCATGTACTCTCGGCCAGTGTTCGGCGAGAAATTTTTGCCGTTCGGCTTTCATCAACAAATTGTGCGCGCCGGTCTTTACGAACATTCCGAGACCTCGCCTCTTTTCGACCAGCTCCTCGTCCACTAATTCCTGATAAGCTTTGAGCACTGTGAGCGGATTGACACGGTACTCGGCCGCGACATTGCGCACGGACGGCAACGGATCACCTTCTTTGAGCACGCCCTCCAGAATCATGTGCACGACACGATCGCGTAGTTGGCGATAAATCGGCTGACCATCATTCCATTCACGATTCATCCGTTGGTCCAATTCGCCCTGGTGGCAGAACCGCCGTGCCTCGCTCTAATTGCTCGCTCTGCCTCATATAGTGATATAGTTAACTATAACACCATTTCACGTGCAAGCTTTTTTTTGCCGCGTCCGCATAGGCACGAAGATCCGTTCCGGGCTGAGTCTCTCCGCAGCGCTGGCAGGTGCTGCTGCCAGCCTAGTTTTTACCGGGCAAGCCGCTAGTTTTTCTCAGCAGGCGCGGCTGTGGAAGCTGCGAGATCGGAATTCCAAATATCAGCGCCGCATTTCCAATGTCCGTCAGGTTGTTTTTTCCAAACCTCGAGATATTTGCCCCGATCATTGATCGGCCGGCCCGCCGCATCATTCATTGTCAGTTCGTACGTGCCGCTCACCCATGCCAGGTCGGCAGACTTGCCAAGTTCCACTCTGGTCGGTTTCCAAGTGATGATGAGGCCGGGGCTCGCGAACATATCTTTCCAGACATTCCGAATCGCTTCCTTTGTCGTTGCGCTCGCGGAATTTGGAGGCAGGACGATCGCGTCGTCAGAGTAATAGGCGATAGTTTCCTCGAGATCTTTGGCTGCCGCAGCTTTCGACCATCGCACATCAAGATCACGTAGAGTTTGGTCGACGGGCTGGCTACTGCTCGGACTTTCAGAGGGCGAAACAGCAATTGGGTTTTGCCGAATCCAAGCCGTCTCACCCTGTGTAAGTGTCACCGGCGGTTTGGGTCGCAGCAGTTGGTAAGCAGAAAGACCAAAGGCAATGACTGCGACGCCGATGATAAATCTCGCAAACTTCCGACGGCTCCAATACGGGATGACCTCGTCAGGCGAGAGATCCTGCGTTCGCTTCAACCCCTCCGGCGTCATTTCAAACGACCACGAAATGAACAGAGCCACGGCGAAGCCAAGCGCGAGTAACACCACGAATGCTGTGATGATCGACTGCGGCGCATCGAGCATTGGCAAAAGAACCGATGCGATTTCAAGCAGCAGCCAGGCCACCACGGCATAAGTCAGCGCAACCCTGAAAACATTGCGCCGCCGTAGCTCGGAGAAAAATGAAGGCTTTGTATTCATGATGCTGTGGGTAAACCGAGTTTTGCGAGCAAGTTCTTGTAGCGGGGATCGTCGCGCAAGCCGCGCATCAACGGATCAACTAAGAGACTTAGCGTTCCGGTGTCGCGATTATCAAAAGAAATTTGTAACCACTCGAAGGCTTTGTCCGTCTCCCCGCGCCACGCGTAGACCTCAGCGATCTGGTAGGCCAGCAAGTTTCTGTCCCTGGCAATCATCTCCGATAGAGCTGCATCGGCGGCGGGCCGATCCCCACGCGCATAATGCGCGAGTGCGAGTTCGAAACGTCGGTAAGCTTCGTTAGGTTCAAGCTGCGCTTCACGCAAAGCCGTCTCACCATCGCCGCGCTGGATAGCCACGAGCACCTGCCATCGGTGGCTGGCTGCGCCAGTCGGTTGCAGTTCTGCCGCCTTGCGCGCCTGAGCATCCGCCTCATCGAGTTTTCCTTCGGCCAGGAGAATACGGGCGAGATTGCCTCGCGCTACAAAAGCAAGCGGATCGAGTTCGATCGCTTGGCGGGCTAGCTTCTCGGCTTCTTGAACCTGACCAACATATGCCAATACGCGCGCAAGTAGATCGTTCGCGGTCGGATTTGCCGGCGCAAGTTCATTCGCGCGCGTCAGTTCGGCCAAGCCTTCGGAAAATTTCCATTCGGAAAAAAACCGAACCCAACCCAAGGCCGCGTGTGCCTCGGCGAGATTCGGGCCGACCTCGACGGCCTTCTCGGCATCATGTTTCGCGGCGGCCCAAGCGTCTTTTTTTTCTCCGATAGCTAGATCACCGATGAAGGTCCACGCTTCAGACCGCTCCGCATACGCCAGGGCGTAATCAGGATCAATTCGAATCGCCTGATCGAAGAACCCAACCGCCTTACGATAGTCGTCCAAATTTCGCCGCACGAAATAAAAGTGGCCTTGAAGGTATGCGTTGTGCGCTTCCACACTCGCGGTCGAAGCGTTTGCGACAACCGTATCTTTGGCGCCGCGCAACGTCAGTTCCAGCGAGGTCGCAACAGCATTCGCGATTTCGGCCTGCACCGCAAAGATGTCCTTGAGTTCACGCTCGAAAGTCCGTGACCAAAGCTGGATTCCGTCTGCGGCATTGATTAGCTCGGCGACAATCCGCACTCTGTCGCCTTGTTTTCGCACCGTCCCTTCCAGCAGCGTGCTCACACCAAGCTTCTCGCCAATGGTTTTCGGTTCCTCTTTTGTGTCCTTGAAACGGAAGGAAGAGCTGCGGCCGATCACTTTGAGTTCTTTAATTTGACTCAACGCTGCGATCAGCTCTTCCGAGAGTCCATCCGAAAAATATTCGTCGTTTGGATCGCCACTTTCATTGAGCAACGGTAGGACTGCGATGGATTTCTGGGCGTTCGACGCTGTAGCCCTTTCGTTGTGCAGAGGCGTTACACGTCCCGCAGTGTAGCGGCCGACAAAGAATAAACCGGCAGAGAGCGCCGCACCGATTAGGACAATATAAATCCAAGCGCCGCCGCGGGACCGTTGTCCTGCAGCGTCGGCGGCTTCTGTGCGTTTGATCCCTTCGGGTGTCGCTTCAAACGCCCATGCAATGATCAGCGCAATCGGAAACCCAATGATGAGGAGGAGAACTACCAGGCGCACTGCCCAATTGGGAATTTCGAAAAATGGAAAAATCTGGCTGGCGATTTGCATCAGCAGCCATGCAACAACAGCGTAGGCGACCGCAACTTTGTAGACGTTGCGGCGTTTCAATTCTCCGAAGAAACCCTTCGGGTTCATGACGTTGGTTTTGCCATAAGACCCAATTTGGAACAAGACCAGCGAGCATTTCCAGTTTGTTCCTTTCGTTCCCGAGGGAAGCGGCTTGAAAATCTAGACGGCCCGACCAAGCTCCTTACAAAATTCGACAACATCATGAGCCAATCAACTGAATCAAAGCGTCTCCTGTCACACATCATTGCCGAGTGGGCTTGCTCGCTGAAATATGAACATCTTTCACCCGAAGCGATTCAGGCCGCGAAGTTATTCTGGTTCGATTCCATCGGGTGCGCCCTGGGCGGGAGTCAGCAGGAGGATGCAAAGATCTTGCTTGAGCATTACCGCGCGATGGGCGGTCCCGCACGCGGGAGCAAAGCCACCGCATTTGTTTCCGGCTTCAAAACGAATCCCGTCGATGCGGCATTTCTCAACGGCCACATGATCCGCGCGATGGATTACAACGACATTTACTGGAAAGCCGATCCGTGTCACCCGAGCGATCTTATCGCCGCGCCGCTCGCGGTGTGTGAAAGCAAGGGGTTGAGCGGCAAGGATCTGATTCTCGCCACGATCATCGCCTACGAAATCGAGATGCGTCTTTGCGAAATCGGACGGCCCGGCGTGCGCGAATACGGTTGGCATCATGCCACACTGAGCGCATTCGCGGCGCCGGTTGCTGCAGGGCGCGTCCTAAACCTCACGCCGGAACAAATGGTCTGTGCGATCGGCATCAGCGCGTCCCGAAGTTTTTCTCCGGGCGCAGTAACTGCGGGCAAGCTGACGAATATGAAGAACACCGTCGACCCATGGGCTGGACGCATGGGCGTCGAGAGCGCACTTCTCGCGCGCCAGGGATTTTCCGGACCGGAGCACATCATTGATGGGAAAGAAGGTTTGTTCTCCGTGTTCAGTCACGTGCAATACAAGGGACAACCGGCCAGCTTCGACGGCGAAGGCTTGGTTAAAGATTTGCCGAATTCATCCACGTCGCACTATCGGATTCTCGATTGTGGAATGAAAAGCTTCCCGATCGAAGCGCTAAGTCACTCGCCGCTCACTGCCATGATGAAGACCGTTAAGGAAAACAAGATCAAGGCTGACGACGTGAAAGAAATAAAAGTAGAAGTGATCGCGCGCGCGGCGGACATCCTTGGCGATCCGCACAAGTATCGACCTACGTCAAAAGAAACGGCCGATCATTCGCTCCCCTATTGCATGGCGGTCGGACTTGTTGATGGAATGGTGACGCCGCTGCAATTCAAAGAAGAACGCGTCCTCGACAAATCGCTTATTCCGATCATGGACAAAGTAAAGGTGGTCGCGAACGACGAGTTCGAAGCGCTCTTTCCGAAATTTCAACCTAGCCGGGTCACCATCACGACCAACGACGGCAAGCAATATTCAACCCGCGTCGATGTTCCGAAAGGCGACCCGCGCGATCCGATGACCGAAGACGAGATCGCAGTGAAATTCAACGCGCTTGGCGGCGACGTGATCGGTAAAGATCAATGCGAAGAATTGCAGCACTGCATTATGAATTTGGAGACCGCCGAGAAGCTTGACGAACTCTTCGAACTGACGACGGCGCGCGAGCCGGTTTCTGTGTAGCCACCGGCCTGTGGCCGGTTAGAAAGAAGCGCTATCGTTGAAAAGACGGCCCGCAGGGCCGTGGCTACAGGCGTTTGCGTAAAATTTTACGCCGTGCCGCTCCCCTCGCCCACTCCAAACTGGATTCCCTGCGCGAGCGGCAGTTCCCTGGAGAAATTGATCGTGTTCGTCTGCCGGCGCATGTAATACTTCCAGCAATCGCTGCCGCTCTCGCGGCCGCCGCCGGTATTTTTCTCGCCGCCAAATGCGCCACCGATCTCCGCGCCACTCGTGCCGGTATTCACATTGGCAATTCCGCAATCGCTCCCCACTGCACTGACGAATCTCTCCGCCTCGCGCACGTCGTTGGTGAAAATGGACGAGGTCAATCCTTGCGGGACGTTATTGTGGATCTCAATCGCTTCGTCGAACTCACGATACGTCATCAAATAAAGCAACGGACCAAAGGTTTCGTGCTTCACGATCTCGAAATCCGCCTTCGCGGTCGCCAGGCACGGCTTCATGTAACAGTCACCGGGAACGGTGAGTCGCTCGCCGCCGTGAAGGACTTCTCCACCTTCATCTTTCAATCGCTGGATCGAATGCTGCACCAAATCGACGGCATTCTTGTCGATTAGTGGGCCCATGACGGTCTTATGATCGAGCGGATTCCCGATCGTCAAAGATTTGTATGCAGCCAAAAGTTTGTTTCGAACCTTGGACGCAACTGATTCGTGCATGATCACGCGCCGCGTGGAGGTGCAACGCTGCCCAGCAGTGCCAACTGCCCCAAAGAAGATCGATTGCGTGGCCATTTCCAGATCGGCGCTGGGCGCGACGATCAGCGCGTTATTGCCGCCGAGTTCCATGATTGTTCTACCGAGGCGGCCATGAACGGTTTTCGCAACATTCAGGCCCATGTTCACCGAGCCCGTAGCAGAGACCAATGGAATCCGCGCATCGTCAGCTAATTTTTGCCCTACCGTTTTGCGATCGCCGATGAGCAAGGTAAAAATTGCCGGATCAGCACCTGTTTCGCGGCAAACGCGCTCGCAAATTTTTGTCACCGCGATTGCGGTGAGTGGCGTTTTTTCCGACGGCTTCCAAACGGTGGCGTCACCGCAGACGGCAGCGAGTGCAGCATTCCATGACCAGACTGCGACCGGAAAATTAAACGCAGTAATCACTGCGATTACACCAAGCGGATGCCATTGCTCCATAAGCCGATGACTCGGCCGTTCCGATTGAATCGTCAGTCCGTAGAGCATGCGGGATTGACCGACCGCGAGGTCACAAATGTCGATCATCTCTTGCACCTCGCCTTCGCCTTCGGCGATGATTTTTCCAGTTTCGAGCGTCACGAGCTGGCCGAGCTCGTGTTTCAGGTCACGCAGTGCGTTGCCCAGAAGGCGAACGGTCTCGCCGCGCACCGGTCCGGGCGTGACGCGCCATTTTGAAAACGCTTCGTGCGCGCGCGTGATCGCCTTGTCGTAATCGTCGTCTGATGCAGAATGAATGCTGGCAAGTCGCCGCCCATCAATCGGCGAAATCTTATCGATTGTCGTACCGCCTCCGCGCCACTCGCCGTCAAACACGCCGGGGTTTACATCGCCGAGGCCGAGCTTTTCCAGAACCGACTGCATATTCGTTTTAACGCTTCAGCGCTTTACATGCTTCGTTGCCGACAGTAATTGCGCATCAATTCCATCGCTTCATCAATCACTTCCGCCGTGATATCGAGCGCGGGGCGGAAACGGATCGAGTTTTCGCCGGAACGAAGTGTAAGAACGCCGAGATCGAAGAAGCCGTGCCAAAATTCTTCGCGCGTTTTTGCGTCGGGCAAATCGAAGGCGAGGAACAACCCACGGCCGCGCGCGGCAGAAATCAGCGGTTCCTCTTTTTGCAACTCGCGCAATTGATCCAGAAAATATGCGCCCACTTTCGCCGCATTCTCCACAAGATGTTCCTCCTCGACGATGCGGAGGTAATGTGTCGAGCGCACCATGTCGGTGAAATTACCCCCCCACGTTGAATTCAATCGGCTGGGTAACCGAAACGCATTGTCCTTCACTTCGTCCATACGTGGGCCGGCCATGACCCCGCAGACCTGCGCCTTTTTTCCAAATGCCAGCAGATCAGGAATGACGTTGAAATGTTCGCAGCACCAGTTGCGCCCCGTCGCGCCCATGCCGCATTGCACCTCATCGAAAATCAAAAGGAGATCGTTCTCATCGCAGATCGTTCGCAGCTTTTGGAGCCATTCTCCCCTGAAATGATTATCGCCGCCCTCACCCTGAATCGGCTCGATAATGAGCGCGCAGATATCGATGTTGCGCTGGTTGATGAACTCGCGGATCTCGCGCTCGGCCTTCTGTTCGCGCTCAACCACATCGGCTTCGCGCTCCGCTTCCGGCAACGAAAAATCGATGCACGGACATGAGATGCGCGGCCAATCAAATTTCGCAAACAAATCCGTTTTGCGCGGATCAGTATTCGTGAGGCTCATCGTGTAACCGGTGCGCCCGTGAAACGCATGACGAAAATGCAAGATCTGGGTACCGCGCTCGCCGCGACCAGCAGCCATGTTCTTGCGCACTTTCCAATCCATCGCCGCCTTCAAACAATTTTCGACTGCCAGCGCGCCTCCCTCGATAAAGAGATAGCGTTCCAGCGGCGGAAACCCGACTACGCGCCCGAACGTCTCAACAAATTCCGCGTAGCCGTCCGAATAAATGTCCGAGTTCGCGATTTTGACTTTCGCGGCGCGCAAAAGATCGCGTCGCACTTCGGGATCGTCGAAGTGTGGATGGTTAAACCCGACCGGCATTGAACCGAAAAAACCGTAGAGATCGATCAACCGGCGATCATCGACTGCATTGTGTAAATATGAGCCGCGGCTTTTCTCGAGATCGACGACGATCTTGAAACCATCGAGCAAGACGTGTTGCTCGATCGTTTCGAGAACGTTCGACGGCGCGTTTTGTTTTTGTCTTTCGGTTTTTGCGGTTCGGTTTCGCGGCGAAACCGCTTCCGCAAGCACGGACGGAATACTCATTGTTGATCGTAAGCTGTGGCGGCAATGCGGTCAATCATCGTAGCACAGCCATCTTGGCTGTGGGGCACCGGTCTTCCTGCCCAATGCTTCGAAATCTTGATTGCCAGGCAAGATGCCTGTGCTACACGATGCCGTCCCGCAGCAGCGCGTGTTTTCCTGCCAACAACTCCTGCACGAGCGCGTAGCCGCGCTTGTCTACGTTGCGCGCTGTGCCGGCGAAATGATGATCGATCCTCGTTCGCGCAGAGCGACAGAAATAATCTGCGACGGAGAGAATTTCATCGGCCGGTTTGCCCTGCCCGATCAGCCATTGCGCATAGGAACATGTCGCGCTGATGGCAAATAACTCCGTCGCGATCCCGACGAATCTAGAAAGGAGCAGTTGCTCCCGATCAAGTTTCGGACCGAACCGCGCCATGGCATGAAACAAGCCGCGGGCGAGCCGTTTGCTCGTGCGCGCGGCATAGTTCACATGGCCGCGCAGAGTGTCGTGCAAATTGTCGAGGTTGCCCGCGCCGTTCGGCATCCATTGGCGCGGATACCAACCGGCATAGAATTTTCCCGAACTGAAAACGGCTTTTGCGCGGTCGGACATCGGCAATTGCGTGTTGAAAATCGCGCCGCCGACTTTCAAATGCGGATCGAGCGCTTCGCGAGCGATGAAGAGCCGCATGATTTCGCTCGAGCCTTCGAAGATTGTATTAACGCGACAATCGCGCAGGAACCTTTCAACCGCGATTGCTGGTTCGCCGCGTCCAGCCAGTGACTGCGCCGTCTCGTAGCCCCGGCCGCCGCGCACCTGCATGGCCTCATCGGCGATTTTCCACGCCATCTCCGTGGCCCACATCTTGCACATGGCGGTTTCGATACGCAGATCGCCAGCTTTACGATCGAGCAGCGATGAAGTGAGAAAAGTCATCGCTTCCATCGCGAAAACGCTGCCAGCCATCTCGGCGATTTTTCCGGCGATAGCAGCATGCTGACCGATGGGCACGCCCCACTGGATGCGTTCGCCTGCCCATTTGCGCGAGATCTCAAGCAGACGTTTGGAAAGGCCGACGCACGCGGCCGGCAGCGTCAGGCGGCCCGTGTTTAGCGTCGTCAGCGCAACTTTTAGTCCCGCGCCTTCTTTAGAGATGATGTTCTCTCGCGACACACGCACATCGGTGAATTTGACGACGGCGTTGTAAAGCGCGCGAAGCCCCATGAACCGGCAGCGATACGTGATCTCAAGCCCCGGCGTCTCCACATCGACAATGAACGCCGTGATTTGCTTGCGCTCTTTTCCGCCCACCATTTTCGAAGGCGTGCGCGCCATCACCACAAGTACACCCGCCTTTACGCCGTTGGTGCACCAAAGTTTTTCGCCGTTTAAGATGAACTCCGACCCATCGGGGGTGGGTTCGGCGCGCAGACTCATCGTTGCCGGGTCTGAGCCGGCGTGCCTCTCAGTCAGCGCGAACGCAGAAATCTCGCCGCCCGCGACGCGCGGCAGATATTTCTGTTTCTGCTCTTCGGTACCAAACAAAAGCAATGGTTGCGCGACACCGATTGATTGATGCGCGGAAACGAGCGCGGCTACATTTCCATCCCAGCTCCCCAACAAAACTGCCGCGCGTCCATAATTATATTGCGACAAACCAAGTCCGCCATATTTCTTCGGCACCTTGATTCCAAACGCGCCGATCTCCGCGAGTCCCTTGAAATTTTCCGGCGGAATTTCGCCCGTGCGATCGATCTCGTCCGGATCGACGTGGTCGCGCAAATACGTTTCGAGTTTGCGCAGGAAATCTTCGCCCGCGGCGCGATCTTCCGCGCTTTGCGCAGGATATGGATAAATTCGATCGAAATCGTAACGTCCGACGAAAAGGTTGCTGGCGAAACTGCCGCGGTCCTCAAGCGGATCGCGCGCTGCTTCTGCCAGCTCGAGCGCTTCGCGCTGGCCTTTCGCCATCTTTGATGTGTCGATGACAGCGGGCGCGGGCTTTTCTACCTTTGCGCTGGTTTCCTCGGCGATTTGTTTCTCCGGCGCTTCCAGCGGCGATTTCATGTCAATCTGTCATTCCGAGCGTAATCGAGGAATCTCTCGATAGGCTCTGAAGAAAATAAGAGATGTCTCGACTTCGCTCGACATGACAAAAACGTAAGTTCGAGCAGCGATTTCATTCCGTATAAAATTTCGTTCCCTCACTGGCGTGCTTCCGCAAAATCTCGCACGGCGAGAATTTCTCTTCGCTTCGGGCTAGCAGGTCCAATTCATCTACGACTTTGCGCAAGCCGTAATGCTCCGCATAGCGCAACGGCCCACCACGGAATGGAGCGAAACCGGTTCCCAGAATCATTCCGTAGTCCGCGCCTTCCGGCGAATCGACGACTTTCTCTTGTACGCAGCGCGCGGCTTCGTTGACCATCAGCAGGACAAGCCGGTGCGCCAAGTCCTGTTCGTTCAGCCCCGAAAGCTTTCGGGGAATGTTCGGCCGCTCGGCGCCTTCGGGCTCACCGTGCAATGCGCGCCGCCACTGCGACAGCGAATCGTTGCGCGTCTGTGTCTTGGCCTCGTATTTGTAAAAACCGGCGCCGGTTTTGCGGCCAAGCATCTGGCCGTCACGCAACCAGAGCAGGACGGCTGAAACGTGGTCGCGCCGCCCGTACGCTTTTTCAAGCGTATTGCCGATATCGATCGTAATATCGACCCCGATTTCATCGATCAACCGAAGCGGTCCCATCGGCATGCCCCATTGCACAAGCGCGTTATCAATTTTATCCGGTTCCAAGGCACGCTCGAAAAGCTCAGCGGCATCGAGCAAATAAGGAAACAAAACTCGGTTCACCAGAAAGCCGGGGCTGTCGCGCACAACCACCGGGAGCTTTCCGATTTGCCGCACAAACGCGAGACTGCGTTCACGCGTCTCCTCCGATGTTTCGTTCGCAACAACAACTTCCACGAGTTTCATCCGGCTCACCGGATTGAAAAAATGCAATCCGATCACGTGCTCGGGTGAGACCGTCACGTCGGCCAGCGCGCTGACCGGAAGCGCCGAAGTGTTTGTGGCGATGATCGTCTTCGGGCCGGCTTCCATAGCTAGCTCGCGGAAAACCTCTTTCTTGATCTCCATCTTCTCGGAGGCCGCTTCGATCACAAATTGCACATCGCGCAATTCCATTGGCGCGGTCGAGCCGCAAATCCGGGCTCGACCCTTTTTTGCCTTTTCCTCCGTCATTAATCCGCGCCTTACCGCGCCGGCATAAACTTTGTCGATATTGGCCAAACCGCGGTCGATTTGTTCCCGCGCGATGTCGCGCAGGATCACAGTGACGCCGCGAGAGCTTAGCCATTGCGCGATGCCGGAGCCCATGACGCCAGCGCCGATTACAGCCGCGTGTACCACTCGTTCCGGCGGCGGCCTAGAAGGTCCTTTCTTGTATTTCTCCGCCAAAAAGAAATTGCGGATCAAGTTCTGTGTCGATTCGGTTTTACCAAGCTCGACAATCGTGTCTAGCTCCATCCGCAACGATTCATCAGGCGAAAGCGAAAGAGTTTTGTTGATAATTTGGAAAGCACGCTCTGGCGCCGCATTTCCTTCTTTTGGAGGGCGGAATTCCTGCGACACCGGGCTCGCGGGAGCTCCACCCTCCAGTTTGCGTTTTCCGGCGCGCAGCTTTTCCCGCGTGCGATCAAGAAGCTGATCGCGCGGTGCAATTTCATCCACCAGCCCGAGCTTCAAAGCCTCCTGAGCAGAATAAAGTTTCCCTTTCAAAATCACTTCCGTGACTTTTTCGGCGCCAATCAGGCGCGGCAGGCGCGTGCAACCGCCCCACGCTGGAATAAGGCCGAGCGTCGTCTCTGGAAGTCCAATCCGCGTCGCCGGATCATCACTCGCGATCCGATAGTCGCATGCCAGCGCGACTTCGTACCCGCCTCCGGCAGATGCCCCATGTATGGCGGCGACTGTCGGGATTTTTAGATTAGCAAGCCGGCTAAAGATTTGCTGCCCTCTCGCAATAAATGCGCCCATGTCTCCCGATTGCGCCTGTTGCAACAACGTCTTCAAATCCGCGCCGGCGATGAAGATCGATTTTTTTGCCGATCTGATAATCAAGCCGCGCTGCGAGGCGTCATTCTCAACGAAATCGAGATGTTCATTTAATTCATCGAGTGTGGCGGTATCGAAAATGTTCGCGCCCGAATCGGGACGATCAAAGGTGAGCAGACAAACGTGGTCGTCGCCAATCTCGCGCCGAATCATTGAGGCTGTGGCAACTGCCGGCATCACATTATTTTGGATCGTTTCGGTCAAATGCCAAGTGCGCACGCAGCCGCAGTTAAAACGGATACAAGAATTAAAAGGGCCACAACGTTAAGCCAGGCACCCCCTTGTAACTTTGTAACTTTGTAACTGGCGGCGGATGTTTTTGAATATTTGGATATCGACGCGCAACAGAAGCTGCTGCGTGCCATGGCTCATGAGCAAGTGGTGGCGATTCTAAACGAGATGGCGCCGGACGATCGCACCGCGCTGCTGGAAGAATTACCAAGCGCAGCCGCGCGACAGTTGATTCGATTGCTTACGCCGGAAGAGCGCCACGTGGCCACCGCGCTGCTTGGGTACCCGGAAGACAGCGTTGGCCGGTTGATGACGCCGGATTTTATCGCTGTGCGCGAGGATTGGACTGTCCAGCAAGTCCTCGATTATATCCGCGAACACGGCCAGGACAGCGAGACGCTAAACGTGATCTACGTCGTCGACGATCAAGGCAAACTCATCGATGACCTGCGAATGCGCGAGTTTCTGCTGCGCCCGCTCGACGCGAAAGTGAGCGCTTTTCGCGACCACACATTCGTCGCGTTGAATGTGACCGATTCCCAACAGGACGCGCTCAATGCGTTTCGCAAATATGATCGGACGGCACTGCCAGTCGTTGATTCGAGCGGCGTGGTCGTTGGCATCGTCACAGTGGACGATATGCTCGACGTCGCTGAGAAGGAAGCCACAGAGGACATCCAAAAACTCGGCGGCATGGAGGCGCTCGACGAGCCTTACACGACCATTCCGTTTCTTCGGATGGTAAAGAAACGAGCCACCTGGCTGGTGATTCTGTTTCTCGGTGAAATGCTGACCGCCACCGCCATGCAGGGTTACAATAGTGAAATCGAAAGGGCGGCGATCCTTGCGATGTTTTTGCCCTTGATCATTTCCAGTGGCGGCAACTCTGGGTCGCAAGCGACCACGCTCGTGATCCGCGCGATGGCTCTCGGCGAATTGCGCTTGCGGGACTGGTTTCGCGTTGTGCGAAAGGAATTACTCTCGGGATT
>WNFP01005221.1_pt1 | contig 15175 bp, 9 predicted proteins | sample 5400201 | NCBI WGS metagenome assembly WNFP01 (sample SAMN13153355, study PRJNA577476) | soil metagenome | isolation source: 115 cm saprolite under Madrone tree | place: USA:California | collected 2016-06-14
TTGTGGGGGAAGATTTCATCTCGTCGCCTCCTTGCTAGCGCATCGTTCCCGACTCATAAGACCGAATGAAGCGAGACAACATCTCTATGGGGCCGCGAAAATCCGCTGAACTCGATGCCAGGAACCAATCAGAAAGGCAGCATCGGCCCCGACTCATCGCGCCCCCTTGTGCATCCATCTCTCTTACACCGCCCGATAATATCTGGCTAACATTTCAGTAAGAATGTTTGAATAGCAAGCAATGAGAGAGCGGACGGTTACGTCGCAAGTCTTGGGCCAGTTCAGAAAGCAGTCGATCATCTTGATTCATCTGGTGTTACGGGCCACCCTAGGTCAGACCACTTACCTGAAGCGGCAACCCACATGATATGGGCGCTGCAATATGACTTGCGAGTTGTGATGCGTACAATAAACAGATATTTTCTCCCATCGAAAATAACGCGTTTGCTCCAACAAGCAATTAGCCATTTTTAGGCCGCATTACCTTCTTGACGCAGAAAGTTTGGCTAGCCCCGAATAGCCCTGAACTGGTGCTCCTTCCCTCGCAGATCAATCATGATGCGGGGAAGGGAAGAGCAAAGTGCAATCGCGACCTTCAAATCACTTCTGGTAGATGCACTGGAATCGTTTACGATCCGACCGTCGCGTTCTCGTTCCACGAGATCTGAGGACGATACGAATAGACCGAAGAAAATTCAATCGACTCCAACTTTTCCTTTGGCTGGAAATTAACTCCGTTAGCGACATTCGCGAAACTAATTCGCCCCGGCGTCCCGCTACGTTTCGGTGAAGCCTAGGAAAAGCGGCCTTCGCAAGTGAAGGCGGAAATCATCTGCAAGGTGGTTCCGGGGAAGGTCGAAGTGCGCCTCGAGCGCATCAAGATTATCGTTGAACGCAATCCCCGAACGGCTAGTCTCAATCGTGATCCAGATTCGCGCACCTAGCCTATCCGGACGGCAACAGAACTCGTCCGATTGAAAGTGGGAGGCGGCGAGTCTGCGGCTTATATGGTGTCAGGAAAAAGGATCGGTAGACACGGCGGAAATCACACTTCACAAAGATACTATACATATAGTACGCTAGAAAATCCTCTAAGTGGTCTAAGGGGATTTTCATGGCTGCTGTCCAGGCTCCGCCGATGCAACCGATCGCGGTCACCATTGACCAGGCCGCAAAACTCATCGGTACCAACGACAAACAGATTCGCCGCGCAATCTACGCGCGGGAGCTCCCGGCGGTGCGTCTCGGCAAATCCTACAGCATAGCTATTGTTGATCTGACGAAATGGTTCGAGCGCAAGAAGAAGTTTGTCTGAGATAACGACACATCTACGGAACATCTACGAGTTGGATTAGAGGAGGTGAGTTAATGCGAATGCGCGGCGAAGGAGGACTCGAAAAAATCGGCCACATCTGGTACTTCACGTTCTATAACTTGAACGGGAAACAGGTGCGCCGTTCTTCTAAGTCTCGCCTCAAGTCAGTAGCAATTGAAATGCTCCAACAGGCGCAAAAGGAGTTGCGGAAAGGAGCCGAGCCGACATCAGCGCGTAAAACGAAGTATGAGGACATTCGTCGTATTCTCGTCGACGACTATCTTTCATCCGGGAAGGCCGTCATGGACGGCGAGGAAATCCTGATCTCCGGGCGCCGGGGAGCCCTCAAGCCTCTCGATGACTACTTTGGCGGCATGAACGTTGCCAGCATCAAAACGGATGTGCTGCGTCACTTCTCGGCGAAGCGGATGGAGAACGGAGTCGCGGGGCCGACAGTCAATCGCAACCTCGCCATGCTTCGCCGGATGTTCAAGCTTGCCGAACGCGAAAGCAAGGTCTCGAACGTTCCGTATTTCCCGATGCACAAAGAATCAGAGCCGCGTGAAGGATTCTTGGAGCGTCCTAAGTTTGAAAAACTTCGCGCCGAAATGCCTCAGCCCCTACGCGCGACACTGACGTTCTGCTATGAGACGGGGTGCCGCACCGGTGCTACGGCGAAGGTTCTCTGGCCTTGGGTCAGCCTTGCCAAACAGGAAATAAGCCTACCGCCCGGTATCGTCAAGAATCGAAAGCCGCTGATCGTCCCCCTCTCGGATGAGCTCACGGCCATGCTAAAGAAAAAATTCCGAGGCCTCGGCACAGTATTCGAGACGAAGAATTTCCGGCGTGAGTGGATAAAGGCATGTGTTAAGTGTGGACTCGGAGAAAAGACTGGGAAAGCGTGGTATCAATACAAAGGTCTGGTCCCCCATGATTTCCGTCGCTCCGCCGTGCGCAACGTCGTTAACGCCGGTGTCGATACAGCCACCGCCATGAAGATTACAGGACATCGCACCCTGCACATCTTCATGCGGTACAATATCATTTCGACGGCCCAACTCCATGATGCTATGGAGAAGGTCACGTCGAAGAGGAAGGTTGCGAAGTGAACGGAAATTACAACGCAAATTTAACGCAAATCGCGAATGTTATTTCCACTAATCCGCGCTATCTTCTTTCTTATCAATGAGGGGCCCGTAGCTCAGCGGTTAGAGCAGCGGACTCATAATCCGTTGGTCCTAGGTTCAAATCCTAGCGGGCCCACCAACAAATTCTTAAGTCCTGATTTTGCAATCAGTTGATTTTCCCGCTTTGCGCATTTTCCTCAGATTCGAGAACATTCGAGAACAAAACTTCCGCGACCCGCGGGTCGTCGCTGAATTCTCTTATGTCCTCAACTAGCTTCGATTGCCGGACACAACGTTTCTTCATTGCTCACTCTGATCTTTGTTCGACGAGATCATGGCGCGCGTCGGCCACGATGGCAGCAAACCGTGGATCGCCGCGGAGCGATTTCAGATCAGCGTCTTTTTTCATACCTTGGATGGTCGCCGCATCCAAGCCATGGTCGATCGCTTCAGGAAGCAGACCAAGGGCCTTCTCAGGGTCCCCACGGAGCCTATGCGCAGTTTCACATGACGGGGAGCGAATTGAAGATCCAAAAGAGTTTCTTTCAATACGTTTTTGCAAGCAATGTCAGGACAGTGCTCGCACTCGTGACACGGAATGATCAGGTAGACTGCATAACCGCATTTGTTTATCAAAGCCGCCTAAGGTAACAACACGTTGCGCCGCAAGGCGACGAGATCCATCTGAACGGGCACGCCTTTTGCAACTCTTACATGCAACAGGGCCTCGAACGATTTCAATTCGCCTGGTTTTGAAACGGAGAGCCGATGAAGCAAATCCTCCACGGATTTCTCGCGGCATACAAAATCCACGGCACCTTGTGTACCAAAAGTCGTAGTTCCAGCGAGAATCAAGATCGAGCTGGAAGGGCCCAAACCCGGCAGGAGTCCGATGACTGCGTAGTCCTCCGTTAAAGGAGCAGATGACGGGCTGGCAACGAATTCTTTCGACTCTCCGCTCTCGGGGCGCAAATTGACTATCGCCAGGTCGCCTTTGCGTAGCCCTGAGGCAAGGCGCTGAAAAATAAACTGCTTCGTGCCCGGGATGTCCATCAGCGTGAGGTTCTCTGAAGGGGAGCCCACGAATATCAGATTATTGTTCTGGACGTCATCCAATGTGAAAAGACTACCCCTCTTCACACGAAGCCTGCGGTGCAGCAATCCAAAGACCTGGTCGAGTGAATGAACTGCGAGGACTTCGCCGACTCCAGTGTAATGATCCCAAACCGAGCCCTTGGGATCCTTGGCTGGGTTAAAGTACCGAAGCCCCGTCTCCGGCCTTCCCACGAAGGAAGCGTTGCTGAAAACGACCCAAGGTTCCTCGGGGCCGGAGGTGAATGGTTGCCAAAACGATTCGAACACCGTGGGGGGAGCCAACTCTGCACGGACCTTACCGGAATCTGATGGCTGGCGACTTATTATCTGTCTGGCGATTGCTGCGATAGCCAGAACCAGAAGTACCGACAGTATGACAACTGCGGTTCCCAGGCTTCTGACAGTTAACCGAGTATCCGGCGCGGACGCCTCGTGCGAAGAATTCCCGTTAAACTTTGGAGTCCCTTTCCCCCGGTGATGGAAGGAAACAACATAGGAGCCTTTTGGGAGTTCCACCACAATGGGGTCGTTGGGGCCTTCGGATTCATAATATTTTGCCAGCCTGGAACGTAAGCGGCCGGCCTGCACGCGAATAATGGAATCCAATTGAGGATCGAAGTCCGAGGAGCGCCCAAAAACTTCCGTCGCAATTTTGTACTCTTTGACGGGTTCGCCAGGCAACTCGAGAGAATGGTTGGCCAAGTAGCGCAGGAGTTTGCAAAGGGAATCCGCACCATGAAGTTCCTTACTTGCGACAAGGGCATCAATCTGCCTGACGAACTGGTCCCTTTCGTTCACTGGCATCCTCTGTCACATTCTGTGACAGCAAGGTAACAAATTGCGGAGATGACTACAACAAAAGGATTTAGACAGGTAACGGTGACTTCAAATCAAGTACTTGCATTGCAACAAGAAAAAACTCAGATTCATCGGTAATTGGGGTAGGTGCAAATTCAGGCAGACTTCAAGTATTTCATGAAGTCTGTGGAGTGCTGGGTTCCAAACAGAACACTTTGAAGTTCTAGCGGTGCTGCGTGAGTCGTCGAGGATGCTCGCAGCGCTAGCAATTGGTCGGAGTCCGGCAATTCTTAGCCGGAATTAAATAGCCTATTGGGCGGACCGATCTGGTTCTAGCTGAAGAGATTTCCGGCGCAAGAGTCAAAAGGGTCTGGGAATTGGGGTTTGGGGGACAAATGATGCGCAAAGTAAGCAGGTGTGCAGTCCTTGTCGTAAGTCTGGTATTGAGCTTTGCCATTTCCACAATGGCACAGAATGACCGGGCATCCATCACGGGGCGAGTCACGGACCCCAGCGGAGCGAATGTCGTTGGCGCGTCGGTGAAAGTGACGAACGTCAATACGGGCGCGACGTTCGATGCGACCACAAACGATGATGGACGATTTGTCGTGCCGTCGGTTTTGCAGGTCGGCATTTACCGCGTGGAAGCGTCGAAGCCGGGCTTCAAGACCGCAGTGAGCGACAACATTGAACTGCGTATCGCGGACGTGCGCGAAGTGAACTTGGCGCTGCAGGTGGGAGCAACAACAGAGCAGGTCACGGTTACTTCCGAAGTGCCTCTGCTGAATACGGAGACGAGTTCACAGGGCACAGTCATAGTGGGGCGGCAGGTCACAGAGCTCCCCCTTCGTGACCGCAACTTTACCAACCTTGCGCTCCTTACCCCGGGTGTGAGCCGCGACATTACTGCGCAGCTGACGGATTCCTCGTACTTCAACCAGGGCGACGCCAGCGCAGGAAGCAATGGCGTGACCAATTCTCAGGGTGACACGCCCGCGGCGCGGTTCGGGCGCTCGGGCGGCTCGGCGATTTCTGCGAATGGATTGCGTTCCGGTAACAACAACTTCGTTCTGGATGGTGTGGACGATAACGAGCCGATCTATGGGCAGATTGGTGTGTTTCCTAACCCCGACGCGATTGAGGAGTTCCGTGTTGAAACGAGCCTCGCAAAAGCGGAATCTGGCCGGGGAGGGGCACAAGTCAGCGTGACATACAGGTCTGGCACGAATGACATTCACGGAACCGCTTCGTATTACGGACAGAACACGGCGCTAAATGCCATCAACCCTGGTATTGGGGCAGCCCGCGAGTTAGCAATCCTAGGGGGCGACACGCCAGCGCAAGCGAAAGCGATTCTACCGAAGACAGTCACACATATCAATGAGTTCGGAGCTACGGTCGGCGGGCCGATCATCAGGAACAAGCTTTTCTTTTTTGGCGATTATCTCGGTCAGCGCAATTTGATCCCCGCTCACTTTACGACGGCCGTGCCGACTATGGGAGCAAGGAATGGTGATTTTTCGGCTTTCACGCAGCAACTTGTAGATCCCAAGACAGGAAATCCGTTTCCCGGAAATGTGATTCCGAACCTGACGAGCCGCGCCGATTTCAGCTCAGTGGCACAAAAGTACTTTAACGAATTTCCGATGCCCAATATTCCAAATGTGGTCGATCCCAATTCGGGAAGCAAGCCCAATTACGCGGGCGTGCGGCGAAACCAGGAAACGATTAATTCCTTCGACGTCAAAGGTGAATACCGTTTGTCAGACAAGAACAATCTGACGGGCCGCTACACGCGAGACAATCAATTGCGGGAACGAGCCAACTTCTTCCCGGTTCTGGCGACCGCGGGATTCGGCGCAGGGAATGAATTGGGAAACACGCGTCAAGTCGTCGTGACCGATCAGCATAGCTTCAAGCCAACCGTATTGAACGAATTGCGGTTCGGTTACACATCCGTGGAACTTGGTATTTTCAATTGCGGGGTTGAAGGCGCTTGCGGTATCAGCCCGACTTGGTGCAACGATATTGGCATTCCGAACTGTAACAAGGGCACTGCAGCGACGACGGGCGGAGCCTTAATAGGCTTTGGCGGCGGCAACCCGCCGGGCCAGATTGAGTTCAGCGGCGATGGCGGCATCTTCCTTGAAAAGTCCAAGAGCTACTATGTCGGGGATTCGGTGACCTACATACAAGGCAAGCACGCCTGGAAGGGCGGCGTGGAAATTCGGCCAAGAGAAATCGACCAACTTGACTCCGGCGGCTTTGGCGACCTGAAGGGTGCCTTTGCGTGGGGAAACGGCGGTGTCGGCTCAGGGGGGCTCGTTAGCGCCGGTCACACGGGCGTTAATCAGGCAGATGCCCTCCTCAGTGTCAACGCCGACTTCTCGAACAGCGGCACGGTTGCGGGAGGAGCAAATCCCTTTATCCTTAAGTCGACAGAGTACTCCTTTTTCGTGCAGGACGACTGGAAAGTGACCAACAATCTCACCTTGAACCTTGGCCTGCGTTGGGATGTTTTCCCCCTTTATGGAGAAGATTCGGGAAGAATCGGTAACTTCAATCCTGCCACTCTTACGCTGACCCCTGCAAAGGGGGGAGGGAACAACCTATCGAGCACGCGGTACGATAACATTGGTCCTCGGGCGGGCTTCGCGTACGCTTTCGGCGGGAGGCGGCAGTTCGTCCTTCGGGGCGGCGCCGGGGTGTTCTATGCAGTGGAGGGCTTTGGTGGGGATTATCCCCTTGCCCTCAACCCGCCCAACGTGAACCAAATTTTTTGCCCGTGCCCCGGCCAGGTAAACAACTTCCAGACTGGGCCGCCGGTTGCAACGGTAACGAATCCACCTATTATCACAACGGGCACTACACTCTACACGATTCCGTCGAACTTCAAGAACGAGACCATCTACGAGGGGAATCTGAGCGTCGAGTACCAATTTTCGAATAACTACCTGTTTGATATCGGATATGCTGGAAACCGCAGCCGGCACCTACTGGCTGAACGGCAGCTGGGCCAAGGGAATAACGGCGGAGGCGGGGCCTTGGCGGCCAACAATAACGGACTAGGAGGCGTAAAAACGACGAATGGTAACTTCGGATGTACGAGTGCGACATGCTTCTTCAATGACGTGCGCGCGTTTGAAGGTCGTGCCAACGCGGATTACGACTCGCTGCAGGCAAAACTTGAAAAGCGCTACTCGATGGGAATCGTGGGCACTGTGGCATACACCTTCAGCCACAATCGTGACAATAGCACTGGTTTGTTTGGAAATCCCGGGGATCAGCGTGGCAATGTGGGCGGGCCGATAAATGCTTTGAACTTTAACGCAGACCGCGCAGATTCAGCACTGGATCACCGCCACACGTTCGTCGCCAGCGCACTCTGGGACCTGCCATTTGGAAAGGGCAAGAAGTTTGCCGGAAGCATCAGCGAGATGGAAGACAAAGTCATTGGCGGGTGGCAGTGGAACGTTGTCCTCAACGGAACGACCGGCCAGCATTTCACCGTTATTCAGAACGGACGCCCAGCAAATCTAGTTGGCCCTGCTTATTTAAATGGGTTCCTGAATGCGGCTTCGTTCACCGATGGATCCAATCCTGCCAACCCAGGTTCGATCTGCTACAACAACCTTGCCGGCAACCAGTTCTGCTACGGAGACTCTGGGCGTAACCATTTTACCGGTCCGGGCTACTTCCGCACGGATATGTCCGTGTTCAAGAATCTCAGCCTCACTGAACGCATAAAGATGCAGCTTGGGCTGGAAGGGTTCGACATGTTCAACCAAGCGAATGCATTGGTACCCAATAGCGATCGAGGGGGCGGAAACTTTGGCTTCTTCCAGAATACGTGGCTGCCTGGGCGCCTCGTTCAGTACCGTGCGCGGATTATTTTCTAGGTTGAGCCACATTTGACTTGTTCTTCCTCGGCCAGGGCGGTTGCCCTGGCCGAGCTTTTTTTAGCTTTGGGCAAAGGGCTCTTTCCGGCTTGCTACAATGAAGATGGCATGACTCCATGTGAGAAAAGATCGCAGCGGCTCATTGCTCCTCTGTTGCTGGCTCTAATCGCGCCGCTATCCGCCCTTTCACAAACTACGGGTGAACGTGAGCTTTCGCACTTAGAACGGTTTGCGCCCGCCGCGAAGAGCATGGAAAAGGCGGAGAGCGACTTGACCGCCAAGCTGGCGGCAGATCCCAAGGATGCTTCCCTGCTGAGTTCGCGCGGATTGCTGCGGCTGCAACTCAACAGGGGCCCGGAGGGCGTCGCAGATCTTCGCCTGGCGACGGAGATTGCTCCAGCAAACGCGCAATTGCACATCAACCTGGCTTACGGCTTGCTCCTCAATCAGAAGCTGGAGGGGAGCATCGCCGAGGCACGCAAGGCGCTGGCGCTGGAGGACAAGAGTTACGCGGCGCATGCGTTGCTGGGGCGCGCGTTGATTGCCAGCGGCGGCGATTCGAAAGAGGGCATAAAACATCTTCAGCAATCCCTTGATCTGTATTCCGACCAGACCGACTTGCGGTTTGAGATGGTCAACGCTCTACGCCAGGAGAAGGACTTCCCCGCCGCCGGAGTGCAACTCCGCATACTAAAGGGCCAGTTGCCGGCGGGAGATCCACGGTTGGAGTATGCCCAAGGGCTGCTTTCTGCCGATATGGGATATTCGGATGCTGCAGCCGTCAGCTTTCGCCGTGCGCTACAAAGCAATCCGAGTTCTCTTACCATTCGTCAAGACTTCGGAACTGCGCTTGTTCGGCTGGGCAAATGGAACGAGGCCGCTTCGGTGCTGGGTCCGCTCGCGATCGCCAAGCCGAATTCCTCCGTTGTGGCCTATTTGAACGCACTAGCATTGCTGAATTCGCAGCGTTCCAAAGAGGCGGAGGCCGAGGCGAGACGCGCAATCGCGCTGGACTCCGATTCCGCCGACGCGCACACCCTTTTGGGAATCACGCTCTCTTCGCAGGGGCGCTTTGACGAGGCCATCGGCGAACTTAGCCGGGCTGCAGAGCTCGATCCAAATTCGTTCGACGCCGAACTTTATCTCGGCAGGTCCCGCTATGCGCGCAGCGATACCGCCGGCGCGGCTGCGGCCCTGCTAAGGGCGGTCAGCTTGCGTCCAGAAGATCCAGAAGCGCGATTTTTTTTCGGCACAGTTCTGGAAGTAGCCGGAGACGAGGACGCTGCCACGAAGCAATACCAGGAGCTTCAGCGAATCCGTCCAAACGACCCGAGAGGTTACGTGGGACTCGGAGGCATCCTCGGCAAGGTGGGCAAGAATGAAGAAGCCCTTGTGCAATTGAGAAAAGCAAGACAACTCGATCCTGATAATTTCGAAACCAATCTGGCCCTCGGCCGCCTCCTTGCAAAAACCGGCAACGTGGACGAAAGCATCCGATACTTGCACGCAGCTGTGAAGCAGTCCCCCAAAAGTCCGGAAGTTCACTACCAGCTTGCTCTGAGCTTGCAGAGAGCAGGACGCAAAGCAGAGGCGGCCAAGGAGTTCGCTGAAGTGGACCGCCTGAACCGCGAGCGTCGCGGATCTGCGGGAGTGAGCATGGGTAGTCCGAGACCCTGAGAGATGATGCATAGTCGTAACAAATTGAGTCTTCCAGTCAGCTTTTTTCGTTTGACGCTGGCGTTGATCCAGGGTGGGGCACTTCTTCTACTTGCATTCGCGGACGGTCAGCAACGGAGCAAGACGCCGGAAACTCCCAAACCTCAGGTGCCACCGCAACAGGGAGGCGCCTCGACCGGGGGCGTTTTTGCTCCAGTCCTCGACGAAAAGCGCCGACCGATCACTGCTGGCGGCTTCGTGGATGGCGCACCTATCGTTTTTGAGGACGACACGAAAAAGTCCGGGCTTGCGAAGTTTCAGCATGTCTCGGGAACTGCGGAAAAGAATCTGATTCTGGAGGCGCCAGGTTCAGGCGTCGCCATCTTCGACTATGACAATGACGGCTGGCCGGACATTTATCTGGTCAATGGTTCGACGTTCGACGCGCTACGTGGCAAGGAAAAGCCACCGCGCGCCGCGCTCTTTCATAACAATCACGACGGAACATTTACGGACGTTACTGAAAAAGCGGGCGTGGCCAATGAGCGATTTCGGCAAGAATCGCCTTTATCACAACAACCACGATGGAACATTCACGGACGTCGCGGAGAAAGCGGGCGTGGAAGTCAGCGGCACGCAACCCGTGTGGTCAACGGGTGCGACGTTCGGTGACTACGACGGTGATGGCAAACTGGATCTCTACGTAACGGGCTACGTGAAATTCGACTTGAACCATCCGCCGATCGCGGGGACTGCCGCGACACAATACAGCTTCTGCCAGTATCGGGGCAAGCCTGTAATGTGTGGCCCGCGAGGGCTGCTGGGCGAGCACAATCACCTATTTCAAAACAATGGCGATGGCACATTTACCGAGGTCAGCCAGAAGGCAGGAGTTGCGAACGAAAGGGGCTACTACGGTTTTGGAGTGGTGTTCGCCGACTTGAACGACGACGGGAAGCTCGATATCGCCGTGGCCAACGACTCTGTCCCGAACTATCTTTTTCTTAACAAGGGAGATGGCACATTTGAAGATGCGAGCTACCCGTCTGGATTTGCGCTGAAGGATGACGGTCGCGAACAGGCAGCCATGGGACTGGGCATCGGGGATTACGACAACAGTGGGCATTTGTCGCTTTACGTCACCACGTTCTCCGACGACTATTTCGCGCTCTACAAAAACGAGGGGGATGGCAATTTTACGGATGTGAGTTTTCTGACCGGCGTGGCCGCCGCGACTATCCCATTCCTGGGCTGGGGCACGGGGTTCCTCGACTACGACAACGACGGCTGGAAGGATATTTTCGACGCTAATGGGCATGTCTATCCGGGAGTGGACCAGAACGATTGGGGCATGACTTACGCGCAACGGCCACTGCTTTTTCGCAATCTGGACGGAAAGCGTTTTCAAGTCGTGCCGGCGGCCACTAACAGCGGGCTGGCCGTGGTCGTCTCCGCGCGTGGAGCTGCCTTTGGCGATCTCTTCAATGACGGCAAAGTCGACGTCGTGCTGAACACGATCGATGGCCCGCCGGTCTTGCTGCGAAATGTAGTCAGCAACGGCAACAATTGGGTGGACTTGAAGCTGATCGGTGGACCAAAGAGCCCGCGCGATGCTATCGGAGCTAAAGCGTTCTTGACCGCCAATGGAATGACTCAACGCAATGATGTGATTAGCGGCGGAAGTTACATCTCCAACAATGACATGCGGCTGCACTTTGGAATCGGAAAGGCAAAACAAGTCGACAAGCTGGAAATCCGCTGGCCTGACAGGACCAACGAGATCGTTTCACTCCCAGGAATTAATCGCATGTTCACGATTGTAGAAGGCAAAGGCGCATCGAGCGAGCAACCAAAATGAAATCTCTACTCATGACCGTTCTCATGGTAGCGGCTACGCTTGCTTTGGCCAGCTCTTCCATTGCACAACAAAAGAAAGCCGTCGTTCCTGTGCCACCAGACCCCGCAACCGAAAGGATGTTGCAGAAAGTTGGGGCGCTCATACAGAACGGAGAATTTTCTGAAGCCGAGACACTAGCCAAAAAGGCGACGAAACTTGCACCATCCTCACCCGTTCCCCACAATTTGCTTGGCTTTATTTACGAACAACTGAAACAGCGCTCCCCCGCGGAGTCGGAATACCGCGAAGCCCTTCGCCTCGACCCCCGATTTGCCGCTGCCCACGGTAATCTGGGAAATCTGCTCCTCCAGCAAAACAGACTTGCTGCCGCCCGCAAGGAACTCGAACAAGCTATCAAGCTCGACCCGAAAAATGCTCGCGCGCACTACAACCTGGGAATGGTGCTCGCGCCTCTGAAGGAGTACTCGCTGGCTGCGGATCAATTCGAGATCGCGCGGAAATTGCAGGGAAATGATCCGACGATTACCTTTTTGTTCTTGCGAGCGGCGCTCAAAGCCAATCGCACCGAAGAAGCGTTGGCTGCCGCGGATGAATTATCCAAAGTGAATCCGGAAAATGCCGCGCTGCTCTTTAACCTTGGGCTAACTCTGGCTCAGGAGGAGCAGTACGAACGAGCCGCGGGACTCTTTTCTCAGGTGAACCGCCTCCGGCCCAAAACTCCTGAGGTCCTCTATAATTTGGGTGTCGCATACCACAACTTGAAGAGATTGGATGATGCCGCGAGCGTCCTAGCGGAAGCCGCCGACTTGCATCCGGAGATGCCGGAAACGCATTTTCGATTGGGGCTGATCGCAGCGGAGAGATTGGATCACGACAACGCCATCCTTGAATTCCAGCATGCGACAGCACGTGCGCCAGACCGTGCTCAATACCACTACGTCTTGGGACGGGAAGAATTTGCGATTGGCAATTGGGAGCTAAGCGCCAAGAGCTATCGGCGCGCTGCGGAACTCGATTCGCCGAAGGTCCTATACAATTTGAGCCTGGGCAATGCTCTGTTCCGCGCAGAAAACTATGCCGAAGCTGCTGTGGCGTTTGAAAAAACTGCAAAGCTGGACCCCAAGACGGAAGATATTGAATATCTGGTCGGCTACTGTTATCGAGCACAGGGTCAACTTGACCTGGCAAAGCAACACTTTGAACAGCAATTGAGGACCGACCCCAAACATGTCCGCGCCCGCGCGGGGATCGGTTTCCTCTTGCTGGAGGAGGGCAATCTTGACGAAGCACAAGAGGAGTTGGAACAGGCGGTAGCGCTCGACCCGGAGAATGTTGACGCACTTTTCGATTTGGCTCAGACCTTCGCCAGAGAGAAACAAGCGGATAAAGCAATGCCATATTTCGAGCGTGTCTTGCAGTTGAACCCCGATAACACGCAAGCTCACTACCAACTGTTCCTCTTGTACACGCGGACCAAACAGCAAGAAAAAGCAAATGCGGAATTGGAAACTTTTCATCGCCTGGAAGAGATGGAGAAGATGGTTCGACGAGAAGAGAGTGCGCTCACCAAGGCGCGGAGAGCGCGGGCAGACCAGGCGAATCCTGCATCACTAGTACAGCCCGCGGTAACGAGCAAACCATGAGAATTCAGCGGGCAACTCCAGCGTGCTGCCACACTTCGTCCGTAGTTTCGCCTGCATATTTTACTGAGACAGTCCCCTGACTTTCTTGAGCCCGCAGGTCTTAGCTGACTACCTGTGATATTGATTCTCGGCGCGCTGGAAGGCCCGCGCTTGTGGATAGTATGGGAATAAGTTGACCCTTGTGCAGCCGGTATTCGAGGCCACGCCAGACAATTTTTTCAGCGAAGAATCCCGCGAGCCAAACAATAAAGCTAATCGCATCACGAACGGGAACGAGCCACATGATTTTGTAAAGTTCGCGATCTCCCAGTCCCCACCTTCCCGTCAGCCACGTCATGATTACCCGAAGAAAGAGGTAGGCGAGCAGATAAGATGCCGCTATCTGGGGCCAACCGATCAACAGGCCAACCGCCGCTCCGACCAGGGCCCACGGCAATCCGTGTGTAAAGAGGAGCCCCCAATAGCCGGATGGGCGAGCGCTCTTTAAAGCAATCGACCAGCGCAACTCGCGGCGGAAATACTCCGAAAAGTTCTCTTTGGAAAAGACCATGTAGACAGGTTTAGCCATCAAAACCACGCGGTGGCCGCAAAGGGCAATGCGCTTACCCAGTTCAAAATCCTCCGAGTGATGATTAACGATCGCTTCCCAGCCGCCGATTTCGGCGAGGTGTTTCTTGGATGTGGCCATCGTCCAGCCGAAAGCGAAACCCAACCGGCCCTCAATTTTCTTGGCCACGAGAGCAGCCGGAGCGGAATCCATGTACATGCCCAGTGCGTCCAGATTCGAAGCCAGACTTTCAGAGGGCTGACTTTTGTAGAAGGCAGTGACGGCACCGACTTTCGGATCGGCCTGAGATAATCGGCTTCCACACGCACGTCACTGTCGCTCATGACAAGAAGATCGTATTTTGCATTCTGGGCTAACTGGCAAAGGTTATTTACCTTGTCGCTCGTTCCCACGCGCGGAACGTTGGTAATTAAGCGGATGGAGACGGCGGGGAATTCCGAACGGAGTTTTTCGATGACTGGAATGACCGGATCACTCGCATCGGATACCGCAAACACGACCTCGTAAAGTGGATAATCCAGGCGACAGAAGCTGGCGAAATTCTCATAAGCCTCGTGATCGAGACCGCGCACCGGCTTTACGATGCTGGCGGGGGGCATGAACGGCGTCTTCGCTGAAGAGACTTTGCGCACACCGCGGAAATGGGCCATCACACAGTAAAGAGAAAGAACGTAGTAAGCGAATGGAAAAAGCGCCAAAATCATCACGGCGGAAGCAGCTACAATCTGCAACTTGAAACCTCAAATTTGACTCCGAGTAGTAACCACATAAGCTCAACTTATCATAGCTCACTCCGATTCGTAAGGAGGGCGAGAGGCGGTCATGAACTGATCGAGTAGCCGTAGGCGCGGATGGTTTCCACAGCCTCACTTCGGCTGCCGGCGTCCACCTGTTTCAAGATGTTGTGGATGTGATTCCTCACGGTAAATTCAGAGAGGTTCAAGCGGGAAGCGATTTCTTTATTGGTGAAACCTTTCGCCACAAGAACCATCAATTGCTGCTGACGGATAGTAAGATCCGGTCTTGGGCCCGAGCGCTTGACTGGCGTCTCTTCGATCATGTGAGCAACGAAGCGGAATAGTGTCGAGCAAAGTTGAGGAGGGCAGACTGCCTCCCCCCGGTAGACAGCGCGCACAGCCGCAACGAGTTCGGAAGCAGACGCATCTTTCAGCAAATAGCCCATCACGCCGGAACGAACGGCAGCCATGAATAGTTC
>WNFP01006439.1_pt1 | contig 15175 bp, 11 predicted proteins | sample 5400201 | NCBI WGS metagenome assembly WNFP01 (sample SAMN13153355, study PRJNA577476) | soil metagenome | isolation source: 115 cm saprolite under Madrone tree | place: USA:California | collected 2016-06-14
GCGCTTTTTCTCGCTGGTGCGAGCCTGCTCGGACAGGGAGGATTAATTCTTCTCCTGGTCGCGATCAACTCTGCGGCGTGGTTTTGTAGTGCCCGGCTGAGTGCCATTCTTGCTGGAGGAATGGGCGGCGCGAGAAATGCGTGGCTTTACCTCGTTCCGAACCTGCTGGTGATCGTTTACATCTGGTCCAGTTACCATCTCGGCCAGCCGAACCTTGTTTTGCTCGCGCTAATGCTTGGCGCTTTTGTTGCGCTTCGCGCGAATCGCCAAATTATCGGCGGTGGCCTGATTGCAATTGCTGCGGCCATCAAAGCTTTTCCGGTGCTTGCGATCGTTTATCTACTTTACCGGCGTTATTGGACAGCGGCAGCCAGTCTCGTCGTGACATTGGCATTGTTACTTCTTGTCCTGCCGGTACCGTTGCGCGGCTTTGGACGAGCGTGGCGCGACATCGAGAAATGGAGCGCGGGAATGCTAAAATACAGCGAAGCCAGCGTGGGGCAGCGCCCGATGCGCAGCTATACATGGAAAAATCAATCTCTCGTTGGCGTCAGCAATCGTTTGCTTCGCCACGTTGATGCCGATGCTGCTTCTGCTCCGCATCAGCCGGTTTACGTGAACTTCGCGGATCTTAAATTTTCGGCCGTGAACGCGATTGTTGCTGGCATTGCGCTCGTGCTGGGCAGCTTGTTTATCGCGGTAATGCCTCAGCGCGGTATGCGAACCGCGAAGAGCGATGCGATCGAGTTCGCTTTGCTGCTGTTGCTGATTCTGATGATCACACCACTTTCGTTTGGCTACTTCTATTCCTGGCTGATGCTGCCGTTCGCCGTCATAACGCACCAAGTGCTTGCTGCAAAAGATTCTGCCATTCTGCGATGGAGCTTGCCCGCGCTGGCGTTGCTGGCCCTCGGCTTGATATTCCCGCGCGGCGCGCAGCTTTACGGCAATTCATTTTTCGCCACGCTGCTGCTGGTTGTCGGATGTTCGGTGGAACTTTTGCGCTGCAAGAAACAAAAAGGCCGGACCCAATCGGTCGGTGAAGTGAATTCGCCGAGTTAGGCTTCTAGCCTACTTGATTGCCAGGCTTTCCACATTTCGTCATTCCCAACGTGCTGTATGTGCGTGCGCCAGCGCATGTTCATTTTCTGATTGGCAATCTCCGATTGAGACGGCGAACCATTAATTTTAACCCGGACCAGGTTTCATCAATCGCGCACACCTTTACATCGACGAATCCGAGTGGCAGTGCGACAGCGCGAACCACATCTTCGGTCACATCAGTTGGGACGCCAGCGGATCGCTTTGGCCAGGAAACCCAAACTGTTCCCGTATCCGCAACTTTCTCGCGCAAGATCGACAAGCTCTTCTTCAATTCGCTGCGGCTTTTGGTGAAAATGTGCACGAAACTCGAACCCTTCTTGGTCCTATCAGAGAAATCGACGCCGCCCGCGATTTGGCCGAGTAACTTTCGATAATTTGCCGGCGCATTGATAAGGACAACGGCCATCTCCGACTTAATTCCGAGCTTCTGAGCCAGTGGCGTGCCCCAATAGCCAGTCATTCTGAAATGTCCTAGCAGCGCGACTGGAGTTTGCAAGTTTCGCGCCACGATGCGACTACCGAACAAGTTGTCCGCCCGAAAAAGGATCGACATTTGTGTTTGCGGCGCAGCATTGGCTGCGCTGTCGTTTGTTGTACCAGGTTGCGGCCATCGGGAGAATGCGGTTTCGGGAACCATTGAAGTGGACGAAGCGCATGTGGGCCCGCGGATGAGTGGACGCGTAGAGAAAATTTTCGCGTGGGAAGGTGATCGTTTACACGAAGGCCAAGTGATCGTGCAATTGGATGCGTCGGAGCTGCGCGCGCGTCGGGATCTTGCCCTCGCGCAAATCAATACGGCAATCCATGACGCGGATGCCCAGGAAGCGCAGTTGCAGTTCCTTCGCGACGATGCAAGGCGTCAGCAGGAGTTGCTTAAGCGCAGGGTAGTTTCGCCTACTGATGCCGAGCGCGCTGACAGCGCGGCGAAATCGCAGGAGAAGAATGTCGCAGCGGCGAAAACGCGTGTTGCGCAGGCGCGTGCACAACTAGCAGACATCGATGCCCAATTAGCGGAATTGCAGGTCGTTGCCCCCGCCGATTCCATTCTTGAGGTGCTCAGCGTCAAAGTCGGCGATGTGCTGCCTCCGAATCGTGAGGCCGCCACGCTCCTATTGACGGGCCATCTCTGGGTGCGTGTTTACGTTCCGGAATCCTGGCTGGGTTTGATCAAACTAGGCGAGCACGTCCGCGTCCGTGTCGATTCGTTTCCGCACACAGATTTCGATGGCGTGGTCGAGCAGATAAATCGCCAGGCCGAGTTCACACCGCGAAACGTGCAAACCGTCGCGGACCGGATCAAACAGGTTTTTGGAGTGAAGGTTCGTTTGCCCAGCGATGATGATCGTTTGCGCGCCGGAATGGCCGCTGATGTTTATTTTCCGAATGTGAAATGAATCTGAAAACCAGGAATCCAAAAGGTTCTAAAAGTAGATTATCAATTTTTCCTGGTTTCATGGGTTCCAGATTTGCCTCGTATGCCTGAACCAATGATCCAGTGTGAAGGGCTGACGAAGCGTTTCGGCACATTCACTGCGGTTGATCATGTTTCGTTCTCCGTCGGAAAGGGATCGATCTTCGGCTTTCTCGGCCCGAACGGTTCAGGAAAAACAACCGTGATCCGAATGCTATGCGGAATTCTCGAGCCGACCGAGGGGACCGCTCGTATCGGCGGCCACGACATCGTGCGCGATCTGGAGCCGATCAAAGAAATGATCGGCTATATGTCGCAGAAATTTTCGCTCTACGACGAGTTGACGGTGAACGAGAATCTTATCTTTGCAGGCAAACTGTATGGCCTGAGCGGTCGCGAATTGAACCAGCGACGGGACGAAATGATCGCCACTACGCATCTGCAGCCGTACATCGACAGGCGTGCTGCGCAACTTTCCGGCGGCTGGCGTCAACGTCTGGCAATGGCTTGCTCGCTCATGCACAGGCCGACCGTGCTTTTTCTCGATGAGCCAACGGCTGGCATCGATCCAGTCGCCCGGCGTGAACTCTGGGATTTGCTCTTCGAATTCGCTGGTAAAGGCATGACGCTGTTCGTCACGACTCATTATATGGACGAAGCGGAGCGGTGTGATCATGTGGGCTACATTTACATGTCCAAGTTGATCGTGTGCGGTGAGCCGGACGAGTTAAAAAAACTGCCAGAGGTAAATCCGCCGGGGACGCGCCGGCTCGATGTGACTTGCGACCATATAACAGTAGCGCTGCAAGCCATGCGCCAGATGCGCGACGTCCGCAGCGCCACTGTCTTTGGCCAGTCAATGCATTTGCTGGTCGATGAATCCGTGAAGCGTGCCCAGATCGAGGAACAGCTGCGCAAAGTCGGCATTAGTCATGTCGAGATTCACGAAATAGGTCCTTCGCTCGAAGACGTGTTTGTTGAGCTTTCAGCGAAGCACGCTGCCGAACAACAAAAAGCCGCGTGATGCTGAGCGGAATAAAGAACGAGGGTTTTGGAGTGCGGCAACATGTTGCCGCTTTGAAAGCGCGGACATGTCCGCGCACTCCAAAATTATCGCAGACAGAAGGAGACCGCCGCTCCTTGTAAAGAATATGAAGCACAAGTTGTTTCGCGGGCTCGGCGCGATTTTGTTCAAAGAATTCATCGTCGTCGCGCGCGATCCGCTGACTCTCTTTTTCTTTTTTTTCCCACCACTGATCGAGATGATTGCGTTCGGCTACGCGCTCGATAACGACGTGAAACACATGGCGATGATCGTTCTCAACGAAGATCGCACGGTCGAGAGCCGTCAATTGATCGACCGTTTCGTGAACACTGAGAGTTTTCGCGTAGTGGGCGAAGTGCAAAATTTGCAGGAGCTCAAGAGTGCAATGCGCAAAGGGCGCGCCTATGCCGCGCTCGACATTCCGCCAAACTTTACTCGCGAACTGATGGCAGGTCACTCCGCGCAGGTGCAGTTGCTTGTCGACGGATCCAATTCCACGACGGCCTTGCAGGCTCTTCAGACCGGACTCGGCGTCGCGTTGACGCAATCGCTGGAATCGCTTTTGCGTGAAACCGGCCGGCAGGGGATGCCGATCGATGTTCGTCCCCAAATGCTTTACAACCCGGCCATGCGCGCCCCGAATTTTTTTGTGCCGGGCGTGATTGGAGTCGTATTGCAAATCGGAACGACGGTTGCTGCCGCTATGGCCCTGGTGCGGGAACGGGAACGCGGGACGCTTGAGCAACTACTGGTAAGCCCATTGAGCCGCGCAGGCCTGATGCTGGGGAAGCTCGTTCCCTATTTGTGCATCGGAATGGCCATGGCCGTGGTCCTGTTTACGATTATGCGGTTTGTGTTTTTCGTCCCCATCGAGGGCAACGTCTTCGCCATGATGTTTTCAACGCTGGTCTACGTTTTCGCGCTGCTCAGTCTGGGTTTGCTCGTCGGGACCAAGGCCGAAAACCAAATGCAGGCGCTCCAAATGTCAATGGTGTTTTTATTGCCGAGCGTTTTCTTCTCCGGATTCATTTTTCCGAGGGAAACCATGCCGTGGATCTTTTACGCGCTGGGCGCGCTCTTTCCCACGACATACTTCATCGCGCTCATGCGCGCGATTATTCTACGCGGCGCAAATTTCCTCGAATACTGGCCGAATCTTGCGGTTCTCATTCTGATGTCCAACTTGCTGTTCATTCTCTGCGCGCTGCAGTTCCGGAAAAAAATTGCATAGTGTGGGACGCGATTCGGGAAATCTTGTAGGGAGCGACCGCCGGGGCCAAAGCAAACTCTCAAAAATTCTCTGGGCCGGGCTGCGCATTACCGTCGCGATCACCGCGTTTTTCGCGTTACTCTGGTGGTTTGGAATGAGGATGCCCGGCAAAAATATTTCGAAGGCTGCGCCGCTGTCACCAGACGAAGTCGCCCTACGCGAAGAGCTACGCGGCGATGTGCAGAAGCTCGCCGGAGAAATCGGTGAGCGAAACATGTGGCATTACGCGCAGCTGAATGCCGCGGCCGATTTCATTGAGGATTCCTTCTCACGCGCCGGATTTCGTCCGCGTCGAGACAGTTACGAAATACGCGGCCAAGCCTGCCACAATATCGAGGCGGAAATTCCCCGGGCCCAAGGAGCGGCGCGCGGACCGCCGCCTTCGATCATCGTCATAGGCGCACACTACGACTCCGTGTTTGGCTCGCCAGGCGCCAATGATAATGGCAGCGGCGTTGCTGCAATGCTTGCACTAGCGCGCCGCTTTGCTGGAAAAACTACACAACATACGCTGCGCTTCGTCGCGTTTGTGAACGAGGAGCCGCCTTATTTCCTCGGCGGAGACATGGGTAGCTTCGTCTATGCGAGTCGGTGCAAAGCGCGTGGTGATAAAATCTCCGCCATGATTAGCCTCGAAACAATCGGCTATTTTTCAGATGCGCCGCATTCGCAAACCTATCCATCGCCGGGATTGGGCATCTTTTATCCGAAAGTTGGCAACTTCATCGGATTCGTCAGCAACGTTCACTCGCGAACATTGCTCCGTCGTGTCGTCGCGCTCTTCCGCGAGCATGCAACGATTCCATCCGAAGGCGCTGCGCTTCCCTCATTTATTCCCGGCGTCAGTTGGTCGGACCAATGGTCATTCTGGCGGAACGGTTATCCCGGCATGATGATCACCGACACCGCGCCGTTTCGATATCCGTATTATCATTCAGCCAGCGACACGCCTGACAAGCTCGATTACGATCGGTTCACGCTTGTGGTCAGCGGCATGGAGAAAGTGATCGGGGATCTGGATAAACTGTAACCGTGGCCGCCGACCTCGATCCGGAAATGAAATCGCAGTCTCGGGTCTGACAACAGTCGGACGAAAGAGCAACTAATCGAGCGCGCATGATCTCAAGTTCAGCCAGGCTGGTGACTCAAACCCAGCTCTTGCGAGTCAGCCAGGTTTTGACGACTTGCGTCAGCCCCACATAGCAGATCAACGTCAATAGCAAAAGCGGCCAATAGAGCGGCGGCAACGGAACAAAGCCGAGTGATGTCGCGAGAGGCGAGTACGGGAGGTATGCGGCAACCGCCATAATAACCACCGTGGTCACAGTGAGTTGCCAACTAGCCCGCGACTGAATGAAAGGAATGAGATTCGTACGAATGACGTGGATGATGAGCGTCTGTGTCATGAGCGATTCGACAAACCAGCCGGTGTGAAATAAGGCAGCTGCATAACTCTGCTCAACGCTAGGTGCATTTGCGAATCGCGCCGCAATTCCAGCAGGAGGCGCCAGCTCGAGATGATTGCATTTAAAAATGAACCACATCATCGCGTAGGTCGTGTAATCGAAGATCGAACTGAGCGGACCAATGCATACGATGAATTTCGCGATCTCGCCGATGTGCCATGGCCGCGGCTTCGCGATCTGCTTGGGGCCAACGTTGTCGGTCGGAATCGGCACTTGTGAAAAGTCGTAAAGCAGATTGTTCGTGAGCACTTGAATCGGCGCCATTGGCACGAAAGGAAGCCACGCGCTGGCGCCGATCACGCTGAACATGTTTCCGAAATTAGAGCTGGCACCCATACGGATGTACTTGAGGATGTTGACGAAGACTTTGCGGCCTTCCAGAACGCCTCCTCCCAGAACCATCAAACTTTTCTCCAGCAGAATCACATCGGCGGATTCCTTGGCGATATCCACCGCGCTATCCACTGAGATGCCTACATCCGCTGCGCGGAGGGCGGGTGCGTCGTTGATGCCATCACCCATAAAGCCGACTGTGTGGCCCCTCTTTTGAAGCGCCTTTACGATTCTCTGCTTGTGCGCAGGCGAAAGCCGCGCAAAAACATTGAACCGGTCTACCAGCTCGGACAGTTCGTCGTCCGACATCTTTTCGACTTCACTTCCGAGCGGGATTTGCTCCGCCTTAAGGCCGACTTCGGTGCAGACCTTGCGTGTGACAAGATCGTTGTCGCCGGTGAGCACTTTCACCGTAACGCCAGCCCGGTTCAGGACAGAAATAGCTCTGCCGGCGGTTTCTTTCGGCGGGTCGAGAAAGGCGAGATAACCGGTCAGCACAAGGCCCTCTTCATCGGTTTTCGATTAGGCGGCGCGTTTCTCTACTTTCTTGTTGGCGACGGCCAGCACGCGGAAGCCATCTGCGTTCAGTTCATTCCGTTCTTCCAGGAGGTCGCCGACCAGGATCGGCTCCATCGGGAAGATTTCACCTTCGTATTCGAAATGAGCGCACTTTTTGAATACGGCTTCGGGCGCGCCTTTGGTTAGGAGTTGACGTTCTCCATCAGGCCCATCCACCACGACCGACATCATCCGGCGTGAAAAATCGAACGGGATCTCGTCGACTTTTCTGTACTTATCGAGCGAGAGTTCCTTATGCAATTCCGTGTATTTGAGCACGGCGCGATCGAGGACATTTTTTAGGCCGGTTTGAAAATGGCTGATCACATAAGCGTCGCGCAGGACCTCTTCACTTTTTTCCTTATGAATATTGCAGTACAGCTCGAGGATGATGTGATCCATGGTCAACGTGCCGGTCTTGTCCGTGCAAAACACATCCATCGCCCCAAAGTTCTGAATCGCGTCGAGCCGCTTGACGATGACCTTCTTGCGTGACATCGCCATCGCGCCTTTCGACAGGCAGACCGACACAATCATCGGTAACATTTCCGGAGTGAGTCCGACGGCGACCGCCATTGAAAAGAAAAACGCTTCGCGCCAATTGTGTTTCGTTAGGCCGTTAATGACGAACACCAAGGGGACCATCACAAGCATGAAGCGAATCATGAGCCACGTGAATTTCTTGATGCCGCGGTCGAAACTCGTTTCCTCTTGTTCGCCGGTAAGACTGCGGGCGATCTGACCGAAGTAAGTATTCGAGCCAGTCGCAATGACGACCGCCTTGGCCGTGCCGCTCTCGACGCTTGTTCCGAGAAAACAGATGTTGTGGCGCTCCAGCAAGACTACGCCTTGGCGCGTGTCCGGCACCTCAATCTTTTCGACAGGAAGCGATTCGCCGGTCAACGTGGCTTGAATGATGAACAGATCTTTGGCGGAAAGTAGTCGCAAGTCGGCGGGAATCATGTCCCCGGCTGACAACTGGACGATGTCACCGGGGACAAGCTGGCTGATCGGTATTTCCCTGGCCTTTCCGTTGCGAATCACTGTCGCCGTAACGCTGATCATTGCTTTCAATTTCGCCGCCGCGGCGTCCGCGCGACTTTCCTGAAGGAAGCGGAGAGACAATCCAAGAATAACCATCAACAGCATGACGCTGCCTGCGCGCAGATCGCCCGTGGCATAGGAAATGGTGGCGAGCACCGTCAGCAGGATCACCAACGGATTGCGACTGGCGGTAAACAACCTGTGAACCCAAGTACGCGCCTTCTCTTCGGCGATCTCGTTCGGACCGAATTGATCGAGCCTTTTCTCGGCTTCCTCTTCACTCAAACCGGCTTCTGATGTGCCCAGCCGCTGGAAAAGAGCTTCGAGACTGGTCGTTGCCAGTTCGTCAACCTGCCTGGAAACGCCCGCGCCCGCGCCAGGGGCCGCTTGTTTGGTGTTCATACGATCGCAAAAAGTTGCGCTTGATTTGCAAATTAGTGCGTGATCGGATTTTGTACTATTCTAAATAGTGCAGACTGGTGCGACAGAGCGCTACACACGTAATGGATCAGAGCAGCGTGCCTCGAAGAACGAACAGCGCCACGTTGAAATAAATTACCAGCCCCGTTACATCGACTAGAGTAGCGACGAATGGCGCTGACGACGCCGCCGGATCGAGTCCGCAACGACGCAACAAGAAGGGAAGCAGCGCGCCACTCAGCGTTCCCCACAGCACCACTCCGACAAGCGCAGCCCCGACAGTAAGCGCAACCAGCCAGTGATATTTTCCGTAATCAAAAATGTGCAAGTATTGCCAAAGGGTGATTCGGAAAAAACCGATGGTTCCAAGAATCAAGCCGAGTGACAATCCCGACAGCAATTCCTTGCGGACGACACGAAACCAGTCGCCCAGACGCAATTCGCCGAGAGCCATCGCGCGAATAACCAGGGTCGTCGCCTGCGATCCGGAATTGCCGCCACTGGAGATGATCAAGGGTAGAAACATCGCGAGAATGGCCGCCTTCTCGATCTCGCTGTTATAACCCTGCATTGCGGTTGCGGTCAGCATTTCGCCGAGAAACAGGATGACGAGCCAGGTTGCACGTTTCTTGACCATCCGCAGAAACGGAATGGTTGTGTACGGTTCGTCCAATGCTTCCATGCCGCCGAGTTTTTGGATGTCCTCAGTGGCTTCCTTTTCCGCGACGTCGAGCATGTCATCGCTCGTCACAATCCCGACCAGAACGCCGCTTTAGCGCGTCCTGCTGCGAATCGTTCACACTCAATGCGACGAATGTTTCGTCCCGAAAGTCGCTTACTTTGGCTGTGAGCGGTCTGAGCAGAAACTCGCGCATTCGAATGTCGTCGATCAGTTTGCCCCGATCATCGACGACATAGACGACGTTGAGCGTCTCGCTGTCATGGCCGTACTGGCGCACGTAATCGAGAACTTGCTGCACCGTCCAATCTTCACGCACTTGGATAAAATCCGGCGTCATCAACCGGCCAACGCTGCCTTCCGGATAACCGAGGAGCGCTTGCGCTATGCGGCGTTCTTCCGGGGTGAGCAGCCAGATGAGCTGGCGGGCTGCAGCGCTCGGTAGTTCTTCGAGCAACGCCGTGCGGTCGTCCGGCGACATTTCATTCAAAATTCCGACAACCTGCTCGTGCGCCATGGCCCGCAACAATTTCTGCTGCTCCTCGATCCCGATGTATTCAAAAACGTCCGCCGCAAGCGCATGCGGCAGAACACGAAAGATGATGACCTGTTCATCTTCCGGCATATCGAGGATCACCTCTGCGACATCGGCCGGCGGCCATTCGTGAAACACCTCGCGCAACGCCCCGAAATTACGGGCGTCGATCAGGCTTCTGATTTCAGGTTCTAAAATTTTACCGACCATAACTGTTGTTCGCGCGCGGCTGCCGCCGAGTTGTAACACTCACGCTCGCCCAAAGCAACGGCACAAGAAGGACGGTGGAGTGCGGGAGTGATGGAGTGGTGAAAATATGCTTCCGCTTGGCATTTTCGCGGAAACGTTCGAAAATAAAGTGATGCCGGCAGTTGCTACAGCCTCAATGATTCGGCGTGAGATTGGCGACGATCATATTTGTCTACTCACGTTTGATCGCCCCGAGTCGGGCGCGAACATTTTCGATGCCGCCACGCTCGGTGAGTTAAACGAACATCTCGATTTCGTTGAGAATGACGCCTCTTTGCGCGGCCTAATCATCGCGTCGGCGAAAAAATCAATCTTCGTCGCAGGCGCGGATTTGAAGACGCTGTTGCAACAGGCGCAGTCCGGAGATATGCGCGAATTCATTGCGAAAGGGCAGCGAATCTTTAGCCGCCTTGCCGATCTAAATATTCCGACGGTCGCGGCCATACACGGTGCGTCCGCTGGGGGCGGGTACGAAGTCACGCTGGCGTGCGACTATCGAGTCGCAAGTGATGATCCGGCGACGCGGATTGGGCTTCCTGAAACCACACTCGGGTTGATTCCCGCGTGGGGCGGTTGCACACGCCTGCCTCGCCTGATTGGAGCCGAAAAAGCTGCGGAAGTGATCTTGAAAGGCAAACTTTATTCTGCTCAGGAAGCTTTGAAGCTCGGGCTGGTCGATGAAATTGCGACGGGCGATCAGCTCATCGAACGCGCGCGGCAAAAGCTGCGCGACGGGAAACGCAAAACGGAGGGCGGAGCTCCTGCGATGCCGGGCTCGCCGGAGCTCGCCCCTCCACGACAACAGGGAAATGCTGCGCCAGCACGCGCGTACGAAATCATCAATAAGACGCTTTCGATTTCGCCCGATGAATCGTTGCGGATGGAGCTGGACGCGATTGCCGAGCTTGGCAAAACGGAATCGACGCAGAACTTGATCCGCAATTTCTTTTTGGCGGAGAAATACAAGAAAGGACCCTCGAAACCGCCAATCGAAAGAGTCATGCACGCGGCCGTGATCGGCGCGGGTGTGATGGGCTCGGGTATTGCGCAATGGCTAAGCTCGCGCGGCGTCACGGTAATCTTGCGCGATATCGCGCGAGAACAGGTGGACCACGGTTTGGCGAATATTGAGAAAGTTTATGCCGACGCGGTAAAGCGCGGATTGGTGACGGAGCAAAAGGCCAGGGAAGGTCGCGCACGAATTGTGGCTTCAACGGCGCCGATGGAATTGCGCGATGTACAATTTGTGATCGAAGCGGCGTCGGAGAAGATGGAGATTAAGAAAGAAATTTTTCGCGAGCTGGCGATGCAGGCTGGGCCGAAAACGATCATCGCCACAAACACTTCGGCGCTTCCGGTCAGCGCGCTGGCCGAGATGACCGTTTCACCCGAGCACGTGATCGGTCTTCACTTCTTCAATCCAGTGAGTCGAATGAAACTGGTGGAGGTTGTTATTGCCAAGGAAACTTCCGACGACACGCGCGACCGGAGTCTGGGTTTCGTACGACAAATTGGAAAGCTGCCAATGATTGTGCGGGACAACCCCGGCTTTCTGGTGAACCGCGTTTTGTTTCCTTATTTGCTTGATGCTGCTGAGCTTTTCGAGCGTGGTTTGGAAGCGGACAAGATTGATGACGCACTTGTTCGTTGGGGTATGCCGATGGGACCGTTACGCTTGATCGACGAAATCGGCGTCGATATCGCTATCGACATCGGCAATACGCTTGAAAAAGCTTATGGGCGACGCGACCACGTTCCCGCCGTTCTGCTCTGGTTGCGCGATGGCCAGATGCTCGGCCGGAAAACTGGCGCGGGTTTTTATAAATACGAAGGCAAGACACAGACGCCTAACGATTCGCTCTCGCAGCGGCGGCGCGCATTGCACGGCGAACCTGAAGGCGCCGAAGGCCCGAACATTCCTCCGGATTGGCACCGCGATCCTCGTTTGCGGCTGAACAAAGAAGATCTGGCGCGCCGGCTCGTTTTCCTCATGGTCAACGAAGCGGCCCGTTGTGTGGAGGAGAAAGTCGTCGATTCCCCGGAGGATGCGGACTACGGAATGATTTTAGGGACCGGTTTCGCGCCGTTCCGTGGTGGGCCATTGCGCTACGCGGAGCATTATGGATTAAGCAAAGTGGTCGATGAATTGGAACGACTGGGACGAACCGAGGAGAAATTTCTGCCCTGCGAGATCTTGCGGAAACACGCCCGTGACGGCACGAAATTTTATGAGAACTGAAATCGATGGGGAGCGCGGGCATGTTGCCCGCTCGTTTCGGCATTTTGCCGAAACCCTTCTTGGGCTTCGAACACGTGGCTACGCCCGCAACATGCCGGCTAATGCGAGCAACATGCTCGCGCTCCCCTCATGAAATCGCCGCTCGAAGCGCCGGAGAAATCCCGCAGTCGCGGGACTGAGAAAACCAGCGCAAAAATTGAAAAACCGGCCCCGGCTGTCATTGACACATCGAAAATGGCAAAAGGCCAGCGCGAAGCGCTCGAGCTGGCGGAAGCGGCGCGTGATCCGCTCGAGGATCGCGGCAGTTTCGCCAGCAATCTGTTCGTCGGACGTTACGATTTCGATCGAATTTACCCGTATCCCGCGCAGAGCGCCGAAGATCGCGCCGCGGGCGAAGATTTTGTTAGCAAGCTGGAAAGTTATCTGCGCGAACATGTCGATCCGGACGAGATCGATCGCACCGGCGAAATTCCGCCCGAAAATTTTAAAGGACTCGCGGAGATCGGCGCGTTCGGAATCAAAGTTCCGAAGAAATACGGCGGGCTTGGTCTGTCGCAGTGCAATTATGGACGCGCGGCAGTATTGCTGGGTAGTTGGGATGGAAACGTGGCTGCGCTCGTATCTGCGCATCAATCGATTGGTGTCGCGCAGCCGTTGCTCTTGTTTGGTACAGAAGAGCAGAAACAAAAATATCTACCGCGTGTTGCAGCCGGCGAGATTTCTGCATTTGCGCTCACCGAGACCCATGCTGGCTCAGACCCGGCGACGATGAGCTTAAAAGCTGAGCCAACCGCGGACGGCTCTGAGTTCGTGCTGAACGGCGAAAAACTTTGGTGCACCAACGGCGTGAAAGCGGGCGTCCTCGTAGTGATGGCGCGGACCCCGTCGAAAATGGTGGGCGGAAAAGAGCGCAAGCAAATCACGGCGTTCATTGTCGATGTGGATACGCCAGGGCTGGAGATCACGTATCGCTGCCGGTTCATGGGACTGCGCGCGCTTTACAACGCCGTCGTCAGATTCACGGATGTGCGCATCCCGCGGGAGAACATCATTTTTAAAGAAGGCGCCGGATTAAAAGTCGCGCTGACGACGTTGAATACCGGGCGGCTCACCCTGCCCGCTGCGTGCGTAGGCCTTTCCAAACGCCTGCTCGAAATTTCGCGAAAATGGGCAGGCGAACGCATTCAATGGGGCGTGCCGATCGGCAAACACGCCGCCATTGCCGGAAAAATTGCAGAGATGGCCGGCGACGTTTTCGCAATGGAAGCGATGACCTTTCTCACGTCATCGCTGCTCGATCGCAAGGTGGGCGATCTGCGCATCGAGACCGCCATGTGCAAAATGTGGGCCACGGAAATGACGTGGAAGATCGCCGATGACGCGATGCAGGTGCGCGGTGGACGTGGCTACGAAACGGCGCATTCGTTGGCCGGCCGAGGCGAGCCGCCGATCGCGGTGGAAAGATTTCTGCGCGATTGTCGCGTAAACACGATCTTCGAAGGCTCCAGCGAAATCATGCGGCTGTTCATCGCGCGCGAAGCGCTCGATCCGCATTTGAAAGTCGGTGGCGCGATTTTCAACACGCAACTGCCGATGTCCGACCGCGCGAAAGCCGTTTTCAGTTCCGGAAAGTTTTACGCCGGTTGGTATCCGCGCCAGTGGATGCCGAACGGCGCGGGCAAGATCGACAATTTGCACGAAACACTGCGCGGCCACGTCAATTATGCAGCGCGGACGAGCAAACGGCTCGCCCGCGGCTTGTTTCACGCCATGGCGCGGTTCGGTCCGAAACTCGACCGCGAGCAACTGCTCCTTTCCAGATTCGTCGGGATCGCGACGGAATTATTTGCGATCAGCGCGACATGTTCTTACGCGCAATGGCTGCTCGGCCAGAGTAAACCCGCCGACGAAATTCTTTCCGTCGCGGATTATTTTTGCCGCTCTGCGCGAATGAGAATCGACCATCATTTTTCCGGCACAGCGCGCAACGTCGACAAACGCGGCTACGATCTCGTGCAGGATTTGCTCGCAGGAAAACATGAACTCTTGCGGGACGGGATCGTGTAGCACAGCCATCCTGGCTGTGGTGTCGAGCGGGCATCCGGCCTGCAAGATTTGCAGGCTAGAAGCCCGCCTGACGAAACAGGCAAGATGCCTGTGCTACGTCTGTTGACCGAGCGTTTCGCCAAAGCTAATCTCACAGATGAGTATCCCACCCGTGCTAGCGGAACCCGCTTCATCTCGAAGCCGCACCACAACGAGCGAAAAAGAAAAACAGATTCCGGCGCCGCAGGTGCTCGAAACAATCGAGCAACACGTCTTGCTCGATGGTTTCAAGATCGTCGTCGATCTCGAGAAAAGCCGCGGCTCGTATTTATACAATGCAGTCGATAATCGCCGATTGATCGACCTCTACGGGTTTTTCGGCTCGATGCCGGTTGGGTTTAGCGACGCGATCTTTTGCGTGCCGCGAAAGTCAAGATCGCTAACTCGGACGTTTACTCAGAAGGCTACGCTGAATTTATCGAGACGTTTGAACGTGTAGTCGGGTTGCCCCCGCTGGAGCGCTATCTTTTTATCGAGGGCGGCGCGCTCGCGGTCGAGAATTGTTTGAAGGCAGCGATGGATTGGAAAGTGCGGAAGAACATGGCTGCTGGTCACGGCGAACGCGGCACCCAGATCTTGCATTTTCGTCACGCATTTCACGGGCGAAGCGGCTACACCATGAGCCTTACCAATACCGATCCGCGGAAGACGGATTTGTTCGCAAAATTCGATTGGCCGCGCGTGTCGTGTCCACACATCGATTTTTCATTGCCGGA
>WNFP01002312.1_pt1 | contig 15169 bp, 17 predicted proteins | sample 5400201 | NCBI WGS metagenome assembly WNFP01 (sample SAMN13153355, study PRJNA577476) | soil metagenome | isolation source: 115 cm saprolite under Madrone tree | place: USA:California | collected 2016-06-14
TAGCCTGGTTAATTCATCAGAGGCGAGAATCGTAGCGCAGAAAGCGCATTGGTGAAGCAGGAAAGGATCGCGTCCCGTTGTCGATCCTCCTGTAGGTTGCGCGGCCGCTCTTTTGACTTCACGAACCGTTTTTCGAGATAGCTCCGCCCTAGTTCTTCCGAGAGTGTGTTGTCAAACAGCCGAGACAAGCTAAGAGGAGTTGCAGAGCGCGGCGGTTTGGAAGAGATCCTGAAAGGGCCAGCCGCTGGCCAGGTGAATGCGGATGCAGCGAGCTGTTTCGCGGATGCGCGCACCGATCTTGAACAACTGAATGCGCAGCGTTTCGATTTGTGCGGAGCGCATCGACGAAGGTAGCTGCAAACGAAACAGGTTGACGAGGTTGTAGGCGAAACTGTGGAGCAACAGGCGGAAGGCATTGGCTCGGAAACGATGGCAGCTCAAGCGGTCAGCGGCAAAACCATTCTTGAATTCTTCGATGCGGTTCTCGCATTCCCCGCGATCGTTATAGAAGGAAAAGACGGAACCGCAGCGGCCTTTTAAATTCGTGACCAGAAAGCGCAAGTTGGTTCCCGATGCAGTGTGTTCGGCCTTGTAGCAGATGCGGCGCCGATGGGACCAGCTGTAAGCACGGTGGAGGAAGCTAGAAAAGGATCGTTGCGGCTTGCCCGTTCGACGATAACGTCGGGCGAGACAACGTTGCAGGCGTTGGGCTTTCCCTGGCAACCGTGAGTTGGCGGACACGCCGATCACGTACTGGAGGCCGAAAAACTCGCAGAACTCGTAGAGCAGTGGCAAGGCAAAACCAGCGTCAGCGCGCAGTTTGATGCGGGCCTTGGGAAATTCTTTCTGTAGCCGCGGGACGATGCGTAACAACAAGGGGATGATGCGGGCGTGACTCGCCGCGGTGCCACGACGCAGTCGGGCAGACAGCAAACAACCGGTGTGACGCTCAAAGATCAGCAAGGGGTGATACATGTGCTGGTCATAACCACCATTGAAGAAGCTGAGCTGTTGCTGCCCGTGCGTGGGATCGTCGGTGGAATCGACATCGAGCAGGATCTCTCCTCGTTTGCGAACCTGTTCACCGCAGATCTTCACAAACCAGTCGAGCAAAGCATCCTGCAACTTGAGGAGGTCGCGAGGTGCGGGCGAGTTCTCCCAGCGGCTGAGAGTTGGTTGTGAGCCGAGCGGTTCACCCAGCGGTTGATCGGCAAGAATCTGAAAAGTCGGATCGTGACGCAGTCGATCCGCGTCGTTGGCGTCCTCGTAACCAGCGATGATCTGGTAGAGGCGCTGGCGAAACAACGACAACACGGAATGACGAACCCGTTCCTCTTCGCGAGGATCACAGATGTGCTGTGTCAACCCGCGAGTGAGCCCATGCCGCTGATCAAAAGCCCGCAACGGCAGCAGGCCGGCGTCACTGGTGATCTGGCCACCCGAAAAATCAGCTCGAATCGCTCGGTGCCGGTAGAAGGAAAAGGAAAGCTGTGGTATATAACGAGATGTCACGTTTTGGGTGCTCCGAAAGAGAATGCCGGGTTCGCGAAAACCCGGTGTTCATCAATCTTTTAGAGCACCTTTTCTTTTTTAGCCAGCAAAATCGTGAATAATCCAGGTTAGGCTTGACCCAGTTTGGGGGCGTAACTCTTATCGAACAGTTTTTTCGACGCCTCCGTTTGCAGCGGGCCTTCTCGCGACACATCCGCTTTGCCCAGCGGAACAACCGCTACAGCATCAGTGAATCCTTGGAAGCGTTGCTCTATCCCCTCGTGCTCGGCCTGGGACGGATCGAGACCACCGAACCACTGCGCCACAACGGAGTGTTTCAATACTTGGCAGGCTTGCCGGGTTATCCGGCAGCCACTAGCCTGCGGCGCTTCCTCGAGCGATTCGCACATGCGGGACGGAATGCCTTTCTCAAATTGCACGATCGTTGGCGTACGGAGATGATCGGTCACTTGTCGCAGGTCATCTTCGATTTAGACAGCACCGTGCTCACGGTCTATGGCCACCAGGAACGAGCCGAAGTGGGCTACAACCCGAAGAAGCGGGGACGCCCCTCCTATCTTCCGCTGTTGTGCTTCGAAGGGAATACACAAGATTGTTGGGAGGGCAGCTACCATCCCGGCAACACACGCGCCTCAACGATCACGATACCGTTGCTGGAGCGCACCTTTGCCAAGTTGCCAGGATCGATCCGAGAAGTACGAGTGCGCGCTGATGGAGCGTTCTTCGATCACAAAATCATCGAATTTATTGAGCAAAAACACGCGTTCTACGCGATCGTCGCCCAACTTACGCGCCCCCTGAAAAGTCGGCTTTCCGGGCTGCGCTATCACCAGGTTTCGTCGAGGGTATGGGCGGCTGAGTTTCGATACTGCCCGCATGGGTGGCCCGGGCTGCGGCGCTTCGTAGTGATTCGTCGGCCGGTGCCGGAAGAGCCTTCGGCACAATTGCATCTGTTCCAGATGGGCGGCTACAACTACCAACTGTTGGTGACCAACCTTTCATTGACCCCGCTGCACTTGTGGCGCTTCTACAATCAGCGCGCTCGTGCCGAGTTGATTATCCGCGAGTTAAAATACGCCTACGCCTTGGGGAAGATCCCGACGAAAGACTTTCAAGCCAACGAGGCATTCTTCCAGATCGTTTTGCTGGCCTACAACCTGCTGAATTGGTTCAAACGCCTTTGCGCTCCAGCGCATCTGCAACGAGCGAACCTGCAATACCTGCGGCAGAGGTTATTCGTGGTTCCTTCTCAATTAGTGCGACCTGGAGGCGTGCCCACATTACGAATTGCGCCGGGCTACGCTCACGAAGCCGATTTCCTCGAAACTCTGCGACGCATTCGTGGCTTGCGACCCCCGCTCCAAGTGAAGTAAGGAAGACGACGGTTGGAACAGCTCGGGGTTTTGTTCCAAGCAGTTTCGACCATTTTTCACGCAGGATTGAGGTTAAGTGGAATAGGTTTTCGAGCCGGCTCTCTCGCTGACGGTAACCTATTGAAGCATGACTTGCCGATCACGGGCCACTGCCGAACCCGAAACGAATGTCGATGTGCCTGCCCGCCCCGAATTCCAACTCAGGTTCGTCGATGCTATGGACTCTAGCTCCGGAGAGAGACACTGATTTGTCTCATAACAGGCCCCTCGAGTTGCTGAGGCCGGGCGATCTGTGCGCCTTTAAACTTCTGCTTGCTATACCAAGCAGAAAAATTTATAGGTGCGTTTCAAATCATCATGCGAAGAGATAGATCGATTGCGGGTCAAGTGAGACGAACGCGCCTGGAAAATTCATTTCCGGATATATATCAATACTTTCCCAAAACGCCTTTACTTGTGAACCGCTCAGCAGCCGGAATTGACGGAGGGCACCAGTCAGAAAACCCGGAAGTTCAACATTTGTCGGCACATCCGTCGCAGGATCGGGTACGGCAGAAGCGTACCAGGGCAACGCGCGAATGGCGCATGACTTGCACAGAATTCCACAAGAGTATTTTCGGCTTGTCGTTTGCATTTTGGCTGAATGGACAGATAATACGCCAGCAACTCCCCGCGTGACCGGCAGGAATATTGCGAACGATTTAGACCCCCATAGTGGAGTCAGTCCGACACGGTCTTGTTGTGTTTGAACTTCTTAGCTGGCGCAAGGGCCGAACTTCTCTCTGAGAGGCGGCTTCGCATTGGACACTGAAGCCACAAGTAATCGAGCAGTTCAGGCTATCAAATTCAGCCTTAGTGACCCGTTTAAGAAGGAAGTTGAGGAGTCCAAATTGACAGTACGACACTGCCCAGATGCTCCGAAGTTCGAAGTGCGCTGCCACGCCGGAGATGCCGGCCATCTTGAGGTCGCCAGTGACTCTGTGTCCGTGCGGGTCGGCCAGCGGATACGCAGAGAAGGAAAGGAAGAGCTATGGGGTTCCTTGCTCGTCGAGTGCAAGGAACAGGACGACGGATCGTTAGCGGTTGAGGTTGTAGTCTGCCATCCTGACTGGGACGAACCTGTGAGGGTTGCCTTGATCCAATCCACTCCCTCTGACGGGAATCCAGAGGCAATTCTTCGCTGCGACTTCAAACAGAAACAATTGTGATGTCCCAGGCGGAACGTGGACAAGGCCAGCATTTTCCTCTAGAAGATTAGGTTAGACGTGCACGAAGCTGCCAGCCTGGGTGAGTAGCCGAACAATCCGTCTGGCCAATCCGTCTGGCCATGAACGCCGAGGCTGCCTTGTAGTATCAGCACGCCGAAACAGGGAAGAAGAACCCCGGTCAGATAGCCACGGCGTCTCGCGTAAAGAGGTTCTTTGCGGAGAAACCCTAGCCCGCTCCAAGCATCTTACGGGCAGCAGCCTCACGTTGTTTGTTTCGCTCAATGTGAATAGCTTTCTTTCTCTTCCAGATCACCTGCACGATCATGGCATCTTCCGACAGTTCAGCAAAAGACTTCCGATTGCTAGATGTGCGATGGCCGGACAACCCGGAGACAATCCGAAAGTCGTCCTCTGTCATGTCGCACGTCCGATCAAGAACTTTCATTTCGATATACAGTGGAGAGCGAATAGTCATTGGCTCACCGTCGAACGCAGGTAGTCAATCATAGCTCTACACGCTCGCTTTGCAAGCGTGCGCGACAGGATACCCATTCCATATTCCGTCATTCCTACCCTATTGTGGGTTGAGATTCTAAAGGTTGGCTAATTGGGGTACTCTCCTTGGCGACGCATGCGGGACGTTCGCTGCCTACATTCATGCGCTGATTTTTGTGCTTGACAATTCAAAAAGATGAGATACGCTACTCATGATTAATGGGAAGTTCACCACCTCCGAAGCTGCCCGGCAGGCTGGGATCAGCCTGGCTACGATCAATAGGTGGATAGCATTGGGCAAAATAAGGGCTCCGGAGCCCACACTGGTCGGGGCTACTGGTTACCGACTTTGGTCGAGAGCGGATATCAAGAGCCTTAGGCTCACAAAGAAGAAGATTTATTGGCAAGGTGGTGGTCGCAAGAAAAGCAGAAAGTAAGTGAATTAGCGGGACGCGCCGGTGCTTGAACACCGGACGCGCCCCTAACCACAGTCGCACAGATGAGGTGCAACGATGGCTGCAAGAGAAGTTATCCATTTCCCATTCTGGGCGCAACTTCCGACGCGCCACGTGTTTCCGGCTCGCTCCCCTCCTGAAGCGCAGTCAAACATCCGCTCCCAGTTGAAGTCCCTAGGAATTGTGTTCTCGTAAGTCCTAAGTCTAGTCAATGCGTCGGCTTACGAAATATTTGCCTTCCCGCCCAAAACGTGTGGCGAACAAAGCAAGCAAACCTGGCATAAGCATGCCAAGTTTGCGGCCACAGCTTTCGTTGCGAGTCTCTACTGCATGACGTTATAAGGCAAGCAATGGGTGAATGGAAAGTTCAACTGGGCCTGCGGGTGCGCCAAGCTCTGCGAATTGAGCTTGAGGAATTCGCCGCGCGAGAGAAGCGAAAGCTCGGTAACGTCGGGGAAGTCATTCTGGAGTGGGGCTTCGAGCAACTCAAGGCGGCCGGGTCCATTGACCGGCTCCTGAAATACAAGATTCGCCCGTCTGTTCGTCATCTGAAACAGCAGTGAAGTCGCCACGAGTACTCGCAACTTAGATTTTTTGGTGAAACGAAAGGCACACGGGACGAACATCATGGACGATCGCAAGTTCGAAGTTGATTGCAACGCCGGCGAAGCGGGTCAATTCCAAGCGAAGACAGATTCTCTGTCAATCCGCATCGGACAACGAGTGCGCAGCAATGGGATCGAAGAACTGTGGGGTTCCGTCCTTGTTCATTGCCAGGACGAGCAGGATGGTTCGCTTGTCGCGAAGGTCATCGTTTGCCACCCTGATTGGGAAGAACCACTTCAGATTGCCGCCATAAGGTCGATCGCGACCAGCGAAAGCAAAGATGGTCCGGTCCTGGAAGTTGATCTGACACAGATGCAGGCATGACCTGCTGTCGGCTAGGTAGTGCGGTAGGACCAGTCAATTCCTGTCATATCAATTCACAGCCCTTCAAAAGAGGAGAGTCGAATGAATATTGGTGAGCGCTTGCGCCGACTTCGTGGTCTGAAGAGGCTTTCACAAGGGGACATAGAGAAGCGCACTGGTTTGCTTCGGTGTTACACTTCCCGTGTTGAAAATGGTGCAACGGTTCCAAGCATCCGGACGGTCGAGAAGCTGGCCCGGGCCCTTGAAGTTCCTCTTTATCAATTCTTCTACGACCGGGAGGGACCACCAGACGCGCCGATTTTTCCATGGCAATCATCTGTAGAGAGGCCCGCTTGGGCGAAGTCGGCCAAAGTGATTCGAATCGTGGAGCGGCTTGGCTCATTGCTTAGTCTCATTGGTGACAGGCATCGGCGGTTACTGATTTCCTTGGCCAAGAAGATGGCCAGGGACTCATCCACACAGCTAATCGAGATCAAAAACAAGCCGAAATTGCGCGACGAAACGGCCTCGCGACGGTCGCGATCTCTTCAATCCACGATGACCGGGCGTAAGGCGAGGAAAAAACGATCCTAAACAGTTGCAAGCAGGTTGAACGCTAACCACTAGAGTTTGCGACCAACGTACGGGCCCGAGTTTCCACTCACCGGAATGAGGCGCACCGAGCGTCACCTGTTCGTCCGCGCGGGGTTCACGATTCCTCGTCATCCCCAGATCGATCAAAAAACCATCTTGCTTACAATCATAAGCAGAATGTAGATCGAGCGGGGCTCGCACGTTCTGCTGCGGAGAATAGGTCAGGAGAACTTTTCGATTTGCACTCAAGGTGCGTATTCAAAACACTTAGCGGAGGGGTTGCACGTTAGGTCCTCTCGCCAGGCCCAGCCAGGATTCATCCCGCAATGTCAACGGAGGGCAGAGGTGGCAGAGGAAATCAAAATTCTCTTGGTCGAGGACAACCCGGACATCGAGAGGTTTATTTGGGCATCCTTGACGAAACATTTGTCATCGCAAGTCAATCTCGAATGCAAGCCGAGATTCTCGATCGCTCTGGATCGTCTGAAGACGGAATCTTTCGATGTAATCCTGGTCGATCTTTCCGTGTCCGACCTGCAGGGTCCAGGAGGTCCTGCACGTGTCAGGACGATCGCGCTCACGTTACCCGTTATCTTGCTGGTCAATGAAGACGAATCAGATCCGTTCCAAAGCTCGAGGGATGTGAGTATGCATAGATGGCTGGTAAAAGAGACGCTCAGCTGGCCCCGGCTGGTCGACGTGGTGAAGAATGTCGTAAATTCGAAATCCTTTCGAGAGGGAGTTCGTCACCCCGCCGAACCGAATTAGTTGAAGCTTGAGCCAGGCGTGATCCGGCACTTGCGGCGAGCACGGAGGGCGACCTGCGTGAAGAGCGTCATAGCACTGCCTGAGCGAATTCCGCTCTCCATTGCAGGAAGGTCCCCAAGAAAAATCCTTTAAAGAAATTACGGCGTGAGGACAGAGCAAAATAGCAAGTATCGCGAATTCTGGCTGCGAGCCAGCTGGCTTGTGTCGCCAACAGCCGAAGTCAAGTAGGACTCCTCCGAACTGGGCAATCCCCTTCATTCACGTTCGGTGTTGAACAGATGCCGAACTTCAAGTCCCGATGCGCCTTCCGCCGAATATTTCCGTGGTTCGACGATCTTCCGTTGCGTATTTCATCATCGTTTTCTGGCCCTCTGAAGTCAGCTTACGTAGGGTCCGCATTAGCCTCTAGTAACATTCCCTCAGCACGGCCTTAGGGCCGAATTCCAACATTAGGAGAAGACCATGACCTTCAGTAAAGTCTCGTGTTCGATTCTGTTCGTGAGTGCTTCACTTTTTGGCTGCTCGACGATTTTGTGCTCGATGACGCAGCAAGGAAGCAGATTGTGTTCGGACGGAGGGGCCCCACAACCCCCGGTACCCAAAGCTGCACAAAGGCCAACAGGGCCGAACTTCGTGACTGACGGTGGGGCGCCGCAACCCCCGGTGCCACCCGGAGCCACACTAAGGACAGCAGGATCCACGTTGGTGGCTGACGGTGGGGCGCCGCAACCTCCGGTACCGCCCGGAGCTGCGTTAAGCCCATCGGGGCCCACGTTGGTAGCTGACGGAGGAGCGCCGCAACCCCCAGTGCCAAAACGGAGCGTTACAGCGTAAAAGCTGAACCGTCGGAAAGGGGAGAGCGCATTGCGCTTTCCCCGTTCCTTTTGTGTTAATATTATGAATCCGCGATGTCCCCTTGGCATGTTCACCAACCTCATTTGGTGGAGTGCGATCCTGATGGAAGCGCTTCTCTTAGCCCGAGCGTCTAGGGATAAGCTCTTAGAGCGATATCCGCTCTTCTATTCCTACATTGGCTCCGTTTTACTGGTCGAGATCGTTCGCTTTTCATGGTACAAGGCGCAACTTGATTCTTACCCGACGGTTTATTGGTATACAGAACTCGCGACGGTAGTCGCCGGCTATGGCGTCATCGCGGAAATCTACAAACGATCTCTCGAACACCATCCAGGTGTGGCACGTCGCGCTCAGGGACTCCTCCTCGTTGTGCTGTTTGTGACTCTAGCCGAGGTTGCCGCCAATACATTTAGCAGTCCGTCTGGGTCATGGCCTCATGCAATTGCGAAGTTCGGCCGGGACCTGCGTTATGTAGAGTTATCTCTTTGGGTTGTAATGCTGGCGGTTTTCAGCTTGTATCGCATTCCGGCTGGACGAAACCTGAAGGCATTGATTTCTGGATACGGCTTCTACATCACGATGAGTGTGGTGAATCTCGCCTTCGTGTTCCAGCCCGAAAGTCGCTTTTCATCGACGGCGCGTCAACTGCCATCGCTAGCCTACGTCATCACGCTGACAATCTGGTGTGCTGGCCTATGGTCCCGTTTTCCCGAGCCCGGACCTCCAGTAGAAGATCAAATTGAACGCGATTATCGGGTTCTTGAAATTCGCACGCGAGCGATATTCAGGCGTATCAAATCCTTCCTCGAGAGGTTCTTTCGCCGATGAGTGAGCTGACACCGGTATTAATACTTGCTGCCTTTGCTTTGATCCTATTGCTGCGTTGGAGGAGGCAGAACGCCCAACAAAGAGTAACGATAGAGCAGTTCTCACGTGCGCAAGAAGCCGTCGATGCATTGATCGGCGAGTTTTCCTTGGGGAAGCGGATCTTCGAAGTCGGCGACATGAAATTCATTTCGCGGCACCCAAGCCTGGAAGCCCGCCGTGTATTTCTGGTCGAGCGCAAAGCGCTCGCGATTTCATGGCTCCGACAAACCCGCCGGCAGCTAGCCTACCTCATGGACCTCCACTTAAAACTGGCAAGTTATACGTATCACCCAAACCCGAGCTCAGATGTGAGGCTTTGGATTGAATATAGGTTCTTAGCTGTCGCGTGCGACTCTTTGGTTGTGTTGGTTCGGATTCGAGGACCTTTCCAGTTGGGGACAATCTTTGGCTACACGTTAAATGCGGTAAATCAACTCTGCGCCGTGTTCAGCCTTCGCCTTGAGGATATTAATCCCGCGCTGCTCGGCCCGATCCATCGGACCAATGTCGCTTGATGCTTCGATACGTGATTGTGCCTGACGGGAGGCTGCGATCCCAACTTCTGGTTTTCGATGACATCTCGGAGAAGGATTGCAAGGTCTTTAGGCGTTAACACAAGCCACATCACTCGTAGCGCAAAGCCGACAGCGGGTCAATCTTGGTTGCGCGCAGTGCCGGTAAGTAACAAGCTCCAAATGCGACACACACTAAGAGAGCGCCTGCGCCGAATAGCGCGGCGAGATCATGGGGAGTAATGCCGTAAAGGAAACTTGCGATAAGTCGCGGCAGGACAGCCAATCCGACCACGAGTCCGAGATTAATACCGAGTAGGGCCAAGCCCATTGCGCGGCCCACAATGAGTCGGAGCACGTCCCGTCTTTGTGCCCCGAGCGCCATTCGAATACCGATTTCACGCTTCTGCCGATTCACGGCATAGGACATGACACCGTAGATTCCGATGGCCGCCAAGACCGTAGCTAATATTGCCAGTGAGCCCACAAGATACAGGGAAAAGCGGGGCCGTGAGGCCATTTCTTCGACATACTGATTCATCGTCTTGACTGCCGTGATTGGCTGATCTTTGTCTAAGGATCTTAAGGAATCCGTGACTGCAGGAATCAACGTCATCGGCTCGGAATCAGTGCGCAGAACTAAGGTCATGAACGGCGAAGGGTTTTGGAGGTAAGGAAGATACATCATTCCAACCTTTTTTTCTCCGTATCTCCATTCATTGGCGTCTCCGACGATGCCCGCTATTACCAGCCACGATTGTCGTAGTTGTGGTGTCCAGGGACCCGTTGTTGGCGACGAAAATCTGAGGCGAATATGTTTGCCGAGCGGGTCGTCGTTCGGCCAATAACGACGTGCGAGTGTTTCATTGACCAGGACCACCGCTGCGGCTTTCTCACTGTCCCCAGAACTCAATTCCCGGCCTCGGTGAAGCGGAATCCCCATCGTCCGAAAATAATTCCCGTCGACGATGCGGAATTGAGCGTTAAATTCCTCACCCGGGCGCTCTTGAGCGCGCCCCTCGATCTCAAAGTCAGAAAAAGCGCTCCAGCCAGTCAAAGGAAGAACATTGATCATCCCGGCCGCCTTGACTCCCGGCAGAGCGCGTACGTGTTCCATCGCTTGTTGAAAGAAAACTGTAATTTGGTGACCTTCACGGTACCGGTACACGGGCAAACGAACGCGCAGCGTGAGTAGACCCTTCGGATTGAAACCCGGGTCCTCTGCTATAAGCTTCGCAAAGCTCCGGATCAGCAGAAGGGCACTCAGAAGTAAGACAAAAGACAGCGATACCTCGAATATGACCACAAGGTTTTGAAAGCGACGCCCTCCTCGCGAGGCGGTTCCTCCTTCCTTAAGCGCTCGGGTCAGGCTTGGACTAAATAGCTGCATCGTCGGGGCCAGACCGAAGAAGACCCCGGCGAGGACAGAAACAAGGACTGTGAAACCAAGCACGGTGAAATCAACCGTGAGTCGGTCACTATAGGGGATCTGGACGGACTCGCCGAGCGCCGAGAGAACTGCGGGAAGAACACCAAGCCCCGCTGCTGCCAGGAGAAACCCAACGGCCCCACCCAGCAAAGCTACGAGCATGTTTTCAGTGGTCAGTTGCTGAATCAAGCGAAGCTTGCCCGCCCCGAGCGAAGCACGAATGGCGATCTCCTTCAGCCGTATTGCTGCGCGCGATAACACAAGATTCGCGACATTAACCAACGCAATCAGCAATACGAAACCGGCGGCGCCGAATAGGAGTTTAAGCGCGGGCCGTACTCTCTCCGTTCTATCTTCCTGCATTCTGACGACACTAACGCGCCTATCCGGGTCTGTGGCAGGGTATTCGGACGCAAGTTGCCGGACAATGGTATTCATCTCCGAATTGGCTTCTGAAAGCGTGGCATCGCGCCTGAGACGTCCAAATACCGTGAACACATGATTGTCTCGAACGAGTTGAGTACGAACGAAAGCGAGCGGCATCCAGAGATCAAATTGTTGACTGGTTCCCCAGAGGGAAAAGGCTCGAGGAAGAATACCGATAACTACGTAAGATCTGTCGTCAATTGTGACGGTCTTCCCAATCAAACGGGGGTCGCTTCCGAAGCGGCGCTGCCAAAGCCTGTAGCTCATCATTACGACTTCCTCGTGTCCTGGTTGTTCCTCCTCTGGGATGAACGCGCGGCCGAGAGCGGGTTTCACCTTGAAGAGGTCGAAGAAAGTTGTCGAAACGCGCGCCCCCGACACCTCCTCGGGCTCGCTCTGTCCAGTTAAGTTGTAAGACCACGGAAGCCAAGTCGCCATTTCCTCGAACACGTGATTCCGATCCCGCCAATCGAGAAAGTCCGCGAGAGTCGTGCCGCCCCTGGTTAAGTCTCGCTTCGGCTGAACTTCCCAAACTAAGGCGATACGGTCCGATTCTGGGAAGGGCAGGGCGCGCAGCAAAACAGCATTGATGATTCCGAACATCATAGTAATGCCGCCGACGCCCAACGCAACGGTCAGCATCGCCACAGTCGAATACCTAGGATTCTTAGCCAGAGCCCGCCAACCAAAGCGTAAATCTTGCCAAAGCGTTTTCACTGATCTGCCTCGCTTCGAAATCCGGCGTCGCGGCTAAACGCGTCAATGTTACTATGCCTTGAATATGTACTCATGCAGTTATGCTTGATGGGCTTTTGACTCAGAATCTAGATCAGCTTCGAATGCAATGCGCTACTCCCTCTGGCACAGCTGGGAATTTGACCTGCGTTCCCGTCTCTACACCGATGTAAGACTGCAGCGAAGTTTTCATTCCGAGTGCGTTCAGATCTTGGGGCTAACTAAGAAGTTGCGCAGGGGACCGTAATATGGCGAGAATACCATTCGTTATAGTTGGTCAGGTCTTGTTTTGAAGCGCGCTGGATTTGTCGGAGTGCCAGAAACAGGTTGTCCTGTGCCAACTTCTCCCGCTATCTCAGTGATTTGTCATTTCCGGGCAAGAACGTCGTTGTGTGAGAGGTGAATGGATGGACGCTGGCAGCCAGCTCAAAGAGTTAAGGACTCGACTCGGAATGACCACGCGAGACGTTGAGGAATTCAGCCGGCGGATTGCAGAGGAGGAGTCCAACGAAGATTTCCATTTGTCAAATGCGTGGCTGACCCAGCTCGAAAATACGGCGTCGGTTCCCAGCATTTACAAACTCTACAGTTTGAGCGTCATTTTTCGTAAGTCGTATGCGGACCTCCTTTCGGTCTTCGGCGTGGACCTCACGAAAACTCAAAATTACCAACTCGCGATGCCCCTCGAAAAGACGTACCTAACGACCTTCGAGCGCTTGAACGACAACAAATCCGTCGCGTTTCCGATTCGGTTTGACCGAGGATTAAGTTTGGACAAGACCAACCTATTGTCGCGGATGATCGAGATGTGGGGAGAAGTGCCGATCTCGCTCATCAAGGCGCTCGATATACGCCACGGTTTGTACGGTTTTATCGGGTTGGAGGATTTCATGCTTCATCCTCTGATTAAGCCGGGGTCTTTGGTCCAAATTGACGACCGCTTAAAGACGGTTAAGAAGGGCCGGTGGGCAACGACCTTCGACCGCCCGATCTATTTTGTCGAATTGCGAGACGGTTATACGTGCTCGTGGTGCGAACTCCAGGGAAGTAAACTGGTCCTTAACCCACATCCATTAAGTCCTTGCAGTACGCGGCAGTATTCCTTTCCAGAAGAGGCGGAAATTGTGGGAAGGGTCACGGGCGTCGCGATGCGTCTCGTTTCCAGTCATCAAGATACCCGCCGGGCATACACGAGGCTGCCAAAGCGCCCGTGATGGGGACGCGCAAAACAGGTAATTGAGGAGATTGAGGTCTTGCCCACGAGTGATTCTCCCGGACGGCGTGTGTCTGACAGTAGACACCAAGAACGATCAGACACCGCTCCCACTCTTAACAGCGGTTCAATTTCGCTAAGTACTATGGACATTTACCGAAAAAGTAACTAGCCTCAAATTTTCAGTGCACCGATCCGGCGGGCACCGGGCGCCTTGGTCTTCACTCTCCTTTGTTTTGTTTTGCTCTTGAGGACATGGCGGTGTGGACAGTGAAACGATTGCGCTGAGAATGACACTACTTCTTGGGTGTTGAGCCGTCGTGTGCGGATAGCTGAGATCGCTAGTTCGGAGTCCATGCGGATGAGCCTTATACTTCGCGAACACTACTGGAGTCTCCCAGGCGGGTGTTTCGACTTCATTCCCATCGCCCTGCACACGTGGGGTGGAGAAGTTGACAAATATAGCCGTCGAAATGTCGGCGGCGGCTAAAGAGGTGAATTCGATTTTCGACTGCCAGGCGCTGCGTAGCAGCTTCGGTCAACAATAGGGAATGCAATGCACCCAGGGGAAGAACTCAAGGAAATTCGAACCCGCCTCGGGGTTACGACTCGCGATGTGGCAGAGCGCAGCACAAGGATCGCTGACCAAGAGAAGAATACTGAGTTTCTGATATCTAATTCCTGGCTGTCGCAGCTCGAGACCCACCCCGCGGCGCTTCCCAGTGTCCATAAGGTATTTACGCTCGCTTGTATCTATCATGTCAGCTACGAACATCTGCTGTCGCTCTATGGGATCGAACTTCAGAAGATCGTCTTGTACCACGATCAGATGCCAATTCAAAAGACGCACTTGATTCGTAAAGATGCATCAGCAGAGCAGACCAGTGTCGAACTTCCGCTGCGCTTTGACTCAGGGCTAAATCTGAATAAGACGAATCTATTGTCGCGGATGATCGAGGTCTGGGGCCAAGTGCCACTTGAAGTACTGCGGCGTTTGGACCTGCGCCATCGGTCCTACGGCTTCATCGGATTAGACGACTACAGTATGTATCCTTTACTTCGGCCGGGGTCCTTTGTGCAAATCGACCCAGACGTCAAGAGTCCCCAAGCAGGCATATTCCGCACCGAATTTGATCGGCCCATTTATTTCCTTGACCTCCGGAACGAGTATGCTTGTTCCTGGTGCGAGTTGTATGAAGGCAAGCTGCTCCTGGTTCCGCATCCGCTTTCGCCTTCGAAACATCGGCTGTTCGCATTTCCCAAGGAAGCTGAGATTATTGGCCAAGTAACCGGTGTGGCGATGCAAATTGCGGGTTTTGAGAAGCAGGTGGTTGGTGCGACTTCAGAATTGTCAAAGCGACCTTGACATGGGAAACAAACAACCCCGTCGCCACGGGGCCGCAATGCAACGGTATGGTGGCCCGGTACGCTTGCAGTTTCTCCCAGACATCCACTGTCTGGCTAGGATCTTGATATGTGGAACGCATGTAACCCTCAAGTTGACCTACAAAATCCTCAAGCGGAGATTCAAGGAGTTGCTCGAAAATCTCGTGGTGACAAGCAGCCAGGGCCTTTTCAGCCGTTGGCTCCGAGAATTGGAATGCAAGACCGTCATGGTAATATCTTCCCGTGTTGTAATCACGAGTAGAAGCTAAGTAAATGAGCCGACCAAAGTCATTCTTGATTGGAGCCAAGGTGTGGTTTCTGATGTCTCCCTTTGCCGCCTCTATATCCATCCGCGTGAATTTCGTCCGCATCGTGACTCCATTTCAGTCGGCGACGAGCCTGGTGGGGAAATAAGACTCAAAACTGTCGGTG
>WNFP01002321.1_pt1 | contig 15148 bp, 12 predicted proteins | sample 5400201 | NCBI WGS metagenome assembly WNFP01 (sample SAMN13153355, study PRJNA577476) | soil metagenome | isolation source: 115 cm saprolite under Madrone tree | place: USA:California | collected 2016-06-14
CCCTGATCGGTGAAGGTTACGAGAGCAATATAGGTAGACATCTCACACTCTTTCCCGGGTCGCCAAATAATGAAGCCAGTCCACACTTGCGGAAAATCGCAAAAGCAACTGGCTTTGAACCATCGGTTTCCCCCCCTTGAGCGCAATGTTGCGCTCATCGCCTTTAAGCCTCGGGCCGAGAAGGTAACTCAAAGATGAGGAAGTCTTGTCTTATCTGAACGATTACCAACCTGCCGGAACACTGTCAAGCAAAAGTTGAGAGTGAATTGCTTCAACCTTTTCGGGGCCAAGATTGTCTCATGTTCAATTTTGCTATACGCATAACAACTGATGAGCAATAGTAATAGTGAGAAATCTTACGCGAACGGAAAATGAAATCGTAAGGAGATCCTTATGTTCGATTTTTTCACACCCACGCATCCCTTCGGTGGCCAAACGCTTCGCCTAGCGGCGCAGGCGCAACAGGGCGGCGGCGATGTGTTCGATATCGCCAGAACCTGTAACAAGATCGAACCTGGGGACAAAGACGGTTGGGAACGGGAGTGGTTAGCGCTGGCTCAACAGATCGAGACCAAAGCGAAGCAAGCGCTGGCGGCGGGGCACAAACAAACAGCCATTCAATATTTTTTCCACGCCAATCAATATTATCGCATGTCCGATGTTTTCCTGACCATCGCCCAAGAATCTAAGAAGGCGGAACGTTTTCGCAAAGCGCAAGAGAATTTCCGCGCCGCGGCCAAGTTACATAACCCAGTGATCGAAGTTGTCACCGTGCGCTGCGGTAATGAAGAATATGACGGCTACTTTTGCCATCCCATGAATCCCAAACCAGGCAAATGGCCGGTGGTGTTGTTCCTCGCGGGAGCTGACGCTTATGCGGAAGAAGTCTACTTCGGCGCGAAACCGATGCTCGAACGCGGCTGGGCAGTGCTGCTTGTAGATACGCCCGGGCGAGGCTCCTCCATCTATCTCAAGGGAATCAAAACACGACCCGATTACGAAGTCCCGGGCAAAGCTTGTATCGACTATCTAATTCCACGATCGGACATCGATGCCAATCGTATCGCTCTCATGGGCATCAGCATGGCCGGGTATTATGCGCCACGGGTCGCCGTGTTCGATAAGCGCGTCAAAGCTCTAATTGCCTGGAGCGGTTGTTACAGCATCCTCGACGATCTTTACGATTTCTGCGTTCACCTCCAACCGACGGTGCAACGTCTTCTCGGCGGAGTGAGCCATGACGAAGCGCGCCGGCTCTCCAAAGACTTCACGATGGCTGGCATCGCGCAGTCCATTACGTGTCCTACACTAATTACCCATGGCGCAGCCGATACGTTAATGTCGGTTGAAGGCGCCAAAAGGCTGTTTGCCGAAATCGCGGCAAAAGACAAAACACTAAAAATATACGATCAGCATGATGCCGGCGGCAGAATCCACTGTAGTCACGACTATTGGGCACACAACGTGCCGTACATGTTGGACTGGCTGGAAGAGAGATTGTAAGAATTGGAATGATGGAGTTCTGGAGTATTGCGAAATCGCGTTACTCGCACTACTACTACACGTTCGACAAGAACGCACACTATTTGCGTGATTCCTAATCGGGTTTCTTCCCCCTCGACGGGGGAAGATTAAGATGGGGGTGCTGATCAAAACTCAAAATCACCCCTTCCTTTATCCTTCCCCGTCAAGGGGAAGGAAATTGAGTCGATAACTGAGGAGGAGTTTTCTGGAATGGCGAGCAACGAACAAAATCACTGGGACAAAGAAGTAGACGTTATTGTTGTCGGCTACGGAGCTGCCGGCGGCATCTCGGCCATTACGGCTCACGACGCGGGGGCAAAAGTCTTGTTGATCGAAAAAATGCCGCATCCAGGTGGAATATCGATACTGTCGGGTGGTGGGGTAGCTTTCGCCCGCAACGCCGAAGGCGCTTTCCAGTATCTAAAGCGGACTTGCAACGGCACAACACCGGACGACATTCTGCGCACTATGGCCGAAGAGATGGTAGGAATCATTGACTGGGTCAAGGACTTAGCCAAAGTGAGCGGCACGGAACCTACGCAGACAGAAGTGCGCGGCCACGGCACCTATCCTTTTCCCGGCACCAACGACATCGATTCTATCAAGCTCAAAGACTTCGCCGCATATTCGGAATTTCCTTGGGCCAAAGGCCTTCGAGGCGGCGCGCGGCTTTTCAAAGTCGTCTACGACAACGTTGATGCACGCAAGGTCGAAGTGATGCTGTCAACCCCGGCTAAACAGCTTGTCATAAGTCCGGACGGCGAAGTTCTGGGACTCGTAGCCGAACAGGACGGAAAGCAGCTCACTATCAAGGCCAAGAAGGGCGTCATCCTCGCCTGTGGCGGCTACGAAAATGACGACGCCATGAAGCTACAATACTTTGAAGCCCAGCCAGTCTATCCGGTTTACCTTGGTAACACCGGCGACGGCGTCAAGATGGCACAGAAGGCCGGTGCTGCTCTGTGGCACATGTGGCATTTCCACGGCGGCTACGGATTCAAATTTCCGGAGCTGCCCTTTGCGATTCGTCACGTTTGGGCTGGCCCTAGGAACGAGAACCGCAAGATGATCTGGATCGGCGTGGATAAATTCGGCAAGCGCTTTATGGACGAGTATCCTCCGGCGCCACAGGACACCGGAACGCGGGCACTGGAATTCTACGATGCCGACATTCAAGACTACCCCCGCATCCCCTGTTATCTGATCTTCGACGAGGAAGGCAGAAAGCTAGGACCGATTGGCATCCCCATCGTTAATGACGAGCGCTACGACGCCAAGTGGAGCGACGACAATATGGGCGAGGTCAATAAGGGCTGGATTAAAAAGAGTAATAGTATTGAAGATATTGCCGGGCAAATTGATGTGAATCCTAAGATCTTGAAAGCAACAATCGAACAGTGGAATTCACTCTGCGGTGAAGGTAAAGACAAGGATTTTCGCCGCCCGCCGAAGACGATGATGCCTCTCGCCACTCCACCCTTCTACGTTGTCGAAGCTTGGCCCATCGTTAACAACACTCAAGGCGGTCCTGAGCACGATGCTAAGCAGCGTGTCTTGGACCCGATGAAGAAACCGATTCCCCGACTCTACGTCGCCGGCGAGATCAGCTCGATCTACGGCCACCTTTATTTAGAGGCAGGCAATATCACCGAATGCTTTATCGCTGGGAAAATCGCGGGGCAAAACGCTGCACAGGAACATTCTTGGGAATAAACAACCCGCGGCAAGCTGACGGGGTATCAGAACATAGCGATGAGAATTCGTCCCAAGGGCGTCACCCCCGAATGTTTTAATCGGGGGACCAGCTCCGGTCCCGCCTGGATTCCCGATAGAAGCATTCGGGAATGACGAAACTATTAGAGGAATGGGAACACCTTATACGCAGCAAGCTGCGGGGAATCAGACCCGCTGAGATTGAATCTATTTGGCAAACGGATGATCGATGAATCCGGAGTCGTCTAACCGATTCATGATCGTGTGATTGATCACCTGCCCGGGTTTGATTTTTGCGATGTTAGGATCGCTTTCTGCTAGAAATTCGATCATTGACGAAATGCCGGCGGGATCGACATAAGGCTTCTTCGGCAAAACCGGCAACGCCGATTGATAATGCTCCTCGGCCTGTTCTACGTTAGCCAAGCGCAGATACTTCGCCAAAACCGCCTTCACCCTAGCTTTGTTTTTCGGCTCCAGAGTGAAAGCGTTCCCCGCGACAAAAGCTTTAATGATTCGTTCCGCCAGGTCCGGCTCGGTCTTCAAAAAGCGCTCTCTCGTCGCCATAACCTGCAATGGATAAGGAATCGGCAGCTGGCTGAAGTCAGCAATGATGTTGTACCCGCGTTGCCTCATCACGGAGTTAAGGCCGGGATTGACGATGATGGCATCGCTGCCGCCTGAATTCAAAGAAGCCACCCTGGCCGACTGCGTCCCGACCTGTAGAATCGTGATTCGGTCGCGGCGCGCGTCCAGGTGCCATTGCTTCAGCGCTAATATGACCGCATGATAGGAAGCCGTGCCGATCTGGCTGATACCGATCCGTTTACCCTTAAGATCCCCCGGGCTTTTGACCGATGGCGAACCGACAACGATGTAATTCATCTTGTTTACCATTCCCGCAACCGCGACCAAATCGGCGCCGCGCGCCCGGGCGCTAATGATGGCTTGCCCAGCCATGCCGATTATAGGCAGATCCCCAGAAATCAACGCCTGTGCGCCGCGCGTGCTCCCTTCGATCAAGATCAGATCGGCATCGATTCCAAACCGCTTATAAAACCCTTCCTCCTTTGTGACCCACGACGGTGTTTGGTTGGAGCTTAATGAGGAATAACCCAGCAGAACTTTGGTTTGAGCAGAAGCATTCGCTTCGATCGACAGCTCGATTAAAGTAACACATAAAGTTAGCGTTATATAAAAGCTCTTTTGCGTCATTTTCTTCAGCCGGACTTAGAAATACGTTCGTCGACAAAATCGGCGTCGACGAAAGTAATAGCTATAATTCTTTAGTTTGCTGTGAGCCGCGCGAAAGGGCTACGGATGCACGTCCTGAGTGAACCAATCCAACGGGACTTCGCGACCGAGACCTTTTGCCTTCGCCGCGGCATAGACCTTGGCACCTACGGCCGCGAACTGCGCACCGAGGCCGATATTGTTGACGAAGCCAGTGATCTGCGAGTCCTTCTCTCGGCCTTTGATACGGCCGCAGAGAAGATCCGAAAGCGTCGGCAAAGACTTCCAATCGATTCCCCGCGTGGTCGGATGATCCCGCAGCTTGAAATCTTCTCGCTCGAACTGCGCCAGTTCCGAAGAGGTACTGTTATTTTCCGTCAACTGAGTGTGCAGTACGAGCGGGCTACAAGAGAGCAAAGCTTCGTCGTCGAATTCGTCCCGTTGCATGCTGCTCAGGTGAATGCCTTCTGCCACGGCCCACTTACCCAAAAATGGTGTGCGTGAGTTGGTCGCAGTAATAATGATGTCGACTCCCCGAACCGCCTCCTCGTAAGAGTCTACCGGAACGATTTCTATGCCCACGACTTCGCCTGTCTCGCGGGCGAACTTCTCCCGGTTCCCGCGCGTCGGGCTGAATACTTTGATTTTCTTGATGCGCCGCGCTTCGCAAACCGCCATTACCTGTGAGCCCGCCTGCCAACCGGAGCCGATGAGCCCAACAAACTCGGCGTCTTGGCGCGCTAGATATTTAGTTGCAACTCCGTTCGCGCCACCGACCCGCATCCGCTGCAGGACGCCATCGTTCATGATCGCCAAGAGCTCACCGTTCTCAGAGCTAAAAAGCATAACGATCCCCAGCCAACGATTCCCCGGCATCGTCGGCAGCTTTTCACGGCGAATCCCGTCTCCCGCCGGACGCCAGGTGACGATATCCGACGAAAAACGCAGCGCTGCCGTCCCAAAATGAGGCGAGGCTCCGCTCATACTTTTCAGGTAGTGAGCCATAGGGGCTTCAGCATTTTTGGCTGCCGCCGTGGGAACATGCAGATCCGACCGCGGCGCTCCGACCGCAATCCCCTCCCCCAGTTCACGATAGAGTATCTCCAGCGCCTCCATCGTGTCCTTCATCGTGATCACTTTTTCAACGTCGTCATTGTTCAAAAATAGCGGCATGAAAACCTCGTGAATCGTGTTCCGTGATTCGTGCTCGAGTCGATCACGAGCCACGAGCACGGACAGGGCTTTTGGCTTTCAATCTCGTATATCCTGCAATAGCCAATCGGTAGGAATTTCCTGTCCTAACCCCTTTTCCTTCGCCAGCTCGTAAACTCTTCCCGCCACGGCGAAAAACTGCGCACCTTGAATGTTACCACGCTCTGAATATGTGATCTGCTTTGCAGACGTGCGCCCGTTCTTCTTGCCGTTCAGAAGTTCTTCCAGAAAGACGGCGCGATCTTCGGCGATCACTCCATGTCCCCTTTCATTCGCGCGTTTCATTTCGAAACCGGCATTTTCTTTGGGCCTGGCGGCATAGGTCAGGTATTCGTCGGCTACACCGAATTCGGGCAAACCCCAGGGCGCCGGCGCATTACCGAGACGAAGCGATACGTCGATGCGCTTTATGGCATCCTCATCCGGCTTGCCTCCAACGCAAGTCACATGCGTTCCTTCTTCCAGCCATTTGCCTAAAACAATCGGCACCGCCGAATCCGTGCAACCCGCCACGATGTCAGCCCCCTTATAAACGTCTCGAGGATTGTCCACTGTCGTTACGCTGAGACCGTAGTTCTTCGAAATTTCTCTCGCATACGCATCCCTATTGGTCTTTGTGGGACTATAGACCTGGATCTTCTTGATCTTGCGGGCGAGTAGAAACGATTCAACATGGGAACGGGCCATGCCGCCGGAGCCGATCATCCCGACGACCTCGGCATCCTCGCGCGCCATGTACTTGGCGCCGATACCGGAGTCCGCGCCAACCCTCATATGTTGCAGGTAGCCGTCATTGATCAGCGCCAGGGGTTCGCCATTCTCGATGCTGGTTAAGAGAATCAGGCCGCAAAATCGCCCGGGGCGCACGCAGTATTTTTCTTGCGTGATCGCCCCTTGATATTCCTGTTCGTAGATCACGTCCGATTTCATTCTGATGGCGAAATAGCCGGACATGGAGCCGCCTTCCATCGTGCCCCACTGATAGATCTTTTCCTGCCCTTTGGTGGGAATCTGAATGTCGATGCGCGGACGGCAGACCGCTTCTTCGCGCGCCAATTCACGATACGCCTTGTCCAGAGCTTCCATGGTGATTTCCATGGTAAGAACACTCTGCACATCTTCGTTGTTGAGAATAAGAGTCATAGAAACTTCTCTCTTGTTATTTTATAGTCTTTAAAAAAGCAGTTCGCATGCTTCGACAGGCCCAGCATGAACGGATAATGATCAACGGATTCAAGACACACTCCCTTCGCCCTGAGCTTTGTCGAAGGGTGAGCAGACCGTTTTCATTATCCTGTTGGTTACTTACCCCACAGTTTCGCGAAGAAGCCCTCGTCAATCAGTTCCTGCACTAAACTGTTATCGAAGAACTGCTCCGGTTTGGCCGTTTTTGCCTTCAGATTCTTCTTAGCGATATCGTCCAGCGTCGCCTGGAAGCCGGCCGGCTTCACCAGCGGAACTTTCTCGATAAAGTCGTAGCCGTAGACGATACTACCATCCAACATGCCTTGGTCTTTGATCTTGGTGTAGCGGGTGAAAATCGCCTTGGTCTCTTCTTTCTTCGTGTGCATGAAATGAACCGCTCGCGCGTAGGCGCGCAGGTAGGCTTTGGCCTGCGACCTTCGTTCTCGGACAAATTTCCTCGTGGTTGTAATACCGACATGCAGGAAAGGAATATTTTCCTTTGCCAGGTTCGCGAGAATACGCGCACCGCCCTGCTGCGCGACATACGCCATGGGTTGGGAAAGTGCGGCGGCATAAATGGTTTTCTTCGAGAGCGCCGCGGCAATTTCGGGGAGGCCGCCCATTTGGATCAACGGAACGTCTTTGACCGGCTCCAGTCCGTACTTTATAAGAAACATCCTTATGCCGACATCGCCGGAGGCGCCGAACCGCGTCACTCCAACCGATTTTCCTTTTAGATCGGCGATGGTCTTAATCTCGGGCGCGGCCATGATATAAAAGGCGACCACGTTGGTAATCCCACCCATCGCAATAAGATCGCCACCTTGAAGGCCGACGTCGGCGATGACTTGCCCATTGGCCGGCGAGATCATCACCTCACCCGCAAGTGTCGCCTGCGCCACTGTCGAGGAACTTGGAATGTATACAAGCTCGGTTTCCAAACCTTCTTGCTTGGCGAATCCGGCGTCCTGAATGATCCAGAAGGTCGCGTTGAGAGCGCTGATGGACGAATAGGCGTGCACGAACTTCTGCGCATGTGAAATACCCGGCGAGAGGAAGCTGGCGCATAAGATCCAAAGCAAGCTCACGAAAACCGGTTGCGGGTGGCGGTTTATCATATCACTCCGTTGGCGTGCACAATTGTTCTTCCGGAGAATTCATTCCCGTCATGAGATGCTCTACAGACAGCCCTGTCCGGTGTCAAGGGAAAGCAAAACTAGGCATCATTATCCTTGCAATAAATGAATCACTGTCCTATGGTCCGGCTATAAAAATACGGAACGAGCATGAGCATTCGCGATAAAGCTGCAATCGTCGGCATCGGTGAGACACCCACCGATCGTTTCGGGTCAAAGCCCGGCGAGCCGCGCAAATCGAGCGCGGAATATGTTTCCCGGGCGATGCATCTGGCTCTGGAAGATGCCGGGCTCAGTCTCAAGGATTTCAACGGTCAGGGTTTAGGGGTGACTATCCCCACTGCCTATCCGCAACCTTTTTGGCCCGAAGAGGTAGCCGAGATTCTCGGCATCACGCCCGGATTTCTCCTCGGCGGCGCCACCGGCGGCGCTGGATCGGTATCGCTGTTAGGTGGAATGGCAGCTGCGATCAATTCAGGCTTGATTGATGTCGCTCTCTGTATCGGCGCGGCGGCGCCTTTTTCCGAACACTTCGGCGGCGGCATACAGCCCGGCGACATGCGCGACTGGGAGATTCCCTACGGCACCATGGGACCCAACAGCAAAATCGCTATGGTGATGCGCCGCCACATGCACCAGTACGGCACGACGCTCGATCATTTGGGTAAAATCGCCGTCGCGGGTCGTTATCACGCCAGCTTGAATCCCGCCGCTTACTTGAGAAAGCCGATAACCATTGATGACTACAAGAATTCTCGGCTGGTGGCCGATCCGGTTCGTCTGCTTGACTGCGTGCTGCCGGCAAACGGTGGCAAAGCTTACATCTTGGCATCACCTGAACGGGCGAAGAAGCTGCGCAAGCGTCCCGTTTATCTCAAAGGCTTTGGCGAGCGGAGCAATCCTTCTTACGGAGCGAGGGCCGGATCCGACGCTCTAATCATGGGCGTAAAAGACTCCGGCAAGGTGGCGATGGAGATTGCCGGCGTAAAACATGGCGATATCGATTTTCTCGAACTTTACGACGATTACATCATCGTCGTTTACTTGCAGATCGAAGATCTCGGCTTTTGCGCCAAGGGCGATCTCGGTTATTTCGAACGAACCGATTTCACATTTAAGGGACAACTGCCGATTCAAACGGGCGGCGGCATGATCAATTGCGGCCAGCCATCCACGGCCGGTGGAACCCTGCATATTCTCGAAGCGGTGCGCCAGTTGCGCGGCGAAGGCGGCGATAGACAAGTGCCTAACGCCAAGATTGGATTGGTTTCTGGATTAGGCGTTCTCCCCTATGGCAAGAATCTTGGTTGTTGCGCGGTAGCCGTCCTGGGAAACGAAGTGTAAACATCTATGGCCGAATTAGACATTCGCAAGCCGTTGCCGGGGATCACCACCGAGGCTAAACCTTTTTGGGACGCCGCGGCGCAACAGAAACTCGTCATGCAGCGCTGCCAAGATTGCCACGCCTGGGTCTGGACGCCGCGACCATCGTGTTTCGAGTGCGGCAGCGAGCGCGTCGAATGGACGCCGATGAGCGGCAAGGGCGAAGTTTATTCATTCACGGTGATTCGCCAGGTGGTCGGTCGCGCGGCATCCAAAGCCTTTGAACCCGATATTCCCTATGTCATTGCCTGGGTCGACCTCGAAGAAGGCCCGCGCATGATCACGAATGTGGTGGGCTGCCGCGTCGAAGATGTAAAGCTCGGCATGAAAGTCTCCGTCGTGTTTGAACAACAATCGCCGGAAATCTGGCTGCCGAAGTTCAAACCTCTGCGCTCCTGAGTCCCAACCCAAACGCGCAGCTTCGGCCGTGCCGCGCTTTTTGGGGCGTCGGCTGAAAACATTTGTTAGCCAGGCCAAAAGATGCGCGCCGTCCTCTCAGAGTAGAACGCCGAGCCTTACCCACATCGCAAGCAATACGACGTTGCTGAGTATGAAGAACAAGAAGCGCGGGGGCACCCTGTTGATGGTCAAGTGCACCAATCCATGGCCCACGCGAAACGCGAAGTAGCTCCAGGCCAGCATCAAAAAAATCTTGTCCGTATGCTGCGTCAGCATGATGGCAAGCGCCACGATGTAAAAGAGTGGCGGCATTTCCATCAGGTTTCTCAAGTGGTTTCCTGTTTTCAAAATAACCTCGGACGGCTCTGCCCCCCGAAATAGTTCAAAGTAGTCGTTGGACAATTGTCCTTTCAAGACCGCTCTCACTCTGACCTGTACGTTCCGCAACAGGATCAAGAACGTCCATAGGAACATTGCCAGCATGGGATAGACGAGAGCATAGGTGTTGTTCGTCATAGGAAATCCCCGAATCTGATCCCGGTGCCGAGATCGTATAACGCGAACTTCAGCGGCCGCGCGCCAGCGCAACATCCATCTGATAGAACTTGAAGGTATTCTCCTCGCCAGCACGATCGGCCGCCACAGACTGGTAGCGATCCAGGACATCGTTTATGAACGCTGGCCGCTCGGCCTCGGGCAGGCGCCGCGTCCATTCGACGAAGCCCACCGAAGAGAAAGCGAAAAATGCCGAGCGAGACTTAAAATCCCACACTTTCGCTTCCGTATGAATGCGAAGGACGCTCAGCCGATTACGTGCAGCCATAGCTGCGTATTGTTCGGGCGTCAGGTGCAGGTAAGGATCTTGGAAATCCCGGAAATAACCGCCCCATCTCGATGACAGGCGAGTCTCTTCGATCACATTTTCGAGACTCTTGCGCTCACCTGCCGGGACAAGCCGAAGCAATGCCCGGCCATCGGACTTCATCGCAGAGCGTATACAACGAAGGGCCGCGTCTTGCTCAGGCACCCAGTGGAGCGCATTGAAAGAGACGATGAGATCGAATTCGTCCTGAAAGGGTAGACGACGCGCGTCCGCCACTTCGAATCGAAGATTCGGTCGGAGCGCGGGACCGAAGTGGCTCAATGCGAAGTTGACCATGTCCTGCGAAGAATCGACGCCTACCACCGTGCCCCGGGCGACGCGACTAGCGACCTCCGCCGTGATCTTCCCATCGCCGCATCCAACGTCGAGGATCCGCTCCGAGCCCTCGAGATCGAGAAGGGCAAGCACTTGCTCGGCCATCGCCTTCTGGAGCCCTGATATCAGGGCGTACTCCGATGCATTCCATTCGGTCACGCGTTACCTCCAACCTGCGTCATAATCGCGATCGTTGCATCGACGCTCTTCCTTTCGAAATCGTCGCCCATTTGCCTCTCCCACATCCCAATCATCGCCTGATGCTGCGTATTAAAATCCTCGCGTGAAGGAGCAATTGAAGGTCGGCGCTGTGCGCATCGTAGGTATAGCTGATGTCGGAATGCGGAGGTGGGTTCGGCCAGTGATACCGCCGGCTCACTGCAATGACACGGTAGTTCGGTTCAAGCTGCTCTCCAATCGCGCTCCACTGACGATAGTCGCCGAGAGAGCCGTGGACAAGAACGACGTCGGGACCGCGACCACGCACTGACAACGCCAAACCCGATTCCGTCGGTGCGACAAGTGACTGCATGGCTTTTGGATATTAGAATAAAATGATCTGGAGCACCTCGCACGAATCTAGCGCTTTACTAAGATCATTGTAAAGGTATCCTCAATCGCAACGCCTTAGAATACCCAGACGTATCGGCTGAAGTTGGTCCGTCTGCCTGGCTATTCCGCTTTTGACTACCTTTTAATCACAGCGCTGTCGAAATATTAATCAACGGCTTTATCCCAATCGATGACACCTAACATAAGCTTGTATGAATCTCCGAGACACCACAATGTGACTACGTGGCATACTCATTGCGTTCACGTCTGGAGAATAAATTTAGCGTTGAGGTGCGTAATCGCGTTGGCTTGAAGAAAAAGCCTACTTGGCGCTATAAAGTGTGGTGTGGTCTAATCAGGCCCATTGTAAAATTATCTACCCACCTGCGCGCGTCAAGAGGGCCTGGAGCCTAAGGCTCAACCAACGGCTAGGGCTGTATCGAGGGTCCAAATGAATTTCGCTCGCTACGACACCGGTGAATTCTATGACGAGATGCTTCTCGGCGACGGCGATGCTCGCTTCGGGGCCCGCGTGCTTAAAGAGCGGATTGAGTCCTTGCCCGATGGCGAGCTTTTGCTCCGCCAGGAGGCCGCCGAGCGTCTATTGCTGCAAAGCGGCATCACCTTTAACGTTTACGGCGACAGCGCGGCCACGGAAAAAATCTTTCCGTTTGACGTTATTCCACGCATCGTCGAAGCGTCCGAATGGGACTGGATCGAAAGAGGCCTCAAGCAACGCGTTTACGCTCTCAATCTTTTTATCGACGACATCTATCACGAACAAAAAATCGTCAGAGATAAAATCGTTCCGGAATATCTGATTCGTTCTGCCCGCTCTTTCAGAGAAGCATGCGTGGGGCTCGATCCCCCCCAGCGGATCTGGTGTCACATTACCGGGACCGACCTGGTCCGCGACCGGGACGGGCAGCTTTACGTCCTGGAAGATAACCTCCGATGTCCGTCCGGAGTTTCCTACGTCTTGGAAAATCGGCGCGTAATGAAAAGAACCTTTCCCCAAGTTTTCGAGGCTTCGCGAGTCCGCCCAGTGGACGAATATTCCAGCCGTCTGCTGTTCATGCTGCAATCACTTTTCCCCGCGGCCTTGGATTCACCCAAAGTCGCTGTGCTGACGCCGGGAATCTACAATTCCGCGTATTTCGAGCACGCTTTCCTGGCGCAACAAATGGGCGTCGACCTGGTGGAAGGGAGCGACTTGGCAATAGTCAACGGACAAGTAATGATGCGCACCACAAAAGGGTTTGAGCGGGTCGATGTTTTGTACCGGCGCATCGACGACGATTTTCTCGATCCCCAAGTCTTCCGATCCGACTCGTTATTGGGCGTTCCCGGTCTGATGGACGTTTATAAAAAAGGGCGCGTTGCGTTGGCCAATGCGCCGGGTACGGGCATTGCCGACGACAAGTCCATCTATGCCTATGTGCCCAAGATCATCGAGTACTATTTGGGAGAAAAGATAATCATCCCCAACGTGCCGACCTATATCTGCGCCGAGGACGAAGATCGCTCCTATGTCGTTTCACATTTGGAGGAGCTGGTTGTAAAGGCGGTGAATGAATCCGGCGGTTACGGCATGTTGGTCGGCCCGCACTGCACGGAGAACGAGCGCGCGGAGTTCGCCCGGCGAATACAGGATAATCCGCGCAATTACATCGCACAGCCGACCTTGGGGTTGTCCCGTGCACCGGTGATCGTCGATAGTCAATTCGCCGGCCGGCACGTCGATTTGCGCCCCTATATTCTCTATGGCAAGGATATTTACGTTCTTCCCGGGGGACTAACGCGAGTGGCGCTAAAGAAGGGCTCTTTGGTGGTCAATTCTTCTCAAGGAGGAGGCAGCAAAGATACGTGGGTTCTCCTCCCCTAGACCTGACTTTCCGAGTCGGTTGAACTTATGCTGAGTCGAGTTGCCAATTCCATCTACTGGTTGAGCCGTTATACGGAACGAGCCGAAAATGTCGCTCGTTTCATCGACGTCAATCTGCAAATGATTCTCGACCTTCCCAGTGGCTCCACTGAGCAGTGGGCCCCGTTGGTCATCATCACCGGGGATGACGCGGCTTTTGCCAAGCATTTCGCTACGGCCACCCGGGAAAATGTGATCCGTTTTCTTACCTTCGACACGAGCAATCCCAACTCCATCGCTTCTTGTTTGCGGGCGGCCCGGGAAAACGCCCGCACTATACGGGAAGCGATTTCCCCAGACATGTGGGAACAGATCAATACCTGCCACCTAATGGTCAATGCTGCGGCCACCGACCCGCGGATTATCGGGTCGCCCTATAGCTTTTTTAACGAGGTAAAAAGAGCCAGCCACCTCTTCGACGGCATTACAGAGGCAACGATGTTGCACGATGAGGGTTGGCATTTTTACCGCATGGGACGTCTTTTGGAACGAGCGGACAAGACTTCGCGGCTCCTCGACGTAAAATATTTCATCCTGCTCCCGTCCATCGCGGATGTCGGAACGCCGCTGGACGACATTCAATGGGCGGCCGTGTTGCGGTCGGCGAGCGCCTTGGAAATGTATCGCAAACGACACGGCCCTATCATACCGGACCAAATTATCGAGTTCCTCGTGCTCGACCGCGAGTTTCCACGTTCGGTCCACTATTGCCTCACCACCGCCAATGATTCTCTCCATGCCATCTCCGGTACTCCCGTCGGCATGTACCGTAATTCGGCGGAGCAGCACCTGGGCCAGCTGCGCGCGGAGCTCGCCTACACGGACACAAAGCAGATCATTGCCAAGGGGCTGCACGAATTTCTCGACGCGCTGCAAAAGAAACTCAATCTGGTGGACCAGGCCATTTTCGATACTTTCTTCGCCTTGCGGCCTATCGGCGGCTCGGCGCAGCTGATTTCCATCTAGGACGGGTGGATGACCTTTTGTTTGGGAATCAAGTTGGCGGATGGTCTCGTCGGGATCGCAGACACTCGGGTCTTGTCCGGCAACGAGATGGTGGTGGCCCGAAAGGTGTCGGTTTACCAGGAGGAGCGCGGAGCGATGTTTCTGATGACCGCCGGTCTGCGGTCATTGCGGGACAAAGCGGTAACCTACTTCGAAGAATCCCTGGCACAGCAACAGGAACCGTTGGACCACCTGTTTAAGGCGGTCAATCTTTTTGCCGCGCAAATCCGCCGGGTCGCCCAGGAAGACAGGGAGTCCTTGCAAGCAAGCGGCTTGCTTTTTGACTTTTCTGCGCTAATTGGCGGACAGTTCGACCGCGATAGAGAGCACAAGCTTTTTCTCGTCTATTCGCAGGGAAATTGGATTGAGGTCGGCCAGGGCACGCCCTATCAAATCATCGGCGCGTCGGGTTATGGTAAACCCATTCTTGACCGCACACTGAAGTATCAAGACCCCATGCGTTTCGCTCTCAAAGTGGGCTGCCTGGCCTTCGACTCCACCCGCGTAAGCGCCGCGGGCGTAGATTTTCCCATCGATGTGATTCTTTATAAAAGTGGCAGCTATCGGATCATCGAGCATCGCTACGAAAAAAAGGATCTGGAGCATGCGTCGAACTGGTGGCAGGAGCGCTTACGCGCCTCAGTGAACGAGCTACCGGATGAATGGATTGAACCGGCATTTGCC
>WNFP01002711.1_pt1 | contig 15143 bp, 10 predicted proteins | sample 5400201 | NCBI WGS metagenome assembly WNFP01 (sample SAMN13153355, study PRJNA577476) | soil metagenome | isolation source: 115 cm saprolite under Madrone tree | place: USA:California | collected 2016-06-14
CTTTCACCGTGGCGCGCATCATTTCGAGGCTGCCGGAGGCGTGAACGTTGAACATTTTGACTCCTAAGCGCGTGGCCTCTACCGCTGCTTTGGCAACCGTATTCGGGATGTCGTGAAACTTGAGATCAAGAAAAACTTCCCCGCCAACTTCTTGAATGAGCCGCACGGCTTGCGGTCCCGCGCAGGTAAAGAGCTGCTTCCCGACCTTGAACATTCCCACTTCGGGTGCAAGAAGTCGGACCAGCTGCCTAACGTGTTCTAGATCGTCGACATCGAGAGCCACAATCAGACGCTCTCTCATCGATGGGCGGGACCGGACCAACTCAAGGTTGGATGCCATGCTCTATGCCTGAAGTGCCTGTTTAACGATGCTCTGAACTTTCTGCGACGCTTCGTCCACCACGATTTCGTCGACTTTCCCGTCACGGCGCCAGCGCAATTCCACACGTCCCTTCTCAAGCCCCTTGGCGCCGACAGTCAACCGCAAGGGAATTCCTATCAGATCCGCGTCCTTAAACTTGACTCCCGGCCGCTCATCGCGGTCGTCTAATAAGACTTCAATGCCGCGCTTTTGCAGCTCCTGATAGAGCCGGTCGGAGACTTCCTGGATCGCTTTATCCTTGTAATTGATGGGCAGAAGTAAAACATGAAACGGAGCGATGGAGAAGGGCCAGATAATTCCATTGGCGTCGTTGTTTTGCTCGATGGCCGCAGCGACCAGACGGCTAATCCCAATGCCGTAACAACCCATCTCCACCGGTCGCTCCCGTCCCTCCGCGTCCAAATAGGTGGCGCCCATGGACTCGCTGTATTTTTTCCCAAGGTAAAACACCTGACCGACTTCGATGCCGCGATAGGTTTCGAGTCTTCCTTGATCGCACCGTGGACAAGAATCCCCGTCAACCGCCAGTCTCAAATCCGCGAAAGAGGCTGGCGTGAAATCCCGCTCCTGGTCGACTTCAATGAAATGGGCATCAGTCTCGTTGGCGCCGGTCACGGCGCCGCGCATTCCCTGCACAGACAGGTCCGCAACGACGCGCAGTTTGAGACCGATGGGCCCTAGAAAACCCGGAACGACGTGCGTCGCCGCCGCGACTTCAGCTTCATTGGCGAGCGCGACTTCCGGTGAACCGAGCACAGCCTGGAGCTTCACTTCGTTAATCTCGTGATCGCCGCGCACCAGGGCGGCGATCAGCTCCTGCCCGTCCGTCTTGTAGACCAAGGTCTTGATAAACTTTTCCGGTGCAAGTTTGAGGAACTCCGCCACCTCCAGCACGCTCTTTTTACCTGGAGTGGACACCTTCTGCAGCTCCGGCGATTTCTCATTTAGATCTCGAGCTGCGGGGCGGCGAGCTTTGATTTCGGCTTTTTGTACATTCGCAGCATATTCGCATTTATTACAGCTAACGATGGCGTCTTCGCCGGATTCCGCCAGCACTTGAAATTCATGGGACTGGCTTCCGCCAATGGCACCCGTGTCCGCCTCCACCGGGCGAAACTGTAGACCGCAACGGGTGAAGATTCGCTTATAGGTTTGAAACATGTTGTCGTATTCGCGCCGGCAGTCCTCGACGTCGGCGTGAAAGCTATAGGCGTCCTTCATGATGAACTCGCGACCGCGCATGAGACCAAAACGCGGCCGGACTTCGTCGCGGAATTTCGTTTGAATCTGGTAAAGATTTAAGGGTAGCTCGCGATAGGAGCGCACAATCCGCCGTACTAGGTCGGTGACCACTTCCTCGTGTGTCGGACCGAGGCAAAAGTCCCGCTCGTGACGGTCCTTGAACCGGATGAGCTCTTTGCCGTAGAGCTCCCAGCGACCGCTCTCCTGCCATAACTCCGCGGGAGAAGCGATCGGAAGAAGCAGCTCCTGAGCGCCCGCTCGATCCATCTCTTCACGAACAATGGTTTCTATTTTTCGAACTACCTTAAGTGACAAGGGTAGATAATCGTATATCCCCCGGCTGAGCTGTCGAATGAACCCGGCTCGGACCAACAACTTATGACTTACCACTTCGGCGTCGGCCGGATCTTCCTTAAGAGTAGGGATGAACGTTTTGCTCCAACGCATAATCTTTAGAAATGTGAATGAACGAAGAGAACGAAGAGGTTAGCCGACGGACGCCGCTGCTTTTTCTGCTTCCTTCTCAGCGGCTAAGCTTTTGACCTCTTCCATCAGCGCGTCAACGATTTGCACTTCGGGGACTTTACGGATGACTTCCCCTTTTTTGAAGATGAGACCGATGCCTTTACCACCAGCGACACCCAGATCGGCGGCGCGTGCCTCCCCGGGCCCGTTCACTTCGCAACCCATAACCGCAACGTGGATGTTGAGATTGCGGTAGGGAATCATTCGTTCCTCAACTGCTTTAGCCAGACCGACAAGATCCACATCCGCTCGTCCACAAGAAGGACAGGCAATAAAGGTCATCCCGTCTTTCTTGAGTCCAAGGGCTCTAAGAATATCGGCGCCGACACGTACTTCCTCCACAGGATCCGCGGCCAGTGAAACGCGTATCGTATCGCCGATCCCTTCCGCCAGAAGAGTCCCTAGCCCAACCGCCGACTTGATCGTACCGACGTTGGGTGTACCGGCCTCGGTCACACCTAAATGGAATGGATAGTCCACTTTGTCGGCAAGCATACGGTAAGCCTCGATCGTCATCCAAGGGTCTGAAGCTTTCAGCGAGATCTTGATCTCCGGGTAATTCAGTTCTTCCAATATGCGAATATGACGCAGTCCGCTCTCCACCATCCCGGCAGCGCTAGGACCGCCGTACTTTTGCAGTAGATCTTTTTCTAAGGAACCGGCGTTGACGCCGATGCGAATCGGAATCTGCCGTTCGGAAGCGAGCTTGACGACTTCTTCGATGCACCAACGGGCGCCGATATTTCCAGGATTCAGCCTGAGACCGTCGACTCCCTGTTCCAATGCAATCAGAGCAAGCTTATAGTTGAAGTGGATGTCGGCAACCAAAGGGATGCGAATCTGCTTCTTGATTCGTCCCAACTGTTCCGCCGCTTCACGGACCGGCACGGCCAACCGGACAATATCGCAACCCGCCACTTCCAATGCCCAAATCTGATCGACTGTAGCGTCCACGTCGCGGGTGTCTGTTTTGGTCATGGATTGGACGGTAATCGGTGCATCGCCGCCCACTTGGACCTTGCCGAGCTGAATCTTTCTCGTTTTTCGTCGTTGAATCATAGCTCCACTATAGGCAACCGAAAGAACCGGGTCAACTAACCGTGAGCCACGAGTGGCATCCCTAAACCAGCGACCCGGTGGGGTGGCTGGCCCGATGGGCACACCTCGGCTCCGTCTACTTTGAGACTTTAGCTCCCGGTTTCTCTTGCGCAGGGGCTTGTGCTTCTTCCCTCTTTCTTCGATCTCCCTCTGGAATGATCAGCAGCCGACGATACGAACCCTGCCCCAGGCTCTTGGTCGTTACCCAAGGATCGTCTTGAAGCGCCGCGTGGACAATCCGACGGTCAGCGGCGCTCAGGGCATCCACGGTCACCGTCTTTCTTTGTCGCTTGGCCTTCTCGCCTAAACGTAAGGCCATATCTTCGAGAGATTTGCGGCGACGCTCCCGGTAGTTCTCGATATCCACGACCACGTGGGGACCTTCTGTCGCGCCACGCTCGCCGGTGATGCGGCTAACCATGTATTGTAACGCTTCCAGGGTCTGCCCCTTGCGCCCGATCAATAGGCCGCTGTTTTCCGCCTGAATCTCCAATACGGCTTCGTCGGTCTTCTCCCGGATTTTCAATTCAACTTCTGCTTTGACTCCCATCAAATTCAAGATCTCAGCCAAGACCTCTTTGGCCTTCTCCCCGATAACTGCCGCTTCCGCCGCTATCGATTGCTTCACCCCGGTGGCCGCGTGCAATTCTGCGACCTGCGCCTCGATGGCCGACTTTCTAAGTGCCGCCCGGATGCGCGCTTTCTGCGCGCCGAAGCCCAAGATCCCTTTCTTGCCCTCCACCAAGATATCGACCGTAATCTTGTCGCGTTCGACTCCCAGCAACTTGAGTGCGTTTTCAATCGCTTTGTCTATGGTGTCGCCTTCAGTTTCCACATAATCCATATTCAAACCTCGCTTGGAAGGTTCAACTATGTCACCCGGCGGTTGATCCAATATTGCTGGCCAATGGTCAGAAGGTTATTCACCAGCCAGTAAACGGTGAGACCTGCGGGAAACGATACGAACATGAAAGTAAACATCAACGGCATCATGAGCATCATCTTTCGCTGGTTAGGATCGCCGGCACTCGGGGTCATCCATTGCTGAAGGAACATACTGGCTCCCATGAGGATCGTGAGCACAGGAACCCCAAGATGCCAGCTCCCCACCGTAAAAGGCAGCGACTGCCAATCGGGGCGAGAAAGGTCTTTGATCCATAGAAATGATGCGTGTCTCAACTCAATGGGTGTACTCAAGGCATTGTAGAGACCGATGAACACCGGGAATTGGAGCACCATGGGCAGACAGCCGCCTAGAGGATTGACGCCATTGCGGCGGTAAAGCTCCATAATTTCCTTATTCAGTTTCTCCTTGTCGTCCTTGAGCTTTTCCTTTAGCCGTTCCATCTGTGGTTGGAGCTTTTGCATTTGCTTCATCGATACGAAACTCTTGTGCGTCAGCGGCGCCATGAGGAGCTTGATCAGGACGGTGAGCAGAATGATATCGATGCCGTAGCTTCCGGTGAAACCATGGAAAAAATGCAGCACGTAAAGAAACGGAATCGAGATGAAACCGAAATAACCGAGATCGATGGAACGTTCCAGTCCCCTTCCCACCGACTTGAGCGTTTCGAGCTCCTTGGGTCCAACGAAGAGCGTGTAGGGATGACCGTTGCCGGGGTTCTCTGCTGGGCCGCTGATTGCAGAAACCAGCGCCGGACCGGACTGGCGCACTGAGATACGGTGCTGCGCGCCGTTAGCAGGCAGCAACCCGATGAAGAAATAAGTATGGCCAAATCCTTCCCATGAAATGTTGCCACTGAACTCGTGTCCCTTGGCCGCTTCTGCAGGCGGCTCTCGTATGATCTTGTTATCAACGAGAGCAATAAACCCCTCGAATTTTCCGTCCGGATTCGGGACACTCTGATCGATTTTGTCGGTCAGAATAATCTCCGGCAACGGCGCGCTGCCGTTCGCTGCCGTTACCGAGACTTCCAATTGAACGGGATAACTCGAACCTGAGAAAATAAACGTCTTGCTGATAGCCGTCCCGTCCGCTGTCCGACCGCTAAAGATCAGAGTGCCCTTAGAATCACCCGTGAGTTTTAAGTCGGTCCCCTGTACTGAATAGAGTAGCTCGCTATCATCGAACGGCGCCGGACTCTGCCATTGAACGCCCAAGGGCAACGGTACACCGGGAGTGGGCGAAACCATTTCGAAGGGGGAACTGTTGTCGTCAACGGAACTTCGATATTTCTTAAACTTGAAACTTTTAAGACGCCCTCCCTGGTTTGTAAACAACGCAATGTAGTTGTCGGTTTCGACACGGATGTCCTTGGCCTCGCGGCTGACCGGGAGCGCAACAGGTTTGCTCTGCACAGGCGTGGCCGGAGCCGGTTGCTCACTCGCCGGCGCCTTCTCCGGTTCTTGTTTTGCGAGTTCCGGCGCAGAGGGAGGTGCGCCATAGTATCGGGTTACAAACTCTTGATAGATAACCAAGATAAGTATCGACAGGCCAATCGCCAAAATTGCGCGCTTATCCATGGATGATAGATTCAGTGAACTGGATCGTAGCCGCCGGGATTCCACGGATGGCAGCGACTGACTCGTTTGAACCCGAGCAATCCCCCCTTAAGAATCCCATGTTTTTGGATGGCATCCGAAGCATAGACCGAGCAGCTGGGGAAAAACCGGCACGATTGAGGCAAAAAAGGCGATATGATCCTGTGATACACCTTTAAGATAAAGGCGATCATATTTCTGCAAACTCGATACACTATTTCGTGCGACCTCTGCTTTCTATGAGAATATCTCGAATTTCAGTCTGGACCTCATGCCAGGAAAGTTTCACTGCACTTTTCCTGGCAATAATGAGCACATCCTGGCTGGGAACAATCTGGTGGCGATACCGGCGGAAACATTCTCTAAGGAGCCGCTTAACTCGGTTTCGGACAACCGCATTTCCTACTTTCGAACTAACGGTTACGCCGAGCCGGGCCTCTTCTCGATCATTCAGTCTGGTGATTATCAAGAAATGAGGGGCGTAGATTTTTGTCCCCCAACGCGACAGGCTCAAAAACTCTGGCCGTTTTCTCAGACGGGCTTGTTTCGGAAAGTCCGCTCCGTCCCCCGACAACATTCGCGATTTTTAGGTGCGCGCCCGCTTGGGCGGTACGACAACCGTCAGCCTTTTCCGCCCCTTGGCTCTGCGTCTTTTCAGTACCTTACGTCCCCCGGGGGTCTCCATCCGAACGAGGAAGCCGTGCGTCCGTTTTCGTCGTACGTTGCTCGGCTGATAGGTCCTTTTCATACAAGTAGTACTCCCTTAGGCCGGTTAGACAGCCAAGAGTTTATTTCAATCATAGAGTATTGGCATTGTCAATTTAGGACAGTTCAGATTTGAGAGATCGCTGCATTAAGTCACGCACGGCTTCGGAGGGTTTTTTGCCTTCATAAATGACTTCATACATTTGCTCTACAATCGGCATTTCGGCACCTACGCGCCTGGCAAGCAAATGAACGGAGCGGGTGTTGCGTATACCTTCGGCCACCATTCGGCTGCCTTGGAGAATCTCTTGCACGCTTTTTCCTTGGGCTATCTGGACTCCCACTTTTCGATTCCGGCTCAGATCACCGACACAAGTCAGTACGAGGTCTCCCAAGCCGGGTAGGCCCGCGAGAGTCATTGGATCCGCTCCCAATCGAACAGCCAACCGCGTCATCTCAGCAAGCCCGCGCGTAATCAAAGCGGCACGCGCGTTATGACCCAAATCCAGACCGTCGCTGATTCCAGCGGCAATGGCGATAATATTTTTGATCACGCCGCCCATCTGCACGCCAATGACATCCGTGGAGGTATAGACTCTGAAATTTTGAGTACTTAGGGTATCTTGGATATCCCTTGCTACATCCTCAAGGCGCGCCGCTACCGTAACGGCGGTTGGCAATCCTCGCGCAACTTCGATGGCAAACGTTGGACCGGACAAAAAGGCATGTTTCTCTTTCTGGGGGTCACCAAAGACCTCAATCAAAACCTCGCCCATAGTTTTGAGACTTTGCTCTTCGAGACCTTTGGTGCCGCACAGAACAGTTGTTTGAGCGGACACGTAGAACGAAGCGTTCGCCATGATCGCGCGCACCGTATGGGATGGAACGGCACAGATGATCAGAGATTTGTCGACAACGGCAGCTTCGATGGAGCGAGTGATCCTGACACTCGGCGGGAGAAGGATGCCCGCCAGATAGGTGCGGCTTTCTCTGCTCTCCTGAAGTTCGCGAAAGTTTTCTGCACCGTGACACCAGAGCGTGACTTGATCGCCTTTATCAGCAAGCAACTTGGCTAGAGCGATCCCCCAGCCACCTGCTCCGATAACACCGATTGGTTTCATCATAATCTAAAGCCATATCCAGGAGCCCTGGAACGGAGCTCAAATCGGGAGGGAATGCGTAGGGATGCTAATGGACGAACTTGCGACTACTCTTCTTCCTCTTCCTCTTTCTCCGCTAAGCGTGCCAATGATACTACCCGTTCACCTTCCTCGAGATCGATCAGTCGCACGCCTTGCGTGTTCCGGCCGATGACCCGGATATCCTTGATGCGGAGACGGATGATCTTGCCTGTGTTGGTGACTAACATGAGCTGATCATCCTCGGTCACCTGTTGCGCGCCCACCACACGGCCGGTCTTATCGGTTGTTTTCATCGTGATGATGCCCTTGCCGCCGCGTGATTGGAGACGATACTCATCCGTCTCCGTGCGCTTGCCGAAGCCGTTCTCGGCCACCGTGAGTACGTCGCAGCCGAGGCTGAGGATTTCCATACTAACCACCGAATCGCCATCGTCGAGTCGCATACCGACCACGCCGTAAGTTCCCCGGCCCGTTGGCCGGACTTGTTCTTCCTTGAAGCGGATCGATTGCCCATCTGCGGTAGAAAGAATGATTTCTTGCTGCCCGTCGGTAAGACGGACCCCAATGACCTCGTCTTTATCTTCCAGGGCGATGGCGCGTATGCCGTTGGAGCGCGGGTTGGCGTAAGACATCAATTCGGTTTTTTTTATGAGACCCTTCTTTGTGGCAAAGACAACGTAACGCCCTTCTTGAAACTCACGGACTGTGAGGAAAGCCGAAACTTTCTCTCCCGGTTCGAGATTGAGCAGATTGACGATGGGTTTACCTCGGGCTGCTCGGCTTGCCTGGGGCAACTCGTGCACCTTAATCCAATAGACCTTTCCAATGGTCGTGAAGAAGAGAATGTACGAGTGCATCGAGGCGATAAAGAGATATTCGACGAAGTCTTCCTCTTTAGTGGTCGTACCGATCTTCCCTTTGCCGCCGCGCCGCTGCGCACGATAGAGGGTTACAGCATTGCGTTTGATGTAACCTTCGTGGGAAATTGTCACCGCCATGTCCTCGTCGACGATCATGTCCTCGATAGAAATCTCTTCGGATTGGGCAACGATCTGCGTTCTTCTATCGTCGCCATACTTCTCCTTGATCTCCTTCAACTCTTCGACAATGATGCGGTAAATTTCCTTCTCGTTTGCCAGGATCGCCCTGAGCTTGGCGATAAGCTCCGCCGTTTCCTTGTGCTCTTGGATGATCTTGTCGCGCTCCAGACCCGTCAGTCTTTGCAGCCGCATATCCAAGATCGCCTGTGACTGGATTTCGGAGAGCCCGAAATTCTGCATTAAGCCGTCTTTTGCAGTCTTAGGATCTTGGGAATTCCGGATAAGTTGAATGACGGCGTCGAGATGATCGAGGGCGATCTTCAAACCTTCGAGGATATGGAGCCGCTCCTCCGCCTTGCGCAGGTCGTAGGCGGTGCGTCGTGTCACCACTTCTTTGCGGTGATCCAAGAAGGCTTTGAGGGCCTCTTTGAGATTAAGTACCTTTGGACGACCGTCGACAATAGCGAGCATGTTGACGCCGAAGGATTCTTGCAACGCCGTGTGTTTATAGAGCTGATTAAGGACGATTTCCGCTATCGCGTCGCGCTTGAGCTCGACGACGATGCGCATGCCTTCGCGGTCCGATTCATCACGGAGATCGGCGATTCCTTCAACTTTCTTCTCCTGTACCAAGCCGGCAATCTGCTCGATGATCCGGTTTTTGTTCACCATGAATGGGATTTCGCTGATAACGATCTGCTCTTTCCCAGTACGCTTGACGGTTTCGGTGAAGGCCTTCCCACGCGTCTGAATGATGCCTTTACCCTCGTTGTAGGCTTGGACTATAGGTTCCTTGCCGTGAATGAAACCGCCGGTAGGGAAATCTGGTCCCGGAATATGCTTCATCAATTGCTTGATCGTAAGATCCGGGCTCTCCACTAAAGCGACGAGTCCATCGATCACTTCTCCCAGGTTGTGAGGCGGGATATTGGTCGCCATTCCAACTGCGATACCCGAGGCGCCGTTGACCAGCAGATTAGGAATGCGCGACGGTAGAACCGCCGGCTCCTTAAGGGAATCATCGTAGTTCGGAATAAAATCGACGGTCTCCTTTTCGATATCCGCCAGAAGCTCTTCCGCAAGACGGGCCATGCGGATTTCGGTGTAGCGCATGGCGGCGGGAGGATCAGGATCGATGGAGCCGAAGTTTCCCTGGCCATCGATCAGCGGATACCGCATCGAGAAATTTTGCACTAACCGGACAATCGTATCGTAAACCGCCGCATCGCCATGGGGATGATACTTACCAATGACATCGCCGACGAGCCGAGCTGACTTCTTGTATGGCTTGTCCCAGGTATTGCCCATGTCATACATGGCATAGAGCACGCGGCGGTGAACCGGTTTGAGCCCGTCGCGCACGTCGGGTAGAGCGCGACTGATGATGACACTCATGGCGTAGTCCATGAAGGACTGGCGCATTTCGTCTTCGATATAAACGGGGATCTTTTGCTGTTTCAGAGTAGCTTCCATATCTTTAATTCAGGCTGGTTCCAACCGTTCCATTCGTCTGGAACTCATGGAACGAATTGAACGTCTGGAACTTGATCGATTAGATGTCCAGGTTCTTGACAGTCAGCGCATGCTCTTCGATAAACTTGCGCCGCGGTTCCACCTCGTCACCCATCAAAGTGGAGAAAATATCGTTGGCTTCGACGGCGTCTTCAACGCGGACTTGCAAGAGCACGCGGGTCTCGGGGTTCATGGTCGTCTCCCAAAGTTGCTCCGGGTTCATTTCCCCTAGGCCTTTGTAACGCTGAATGTATTGGCCCTTCTTGCCGCCTTCAAGAATGTAGCCTGCTAGTTCCGTAAAGGAGCGCAGCTTGGCTTTTTGCTCTCCATTTTCAACCGAGTACGGCGGGGACCCTGGGCTCATCAGTTCGCTGAAAAGACGTTTGAGTTCTTTGTACTCGACGCTTGTCAACAACTCGCGATCAATGACGGTACGGAGCCCGGTGCCGTTCGAGCGCGTGGCGCAAATGAGCTTGAAGCAATTATGCTCCGGATCTTCCTCAAGCAAACAAGAAAGCGGCGCTTCATCCGGTGCTACCAGGTTGATGTAGGATTCTAGACTGATCTGGAATTTCGTAAGCGCCTTTTCATCCCTGAGAGTCTCCTCGCTGAAATCCTGTTCCAGTAACAGAGCTTCCAGCACCGACCGGCTTCGCCGTTTTCTCGCCGCAACGGCCATCAGCTTCTCCCAGCGCAGCACTTTCTTTATAAAGGCTTGTAGCGGCTGCCCAACCAGGCCGTTGCCATTACTCGACGTCCGCACTCGGATATCCTCGGTACCGATCTCGATCAAGTAGTCTTCCAGGCCGGTTTCATCCTTGATGTATCGCTCCTGCTTGCCTCGCTTCACTTTGTAGAGAGGCGGTTGAGCGATGAAGAGATGTCCTTTTTCCACCAAATCGGGCATCTGCCGGTAGAAGAAAGTGAGCAACAGCGTTCGGATATGGGAGCCATCGACATCCGCATCCGTCATAATTACGATGGAATGATAGCGCAGCTTGGCCCCGTCATAATCTTCCTTGACCCCGGTGCCCAAAGCGGTGATCATGAGGCGAATCTCCTGGGAAGAAAGCATTTTGTCGAAGCGCGCTTTTTCGACGTTGAGAATCTTGCCCTTGAGCGGGAGAATCGCCTGATTACGCCGGTCTCTGCCTTGTTTGGCTGACCCACCGGCGGAATCTCCCTCCACTAAGTAGATCTCGCTTAGAGCAGGGTCCCGCTCCTGACAATCGGCGAGCTTTCCCGGCAAGGAACCCGAATCCAATGCACCTTTGCGCCGCGCAAGATCCTTGGCTTTTCGCGTGGCTTCCCTAACCCGAGCCGCTTCGACACCTTTCATGACGATTTTTTTCGCATCGGTTGGATGCTCGGCGAGATAGTTGGAAAGTCTCTCATTCACAAGCGCTTCAACGATTCCTTTGACCTCGCTGTTACCGAGCTTGGTCTTTGTCTGACCCTCGAACTGAGGTTCCGGAACCTTGACGCTAATGACCGCCATCAAACCTTCGCGAACGTCTTCTCCCTGAAGATTCTCGTCATCTTTCTTGAGCTGCCCACTGTCTATAGCGTAGCTGTTGATGGTACGTGTAAGCGCGGATTTAAAACCGATCAGATGGGTACCACCCTCCATTGTGTTGATATTGTTGGCGAAGGAAAAAACGTTCTCCGCATAGCCATCGTTCCATTGCATCGCGATTTCGGCATCGATGCCATCTTTCTCGCCCTGCAAATAAATAACTTTGGAATGAATCGGAGATTTAGCGCGATTCAAATGCTCAACAAAAGAAACGATCCCGCCTTTATAGAACAGCTCGTGTTTTTTCTGAGTTCTCTCGTCCTCGATGGTGATCTTCACTCCTCGATTCAAGAACGCCAACTCGCGTAATCGTTGGGACAAAATATCAAAGCTGAACTCGATGGTTTCGAAGATCTGAGTATCGGGCTTAAAGGTGACCAGTGTGCCGCGCTCCTTGGATTTGCCGACTTCCTTCAGACTTCCCTGAGGCTCGCCCCGCTTGTAGCTTTGCTGATAGACTTTACCATCGCGCTTGATCTCGACTTCCAAAGTTTCCGACAAAGCATTAACAACTGAGATTCCCACGCCGTGAAGACCGCCGGAGACTTTGTAGGAGGCTTTGTCGAACTTGCCGCCTGCATGCAGTTTCGTGAGCACGACCTCGGCAGCGGAAACTTTTTCCGTCTTATGAATGTCCACCGGAATACCCCGCCCATTATCGACAACGGTAACGCTATTATCGATGTGAATCGTCACATCGATTTTGTCGCAGTGACCTGCCAAAGCTTCATCGATGGAGTTGTCGACGACCTCATAGACGAGGTGATGAAGTCCCCGTTCGCTGGTGTCACCGATGTACATTCCCGGACGCTTTCGGACAGCTTCCAGGCCTTCTAAGACTTTTATGTTGTCGGCCTTATAGTCCGACGATTCTGGGGTTTTTGGTTCGGCCATTTTTTACCAACGACTTAACTGAGATTTTCGCTTGGAAAGTTCTAGGGTTAGCTCGACTTTGCCTAACCGAAATACTACCTGAAAAGCCGCTAAAAGTAAAGCGGAAAATTGCCTATAACTTATTGATTTTTCAACCGAAATATTGACTCCACAAAAAACCCCGGGAACGCTCCTGCCTAGAGGGCAAAAGTGTCGAGCGTGGTTGACAGCTACGGAGGTCTGAGCGAAAAGGAAGGCCATGAAAAGTGCCCTTGCCGCATTCAAATTTCTGACCTTTGGTGGCGGATTTGATCTGGCTCAGGTTACCCCGCAGCAAACCGCCGCGGCCACACTTTATTTTCCACTGGTCGGCCTTTTTTTCGGGTTCGTCTTGACTTTCTTGAATCGCTTATTGGATCCGTATCTTGAGTCGGAAATTCTGGGCGCCATTCTGATCGCGGTCCTGACGCTACTGACAGGAGCGATTCACTACCAGGGCTTACAAAATACCTTTAATGTGTTGTCACTAAAAACAAAAATCGGCGAAGCAAAGATACATAGCGCGGCTTTTGGAGTTCTAGCCATAGTGTTTGTGGTGCTGTTCAAAGTTCGCGCTCTCGAAGTGACCGGCGAAACGCGCAGCCTCGGTCTACTGCTAACGCCCATGTTAGCACGCTGGTCACTAGTGATTTTCCTTTACCGCTCGGCTTCCGTCGCTGAGGGTACTGCAAGGCTCCTCGCCGAGAACGTTAAAGCCTGGCACCTCGCGTTGACAACAGTCGTCACCCTAACGCTAGCCGTTTTCCTGGTGGCGCGAACGGCACTCTGGATTGGTTTGTGCCTTTCTCTTTTTGCTTTGTTCAGCCGGAGCTATCTCGCGAGGCGAAATGGTTACATCGATTCCGACAATCTTAGCGCCATTATCGAGCTGAGCGAAACCTTGAGTTTCATTCTCTTTGCATCCTTGTAAAGCAACCTCCAACTCGTTGTCGGTCTCATGGAACCGTTGAAGCCCTTTCTCCAGTGGTCCCAGTTTTCTTGCCGGTCAGCATTGATTTCGTCTTCGACGGCGAAGTCTCCAGAGCGGCGAATGAAGGGCAGTGAAACTGCGAGGACCAAAAAAGACTTGACAGAGCATTTTTCTCGATGTAGTTTCCGCTTCGTTAATTTGACGTTCTAAGGCGTCAGGGAAGTCCGGTGTAAATCCGGCGCGGTCCCGCCACTGTGAGGGCGACGAAAGCCGCAACGCAAGTCACTGTCCCGAGGTAACCGAAAGGGGCGGGAAGGCGCGGCGAGTAGGTTAAAGCCTAAGCCAGGAGACCTGCCTAGAGCGGCTTCAACCGGCCTCTCCGGAAGAGAGAGAAAGGTTTCTGAATTTTCCCTTTTTCTTTCCTCATCGAGGCCTCAACGGTGTCATCGCTATGAGGCTGAGCTCATTCTTCCTGATTTCCATTGCGCTACATGCAACAGGACTGGTTTATCCGGTCGTTTTTCTCCGCCCTCAACGAGAAGCTCTCGTTCCGGTAGTTCTTTTGAAGATGGAAGCGAAAAGGAACCGAAGGGCGACGGACATAGCGAAGGAGAAAAAGGCAGATCGCAGGAACCGAAACATCGCGCACCATTGCAGCAAGCTGAGCGCAGAGGCAGCGAAGAAAACCGGCAGTCAGGTGAAACACAACTTCCGATCAAAATATCCTCCAGCCCGCTGGATGCGCCTTCGGAGATCGAAGCGGCATCGGCAATTGCTGTGGCAGAAACGGGAGGAAGTTTTTCGGAACAGCAGGGGAATGGAAGTGGGGGCGAAGGCGGAAGCGGTGGCAAAGGAACTTCCGGAGCCGGAATTGGTTCCGGCGTCGGAGTCGGAAATGGACCTGGAGGATCGAGATTTGTACAGGTGAGTTACGCGTACAACCCAAGGCCGGAATACCCCGACCAGGCACGGCGAGAGGGCCGGGAAGGACAGGTTTTGCTTCAAGTCCTGGTAGACGAACAGGGAAAATCTAAGTGGGTCGAAGTCAACCGAAGTTCCGGAAGCGAAGCGTTGGATCGCGCAGCGGCGGAAGCAATAAAGCACTGGAGGTTTTCTCCGGCTCGTTACGGCAACAAATCAGTAGAGAGTTGGGTTAAGATTCCCATCGATTTTCGTCTCACGGACGCAAAGAATTAGCGATTCACCAAGGAGGCAACAAAGGGAAAAATTATCAACCGCAGACGGATGCAAGGGAAAGGGGTGACTTCGTAAAGGATAAAGGCAAAAGGCGAAAGGATGAAAGAAGAATATTCATCCTTTATCCCTTATCCTTTAGCCTTTCGGGGAATTCCCCTGCTGCCCCGCAACTGTAAGGGCCACGAAAGCCGCAGGCACTAGCCACTGCCTGAACCAAGGATAAAGGAGAAAGGCAAAAGGATGAAAGAAAAGTTCATCCTTTATCCCTTATCCTTCTGCCTTTGATTTGGCGGGAAGGCGCGACGAGTAGGTTAACGCCTGAGCCAGGAGACCTATCCGATCTGTTCTTATATTCCCCTTTCGCGGGAAAAGGAGAGGT
>WNFP01003795.1_pt1 | contig 15143 bp, 20 predicted proteins | sample 5400201 | NCBI WGS metagenome assembly WNFP01 (sample SAMN13153355, study PRJNA577476) | soil metagenome | isolation source: 115 cm saprolite under Madrone tree | place: USA:California | collected 2016-06-14
GCTCTCCTTGTTTCCGTAGCAGCCGGTGTTTCGATTTGTGTCGATGCATTTTTTTGCAGGAATGCATCTATGATTCGAGATAAGAGGCGACTTTCAGATGTTCCATGTTTCCTCGCCACCTCATTAAAAGCGGTTTTGGCTTCCGAGGTGACGTTGGCCTTGATCGTTTTCATGCGCGTACTCGAGCCAGAATCGCAGGCGACAACAATCTCTCACCTTTGGCTTGCGCCAGAGGGTCAATTTCCAGTTTTTCGCGCGTGCGTAAGGCAGCATCCCCTTGTGCGTAGCGCGCAGCTGCCTCGCGTTCTTGCTTTAGTTGCTCGATTTTTTGGGCGACGCGTCCCGGCACGGGTTGCTTGACATCTTTTTTGATCGCAGTGATGGCGGCAGAAATATCTTCTGGCGGGTATTCCCGTTCTATTTTTTCTGCTGCATGGGCGTCGTCGGGCAGCCATGTAATGATGCCGCTAGCGCGGCGGTTGTAAGTTTTTCTTGCAGCAGCACGCGCATCCGTGCGTGCTGCTGCTTCTACCTTATCTTTCCTTCCCTTACCTTGAGAAGCAATGCCTTGATTTTCAACGAATTCAGAAAAATCGGTAGATTGAAGAGAACAGGATGGGTTATGGTTGATCGCCTGTAAAACCGTATCCCGTAAGGTTGTGGACTCAATCTGAAGGAAATCGTCGCGCGCTTGGCCGCGACGCTGAGGAGTTGAAAACGAATTGTCCCGAAAAAAATCCCTGATGAAAATTTCTCCAGTTTTTGGGTCAGAGAGGATGTGGTTTCGTCTTTCAAGATCTGAGAGAGCTCCGGCGAGTGCCGCCGGATCGAGGCCAGTGTCCTCCCCCAGCCCCGCTGGGCGGTAGACACCAACGTGGGACTCGCACCCGACTGTCAACACCACCAGCACCAATTTTAAATCGGGGACGAGTTCTTTTATCATCGTGCGCCGAAAGAAAACGCGTGATAAAACAGAAGAGCGTTTGCTCATATGGCCCCCTGGCCGATCTGAGTAATTTTTTCAGCTTTCGGTTTTCTTCCTCTTTTTGTTTTTTTGGTCCGTGGGTCAGCCAGCGCGTCGACGTAACCAGCGACATCACGGATATCGCACATCCGCCTGGCGCCGATCAAAATAGTTCGGATGGGGAATTGCCCGCGACTAAGTTTATTTCGTGCGGTCTGCTCGGGCATGCCGATGATTTTTGCTGCGTCTGTGAACGGAATTAGCAGCTGCCCGCCGAATTTGGCCAGCAAAATGTCGAGTGTAGATATAGGGTGCATGTTAGCTCCTTGCTGCGCGCAGCGAGGAGATACACAACTCCCCACTGCGAAATTAAACGAGCCCTAAACCTCTGGGGCAAAATTTAAAATCAGAAGGAGATCAGACGGGGTGGGGTAAATCTAGGCAGGGTAACCGGGGAAAGTAGATCGAAGACACTGGGCGCGTATGTGACGCCACGATCAAGCGCAAAACGCTGAAAAATAGCTTTGCTGATTTTTGATTCTGTTTCTGGAGGTGGTGGTAGGCCAGCGGTGGGATGCAGCGCTGCTAAAAAGTTTTCGTTTTTTGCCGCGTCTAAATCAGGCAAAAAATTTCTTGCGAGTCTAAGAGACGTCGCAAAACAGATCAAAGCAGGAATCAGCAAAGTAACACCACTTATTATGTCACCCCCCAGAAGAGCGGCAAAAACCGAAACTCCAACAAGCGCCGTAAGCAACCAAAATAGAAGCATGGCTACCCAGCCGAAAACTGCGAGGTCCAGCTGTTTACCCGCGTTTTTTTCGTTTGTTTTTGCGATAATTGGTTTTTGTGTGGCGATAGTCCCGCGCAACCAATTTTGATTATTCGAAGTCATAGGTCGTAACCTACCACCGGATAATCTGGGAAGTCAAGCGTCGATTATGCCGCCTGTAGCATAAAATCCACATGCACAGCATCAAACGGAAAGATGATTTTCCCGTCATCCGTTTTGTCCAGTAGTCCGGCATTCAACAACGCATGTACGTCAGTGTGCACGCCCTTGACATCACGCTCCACCCGCCGCGCCACTTCACGCAGGGATAATGCACCTGCCCCTGTCATTGCCTTAAGTACATCCCAGCGTTTTGGCGAGAGTGTGCGCCATAGATCCGCCGTGCTTTCAAAGCTGCGATAAATCCCTTGTGACTTGCCTGTTTTCAGCGCACTCATAATGCGTGCATTGGTTTCTTCGCGGCTAGATACTCCGATCACGACTGTTTTCATGTTTGCCTCCATTGATCCACTTGTTGCCAAAAATCGTTGAGCAGCGCAGGCATCGTGGTAAAGCGATAGGGCAGTTCGACCCCGCTCCGGTGATAATGATCGCCTTTGCCCGCTTCATTGTCATAACGCAACACGCATTTGCCTTCCACCACCAGCGACAGACTGTATTTGAAAGTATGCGCACTGCCACGCACCGACTCGGGAACTCGCACCACTCGTAACTCGGCAAAGGCGTTATCACCCTGCTTAATTCGTTCATCCACTAGCACCTGTGCCTTCATGTTGTAAATTATTACAACATTTTAGACGACTGTCAATTTATTTAACTCGATTTTGTTTGTATCGCCTTGACAGGTGGTATACCTATGAACGACATTGCCGCCCGTAAAAACGTTTTCTAAATTACGTTAGTAATCACAAGGAGCATCCGATGCAATGGTGGGAGAAGACTGTCGAGTATAAATTCGTAGTCGATGCGTTTCGAGAAGGTAAATGTGAATTTGCCACACCGCTATCGGGCAAACAGGAACGGCTCGCAGGTGACGCAGTGTTTGGAAGTCAATCTTTGCTGGTACTCATCGAGTTCAAGCGAAACAAGACCGAAATCCCAACCGAGAGGTCACTCTTCCACGACTACGAAAAGGCTCAGGAGGAGCTATCAAACTACGATCATCACCACATCGTGTTCGGCGTTCAATCGCAGAACTCACTCGGCACGCTGGAGCTCGCCGCCCAGACCTATTTCTCGGGTAGACCGCGCACGTCGGCGCTAGATTCTCTAAGGTTTGGCATCAACGGGGAGCGATTCCGACAATATGTCGAAGCTCTCGCGAGACTAAAAAAGGAAGACGGGCGAAGCACAAGCGGCCACATCTCCCCCGAGGCACTTTCAAGCGTCATGTCCATATCGAAAGATGGGGAAATTCTCGCAGCGATGCCGCTCTATGAATACGCACCTGATCTGTTTCTAGCGGATCACCCTGACGAGACGCCGCCACCAACGCAGCGGAATGCGCCGTGACGGCATTTACTGCGACAAGCAAGGCTCGGTGGGAGAGTCTGTCCGTATTTTGCGCGAGCTTCAAGAGCTGAGCCAAAATCAACTTTCCGAATTGACAGGCATTCCTCAAGCCACCATTTCAGCTATCGAAAACGGCAGAGTTAATTTGGGTGTCGAGCGCGCAAAGGTTTTTGCTCGTGCGCTTAATTGCCATCCTGCCGTATTGGTGTTCCCTGGGTGGGCGGTACCATTTGAGCGTGCGGCCTGACACTGCGGTCAAGTGGGATATGTCAAAAACGGCGCGCCCCTCAGTTTGAATGTCAGGGCTGTGAATACAACCGAGCATGAGCTTGAGCTGGTATTTAAGAATCTCCGTGATGAGGAGCTACTTTTACAGTGCGCTTCAGGAAGCCTAACGGAAGAGGCGCAGGCGATTGCTTTGAAACAAGCACGTCTCCGTGGTCTAAATCCGATCAAGCCGCAGCCCGTTGTTGAAGAAAGAGAGACCTACCTCGGGGACCTTGTCATTGTTGTTCACAACCTAACCTCAACGGAAGCCCATCTATACAAGACGCTGCTAGAAGCCACAGGTATTCCTGCCGAGGTTGGTGATGTAAATTTCTCTCGGGCATATGGTTCTTTGTATAGTGCAAGCGTGAAAGTTCCGGAGACGTTTGTTGCCGAGGCCAAAGAAGTTTTAGCCGCATTCAGGCGTGGTGATTTTGCGCTTGATGATGAATTCAAATCCGATGACACATAGCCCTCAAGAGTCGGCTTAATTGGTTTTAGTTTTTTCCGAGCCGGTGGCCAGTACCTGACGCTGATGAACTCACGCCCTGCCCGGCTGCAGCAGCTCACCCTGCCAGGAAACTATTAAGCCCTACCTCGCCGTACCTATCTGCATTTTCAATGCATGGAAAATTCTGGAAATTTTATGGAGAAAATCTCGGTATGCAGGGGTATAACCAAACATACCGATACATACTAACTTACTGATTTTACGTGGTGCGAAAGGAGAGACTCGAACTCTCACGCCTTGCGGCGCTGGAACCTAAATCCAGTGCGTCTACCAATTCCGCCACTTTCGCGCTTATTAAGCTAAACGCCGTTGTCGGGATTATAACATCTCCACTGCCTAAACCAGCCGACTTTACCCCGGCCTGTTTGACTTCATGGTACGTATTTAAAGGCTTAAGTGCCGATATATGCGGTAGTCAGCATACCTGCTTCATCCTCACGGCTAAGCCCACGGCAACTCTTGATTGCCTATGCCAATGGCAACCACCTCTTCCAGAGCTTTAAGGAAGCCGGGCTGTTCATGCAGCCTAGCTAGTGAATCTGGCTGCGCCTTACCGCGCATCAATGCCAGACGTGCGCGGCTGGCAGCGGGCATTTCCCAATGAAGATTTTGTAATAGCTCGTCCACTGATTCAGGATCATTGCATGCCAGCACCATATCGCAACCCGCATTTAGCGCAGCTTTAGCACGCTGTACGATACCACCGGCAACAGTGGCACCCTGCATACTCAAATCATCGCTAAAAATGCAGCCTGTAAAGCCCAACTGGTCACGTAAAATTTTTTTCAGCCAGATCGGCGAAAACCCGGCGGGTTGACTATCCACTTTTGGATAAATGACATGTGCCGGCATCACAGCTGTCAATCCATAATGAATCATTTGTTCAAACGGGATGATGTCCGCCAACTCAATATCAACAAACGCCCTGTCATCCACGGGTATATCCAGATGCGAATCAGCGCTGACAAAGCCATGTCCTGGGAAATGTTTGCCTACCGAGTGCATGCCGCCCTGTTTCAGCCCAAGCAACAAGCTATGCGCAAGCTCGGCAATCGCTTGTGGATCGGTATGAAATGCACGATCACCAATGACGCTACTTTTCCCGTAATCGATATCCAATACAGGCGTGAAGCTGAAATCAACGCCGCAACCGCGCAACTCGGCAGCTAAAACATAACCGGCTTGTTGTGCCAGATGACGCGCACGGCGTGGATTGATATCCCATATTTTTCCCAGATCCCGCATGGGGGGAATTTTAGTGAACCCAACACGAAAACGTTGTACCCGACCACCCTCATGATCGACGGCAATCAATAGTGACGGGCTGCGTACTGCATGAATTGCAGCGGTCAGCGCGGCGAGCTGGCTGGTGCTCTCATAATTACGCGCAAATAAAATTACCCCGCCGACCAGCGGGTGACGCAATTTTTCTTCCTCTTGAGGCGTTAGTTGCGTACCAAGCAAATCCAGCATCACCGGGCCTAAACTCATGGTTACCTCATTATTTTTTCAGGTGACTTCCAGCACAACGAAAGCGACGATGCTTCTACTGTCATCACTGATGGACAGATGGTGAGCACCTATGCCTAACTGGGCCAAATACCTGTGCAGCAGCTCATCAAACTGCAACAGTGGTTTACCCAAGCCATTGTGCGTAACACTGATGCGGGACAAACTGACTGGCGCGCGCAGTCCGCTGCCCACGGCTTTGGCAAACGCTTCTTTTGCGGCGAAGCGTTTGGCGAGAAAGCGGGACGGATTGGGGCTGGCATAAAAGCCGGGTAACTCTTGAATGCTCAGCAGCCGCTTGGCAAGCCGTTCGCCATATCGAGGCAGCAATTGCTCAAAACGCGCACATTCGACGATATCAGTGCCTATGCCGTGGATCAAGATAACCCTGCGAGTAATGTTTTCATCTTTTGCACTGCCGCTTCCAGTCCGATGAATAAAGACTCGGCAATAATGGCATGTCCGATATTGAGCTCCAGTAAATTCGGGATGGCGACTATTGATTGGACGTTGTGATAATTCAGGCCATGCCCGGCATTCACTTGCAAACCCTGTGCATGAGCATGGCTGGCCGCATTACTTATTCTGGCCAGTTCGTGTTGCCGTTCCGGCACGCTATCTGCTGCGGCGTATTTACCGGTATGCAGCTCTATTATGGGCGCACCGGTTAAACGCGCGGCATCGATTTGCTTTTGCTCCGGGTCAATAAACAGTGACACGCGAATTCCCGCCGCTGCACATCGTTCACAAACTGCCTTGATGCTGTCGAAATAGCGCAGCACATCCAGCCCACCCTCGGTGGTCAACTCTTCACGGCGTTCTGGCACCAGACACAAATCATGCGGCTTTACACGCAGTGCAATGTTAATCATTTCATCCGTCACGGCGCTTTCCAGATTCATGCGTGTTTGCAGCATGTCCCGCAGCACTTCGACATCGCGGTCTTGAATGTGTCGACGATCTTCACGCAAATGTAAAGTGATTGCATCTGCGCCGGCGGATTCCGCCAACAATGCCGCACGCACCAGATTGGGGTAAGGTGCGCCACGCACTTGTCTTAGCGTGGCGACGTGGTCAATGTTCAGTCCGAGCTTAATCATGGTTTTGGCAAATCCTTAATCAATTCTCGCGTGTGCAGGGTCTTGCCGTCCAGATAGTGGTTCAGTAATAGTCGCATCAACTGTTTGCTTTGCTGAATAGTAGTCGGATCCACATACTCATCGGCAGCCATATCAAGCAGTGTCTTACCCTGCACTGTCATACCTGGCTGGGCTGTGGCATCGCCCGGCTGCGCCCCTTGTTCCACCACATAGCGATAGCAGATCTCAGCCTGTATCAATCTGCCGTTCTGCGCTTCACGATCCAGCACAACTGTATAACCCAATTCCTGCAGCAAGTGTTTTTCAAAGCAGCGTAACGTTGCCGCATGATCGTGCTCATGCGCAAGGCGATACAGGGTTGCACGATAGTAGTCGAATAATTGTTCATGCGGATCATCACGTGCCAGTAAATTCAGTAATAGTTCATTTAAATAAAATCCGCACATCAATGCAGTCCCCTGCAAACAAGGTTGCCCACCCTGCCATTCGGCACTGTGCAGGGTACGCACTTCGCCTTTGCCAAACCAACTCAGAAGCAATGGCTGGAAACTCCTTAATACGCCACGCAAGCTTGATTTGGCACGTCGCGCACCTCTGGCCACAATTGCCAGGCGGCCATGCTGGCGGCTGAATACATCGAGAATCAGGCTGGTTTCGCGGAATGGATAACTGTGCAAAACGATTGCCAATTCATCTTGCAGTCTGTTGCGCTGATTTGTTATGGTCATTCGTAACCCAGGCTGCGTAACACGCGTTCGTCATCCGCCCAGCCACTGCGTAATTTCACAAACACCTCGAGAAATACTTTTCCATCAAACAGTTTTTCCATATCCAATCTTGCCTGAGTAGCTATTTCCTTGAGCTTCTCACCTTTCTTGCCAATCAACATCGCTTTATGCGCTTCCCGATCAACCAGAATGGCAGCATGGATACGTCGCAATTTGCCTTCCATTTTAAATTGTTCAATCAGTACGCTGGTTGAATATGGCAGTTCATCGCCAGTAAAACGGAATATTTTTTCACGTAAAATTTCTGCCGCCAAAAATTTTTCGCTGCGATCGGTAACATCATCTGCATCATATATCAACTCGCCCAGCGGCAAATACTGCCGCAGTGTCACACGTAATTCATCCAGCTTGCTGTCCAATTTTGCGCTCACCGGCACAATGTCGGCAAACTTGAAATCTTTGGCAATACGCTCGGCAAAGGTAAATAACTGTCCCTTATCCGCCACTGCGTCTATTTTGTTGATAACCAGCACAACAGGGCGATTATCCGGCAACAACTTGAGTATTCCCTGATCGCGTTCGTCATAACACAGAGCCTCAAGTACATAAATAACCACCTGTACATCACGAAGGCTGCTGATGACAACACGATTCATACCGCGATTTAAGGCATTCAAATGCTTGGTTTGAAAACCGGGTGTATCGACAAACACAAACTGTGTGTTCGTATCGGTAAAAATTCCGTTGATTCGATGTCGGGTCGTTTGTGCTTTGCGTGAAGTAATACTGATTTTTTGCCCAATCAGGTGATTAAGCAAAGTAGATTTGCCCACATTAGGCCGACCAACGATTGCGATAAAACCACTACGAAAATCCTGCATCTGTTGCTGCTCTGTCATGGCTTGATCCCAATGACCTGGTACGCCGCAAGCGCGGCTTGCTGTTCAGCATTTCGGCGGCTGCTACCTTCGCCATGCACAGAAATCTTGAGGGCTGGAATAGTACATAGCACTTGAAATAGCTGTGCATGCGCTTCACCCTGCGTGGCGGTGATTGTATAGACGGGTAACGGGATACGCTTGCCCTGCAGATATTCCTGTAACAATGTCTTTGGATCTTTGTCCAGAATTTGCACATCTACCGAAGCCAAATAGGGTACGAACAAATCCAGCACCACTTTTTTTGCCGCCGTAAAATCTGCATCCAGAAAAACTGCGCCAAACAGAGCTTCCAGCGCATCCGCCAAAATCGAAGGGCGGCGAAATCCACCACTTTTTCGCTCACCTTCACCCAGCTTCACATAACTACCGAGATTAAGTTGCTGCGCTAATATCACCAGTGTTTCTTCTCTGACCAGATTCGAACGCAACCGCGACAACTCGCCCTCGCTTAGCTGCGGAAACTCGTTGAAAAGATGCTGGGCGATGATACAACCGAGCACGCTATCGCCCAGGAACTCCAGACGCTCGTTGTGATCTGCGGCAAAACTTCGATGGGTCAGGGCGCGTTGCAGCAATTGAGGATTATTGAATTTATGTCCCAACTGCCTGCAAAGCAATTCACTGTCTTGACTATTTTGCACTGCTGGGATTGAACTCCAGATAGAGGCTGATATTGCCACCTACGGGGATTTTGACCGAGTAAGTTGCGCTTAATACCGGCTTGCCATTGTCGCTGGTGATGTCAATATCCTCTGCCTTGATTGCCTTGATGTCATTAACCGAAGAACGTCGATTGAATGATTCACGTATGTCATGCGGAGTCGCTTTTTGCATGTCCGGGTCATTAGCAATCGCGGTGAACGTAGCTTGAATCTCCGCATTCTGCACATACGCAGGAACAAGCCTCAGGCTAAAAATACCCAGCAAAACCACCACGAACGCGCCGAAAATAAATCCGCTAAAACTCAAGCCTCGTTGTTTTATCTGCATTATTTTATCCATAGTTTGTTCGCTCCTGATCCTATACGCTTTAGTTGATCGATAAACCCATGCGCTTCAAATCGGAAAAATTCATCCAAACCAGAAAAGCTTTTCCGACGATCAAATCATCCGGCACAAAACCCCAATAACGGCTGTCACGGCTGTTATCCCGGTTATCGCCCATCATAAAATATTGCCCTTCCGGGACTTTACATTCTACCTTGGTTTCGTCGTAACTACAGTTTCCCTTTCCCTTGAACTCTGCAACCGAACCCAAATGCACATCCGGCATTTCTGGATTTATCAGCACGGCATGCCCATGCTTGTCCAAATCTTCAATTCGCCTTTCGGTATGCACAAAATTCAAGCCGCTCTCCACATAGTTATAATCACCATCCGCTTTTTGCTGTTGCTCCACACCGTTAATTGTCAGGCGCTTATTGCGATACTCAATTACGTCTCCCGGCACGCCAATAACACGCTTAATATAGTCCACGGATGGATTTTCCGGATAATGGAATACCATCACATCACCACGCTTTGGATCATTTAATGGAATGATTTTTTGATTGATGATGGGCAGACGCACACCGTAAGTGAATTTATTGACTAAAATAAAATCCCCTATCTGGAGCGTTGGGATCATCGAACCAGAAGGAATTTTGAAAGGCTCGGCTAAAAATGCACGTATGCAGAAAACCACCAGAATCACCGGGAAAAAACTTTTGGCATATTCAATCCACCAAGGTTCGTCCTGCTCGACAGCTCGCTTGGGCCGAAAAATAAATTGGTCCAATATCCAGACACCGCCAGTAACCAGTAACAACACAAACATAATTAGTGAAAGATCCATTGAAATTCCCTAGTCGTCTACACGCAAAATCGCCAAAAATGCTTCTTGTGGAATTTCCACACTACCCACTTGCTTCATGCGTTTCTTTCCTGCCTTCTGCTTTTCCAGCAATTTTTTCTTGCGCGAAATATCACCGCCATAACATTTTGCCAATACATTTTTGCGCATGGCTTTTACATTCTCGCGAGCAATAATATTCGAGCCGATGGTCGCCTGAATCGCCACATCGTACATTTGGCGGGGAATGAGCTCACGCATTTTGGCTGCCACTTCGCGCCCACGATACTGACTATTGGCACGGTGCACAATCACCGACAGTGCATCGACTTTCTCGCTATTAATTAACATATCCACCTTGACCACATCTGCGGCACGATACTCCTTGAATTCGTAGTCCATAGATGCGTAACCACGCGATACTGATTTGAGCTTGTCAAAAAAATCCAGCACGATTTCTGCCATCGGCATTTCATACACCAGCATCACTTGCTTTCCGTGATAATTGATATTTATTTGTGAGCCGCGTTTTTGCGTACACAGGGTAATCACCGAACCAACATACTCTGACGGCATATAAAGATTAACCGTAACGATCGGCTCACGGATTTCTTCAATCCTGGATGGATCCGGCATTTTGGCAGGGTTATCGACCGTCAACAACATACCATCTCTTTGCAATACCTGATAAATCACGGTAGGCGCGGTTGTGATCAAATCCATATCGAATTCGCGCTCAAGGCGCTCCTGCACGATTTCCATATGCAGTAAACCCAAAAAACCACAACGGAAACCGAACCCCAAAGCTTGCGACACTTCCGGTTCATAGCGCAACGCAGCGTCATTTAATTTTAATTTTTCCAACGAGTCGCGCAATGCCTCATATTGATTTGACTCCACCGGAAACAAACCCGCAAACACCTGCGGCTGGACTTCTTTGAAACCAGGCAGTGCCTCGTGTGTCGGCTTTGTCTGGTGAGTGACAGTGTCGCCAACCTTGGCTGCTTTCAGCTCTTTAATTCCGGCAATTACGAAGCCAACTTGCCCCGCACTCAATATTTCACGGGACTCGGATTTGGGTGTGAATACGCCGATGTGTTCTGTCGTATGTTGCGCACCAGTAGCCATCAGTAAAATTTTCTCTTTGGGTCTCAGGGCACCATTGATCACCCGTACCAACATCACCACACCCACATAATTGTCAAACCACGAGTCGATAATCAGTGCCTGCAAGGGTAGGTCTGCATTACCCTGTGGCGCCGGTACACGCACGATCAATGCCTCCAGTACATCCCGGACGCCCTCACCGGTTTTGGCTGAACAGCGCGTGGCATTTTGGGCATCAATACCGATTACGTCTTCGATCTCTTCAATGGCATTCTCCGGATTCGCTGAAGGCAAGTCGATCTTGTTCAAAACCGGCACGACTTCAACGCCCAAATCCAGTGCGGTATAGCAGTTTGCCACTGTCTGGGCTTCCACGCCTTGCGAGGCATCTACCACCAGCAAAGCGCCTTCACAGGCTGATAACGAACGTGACACTTCGTAGGAAAAATCGACATGTCCGGGTGTGTCGATCAAATTGAGATTGTAGATTTGGCCGTCCAGCGCCTTGTAATTCAGAGCCGCAGTTTGCGCTTTAATGGTTATGCCGCGTTCGCGTTCCAAATCCATCGAATCGAGTACTTGTGCTTCCATTTCACGATCTGAAAGCCCGCCACATAACTGAATGATGCGATCTGCTAAGGTGGATTTGCCGTGGTCTATGTGAGCAATGATGGAGAAATTACGGATTAGCTGCATGGAGTTCAAAATAAAATCCCCGCCAATGGAGCGAGCTCGCAAAGCGCGAATTCTAGCCCAATTAGGCGGGGGTATGCAGAATTGTGTTACTTATCGTCCAGCTTGATCGCTATGTACGAAGCGTTGTCGCCACGTCGCACCAAGAGGGCTACGTTACGTCCTTTCGGAGTCTGTTTGATAATGTCGTTGAATTGCGCCAAGGAACGCAATCAGCTCGACTCCATCGTCAGCAGGTTTCTTGCCGTTGTGCGCCTGCTTATTCTCTTCCAGCATTTCCGCAATGACCACGGTGACTTGCTTGGCAGCACCTTTACGCCATAAATCGATGACTACTTTACTGCCGGGTTTGGTCGCGGCTACCAAGCGCGGTAAATCTGCAGAGCTGGTTACCGGTTTGCCATCAAATTTCAGTATGACATCACTTGCTTCAATACCGGCTTTATCTGCCGCCCCATCTTTTTCAACACTACTGATCAGAGCGCCATTGGGGTTGCTCAAACCAAATGAGTCGGCCAGTTCTCGCGTTAACTCCTGGATCGTTACGCCGATCTTCCCGCGTGTCACTTTGCCAGTTTCACGAAGTTGGTCAGCTACTTCCATTGCCACATCAATCGGGATGGCAAAAGCCAGGCCCATGAATCCGCCAGAGCGGGTATAAATCTGTGAATTGATACCCACTACATCACCGTCCATATCAAACAATGGCCCACCGGAATTTCCCGGGTTGACTGCCACATCGGTTTGTATAAACGGCACAAAATTATCTTGCGGTAGAGATCTTCCTTTAGCACTCACGATGCCGGCAGTCACACTGTTATCGAAACCGAACGGCGAGCCTATTGCCACTACCCATTCGCCCACCTTGAGTTTATTTGGCTCCCCTACAATTATTTTTGGCAAGCCATTTGCTTCGATTTTCAACAGCGCAACATCAGTACGTTTATCGGCTCCGATCACTTTGGCGCGAAACTCACGCTTGTCGGTCAAACGCACCGTAATCCTGTCGGCACTGTCTACTACATGAGCGTTGGTCATGATGTAGCCATCTGCACTGATGATAAAACCAGACCCTAAAGACTGTGAATCCTGTTCGCGTGGCGCCTGCGGCCCAAACCGGCGGAAAAATTCATTAAAAGGGTCACCTTCTGGCTGACTTGGCGCCTCCTGAGTATTGTGAGAAATGATGGTGGTACTGATATTTACCACTGCCGGGCCCTGTTTTTCAACCAGCCCGGTAAAATCCGGCAATTCTCTGGCATGCACTGACAAGCTCAAAATTGCGCTTGTGATCAACATGGTCAGACTGGTCAGTTTTTTCAGCATAGGGCTCTCTCTAAAAATAATATAAAAATGCACGTAATGGTGTGGCGAATACGACAGCGCTACCAACTCAAAGTTTTCAACACATTATAATTTAAGCAGTTCAGAATGATGCGGGGATCAATAGCAAGATATAACCTGAATTTAATTACCCCATTTCTCGTGCCATAGTTGCGTTATGTATGGCTGAGTCTGCTGCCCAGAGTAACGAACGACAATCCATTTTGTTAAAAATAGTCCGAATGTCAAACCAGCTATTGCACCTATGGCAATGTAAATATCCTGATGTTCTTCGGAAGTAATCAAGCTGGTTAACATCACTCCCGCCATCAAAAACGATAGAGGTAACAGGTAGACCAAACCTATTCCGCGTAACACAGATCCTTCAGCAATCGAGACAACCACATCGTCACCAACTTTGGCATCGATTGGATTCGTCACCTCAAACTGGCGCGGCTTACTGCAAAATAATTGCGCCAGCTTACCGCTCCCGCATCCCTGCCAATTACACTGCTCACAGCCGCCTCCCTGATTAACTTTAACCAGCGTAATCGATTTGTCGGTATGCACAACAATGGCGCGTGTTTCAAGCATTTCTATCTGCCGTTGTAACGAATTGAGTCAAGCACTTGCATAACGGTACGCGGCGGTACTTCGCCGACTACCGTATACAGATGATTGTCTACTTGCCTGTGATACAGATTTACTGCGCCCCTGCTGGATAGGCCTTCTACCTCATCTTGATCGGTCTCCAGCAGCTCTATGAATACGGAAAATGCCGCCAGCCCGTCAGAGAACACTAACTGTGTGACTGGCATATGCCGACCATGCATAGGACGCTGAACCTCCATAATTTTTGTAAATCCTGCCGGTATACCATCCACCACCCAACCACTGTCAGCGAACTTACTGATTTTTTCCGCATCAGGATTTTTAGCACTTGCGCCATTGATATCTGGCGCGTTAAGCGACGAAATCCAGGTGTGATCCACCTCGTTGCCCATTTTTAACTGGGTGAAGGTATATTGCTCTACCAATTGATTTCTATCGTCCAGCACTGCGGTTCTTAACGGTAACCCTGATGTTGAATAGACCCAGATTTTATGGGCATAACGCAAGTTATCTTTGGGCTTGAGCAGAACGACCTGGCTGGCATAACCCGCCACGCGTTCTACGCCTATTTCTTCGACTTGGTAATTAGCGCTGAGTGCAGGTAACTGTTCCGGCAATATAAATGAGAGCCCACCACGTGCAAGCCTGCTATTTAGTTGCACCACTTTCTGATCGGTGATGCACCAAGCTTGTCCGTGATGTCGAACAATCTCACGCTTGGGGCCATCCAGACTTTCAATTTTTTCATATTCACTATCTGGTCCGACAATATGTGAAATAAGCGAAGTTTCGACCTGATTATCATATTGGTACACAAACACGCCACTGTAATCCGTCTGGTGTGCCGCCAGAGTAACCATCTTCAGCCAGTCGTAACTGGATTTTTCTCCTTCAGCATAAACACTACCAGCCAATAATAGGCCAAGTACGGCCAAGCATAACCTCATCGCTACTTATCCTCAGGACTAAAGTTTACGGTGCGAATATAAGCTGCCCCGCCATTCATATCGGTACTTGGCGAAAACTCTTGATGCGCCAACAAATAATCGCTGGAGCTAGCTTGAAGTTGCGAATTAACCGGCTGTATAGCGGTTTGTTGCATGGCCATTTGCGATGAAGCTTCAGGAGATATCTGGAAAGACATCCACGCGACCACCGCGAGCGCCAGTACGGAAGCTGCTGCGGACAGGGCAAACATACGTGCTTTTTGTTTTAGTACGCGACCGCGCGGCACCAATACGGTCGGTTCGCTCTG